>VFSW01008632.1_pt1 | contig 14611 bp, 12 predicted proteins | sample 5358111 | NCBI WGS metagenome assembly VFSW01 (sample SAMN11554181, study PRJNA540505) | mine drainage metagenome | isolation source: sediment from site ElyBrook_90M | place: USA: Ely Copper Mine, Vershire, VT | collected 2017 | reverse complement strand
CGACCCGCACAGCACCGCCCCGACCGGCGCCCCCAGACCCTTGGTGAAATCCAGCCACACCGAATCGCAGTGTTCGGAGAACGCCGCCGCCGTGACTCCGGCCGCGACGGCGGCATTCATCAGGCGGGCGCCATCCATGTGAGTCTTCATACGCAGCCGATGGGCCGAACCGAGCACATCGTTCAGCAGCGCCAGCGGCCAGACCGCGCCGCCGCCCGCGTTAGTCGTCTGCTCGACCGCGACCAGTGTCTGCGGCGGTGCGTTACGCCGCTTCTCCCGCAGCGCCGCCGTCATCGTCGCGCTGTCGAACATTCCGCGCGCACCGCGCAGACCCAGCACCACCGCGCCGGCCAGCGCGCCCGGCGCGCCGCCCTCGTTACCGACGATGTGCGAACTCTCATGCGCCAGGATTTCGTCGCCGCGCCGCGTATGCACCAGCAGCGAGAGCTGGTTGCACATTGTCCCGGTCGGCAGGAATACCGCCGCTTCCTTGCCGGTCAGAGCCGCCATGCGATCGCACAGGGCGTTGACTCCGGGATCGTAGCCGTTCTGCTCATCGCCGACTTCTGCCCGCATCATCGCGTCCTTCATCGCCGGGGACGGACGGGTTTGGGTGTCGGAGAACAGATTGATCAGAACCGGTGGCAACGACCGATCCGGCCGAACAGGGGCGTAAACCATGGCGACGAATCCTAGGAAACAGGCGGGGGACCATACACGTCGCGGGCACGCTTCAAGAAGGCGTTCACCATCCGGCGCACCGCCTCGTTGAACACCACACCGATCGCGGCCTGCAAGATCCGGCTACGGAACTCGAAATCGACAAAGAACGCCACTTCGGTGCCGCGGCCCCGCGGAGCGAAGTCCCACTGGTTGTTCAAGTAGCGAAAGGGTCCGTTCTCGTATTTCACCGTCACCCGGTTGGGCCGGTCGAGTGTCACCCGGCTGGTGAAGCTCTCCCGGAACGGGCCGAAGCCGATGGTCAGATCGGCGACCAGTTGGGTTTCGGACCGGCTGCGCACCCGCGATGCCACGCACCACGGCAGGAACCGGGGATACCGATCCACGTCGGCCACCAGATCGAACAGTTGTTCGGGGGTGTACTGAACGATCCTACTCTCGGCGTGAGTCGGCATCAGTCCCCTTGTCGCGCCAGCTTTTCGCTGCGGGCGTCCCGAAGCGCGGCAAAATCGGAGTCGGCATGGTACGAACTGCGGGTCAGCGGCGTCGCCGAAACCAGCAGGAAGCCTTTTGCCCGGGCAATGGCCGCGTATTCGGCGAATTCGTCGGGCGTGACGAAGCGGTCCACCGCCGCGTGTTTCACTGTCGGCTGCAGATACTGGCCGATAGTCAGGAAATCGACGTCCGCGATCCGCAGATCGTCCATCACCTGCATGATTTCAGCCTTCGTTTCGCCAAGGCCGACCATCAGGCCCGATTTGGTAAATACCGCCGGCTCGATCTGCTTGACGCGGTCCAGCAGGCGCAGCGATTGGTAATACCGGGCGCCGGGGCGAATTCCGGGATACAGGCGGGGCACCGTCTCCAGATTATGGTTGAACACATCCGGACGGGCTGCCGCCAGGGTTTCCGCACCACCCGGCTTACGCAGGAAATCGGGTGTCAGAACCTCGATCGTCGTATACGGGGCGGCTTCCCGTATGGCCTGGATCACCCCGGCGAAATGGGCGGCCCCGCCGTCCGCCAGGTCGTCGCGATCCACCGACGTGATAACGACATGCCGCAAACCCATTTTTGCGACGGCGTCGGCCACACGAAGCGGCTCGTCCGCTTCCAACCCCAGCGGCTGTCCGGTTCGCACATTGCAGAAACTGCATGCGCGCGTGCAGGTATCGCCCATGATCATCATGGTGGCGTGCCGCTTCGACCAGCATTCGCCGATATTCGGACAGGCCGCCTCCTCGCAAACCGTCACGAGACGGTTATCGCGGATCAGCGCCTTGGTTTCCTGATAAACTGGGTGATTGGGCGCTTTGACCCTGATCCAGGCGGGCTTGCGCTGAATCGGATTGTCCGGCCGGTTCGCCTTTTCAGGATGCCGAACCTGGTTTCCGGTGCGATGATCGATGGTCAGGCGGGTTGTTGACATGATAGGCGTCATGTGGACGGCGTCCGGCGAACCGTCAAGCGGTCGCGGTGTCCGGCGCCGCCGCGGATCGAGGCTGACACGATACGGTGCGGCCTTGCGGTTGACACTTGCCCGAAGCCTATACCGCCCCCCGCTGCGGGATACAGGACGAAGGCCCTATCTTATCGTGACCGTCTGACCGACGATCGTTGTTGGTAGCCTCTGCCTCGATTCGACGCGTCCTTGTAAAATCCTTCGGCGACCAAATACTATCTGCCCTGTTTCGGAGCGGCTGCGGTTGCACCGCGATAGTGCTAACTGCGGTTTTGTTCGGGAAGTGAAAGCGTGCGATGGAAGTGGAATGCGACCTGACGATCGGCTTCGGGGCAACGGGCAACAGCCTTGCCTTCCTGGGCGGCGGTTGGGCTCGGTCCGAACCTGAATTCACTTGGGTCACCGGAGCCGAAAGCCATCTGGTATTGCCGCGTGTCCACGAGGCAGATGCGTATTTTCTGACTCTCGATGTTATCCCGTTCATCCATTGCCCGGAACTGCCCAGCCAACGGCTGATCGTTTCCATCGACGACACGGTCGTCGGCTCCAGCGAGATTTCGCGGCCTGCCCTGCTTGGGTATCGTATCCCCGCCGCGATTGCGCGAAGCTCCGACCGGATGGTCGTAACCTTGCAGCATCCAGATGCGGCCCGGCCGAAGGATTTCGGCGAATCCGGGGATGAGCGGCTTCTGGCCTTCGCCGTAGCGGAAGCCAGGCTGTTCCGCATTCTGGATGCCGACCGGCCCGGCGAACACCACCTGCCCAGCGGCCTTATCCTTGGGCCGGGAAGCGAGCGCGGCCCGAGTGGACGCGAAGAGCGAGACGTCGCCGAGTGGGCGGCGCGCCGAACTGGACTGACGCTTCCGCAGATCGCGCTGAAGTTCGAATCAGTAGGCGAAAATTGCGAATTCGGCTTGTTCCAGCGGCGTTGCGACGCCGAACCTTTGGGGCTTCTCCGATTTTCCAGCACCTTCGTGCGCAATCTGGTTCGCGGGGTGGAATGCGGGTTCGAGGGCCTGGGCGAGATCGATGACATCGACCCACGCCTGGAAGGCGCGCCGCGCGCGGAGTACATGATCCACGAAAAGAAATATGGACTTGTGTATCATACATTTGTCTATGAAGGACAGCGTAGCGCCTGGCTGATGCGCGAGCAGGAATCCGCCCGGCTCAAATTTCTGCGTCGCAAATTCATGGAGGATTTGCAGGTCGCGGAAAAGATTTTCGTATATCGTTTCGCGGGCCCGATCGCGGAGGAGGAAATTCTTCCACTGCACATGGCGCTCAATAGATACGGGCCGGTAACCCTGCTATGGGTCGTGCTTGCCGAACGCGACCGTCCGGCGGGAACAGTGGAAGTCCTGATGCCGGGTCTGTTGAAGGGGTACATCGATCGCTTCGCTCCGGCGGACAACGCCCACGACCTGTCGTTCGATGGCTGGCTGCGGGTGTGCGCGAACGCTTGCGTGCTCGACCGTCTGCAAAGCTTCGCTGTCGCGGCCGCCCGGACAGACCGGCAGGATGAAGAATGCTGACGCGCCCCTCTGTGCTGCTGTACGATTGGGATAATACCCTGGTCGATGGCTGGGCCGGCATTACCGCGGCGCTGAACGCTGTCTTCGTGGCTTTCGCGCGCCCGGTCTGGACCGTCGAGGATACCAAAAACCGGGTTCGGGTCTCGCTGCGCGACAGCTTCCCGGCGATGTTCGGCGACCAGTGGGAACGGGCGCGCGATATTTTCTACAACACGCTCACCGAAAGCCACCTGGACCACGTCGCCGCGATGCCGGGCGTTCCCGATGTGCTGCGGGCCGGATCCGGGTGGCCCCAGGGCGTGGTATCCAACAAAGCCGGTAGTTTCCTGCGCCGCGAAGTAGTCCATCTCGGATGGAGCGATTTCTTCGGGCCGGTGATCGGCGCCGGCGACGCCGAGGCCGACAAGCCGGACCCCGCGCCGATCCTCATGGCGCTCGCTCAGTTCGGTTCCCGGCCTCATCCATCGGTGTGGTATATGGGAGACACCGCGCTGGATATGCAGGCCGCTCGCGCCGCTGGCGTTACCGCCGTGCTGATTGGCGCCGCCGATCACGACGGGGGAGTTGAACACGCGGCCCCGGATATCCATTTTCCGACGGCAGATGCTCTGAGTGCACGTTTACGCGACCTTGCGTGAAGTGGCTGCGGTGCTACACTAATCGCTCCCGGTGGCCGTGCCACGAACCGCCGGGTCTTTGTTCGATCGAACTCTCCACACAAAAAAAGAAGGATTGTGGCCGTGGCCAATGAGAAAGCGCAGAATGTTCAGGATGTGTTCCTGAATCATGTGCGGAAAAGCAAAACGCCGGTAACGGTTTTCCTTGTGAACGGTGTCAAACTTCAGGGGATCATCACCTGGTTCGACAATTTTTCCGTTCTGCTTCGCCGGGATGGGCATACCCAGCTCGTGTATAAGCACGCCATCAGCACCGTCATGCCCGGTGCGCCGATACAGCTTTTCGATGCCTCCAAGGTCGAAGGGGCAGCCGCCGCACCTGTTCGGGACGTCGGCGGCATAACCGGCGACGACTGATCGTCCGGTTTTTCTCGATTGAGGTAGCCTCCAGTGGCCGACCCGCTAAACGGACCTAGTGCGGACTCATCCGATGAGGATGCGTTCCAACGCGTTGACGCTCCATTGTCGGGGGCGCCGACAAGGGCAGCCGTGATCTTGCCATGGGAACGGCAGGGCCGCGACGTCGCTGGCGTCGATCAGCCCCGAGCGGCCGAAGCCAGGCTGGCCGAGGCGGTTGGGTTGGCCGCATCGATCGGGCTGGTCGTGGTACATGAGGCGATTTTGCCCCTGCGTATGCGGCGGCCCTCCATGCTGCTTGGGGAAGGGCAAGTCGCCACTCAGGGGCAGGCCATTTCCAACGGACATGTGGATGTCGTGGTGGTCGATGCCGCGCTGTCGCCCGTGCAGCAGCGCAACCTGGAACGCGCCTGGGGCTGCAAGGTCATCGACCGTACCGGTCTGATCCTGGATATTTTCGGTGAACGAGCCGCGACCAAAGAGGGCACGCTTCAGGTCGAACTCGCGCATCTGCAATATCAGCGATCCAGGCTGGTGCGGTCCTGGACCCATCTTGAACGGCAGCGCGGCGGCTTCGGCTTCCTGGGCGGTCCTGGCGAAACCCAGATCGAGGCCGACAGGCGATTGATCGACGACCGGCTGGTCAGGTTGCGCAAGGACCTGGAACAGGTGCGCCGGACGCGCGGCCTGCATCGAACGGCCCGCAAGCGGGTGCCATTCCCGGTAGTCGCGCTGGTCGGTTACACCAACGCTGGCAAATCCACGCTGTTCAATGCGCTGACCGGCGCGGACGTGACGGCTAAGGACCAGTTGTTCGCAACCTTGGACCCGACGATGCGCGGCCTGAAACTGCCGTCTGGCCGGCGCGTGATCTTGTCCGATACCGTCGGTTTCATCAGCCAGCTTCCGCACGAACTGGTGGAAGCATTCCGCGCGACGTTGGAGGAAGTGTCGGAAGCCGACGTGATCCTGCACGTCCGCGACGCGGCGCATCCCGAAACCGTTGCCCAGCGCGGCGACGTCATCAAGGTGCTGGACGACATGGTGGCCGACGGCACGCTGAACCCGGCCTGGCCCGATCGCACGATCGAGGTTCTGAACAAAGCCGACCTGCTGGGCGGGGTCGCTGAAATACCGCTGCGCGAGGGCGCTATCGCCGTCTCGGCGATCGCCGGCGAAGGCTTGGAAGCGCTGAAGGCCGCGATCGACCTGTGGATCGCGCAGGGCATGGAGGTCGCGGATTACGAGATTCCGCCGCAAGACGGTGCTCGGATGGCGTGGCTCTATCAGCATGGCGAGGTCGTCGAGCGACATGACGACGATGCGGCGGTCCACATGAAGGTGCGGCTGCTGCCCGCTGACCGGGCGCGATTCGAGCGTCGGGAATAGGCTGGGGCTGTCGCGATTCGCCTTTCCGCGGACTTGATATTACGCGTGCTGCAACCGCGTTCTTCGCTAGGCGAACGATCCGGATCGCGATAAACCCTTAATCCGGTACCGGACCTTGACCCCCCCTTACCTGGAGAGGCGCGTCGCGCGACAACCATGGCTGACCACGAAGATCAGGACATCCAGGACATCACCGACCTAGGTTCGCCGAATCCCGAGCAGCGGGACGATGGCCTCGACGCAATACCCGACACGTTCGACGAAGACATCTATCTGCGGGCTTTTCCGGACGTCGCCCTGGCGATCGCCGAGGGCATCTGCACATCGCCGCTGCATCACTACATGGAGCACGGACGACACGAGGACCGCATCGCCCGCGACACCTACGTGACACTTTTGCTGGGCCGCACGATCGATGGTCATATCGACTTCCATGGCCACAATACACTCGCCGGCGGGTGGATTTTCTGCGGCTGGGTGGCGGAACGCTGGGACGAGACGAAGCCGGTCCGGATCACGGCCCAATTTCAGGGCGGCGACATTGCCGGCACCTGCATAACGGCATTCTATCGCCGCGACGGACTCCAGGGCCGCGGGTTCGGCGTGATTATCTTTGTTCAGGGCATGAACGAGCCGATCGGGAACCCGACCTCGCTTCAAATCCGGGCCGGCGGCGAGACGATGCGTATCCAGATCGAGCCCGGCGCGCAGCGGTTGGGTGACATGGAATTGGCCGCGTCGGTTCGGCCGATCCTGCAATCCGAACCGGACTCCCGGAACTGCTGCGAATTGTTCCTGCTGCTGTCAACCAGCGGATACGGGCGTCTGCGCGACCCGCTGAACCGCCTGGAAGGGTTCGTGGACCTCTGCGGCTATCACAATGCGTGCGGTGGATGGTTTTTTGTCGGCTGGGTCACCCGGACCTGGGACAACCAGGTAGGGCCGGAAGACGTTGTCGTACGCTTCATGGACGGTAGCATCCACAGCGGCGAAACCGTCACTGGCTTCTATCCCCGCGACGACATCGAAGGCCTCGGTATCGGCTTCATCATGTTCGTTCCCGGGTCGAGCCGCCCGCTGGGCAGCCTGACGTCGATCGAGACCCGGTATGGCGGTGTTTCCTCGTTTATCCGCGCCTCGGCATCGACCCTGCGTATCCGCGACGCGGACCTGGGCGGCCGACTTCGGCCGATCGTGGCCGATGTCGGCGAACAAGAAACAAGCATGGCGCTGCTGGCTTTCCTCTCCCGCCATGCTTACGCCGGGGTCGATACGCTGGGTGGCCTGCCGGATCGCATCTTCCTTGAATTCGATGAGGTCATTGCCTGCCCGCCCGGCGGGATCGCGATCATGGGATGGTTCCTGGCCAGACCCGGGACCGTCCGGTCGATGCGGCTTCGGTCGGCCGTTATGAACCAGCCGATCGATTTTGAATCCTGCATCAGGATTCAGCGGCCGGACGTTATCGCGAGCCTTGGCGCCGAACATGGATTCGACGATCCGCGCTGCGGCTTTATCCTCTATGTGCCATGCGCAGCCATCGCTAACGGCGAGATGTATGTCGAGGTAGAGACAGCGCAACGCGAAGTTGGCTACCGTAAGTTGCCGCCGTCCAAGCTGACAGGCATCGCGGCGATCAAACGCCTTTTGAATACGTTCGACGTCCGCTACGGCGAAATCCCGCTGGCCTTCGATCGGACTATTGGCACGGCAGTCGGGCACCTGAACGACCGGCGCCTCGCGAAGCCGCCCGCGGCCGACACGATCGAGTTCGGACGCGTCAATCCTTCTCCGCGGTTCAGTGTGATTATCCCGCTGTACGGGCGGCTCGATTTCATCGAATACCAACTCGCCTTCCTGTCCAGCCATAAGGCCGCGGCGGACTATGAATTCATCTATGTTCTGGACGATCCGCCTAAACGGCGACAGGCGGAACGGCTTTTCAGTTCGGCATATGCACGTTTCCAGATACCGTTCCGGGCGGTGCTGATGGAACAGAATATGGGCTTCGCACCCGCCAACAATGTCGGACTGCGTGCCGCCCGCGGTACTTATATTTGCTACATGAATTCCGACGTATTCCCGGGGCCGCACGATTGGCTGGAGCGGTTGGCCGAACAGATGGAACTGAACCCCGATCTTGGCACTGTCGGCCCGACGCTGCTGTACGGCGACGGGTCGATCCAGCACGAGGGGATGACATTCAGGCAACTGCCCGAATTCGGTAACTGGCTGTTTCCGGACCACATAAACAAGGGCATGCGCCGACCGTCGAAGCCGGGACTGGTGCGGCATATCGGGATCACCGGAGCATGTATGCTGCTGCGCCGCGAGGTGGCGCTGGCCCTCGGCGGTTTCGATGAATCCTTTATCATCGGCGACTTCGAGGACACCGACCTCTGCCTGCGCCTGCACCGGATGGGTCTGAACAGCGCCGTCCTCACGGATGTCGAGATGTTCCATCTTGAGCGAAAATCGCAGGCCGGATCGGCGCAGGCGTGGCGGATGAACCTGACATTGTATAACGCCTGGGTGCATGAAAAGCGCTGGGCGGAAACGATCCGGTCGCACCCTTTGCGCAACGGACCAGCCTACGATCTTTCCTATACGATGCGGGCGACAGCATGAGAAAACCAAAAGTCCGCGGTCCTGTCGGCCGCTCCCGGACAGAAGTTTCAGACGCGGCGTCAGCACCGGTTCAGCCTGTGGACGGCGTTGTGCCCGAAGCGGGAGTGGCGGCGCCAGAACCAGAAGTCACGCCTATAGCGCCGGAGCCCGACGCGGCGTTCGTCGCGTCCGTAACAGCATTGGCGCCCGAAACCCCGCAGCCATTTCCATCGCCCATTATCGTCGAACCCGGCGAATCGATGCAGGCCAATCCGGCCTTGCGGATACTTGTCATCTCCCACAGCCATCCCGAGATATCGAAGGGCGGCGCGGAAATAGCGGCGTTTCAGCTTCATCGCGGTTTCGCCTCGCGAGAGGGTTGCGTCTCCTGGTTCATGGGCTGCGACCGCCGCCGGACCCGTTCGGAAATTCCAATAAGCCAGCCCTTCGGCATCGACGATTACCTGTATTCGGTCGGCGAATTCGATTGGTTCAAATTTTCTAACCAGGATCCGCGCCTGCCGGAGGCGCAAACGAACCTGCTGTTGGATCTCCGTCCCGACATCGTGCATTTCCACCACTACATCAACGTTGGCGTGGAAGCGTTCGCGATCGTCAAACGCGCGCTGCCGAACGCCAAGGTCGTGGTGACGCTGCACGAATATCTTGCCATCTGTAACCATCACGGCCAGATGGTCACGAACCCGCATCGTAACCTGTGCTATGAGGCCAATCCGCAGCGCTGCATCGAATGTTTCCAGCACTTGGATGAATCCGACTTTTTCTTGCGGAAGCGGTATATCGAACATTTCTTCGGCTTCGCCGACTATTTTGTTTCGCCAAGCCAATTCCTTGCGGATCGATATATCGCCTGGGGTATGGCGGAAGACCGCATCTCGGTGATCGAAAATCTGGTCAACGCACCGCTTTCGCGCGGCCCGATACGTCCCATCGGCACCGGCGGCACATTGCGCGCGGGCTTTTTCGGGCAGCTTTCGTTCCTGAAGGGTGCCAACGTCCTGTTCGACGCCGCGGACCTGCTGGACAAGGAAGAACGCTTCGATATCGGCCTGGAGATATTCGGCGACTATCGCAGCCAACCGGCGGAGTTCCAGAAGGAACTTCAGGAACGGATGGAAAATCTGGGCCAGAACGTCACTTTGCACGGCCCCTACGATCAAAGCCGCGTGGACATGCTGATGCAGTCCGTCGATCTGGTGATTGTCCCCTCGGTCTGGTGGGAAAACTCTCCCCTCGTCATCCAAGAGGCTCGGCGTAACGGCCGTCCGGTCATCAGTTCCGATATCGGTGGAATGGCCGAGAAAGTCCGCGACGGGATCGACGGATTTCACTTCCACGTCGGCAGCGCCATGGCACTCGCGATGCTGCTGAAAAAAATCGCCGACAACCGGACTTTGCTGACCGACGTCGCCGCCACTATACGGAAAGTCCAGACCGCGGAAGCGATCGTGGATGCCCATTTGTCGTTGTACGAAAGTCTGCGGGCACCGGTGCCGGAAGCCGTCGCCTAGGTTCTATCGCGCAACGGAACAGCATCCCGCCGTCGCGCGGTTGACCGAATGAAAACGGGATAAACTTTGTACATGTCCGACGTGGCCACTCCGAAACCACACCTGGCGGATCGAGGATCCGTCGCGGAGGCACGCGACAGTGTCGCCCGCACCCTGCGGATCGAACAACGCGGGCTGGAGGCGGTGTTAGAGGCTCTCCACAACGACCTTGGCGCCGCCTTTGCCGCCGCCGCGGACATCGTCGAACGGGCGGGCGGCAATGTCGTGGTGACCGGCATGGGAAAATCCGGCCATGTCGGCCGTAAAATCGCTGCGACCCTGGCCTCCACCGGTACGCCCAGCCACTTCGTCCATCCCGCCGAAGCCAGCCATGGCGACCTGGGGATGATCCGCAACGACGACGTGGTGTTGGCGCTGTCCTGGTCCGGGGAGACGCCGGAACTGTCCGACATCGTGGCCTATACGCGCCGGTTCGGGGTCAAGCTGATCGCCATCACCTCCCGTCCCGACAGCGCGCTGGGCAGCGCCGCCGATGTGGGCTTGTTCCTGCCCGCGGTGCAGGAGGCCTGCCCGAACGGTCTGGCGCCGACCACCTCCACCACGATGCAAATGGTGGCGGGCGACGCGCTGGCGGTGTTGCTGCTGGAACGCCGCGGGTTCACCTCCATCGACTTCCAGCGCTTCCACCCCGGCGGCAAGCTGGGTGCGCGCCTGTCGAAGGCCAGCGCCGTGATGCATACCGGCGACGAATTGCCGGTCGTGGCGGACACCGCAGACCTGTCGCACGCGATCGTGGAGATGACATCCAAGCGCTTCGGCATCACCGGCGTGGTGAACGCGGCCGGCGATCTGATCGGCGTGCTGACCGACGGCGACCTGCGGCGTGCCTTCAAACAAGGCTTCGCGGATGGGCCGGTTGACCGGGTCATGGGCAAACATCCCCACAGTGTCGGCCCCGACGTTCTGGCGGTGGAGGTTCTGGCGCAGATGAACCAGTCCCGCATCACCTGTATCTTTGTTGTGGAGGCCGGTAAGCCGGTCGGACTGATCCATGTGCACGATCTGCTACGAGTTGGGATCGTCTGAAGTTGCGCCGCAGCCTTCCGAGCGGGTGCAGATCGGCCGGTTAGGCTTAGCCCTGACTCTGCCGCCGAGATGTGGGCACACGCCGGTGGAGTCCGGCGGCCGTTCGTTGGGTTCATAGGCGTGCTTCGGAGTTGGCGATGCTTCCCCGAACCTCGCCGCGAATCTGGGCATGCCATTTGCCGAGCATGTCTCAGGGGTCTCAGGGCGGGGCCACGCTCGCCCGACAATTAGAATCGATCCGCAACGTAACCTTGGGAAGGCGAAGCTGGCGGCCCACCCGGGATACCGTGACGGGTCGGCTGGCCGGAACTTGGCCGGTGAGGACACGCGGCGGAGTAAACGGGTCGATTGGTGGAGTTTGCTGGCCCCTCATCGTCGTGGCGAGCTCCCTCGACAGCGTGCCCATCGAAGCGGTTATTGAGAAGTATATCGTCAGCCTTCCACCGAGGTGAGCGATTACCGAGTAACCTCGGGTAGGGCCAATCGGTCTATTGCTTTACGCTGAAGCGTTATTCCCGGGATTGGCACGATAGTATATTTTACTCTGCAAAACGGAGAGGCCGAAGGCCCCGACGTTCGGATCGACGTATAGAGACGGAAATGCCCTACAGGCCGGACAATAGATACTATAACATTATTAATCCGATACGGAATTTTGCCGGGTGCCTTGGCGGCCTTTCGCCGATGGCCTATCTGTTGCCGATCGAATTGGGAGAAACGAACATGCTCGATATGACGGGAAAAGTTGCGATCGTCGCCGGGGCCGGGTCCGTTGGGGCCGCGGGCAGCGCGATCTGGGGCAACGGTAAGGCCACGGCGGTGTTGCTGGCGCGCAAGGGGGCCGCGGTGTTCCTGTTGGATATCAACGAAGAGGCGATGGCCGAAACCAAGGCGATTATTGAATCCGAGGGCGGCACCTGCGCGATTCATCGCTGCGACATGATGGTGGCGGCCGATGTCCAGGAAATGGTCCAGGCCTGTGTCGATCGATTCAAGCGCATCGACATCCTGGTGAACAATGTCGGCGGTTCCGCGCCCGGCGATCCCGTCTCCATGTCCGAGGAAGTCTGGGACCGTCAGATCGACTTCAATCTGAAAACCGCTTTTCTGGGTTGCAAATACGTGCTGCCGGTCATGGTGGAGCAGGGCAAGGGCGCGATCGTGAACATCGCCTCGGTGGCCGGGATGCGAAACGATTTTCGCAGCGGGCGGTCCCATGTCGGCTACAGCGCATCGAAAGCAGGCGTGATCCAGTTGTCCCGGTCGGTGGCCGGCACCTATGCGAAAAAGGGCGTCCGGGTGAATACGGTGGTGCCGGGCCTGATGCATACGCCGCTGGTGGAATACCGCCTAGCCCGCACCGTCGGCGGCAACGACCCGCAAAAGCTGATCGATGCACGCAACGAAGCGGTGCCGATGGGCCACATGGGCGATTCCATGGACGTGGCCCATGCCGTGCTGTTCCTGGTGTCGGACGAGGCACGTTTCATCACCGCGACCGAGATCGTCGTCGATGGCGGCAGCACCGCCTTCATGCCGTAAATCCGGCGGCTAAGGCATGAAGGCGCCGCCGTTGACGTGGATGGTCTGGCCGGTGACGTAGCGCGCTTCGTCCGAACACAGAAACCGCACCATCGCTGCGATCTCGTCCGGGTGCCCGCGCCGCCCCATCAGGGCATCCGGCAGCGCCGAACGTCCGTGGTTGCCGCCGGCGGCGGCGCCGCGGATGGTTTCGATCGAACCGGGGACAACGGTGTTAACGGTGATGTTGTCGCCGGCGAGTTCCTTGGCTAGCGCCTTGGTCAAACCGACCATGCCGGCCTTGGCGGTGACCGCATGCACGCGCCCGACGGCGCCGACATGGGCGGAAATTCCACCCAGGTTGACGATCGTTCCGCCCCCGGAGGCAGCAATGTGCGGGGCGGCCGCGTGGGCGCAGTAGAATGCCCCATCCAGCGTGGTTGCCATGATCTCCCGCCATTCCTCCGGCGTCATGTCGGCGAATTTGGTCTGGCGGCGGACCGAGGCGTTGTTCACCAGCACATCCAGGCGGCCGAAATGCGAAACCGCGGCCTGGATGAGGCCCCTGGCCTGCGTCGGGTCGGCGATGTCGGCCATATGGACCGCCGCCGAACCGCCCGCATCCGCGACCAGCCGAGCGGTTTCGGCGGCGTCCTGTTCGGAGTGGCGGGCGGTGACCAGTATCCGAAAACCCTCCCGCACCAAATGCAGCGCAATCGCTCGGCCAATATTCAATGCACTGCCGGTGACGACCGCCACCTTGCCGCTTTCGGTCATGTCGAAACTCCTTCTCGCTGGCGCGGATTGGACAGGCAAAGCGGGTTGGTGTGCAATGGCGGCTGGTTCAATCGACCGGAGGAAATCATGGCAAAAGCCCCCGCATCGGCATCGCGCGATGCTGTCCGCAATACCGTTCCCAAGATGATCGAAGTGACCGAGAAGGTGCTGTTCGGCGACATATGGGAACGCCCCGAACTGTCCAAGCGCGACCGCAGCCTGATCGTTTGTGCCGTGCTGACCGCGACGTATCGCCCGGAACAACTCCGCGGCCATTTGCAGCGGGCGCTGGATAATGGCCTGACCAAGACCGAAATCTCCGAAATGATCACCCACGTTGCGTTCTATGCCGGCTGGCCGGCGTCGATGTCGGCGGCGAATATCGCGCGTGAGATTTTCGAAGCCAATCCATAAGAATTCTGTTCGGGGGAAGACGGATGAAGGCGGGCTTTATCGGCCTTGGCACGATGGGTGCCAGCATGGCCGCGAATCTACAAAAAGGTGTGCAGAAAGACGGCCATACGGTCGTGGTTCACGATGTCCGTCGCGAGGCCGCTTCGGGGCACATCGAGAACGGTGCGGTCTGGGCGGACAGCCCGGCGGCGGTGGCGGCACAGTGCGACGTGATTTTCACCTCGCTGCCCGGTCCGCCGGAATTCGACGCGGTGTCGTATGGCGACACCGGCCTGCTGTCGGCGATCCGGCCGGGCGCGGCGTATTTCGACCTGACGACCAATTCCCCGACCACGGTGCGCAAGGCGCATGCCGACTACGAAAAGAAGGGTGCGTTTCTGTTCGACGCCCCGGTCAGCGGCGGTCCGCGTGGCGCGGCCACCGGCAAGCTGGCGATCTGGTGCGGCGGCGACGAGGCAGTGTTCGACAAATGGAAGCCGGTGCTGGACACCATCGGCGATGCGGCAAAATATATCGGGCCGATCGGGGCGGGGTCCGTCGCGAAGCTGGTGCACAACTGCTACGGCTACATTG
>VFSW01008631.1_pt1 | contig 14611 bp, 14 predicted proteins | sample 5358111 | NCBI WGS metagenome assembly VFSW01 (sample SAMN11554181, study PRJNA540505) | mine drainage metagenome | isolation source: sediment from site ElyBrook_90M | place: USA: Ely Copper Mine, Vershire, VT | collected 2017 | reverse complement strand
GCGCTCTGGCCGTGCTGGCCGGCGTAGTGCTCGTCGGCGGATAAGAACCGATGGATCCACTCATCCGGTTCAGTAGTCTGGTGCGCCACGGCCTTCGTTTTCGCAGCCGCTTCGATCTCGCCAAAAAACACGCAGCGCCGACCGGCTTCGCTTGGTACCCCTATGATTCATTCGCCAACCTGTTCGCCTTGGCCGAGCTGGCTGGAACCCGGCCGCTGCTCGATCTGGGTACTGGGGACGGTGCGCTGGCCTTCTTGTTCGAGCCGCTCGGCTATGCTGTCCACGCCTGCGTCATGCGGGCACTGACATCAACCGCATGGAGGGCGTGCGGCGCGTCGCGGCGGCTTTGAACTCTAAAGTCGAGATCGAGGACATTGACCTTGACGCCGAGTGGGTTCCAGACCGGGAGTATGGGCTGGCCCTGTTTCTGGGCACTTTGTATCAGCTCAAAACCCGTTCGCCGTCCTGGAACGGCTATCCATGCACGCCCGATACTGCTTCCCGAGTACGCGCGTCGCAAGCTGGAGCCCGGACCGGACTGTGGAGCTTGGTCGTGTACCAACCGCGTATCTACTCGCCCCGGACGAGTGCAACGGCGACACAACCAATTATTGGGTATTCTCGCCGCCCGGCCTGGTGCGCCTGGCTGAGCGGTGCGGATGGCGCGTGCGTGCCTCCATGCGAACCGGCTCCCGCGGTTCCGATCCAGCCACGGCAGAGGGCGATGAGCGGCAGTTTCTTTTGCTGGAAAGTTCGCGCCGGTAGCTGCTGCCTCAATCCCCCGCTCGCGCCGACGCCACCGGAACCAGCCGTCCATCCCGAATGTGATAATCGGCGCCGCGCCATCGGATGCTGTTGCGGCCGAAACTAGTCAGCCATATCGCGAACGCCACGGCATCCCAAACCGGAATCAGCGGCATTTGTTTCCACAAGCCCGGCTGCCGCAAGCCGTGTACCCCGATGACCCACGTCATCGCCACGCGCAACGCGAAGTAGCCCCCCAAATAGGCGAGCGCGACCGTAGTCGACGGGTGAACCGCCATCGCGGCCAGCGACCATGGCAATTCTTGGGTCAGCAGCAACCCGAAGTGTCCCCACGGCCGCATGTGACGCATCACCACGATCCAACGCAGGCGTTTATGCAGAAGATCGCTGAGCGATCCGTAATCGCAAACCGTCTCGATCGAGTAGCGAAGCAGAACCACTTCGAAACCCTGTTCAGCGATAAGCCGGCCCACCAGTAAATCGTCGGCGGGACGGTTTTCAAGTTCCGGATAACCGCCAAAGCCATTCAGGCGGGTGCGCGTAGTGGCGATGGTGGGTCCCAGCGCGAACTTGATTCCATCCAATTGCCAAGCCACCAAAACTCCGGCATAGAAATCGGACATCATTCCGACGGTCTGCAACTGGTCGGTCAAAGTAGTGAGCTCAGTTGGAACGTAAAAACAGGTGACGGCGCCAACTTTCGGGTCGCGCAGCGGAGCTACGATGTGGCGCAGATAATCCGGACGCACCCTCACGTCGCTATCGCTGATCACCACCACTTCGTGCGCGGCGTCGCTCACCAGGCGGGCCAGCTTGGCCACCTTGTCGTTGGTCGCCACACGTCCCGAACCGTACAGGATACGAATGCGGCGCTGCGGAAAATCGCTGGTGAGTTTCGCCAGCACCGACAGAACCGCTGGGTCGTCGGCATCCACGCAGAAAACTATTTCGTACTCGGGATAATCCAGCCGGCAGAAGCTGGCCAGATTTTTGGCGGCGTCGGGATCGAGTCCGCGAATCGGCTTCAGGATGCTGACCGGCGGCGTGTATGAAGCTTCAAACGAACTGGCCGGTTGCCGAAAATATCGCCACGAACTATAGATCGCGATGAAATAGTAAATGAATGGTATGGCCGCAATGGCAAGAAACAGATCGCTCAAGTGCGGCATATTTACAGGCTACCCGCCCCCGGATGGGTGGCCGGAAGCGCATGGTTCGTCAGCAGCAGCTTGCCTCCGCTCTGGGCCACGATGATGAGCCGTTCCGTCGCCACCAGCTTCTTCAGACGCTCGGCCGCTCCCTGGGTAATCACCAAGTAATAGCGATCCGGCTGGAGCCACAGCGTTTTCCAATGCGAGTCGTCGATAAAAACGTTCGGTGCGCCGGGCGCATAAGAGCCATAGATCAAGTTATTAAACCGGCCATTTAATAGCAGCGCATCGCGATTGGTGTAAAAAAAGACCGATGAGAACGAATAATAGTGATGATCCACAATCAACTTTCCAAATGGCGCATGGAGCAACGCGTTCGCCAGCGGCCTTGAAGAGAGATACGGATCGAACGCCGCCATCGCGATGCGTGCTGCCTGAAAAAACAGGATGGCCGTCAGAGCCGTTGCCAGAAAGGCGCGCCGGCCAACCGAGCGAATCGTCCCGGCCGCTCCCACCAGAAACGCCAGCGCGGCCACCAGCAGCGGGAGCCGCAGATAGGCGAACGAGGCGATCGTCAGGTCTTCCATATGGCCGAGCGAAAGCTTGTAGGCGCCCGGATTGGAGCTGAGCGCCGAGGAAATGTCGCCAGGCGTTGGAAGATTCCACGCAAGAAAATACAACGTGAGCACCGTCGCTGCCGCGGCCATGAAAATTCCACACAACACGCGCGTGCCGTATCGGATCCAATTGCCGCCCGCCGCCATCGCCGACCCCAGCAGCAACGCCAGCGCCGGATAGCAGGGCATCGAATAATATTCCTGAGTGGTGGAAAAGGTGAAGAACACCAGGATAAAGCCGGTCCAGCACAGCGCCAGCAGCCTCACCTTCCCGGCGCGATCCAGCGGTTTGAAGCTCAGCTTGGCCACCGCTGGAAAGTATACACTCCATGGAAACAGCCACACCAGATGGAACAGCCAAAAATACAGACGCGGCACCGTATCGTAGTCTCGCGGGTAACGCAGGTTCAAAAACCGCAGAAGCTGCTCGTTGATGAAGTAAAACCACAAAAAGCCGTGATATTCGCCCGCGGCGCTGTGCATCGTGAAATCGAAATAGGGAGGATTTCTCAGCGCCGCCAGAATATGCCAGGGCGCGGCAATCAGTAGCGCCACCAGCAGGCCGCTGAGCGGGTGAAGCGCCCTCCAAACTTTGGCGCGAAACAACTGTCCGGTCACGCCCAGATAAAGGAGCGCCGCGGCGCTCGGGAAGACCACCCCCACCAGGCTTTTGAATAACAAGCTGGTTCCCAAACTCGCCGCCATGACGAACGCCCACCAGCGAGACCTCGGCTCACTTTCGTCGATCGCGCGCAGGAACGCCCACATGGATAGCGTGATACTCGCCGTGAGCATCACATCCGGGATCAGAATGCGGGTGAAAAGAAAAAGGCCGAAGCAAGTCGATATGCACAGGCCGGCGTAGAATCCGGCTCTGCGGCCGAACGCCCACATCCCAAACGCGGTGGTCAGCCAGGCCAGCGCCAAGGCTGCAAGCACCATGGGAATGCGCGCCGCCCAGTCCGTCGCTCCGAAGATTTTGAACGATCCCGCGATCAGCCAGTAAATCAGCGGCGCTTTTTCAAGATAGGGAATTCCGTCCAGCCGGGCCGTCACAAAGTCGCCGGAGGTGAGCATATTGCGCGCGATTTGCGCCTGCACGGCGTCCACGTCGTCCATCAGCGACGGAGGCGAAATCATGCAGCCCGCATAAACCGCGGCGGCAACCAGCAGAACGATCAGGCAGTAGAAATGAAGACTTTTTCCATCGTCTGGCGCGCCGCGCCCGCCTGCGTCCTGGTCTGGATTCCCCATTTTTTCATCCAAAAAAACAGCGTCATCAATCCCCACAGATGAAAGCCCAGGTTGGCGCGCCGGTCCAGATGCGCTCGCATATCGGCTTCCATCTTCGATATCTGAAAGAAGTCGCCATGTTCGGCGGATGCGAACGCCATGGCTTCTTCGAGCAAAGGCCGGAGGGGTCCGCGGAACCACTCGTGCGTGGGAATGTCAAACCCGATTTTTTTCCTATTCAGGATCGCCGGAGACAGTTTCCCGCGCATCAGGTTCCTCAAGATCGCCTTCTGCCGGGAGCCTTGAATTTTCATACTCGCCGGCAACGAGCTTGCGAATTCCACAATCCGATGGTCCAGGAACGGAGGCCGCACCTCGATCGAGTGCGCCATGCTGGTGTGGTCCACCTTAGTCAAGATATTGTCCGGAAGAAAGTATTTCTGGTCGAACCAAAGATAAGCCGGTAAATTATCGCCCGCCTCGGCCAGCTCCCTCAAAACGGAATCGAGCGCCGCAGGCAGCGTGGGCTGAACCAAAGCACGCCTTTCGGCGTCGTCGAACGTTCCGCTCCAATGGACATGGGCGCGCGCCGCCGGCATCCCGCAACCTTCCAGAAACCGCTTCAGTTTGTATTCAAATCCGATCTTATCGTTCGATACCGGCCAACGTTGGGCTATCGTCAACATCGCCCGCAGCGCTGGAGGCGGCAAGCGGCGAACGGTGCGAGCCAGCAGGCTGGCGCGTTGCATCAGATATCCGCCGAACAATTCGTCGGCGCCTTCCCCGCTGAGCGCCACCGTAGCGCTGGCCTTGGTGAGCCGCGAAAGGAACCACACCGGCAACGCGCCTGAATCCGCGTTCGGCTCATCGCAGTAGTAAGCCAGTTCCCCGATCGCGCCCGGCAGATCCTGATCGAGATTGAGATCCAGCTCCGTGTGTTCGGTCCCGTAGCACTCCGCTACCTGGCGCGCGTAGTTCGCCTCGTCAAAGCTGCGGCCTCGAAAGGTAATGGAAAACGTCTTGAGACGCGAGTTGGACGCCGTCGCCGCGTAATGCACCAGGCTGGATGAGTCCAAGCCACCGCTGAGCCAAACGCCCAACGGCACGTCCGACACCATGTGCTCTTGAACCGACTGCGTTAATAGACGATCCAACTCCGCTTCGGCGTCTTCGGGCGTCCAGCGCTCTTCGCTGCCCGTCGGCAAGCTCCAGTAGCTCTCCGTCCGGATCCGGCATTTGTCCCCCACCCCACGCCGCCATTCCATCCATTGGCCTGGAAGCAGTTTCTCGATTCCCTCCACCAGGGTCCACGGGGCGGGCACGTAGTTGAGCGATAAATAGCAATCCAAACCGTCCAGGCTCAACCAGCGCTCTATCTCGGGATGAACCAGGATGGCCTTCAGCTCCGAACCGAAATACAGATCGTCGCCGCGGCGCGCGATGTACAGCGGTTTGATCCCCATGCGGTCGCGAGCCAGAACCAGCCGGTGGTCGCGCTCGCTCCACAGCGCAACCGCGAACATTCCCCGCAGCCGCGAGAAACAATCCGTGTCCCACTCCAGGAACGCATTCAGAACCGTTTCGGTGTCGCTGTGAGACTGGAAACGATATCCGCGCTGTTCCAGTTCGCGGCGCAATTCCAGGTGATTGTAGATCTCGCCGTTGAAGACGATGACATTGCCGCCATCCGCGGATACGATGGGCTGATCTCCGCCCTCAATGTCGATGATCTTCAGCCGCGCCGCGCCCAGCGAAACGTCGCCGGACTCAAAAACGCCTTGCTGATTCGGACCCCGATGGATAATGCACGCAACCGCATCCTGAATTCGGCCAGGCGCCGCGGCGCGATGCACGTGTGTAAAGCCGGCTATGCCGCACAATTCAGAAGTGCCCTCCCATCAGTAGGTCACTTCCGACGCGGACACCGCCGACGCGACACCCGGCCGGCGGGCGCGCCGGTTGCGGGAATTCCGCCACTGTACCTGTGGCATGAATAGCGAAGCGTCGATGCGATCCTGATATCGGATGGCGATGTTCATGAGCGAATCGAGCAGCGAGTCGGACAGATAATGCGGCTGAAGACCGAGGTCGACTAGCTTGGAGTGCTTGGCGTTGTAGTAGTGCTCTTCCGATTCGACGCGCGGCGTCGCGAGGTGCTCGATGTTGACGCGCATCCCCAGCTTCCAGGCCGCCGCCTGGACCATTTCCGCGAGCTCCAGCACCGAGAATTGTTCGGTGAACTGGTTGAACACCCGGCACTCGCCCGCATTGGCTGGATTCAAACAGGCAATTTCGATACAGCGAACCGTATCGCGGATATCCAGGAACCCACGAGTCTGTCCGCCCTTCCCATACACCGTCAAAGGATGTCCCGCCGCGGCCTGGATGCAGAAACGGTTCAGCACCGTTCCAAACACGTCGTCGTAATCGAAACGGTTGATTAACGCTTCGTCCAACACAACTTCGTCGGTCACGGTTCCATACACCACTCCCTGATTCAGATCGGTGGCTCGAAGCCCCCAGATCTTGCAGGCGAACATCATGTTGTGGCTGTCATGCACCTTGGACAAGTGATAGAACGAACCCGGCTGCTTCGGATAAGGCAGTAAATCCGACCGGCCGTTGTGCTCGATTCGAATATAGCCTTCTTCGATATCGATATTCGGCGTGCCGTATTCTCCCATGGTGCCGAGCTTCACGATGTGGCAATCGGGCCGCAACTCCTGGATCGCGAATAGGAGATTGAGCGTTCCCACCACATTGTTCACCTGGGTGAACACCGCATGCTTGCGGTCGATCATCGAATACGGAGCCGACCGCTGCTCGGCGAAGTGAACCACCGCATCCGGCTGGAAGTTCTCGATCACACCCGCGAGGAAATCGTAATCGTTCACGTCGCCGATAAACAACTCGATCGATTTCCCGGTCAGTTCCTGCCAAACCCGCAGCCGGTCTGTCAGCGGCTGGATCGGTGTCAGGCTTTGCGCGCCTAACTCGAAGTCCCATTGTCGGCGAATGAAATTATCGACGACAGCCACCGTGTGTCCCTGCCCGGACAAATAGAGCGCCGTGGCCCAGCCACAGTAACCATCACCACCTAGTACACAGATATTCATCTTTACGCGTAACCCTCTTCGCAAGAAATAGATGCGCTTCGGCTGAACTTTTATCCTAGCAGCATCCAGCCCATTACAGAACCAGGATGGCGAGAAACTGTTTTTTGCCAGGGCCTGCGCTAAACTTCTAGGATGCAGTTGGTGCTACCTTTGTTCTGCGGCTTGGTATCCGCCACCGCCGTTCTGGCCCAGTCCGGCGCTCGCGAGGAAGGCATTCCCGTGAACGATCCGCTGGTGATCGCAAAATGCGGAACCTGCCACACGCGCGATCCGCAGGGCAACATGCAGCGCATTTCCTGGGAGCGGACTACGCCCGAAGGTTGGCAGGAAGCGCTCAAGCGAATGATTCTGGTGGACGGGGTCTCGCTCACTCCCGCCGAGGCGCGATCCATCGTCAAATATCTCAGCGCGTCCCATGGGCTGGCCCCGGCGGAAGCACAACCTGTGATGTACGATGCCGAACGTCGCACTCACCCGGAAACCAGCATTCCGAACGACCGTATGCAACGCGCCTGCGCCAGGTGCCACTCCTTTGCCCGCGCACTATCCTGGCGGCGCTCGCCCGAGGATTGGAAGCAACTGGCCGAGATGCATGCCTCCCGCTATAAGCTACCGCCCAACGAGGAAGCCGTTGCTTTTCTCTCCAAAGCGGCTCCGCTCCGCACGCCCGAATGGGATGCCTGGATCTCCCGCACCGTCGCCCCGGATCTGTCGGGCCGCTGGCTGGTGACTGCCTCTCTCGGCGGCCACGGAAAATATTACGGCGACATGCAAATGCATCCAACCCCGGACGGCGACTTTACCACCAGCGTGCGTCTGACCTCGGTCGCCGACGGATCGCATTTTATCCGAGCCGGCCTCAGCGTGGTTTACGGAGGGTACGCCTGGCGTGGACGTTCTCAAGGTCCCCAGATCGACGGCTTAGCGCCCGACGACCCCGCAAGCGAAGCTCGCGAGGTTCTGTGGATCGCACCGGATCAGTCGGCGGCCGAGGGTCGCTGGTTCTGGGGGCAATACCAGGAGTTCGGTTTCGATGTGAAATTGCGCCGGCCTCCCGCCGGAACAAGCGCCGCCCCGGCGCTGCTCCTGGTCGATCGATCTTCGCTGAAGACGGATTCCCAAGCCAATCGTATTCGCTTGATCGGCGATAGTCTTCCTGCCCGCGTGACGCCCGCCGATCTCGACTTTGGATCCGGTATCACCGTGCGGCGCGTTGTTTCCAGCACTCCAAGCGAGGTGGTCGCCGAAGTGGACGTCGCCTCCGATGCGGCGCTCGGCAAACGCGACGTTAGCTTCCAACACTCCGTGCTGCCGGGAGCCATCGCAATCTACGATCGCGTGGACTACATCAAAATAGCGCCGGACTCGGCGATGGCGGCGTTCTCCGGCCAGACTCGCGCCCGTGGATATCGGCAGTTCGAAGCCATCGGATATCAAAGGGGCCCGGACGGCAAACTGCACACCGCTGACGACGTGGAACTCGGCCCCCTCGGTTCCACAGGCGTCACTTGGTCGCTGGAAGTGTTCTATTCGGCCCCTGGTAGCAGTACGGATTTCGTCGGCACGATCAGTCCCTCGGGTTTCTTTACGCCCGCTGCCGCCAACCCCAACGCGAACTTCGACGTGTGGGTGGTAGCCACAGCGAAGAGTGAGCTAGGCAAAAACGGCAAACCGCTCGTCGGTAAGTCCTACATGGTGGTTACCGTTCCGACGTACACCTTCAATGGACGCCGGTTTGTCCGGGATCTCGATCGTTGGGTCGACGACGGAGCGGCACAATGAAGAATATTTTCTTGATCCTTCTGGCCATCGCCGCCGGCCTTCTCTTGACGCCGCGTTCGGCCCGTGCGCACCACGGATATGCCGCATTCGACACGGCGGCGGAAGTCACGTTGAAGGGAACCGTAACGGATTTTCACTTCGTCAATCCCCACTGCGTCATTGAATTCGACGTAAAAGACGACAAAGGAGAAGTGCGGAACTGGAAAGCCGAGCTGACCAGCGCGAACCATTTGGCTCCCAAAGGCTGGACCGAGGCTTCCGTGCAGCCCGGCGACGAACTCGCCATCACCGGCTACCGCGCTAAGAACGGCGCACCTTCGCTCTGGGTCACCAAGATTCACATGGCGAATGGCGAAGACCTAAAAATCGACACCGCAAACTAACCGCGCTCACCTTCTTCATCCAGGCGCCAACTCGTGCCGTCGGAGAGGATCGCAATTTCGCAGCCCTGGTATACGTTGCCCTGGAAAACAGAGCGTCGTCGGCGCAAGCCGATTCGCCCAGGGCCGCCCTATATCTTTTTTGGTATACTGAGCCTTTGAGCTGGACGGTCGAAACCCTGAACGAAACCGTCGAGGCGGAAGTGGTAGCGCTACCCGAGGACATGCGGGCGCGGCTTGCGCGCATCGCCATGCTCATGGCCTGGAGCGCGTGGGCGAACCCCACGTCAAGCATATCCAGGGACGCCTGTGGGAGATGCGGATGAAGGGTCGTAGCGGGATCTCACGGGCGCTCTATGTGACGGCCGTGAGCCAGCGCGTGGTCATCTTAAGGGTTTTCATCAAGAAAACCGAGAGGACCCCGCGCCATCAAATCGCCCTGGCCCTGTCCCGCGCGAAACTGATCAAGACGACGGAGAAGTAACCGATGGCACGCATTACCGAACTGCACAAGAAATGGATGAAAGAGCCCACGTACCGCAAGGCCTATGAGGCGCTGGAGGAGGAATTCGTCCTCGCATCGGCCGTGATGGACGTGCGCAACCGCGCAGGCCTCACGCAGCAGCAACTGGCTCGGAAGATGGGCACTACCCAGCCCGTCGTCGCCCGCCTGGAAAGTGGCCGTTCGCGGCCGTCGATGCGCACGCTGGAAAAGCTCGCGGACGCCACCGGCTCGCGTCTTCTCATCAGCTTCGCACCACGCACGGCAGCCAAAAAGCCCGCCTAGGCTAGGCTAGACTAGCAGCCTGTGGTTTACTAACGAGCGCGGCTTCCATCTCAGTAATTTCAGCGCGCTACAGAACCGCGACCGTCAGGGAGACGGATTTACTATAGGGCTGCCAGTGAACTGGCGAGCTTTCGAGGCCTGGCTTCGATGTTACCGGTGGTCTGCTGGCCTTGAGTGGTCCAGAAAGCCTGGCCTGGATATCATGGCCGCTGCTGCCGGCGAACGGCGAAGATATCAAAATCGATGTGGCAAACACTGGTCTCACCTTCTTCATCTGTGCGCCAACTCATGCCGTCGGAAAGGCGGCGCTCCATTCCCTTCTTCGTGATGTAGAAATAGGTTTTAAAATCCTCCTCCACCACGTCCATCGGCGGCATGCCAGTCAGTTCCCCTGCAAACGGACTCCTCACCGAGCCTGACAAAATATAGGCCTGGGCCAAGCCTTCCTCTACCAAACTCGTCAAAGCGTTCACCACGTCTGAACGTTCAATAATCCATCCGTAGTTTGCGCCGGCTCTCGCGACATCCCGCAGGATTGTCTGGTCCACATTTTCAAAATCGTCACTGATGAAATTGAGGACGAGCCGCCTGACGCATTCACTCCTTATCATGGGCCTATTCCAACATTTTCTCGACCGCCTGTCCTGACCGCTTCCCTTCCCCGTGATAGGCTCATGCAGATGGACCGCGTTCCGTTCGCCCTCTGCGCTTCTTTGCTCGTCTCAATGATTGCCGCCCGCGCCCAGGCGCCCTCCGGCGAAGCCATCTACAAACAGCGCTGCTCCGGCTGTCACGATCAACCCGGTTCCCGCATCCCTCCGCGCCAGGCGCTCCAGAAAATGCCGGCGCTGCGAATTCTCCGCGCTATGAATTCCGGCGCCATGATGACAGTGGCCTACCCGCTCCGCCGCGAGGAACGCGAGACTGTGGCCGCGTACCTCGGCACGCCCGGCCCTGAGCCCGGCCCCAAACCCGAGGCCTTTTGCAAGGAACGCGCCATCAGCCTAAAACAAATTCCCCAATTTTCGTGGAATGGCTGGAGCCCTACGCTCGACAATGCGCGCTTCCAATCCAACGGCCAGGCCCGGCTGTCCCTCAGCCAGGTGCGCAAGCTCAAACTCAAATGGGCTTTCGGATTGGACGGCGACATCTCAGCCTACGCGCAGCCCACCGTTATTGACGGGCACATCTTCATGGGTAGCGCCGCCGGCATGATTTACGCCCTCGACGCCGCCGCCGGCTGCATTGAATGGACCTACCAGGCCGGCGGACCGGTGCGCGAAGCAGTGGCCACCGCACCGCTCGGCAATAAGCACGCGGTGCTGTTCGGCGATCTCACCGGCACATTCTATGCCCTCGAAGCCGAGACCGGCCGGCTGCTATGGAAAAAGCGCATCGAAGAGCACGAAGCGGCGCTGCTGACAGGCTCGCCCGTTGTTTACCAGGGCAACGTATACCAGGGCGTTGCCTCCTGGGAGGAGACTCGCGCCATCAACCCCGCGTACCCCTGCTGCAGTTTTCGCGGAAGCGTGGTCGCCCTGCGCGTGCGCGATGGAGCGCAAGTCTGGAAGACCTACACCATCGACGATGGGCCTCATCCCACCGGCAAGACCTCGACGGGCACCATCCGGCAAGGCCCTTCGGGCGCAGGCGTCTGGTCGGCGCCCACCATCGATCCCAAGCGCGGCATGCTCTACCTCACCACCGGCGACAACTATTCGGCGCCGTCCACTACTACCAGCGATGCCGTGCTCGCTCTCGATCTCGCCACCGGCCGCAAAGTCTGGTCCCGCCAGGTCACTCCCGGCGATGTGTTTAATTCAGGCTGCGGCGCGGGAGTCAATGGCCCGAATTGTCCCGAAGAAGGCGCGCGAGGACCGGATTACGATTTCGGCTCCTCGGCCATCCTCGTCAAGACTCCGAAGGGTGGCGACCTGTTAATCGCGGGGCAGAAGTCCGGCATGGTTTACGCGCTCGATCCCGATCGCAAGGGCGAGATCGTATGGACCCAGCGCGTCGCCAAAGGCGGCACCATCGGCGGCGTGCAATGGGGAATGGCCAGCGATGGACAGAACGTCTATGCAGCAGCCTCCGACGCTTATTTTTTCACCAAGGACCAAGTGCGCGTGCTCTCGCCCGATCAAGGCGGCGGACTCACGGCGTTGCGCGTCGCCGCAGGTACGAAGGCCTGGTACGCGGCCCCTCAACCCTGCGGCTCGCGACCCGGTTGTAGTCCGGCGCAATCGGCTGCGCTGACCGCGATCCCCGGTATTGTTTTCTCCGGCTCCATGGACGGCCACATGCGCGCTTTCGCCGCCGAAGACGGGCGGGTGCTTTGGGATTTCGATACCGCACGGCAGTTCCCGACCGTCAACGGCGTCCCTGCCAAGGGCGGAGCCATCGATGGCCCCGGTCCCGTGATCGTCAATGGAATGCTGTTTATGACCTCCGGATATGGCCGATTCGGCGGCGCTCCCGGAAACGTGTTGCTGGCCTTTGCACCCGAGGAATAAAAGAAGGAGATGAGATGAAAATAACAACTCAAGCGCTTTTCGTTCTCGTTGCGGCATTCACGCTCCACGCCGCCGGCGCCGACGATCCGGTCGCAACAACCGACAAGACTTTCGTTCAGGCTTACGAAAAGGGCGACATGGCCACCGTCAAGAAGTATCTCGATGCCGACTTTACCTGGATCGATACCGACGGCGTCCTCTACTTCAAGGACGATGTCCTCGCGCTCGGACTAAAACCCCTGGTTCCCAGCGGCGCCGGCGTAAAGATCGTGGAACATAAGTATGGCAAAGTGATTTGGATACAGGAGAACGAAGGCAACAAGTACGCTGCCCACTTCTGGGTGCAGCGGCCCGCGGGCTGGAAGCTCCTTCACAATTCCGAGATCGCCACGCGGCCGGCGTCGGAGAATCCCGACGGCCGGTCTCCTTACGCCGTACCCTGTGTCAATCCCTGCCAGGCGATCCCCTACCAACCTGTGACAGCCAACGAGAAGGCCGCGATCAAGGGTTGGCAGGAGCAGGAAGATGGCACGCCCGAGCACTGGAAACTGCACGTCGCCGATACCCAGGTGGTGGTCGGCTCCTATGGCGTGTCGACCAAAATGGATCGCTGGAACGGCATCAGCAAGCGCAGTCCCGATGCACCCAAGGTGGCCGCCTCGCCGCTGTTGTTCGCCCGCATGTGGGACCTTGGGACCGCGGTCGTCGCCATCATGTGCCAACCCGTTTACAACGGCAAACCGTATTGGTCCAGCCGCGTATTTGCGCCCAACAAAGATGGCCTATGGATGATGATGGAAAGCTATCACACCACCATCCAGGCAGCGGGCGTCATGAACGAAGTGCAGGGCAAATAGCGTTCCGTCGCGGGCCGCTACTTCGCATCCCCGGGCGCTTCCAGCGCGGCGATGGCTCGCTTGATCTGATCGGCGTCCGTAGCCTTCGGCACGATTTCCAGATACTTTCTGAAATGTTGCAGAGCGCCGGAGCGGTCGCCCTTGGCGATCAGAACGGTTGCCAGCAAAACCTCGGCGCGCGGAATCTCGTGGGCGCTGTCAAGCTCGGTGGCGCGGCGCGCGTTTGCCTCCGCCAGATCGAAATGTTTTAAACTGTAATTCGCCACCGCATAATAGAAATATAGCTCGGGAAATTCGAGCGGATTCATCGCCACGGCTTTGCCGGCAATCGCGACCGCATCCTCCGGATGCTTTTCCGCCAGATCGAGCATCGTCAACTGGATGTAAGGCTTGATGTATTTCGGATCGGCCTGCACGGCCTTTTCCCAAGCGGTGCGGGCTTCCGTAGGCTTGGATTGTTTCCTGAGAACCTCCCCCAGATCGCTCCAAGCCTGGGCATAATCGGGATAAATTTCCACCGCCTTCTCGAAATTCTTTTGCGCGGCGGCCCATTTCTCGTCCGTCATCGCATTCACGCCTTTGCCGTACGCCTTCCTGGCCAACTCAGGCGCCTTGAGCGCGCTCGCCGTGACCGTCGAGCCTTCATGCAGGCCCACCCGCTTCAAGACAATGGTTGCGTCATTGCGCAACGTCACCTCAGCGGCTTGGTAACCCTTCAGCCGGATGGTGACGGTGCAGGCGTCGGCGGTCGAGGGATCGTAGGGCCGGGATCGGTAGTTCACCAGGTATTGCACGCTGCCGTTCCCGAAAACATTCACGATCACGCACTCCTGCACCAGCCTGGCGGAAAGCGAGGGAATGATTTGCGGCGAAGTCGGAAGCGGCGAGCCGTCTTCGGTGACGATGGTGGCGTGGTAGCTCTGCGCCGAAGCCGCAGCCGCAGCCGCCAGAACCAGCAAGCCGCCGCGGACGGCCAAATTTATTCCCATGTTCTTTCCTACGTGCCATTATATGCGCCGGTTTCAATGAAGGACGTGGCACACGCTCTCAGCGGCTGCGGAAACACCGGATAATACCGCTCCCTCCAGTCGCCGCTAGGAATCCGCACTCTGCGCTCACAACCACTGACGGAGCCGCGACCATAGGGAGCGAAACAAATTGCTGGTTCTGCAGCCACCTCGATTCGCGTAAGAAGTTCAGGCCGGAGTCCGCTAAACTGAAACTAAATGGCAGACGCCTTCATTCAAACGGCACTCGCAGCGGGTGTACCCACACTGGCGGTGCTGGTCGGGATTCTGATCGACAATTCCTGGCTCAACGATCTTCGTGACCACATGGACGCCCGCTTCGCCGATATGCGGGAAATGTGGCGCTCAGATTTGCGCCGCGTCGAAGAGGTGATCGACGCCC
>VFSW01008630.1_pt1 | contig 14611 bp, 12 predicted proteins | sample 5358111 | NCBI WGS metagenome assembly VFSW01 (sample SAMN11554181, study PRJNA540505) | mine drainage metagenome | isolation source: sediment from site ElyBrook_90M | place: USA: Ely Copper Mine, Vershire, VT | collected 2017 | reverse complement strand
TTTAAAAAAACTTCCGCTTTTATCTCGCTGCTCAATTGTACCTCATTTAACAGGCGGGGGTGTGTGTGGGGGGGGGCCGCCCCCCCCCCCCCCCCCCCACCCCCCAAAAAAACGGGCTCATTATCGAATGTGACATTGCCAAGGTAGTATACTTGTCATGGGAATGGTCCTTTCAGATTTAGGTCAGCGCCATAATCTTGAGGACATTCCCCGTAACGGTCTGAAGAGTTGGTGAAAAATGAACAGAACGGAACCGCGGCTGCCCTTCGGCATGCCGCGTGATGTAGGTATTCTCGCGGTTACGACGTTCATCTGGGGGTTGGGGGAAGGGCTGTTTATCTTTTTTTACCCGCTGTCGCTCCAACGGTGGCAGATGGACGCGGTGCAAATTGGCGCGGTGCTCAGCCTCCTCGGGGTCATCATGGCAGTGGTGCAGGCCCCGGCTGGGTTTCTTTCCGACCGGTTTGGGACCCGCCCGTTGATCCGCGCTTCCTTGATCCTGGGGGTGATCGCGGCAGGCATGATGGCAGCGGCAAAGAGCTTACCATTTTTTGTTGCGGGTTTGATCGTTTACAGCATTACCTCCTTTATTGTCTCACCGCGAAACAGCTACATCACCCAGATGCGCGGCAACTGGAGCGCACAGCGGGGCATATCATTTGTCTCCGGTTCCCTGCTGGTGGGCGAAATTGTTGGACCCGTACTGGGTGGGCGGATCGCGCAAACAGCCGGGCTGGCAATGGTTTTCCGGTATTCCGCCGGGCTCTTTCTCATCGCGACCGTGATCGCCTTCTTCGCCAGGCGGCCGGTCGTGCAGCGGGAGGAGCAGGAAAGTGGATCACCGCTGGTCAACCCATTGACCAATCCCCGCTTTATTGGGCTGCTGGTCATCATCTTTCTCACCATCATTGCGCTCAGCACGCCGGAGCAGCTCACCTCGGTCTATCTCCAGGATGTGCATCACCTTTCGCTTCAGCAGATTGGCCTGACCGGGACATTCGCCGGTATTGGCGGAGCGGTCATTCTGTTTGCCCTCGGAAGTGCCTCGGCGCTCGTCGGTATGCTCGCAAGTCAGGCGCTCCTCGGGCTGTTCTGCTTATTCATGTGGCGGGGGCAAAACGCGGCTGTCTTCTATATCGGCTACCTGTTTGTTGGCGGATACCCTCTGTATCGCTCGATGGCAGCAGCTACCGTTCGAACATTGGTAAGAACGAGGGATATGGGGTTGGCGTATGGGCTGGTGGAGACTGGCAATGCGCTGGCGGTTATTCTAGCCCCTCTGGCGGCAGGCTTTCTCTACCATTTCCAACCGGAATCCGTTTATACGACCAGCCTGATCGTCCTGGTCGTTTTGATCACATTAACGGTTGGTTGGTTTTATAAAAGCGCAAGGTGATAATGTCCACCTGACAAATCGCGGACCTGGTTCTAGATCTGTTGTAAACGTGGAAATCAGGTTCATAATCCTTTCTATGATCAATTCACATCAAACGTAAAATATGTTGTAAGATTGCTAAAAACGAGGTTGATATGAGTGAGAATCCTCCTTACGACTTTTCGCAAGAAGAAGACGCGCCGGAAAACGAAAAAGAGGTGCGCGCCCGGCACGCATCCAACCGCGCCGGTTGGAATGAAGGCGCCGTGAGGTATTCCGAAGGACTCGACCAGGCGCTTGCCTTCTTGCGCGCCGGCCACAGCAATCTACACCCAATCGAACGCGCCAACCTGGGAGACCTGGGCGCCTGGTGCGAGACTGCCATCCACTTGCAGTGCGCTTCAGGACGCGATACGCTCTCGTTGTGGAAAGAGGGCGCCAAACAGGTCATCGGTATCGACATTTCCGACGTGCACATTGAGAATGCACGGCGTTTGTCTTCTGCGCTGGATGCGCCGGCGCGCTGGTACCGCTGTGACGTGCTCGATACCCCGCACGAGCTGGATGGCTGGGCTGACCTGGTGTATACCGGCCGGGGTGCGCTGTGCTGGCTGCAGGACCTGAAAGCCTGGGGCGCTGTGGTGTACCGCCTGCTCAAGCCGGGCGGAGTGTTCCATATCCTGGATGATCACCCGCTCACCTGGCTGTTCGACTGCCCGGAGAGCCGCTTCGTTTATTCAGGGAAGAACTATTTTGGATACTTCGAATCGGGCAAAGGCTGGCCGGAAACCTACATCGGGCAGTTACAGGCGCCGGTCGAGCAGCAAGCCCGCAAGTACGAAGCCCTGTGGACTCTGGCGCAGGTTACCAACGTGTTGATCCAATCCGGCCTGGTGATCGAGTTCCTGGGTGAGCATCCTGACCCTTACTGGGAGCAGTTCCCCACCCTGGATCCTGCGCTGCGCGGGCGCATTCCCCTGACATTCTCTATCAAGGCGAGAAGGCCACTATGAACTTACAAATTCGTCCCTACACTATGGCTGACCACAGCGCTGTGATCCAGCTCTCCATCCTGGCCTGGGAGCCGGTGTTCCTGGCCTGGCAACGCATCCTCGGCCCCGACCTTTATCCCATCGCCATCTATCCGGATTGGCGCACCGGCCAGGCCGAGGTGGTTGAAAAGGTCATCGCCACTGAGCATATGCATACCTGGGTGGCCGTGGTGGACGGGGCGGTGGCCGGCTTTGTGTGCTATGAGCTGAACCAAGCGACCAAAGTTGGTGAAGTCCAACTGCTGGCGGTCCACCCCGACTATCAAAACCACGGCGCCGGCACCCAGTTAAATCTGTTCGCCCTGCAAAAGCTCAAGGATGGCGGGATGAAGCTGGCCGTGGTAGGCACAGGCGGAGATGAAGGCCACGCCCCCGCCAGAAGGTCCTACGAGAAGGCCGGCTACACCGGCCTGCCGTTGATGCGCTACTACAAGGCTTTGTAAAAGATTCAATTTTTGGGTGTGGAGCTTCGCTCCACACCCAAAAATTGAATTCCTACGCCTGCGGGAAAACCGTCATCCGCAATTGGGTGGAGCCATACGGCACCAGCTCGATCCATTCGATCTCCTGGCCCAGGCGCGCCTGCAAACCTTTGCGGGCCGGCAGCGGCGGGGTAAAGGTAAACGTACCCTCGACTTTACGGCGCATGCCGTGCCGCCATTGGCCGTTCACCACCCAGTTGTTCTCCTGGGTCACGCCGTTGGGACGCCGGTCCAGCTCCCAACCCGCCACCGTGCGGGCCGGCAGGCGCATAGTAATGAAGGGCTGCGCCGGGTCGAAGGGTGTGGCGGCAGAAGGGGCGTGCCACTCGATCTTAGCCAGGCGCGGCAGCGATTCTTCGTCCACGCACAGGGCATAGTTCCAGCGGCCGGCGGGAGCGAGTTCCCAGGCCGGGAATTCTTCAGTGGCGCCTTTGGGACGCGGCGTGTACAGCTTTTCGTGGATGATGCGGCGCTGATCGTTGGTCGAGTCGCCGATTTCCACTTCGGCCTGCGCCGCCACCGGCAGGCTAAAGGTCAGCGGGCCGTAATCGATGCTGATCCCGCCCATGGGGAAGCGCTGCATGCCCAGCTCGAAGGGCAGCTCCAACCTCAGGCAGTCGCCGGGCTGCCATTCGCGTTCGACCGGCACAAACGTCCCGGCCGCCAGGTGCAGGTCGAGCGGCTGCCCGTTGAGCGACAGCTTCGCCGCGTGGCACCAACCCGGGATGCGCACGGTGAAGGTAAACCGGGCGGGCGCAGCAGGCTGAACGTCGAATTCCACGGCCTGTTCGGCCGGGTAAGCCGTGCGGGTGGCGACGGTCACCGGCACGCCGGCCAGCTCGGTCTGCACCCGGCCCGGCCCGTACAGGGCGGCGATCAGCTCGCCGTCGCTGCCTTGCATCCACTGGCGCGCCACATAATTGGGCATGGCGCGGTGCACGTTGCCCGGGCAGCACTGCACCTCGTGGTCGGGCCGGTACGACATCCAGTTGAAGCCGCGCATCAGCCGGTTGTGGTTGCTGGTGTGGTTGGCAATCACCTGGTTGGGGCAGGAGAAGTACTGCAGGGCCTTGAAATCCTGGGTGATCGCCCCCGGCAGGGCATTGAAAATGATCTTTTCGATGCGGTCGGCGTACTTTGCATCCATCGTGATCTGCAGCAGGTAGCCCAGGGCCCAGGTGTGGTCGGTGATATCGCAGGTTTCGTGGCTGTCCAGCGCCTCGCGCCCGCGCAGGTCTTCCGAGCTGGAGTGCAGCCCATCCGCCAGCAGTTGGTCCCGGTCGACCTTGGCGTAGCCGTGCAGCACGGCCTGGCGGTATTCCGGCTTGCCGGTCACCCCATACAGGATGGCGGCCAGTTTGGCGATCTCGTTATAACTCACGCCGTGGATGGTGATCTTCTTGTCCGAGTTGAGCGTTTGCAGCGAGCAATCGTGCTCCGGAAATTTGGCGTTGAAGCGCGCATACAGGTCTTCGGCCTGCTCGAGAAAAACCGCCTCGCCGGTGTGGCGGTACAGGTACACCAGGCATTCCACCCCGGTCACGTCCCGGTCCCACTCCATCGGATGGGGGGTGGATTGGTAATGGCGGGCCAGGGCGTTCAGGTAGCGCTCGTCGCCGGTAATTTCGTATTGCGCCACCACAGCGCGGAAGAAGACCGCGTAAGCCCAGCGGTCCTTATGGCGCATACTTTCCGGGCCGATAAAGCCGTCCGGGGCAGCCTGGTCGAGGGCCGCGTCGATCTCGTCCAGGGCCATGTGATACAGGGCGTCATCGCCGCACAGGTAACCGCATTTGAGGGCCCCGTCCAGCCAGTAGCCGGTTTGCTCGTAGGGCCACCAGGCGGCATACGGTCCGGTGTCGTTGTTGGGGCTGCCCCAGAATTTTTGGCCGTAGGGGTAACCGTGCACGGATGGATGGCCGGTCAGGCCGGCGGCCTGGGCCTTGAGGAAAGCGTCGATCCAGCCGGCCGGGCGAAGGCTGCGCAGGGGGAGGAATTGGGGAATGGGCATACGGGTATCCTGAGTTCGGGATTTTAATGAATTATACATTTTATCCTGGTTTGAATCACCCCCTTCATTTCTCCCCGCTGAGTCCCGCAGCGGGCTTTTGCAATGGGTCTCCCTCGTGAGCTCTTTCCCAGGCCGCCTGCGAATCAATCCGCAGCTGCCGGCCTCAAACCTGCCCAGTACCCTCCTGGTTCCAGTTTTCTACCCAGCCCTTATCCGCCACCACATTTGCAGCAAGGGTAATCTGGCGTGGGGTAAACTGCCGTTTGTGGTCATTCCAGGCATACGTGTGGCTGATCACTTCATTTGCAGAATTTGCCGATTCATTTTTCATCACCCAGTGAACGGTGGACAAAAGCTCTAATCCGAAGGGCGACTCGAAACCCTCCACCAGGTTCTCGACCCTGTCAATGCGGGCGTGGGTATCCGGATGGTTCTGCAGGAAAGTTCTAGCTTCATCTATTGCCCCCGGCACCAGCTTGAGATGCTTGTACGGCGCATCACCGCCATCGGCGTAGCCAGAAACAAGATGTCCTTCAATAGCATGCAATACATGGCGAAGGTTCTCGGCGTAAGGTCCATAAGGACCTTTCTTATAATTAAGCCGCAACGGCTCGCCAGCCTCCTGCATAAGATACATCAACTTATGGATCTCCAGCAACGTAACAAATGGGTCAAGCAAACCGGAAAGGTAGCGATTCATCAACTCTACGAGCGCGGCTCGGCCGGTCGTCATAGTCGGCGCCTCGCGGTCATGCACCATTTTCTCGGTGGCAGGTGCTCCTTGAGGTTCGTAGAGTAAAATGCGTACATCAGTAAGCGGTTTTAGCGTCGCCACGATGCGTGGCTTGACCTCCGACCAGTCCAGCCCACCCAGTCCACTGCCTAAAGGCGGGATGGCGATAGAGCGAATGTTGTACCGCTCTATTGTTTCAGCCAATGCCTTGAGCCCGGCCTCGATATCCTCCATCCGGCTCTTGCCGCGCCAATGCCGCTTGGTGGGAAAATTGACGATGTAATGCGGGTTGGACAGTTGCCCGGTAGCGAACACGAACATCCGGCCTGGCTGTACCTCTCCATTCCTACATGCTGCGGCATAAGCTTCGAAATTCTCCGGAAAAGCATTCTTGAACTGGAGCGCTATTCCGCGACCCATCACACCGACACAGTTTACAGTATTGACAAGGGCCTCGGCTTCTTCTCTTAGAATATCGCCACTCTTGTATTCAATCATCTTCGCCGCCTCCTTATCAGTAATACCATTCTGATTTTATCTCGATCTTCGGTCGATGGCCACTCGCCGGCAGAACGTTGACCACTTGTTTATAGATTCCAGGTGAATTCACTCCGATTCGTTCGACCAGGTGCCAGGGAAAGTTGTATTCCAACAGAAACTCCGCCTGTTTGCCTTCCTTGACTGATGGTGAAATTCCGCTTCCACTCCATTTATTAGCCTGTACGGCCTCCCAGTTAATTTCATCCAATTGCGCCAAATCGCAGCGGTCCTCGAAATAATAAGCCCCAGCATTTGACAGGGTAAACGCCCACCGTCGATTATTTTGTTTCGCCCAGGCGACCGAAGCGTAAAGATCTGCTTCCAAATGCACGATTGGTCCCTGTCCACCGTGATAGTTCAATTCCTCATGATTAGCCTGATAGATCAGATACAACATGATCGACCGCGGACAGAAATAAAATGGCACACAGTCACCCACGTGCAAATCGGGGTGACTGGCCAGGGTCAACTGCTTGAGCCGCCGCTGCTTGATGCTGTTCATGCCAATGATGGTTCCTGGCGCCGTGCGCCGTAAGGTTTCCGCATCGCACCATAGGCAGCCATCCGTGATAATAGACGGCAGCCGGTCTACATGTACGATATGGTAAATCTTTGGCTGCGCAGGGACGGTCATTCCTTGGTCTCCTATGCGTCTTCGACCACCTAATTAACTGCTAAAAGTTTCATATTGGAAATCTCTTGCACGCTGGTAACACCCGTAGATATCAGGCAAGATATTGTCGGCAGTGCCTCGGCGAAAAGCTAAAACATTGGCTATTTCAAGAACAGACTGAAATTTTCGCTCTGAATCAATTATAGCCTTTTGTCCAAAGAAATAATGAGAAACTAACTTTTTTACCAAAAACAACGGTTAGTAAGGCCTCTATTTTCATTAATATGTACTCGCCGCGTTCCCCGCCTGCTCGATATACTCAATCGACTGGTGGCGGAAGTAAGTGTTATACAGCTCGGCGTAATGCCCGCCCTGCTCCAGCAGCGACTCGTGGGTGCCCTCTTCGATGATCTTGCCCTCGCGCAGCACGATGATCCGGTCGGCGTGGCGGATGGTGGATAGGCGGTGGGCGATCACCACCGAGGTACGCTGTTCCAGGGCCGTGTCCAACCCCTCCTGGATCAAGGTCTCGGTCAGCGGATCGATGCTGGCGGTGGCTTCGTCCAGAATGAAAATCGAAGGGTTTTGCAAGACCACCCGCGCCAGGGCTACCAACTGGCGCTGGCCCATCGACAGGTTGCTCCCGCGTTCCCCCACCGGCGTTTCCAGGCCGTTGGCCAGGCCGTCGATCCAATCCCCGCCGCCGACTTTCCCGGCCGCCGCGCACACCTCTTCGTCGCTGGCGTCGCGCTTGCCGTAACGGATATTATCGATCACCGTCCCGTCAAACAAGAAGGGCGTCTGGGTGACAATCCCCAGGTGCCCATGATAGTTGTCCAGGTCCAGCTCGCGGATGTCGCAGCCGTCGATGGACAGGCGCCCGCCCTGGAATTCGTAAAAGCGGGCGATCAATTTACCGATGCTGGATTTGCCCGAGCCGGTATGCCCCACCAGCGCCAGGGTCTCCCCGGCGTTGATCGTCAGCGAGAAATCCTGCAAAACCAGCTCGTCGCTGATATAACTGAATTCGACGTGGTCAAAGCAAATCTCGCCGCGCACCTCGGGCAGTTTCTCGGCCCCGATTTGCACCACGCGCGGTTCGGCATCGATCAGGCCAAACACACGCTCGCCGGCCGCCAGCCCGATCTGGAACTGGCTCCAGAACGAGGCGATGCTGGTCAGCGGGATCATGAACAGGGCGATGCCCTGGATGAACAGGTACCAATCTCCGGCGCTGACGATACCCTGCCGGGCGCTTAGCCCGCCGAAATACACCAGGGCGGCCGTCCCTACCCCGGTGAGGATATTGAGGATCGGAAAGATGCCGCTGAAAACGAAACCCGTCTGCAGGTTGACCAGGTAAGAATGCCGGTTGACCTTGAGGAACTCGTCATAAATGGCGGCTTCCTGGCGGAAAGTCTTGGCCACGCTGATCCCGCTGACCGTCTCCTGGATGTGCGAGCTGACTTCGGAGTTGATCCGGCGCGATTGGGTGATCGTGTTGCGGGCAATCCGGCGGAAGGCCAGCGCCGCCAGCATGATGAACGGCGCCAGCGCCAGGGTCATCAGCGCCAGGCGCACGTTGACGGTGAACAGGTAGATCATCAGCAGCACGATGAACAGCAACTGGCTGAGCAGGTCCATGGTCAGAGTGACCACCTGTGAAAAGGACTGTGTGTCCGAAGTCACCCGGCTGACGATTTTGCCGGACGAGGTCTCGTCGTAAAAGGACAGGTCGCGTTTCAAAACCGCGTCGAAGGCGTCGTAGCGGATCTTCAAGACCACGTCGCCCACGGCTTTCGAAGACTGCCAGCCGCGGATGTAGTTGAAACCCCACGAGGCGCACGCCAGCAGGGTGATCACCAGGGTAATCGTGGTCAGGTTGGCGGCCGCCCCGTTCTGCTGCAGTTGGTCGAGGCTTCTCGAGATATACACCGGCAGAAAGGTCTGGCTGAGCGAGGTCAGCACCACCGCCCCGGCCACCACCAGCATGCGCCGGAGTTGGGGGTGGAAATAGCCGATGATGCGCTTGACCAGCTGCACGTCACTGTACTTGCGATCGTAGCCCTCGGCGTCCAGGCCATCCATGAAAAAGCCCATAAGCAGTTATCCTTTTAGTTTTCTTTTTTTGATTATGTGAAGCGTAGCTTCACATAATCAAAAAAGAAATTTTAAATCTGTACTTCCAACTGAGGCAGGTTCACCTCGTAACGGGCAAAAATGCGCCGGTAGAGCAGCGAGCGCCGCAGCAGCTCGTCGTGCGTGCCGCTGGCGGCGATCTTGCCTTTGTCCAGCACCAGGATATAATCCGCCCAACGGATCTTTGACAGGCGATGCGTGATCAAAATGGTCGTGCGGCCTTGCTCCGCCCGCGCGATGGCTTTCGAGATCTCGTCTTCGGTGGCGCTGTCGATGGCGCTGGTCGAGTCATCCAAAATCAAAATGCGCGGGTTGCTCAAAAACGCCCGCGCCAGGGCGATGCGCTGGCGCTGCCCGCCCGATAGGGTGGTGCCGCGCTCGCCAATCACGGTCTGGTAACCGTCTTTGAAGGACATAATGAAGTCGTGCGCCTGGGCCTCCCGGGCGGCCTGTTCGATCTGCTCGGGCGTGGCCCCCGGCGCGCCAAAGGCAATATTCTCCGCAATCGAGCGCGAAAACAGAAAGATATCCTGCTCGATGCGCGAAATTTGCGAACGCAGCGAGGTAAGGTCCCACTCGCGCACGTCCACGCCATCGATCAGCACGCGGCCCTGGCTCACGTCATAGGTGCGGTTGACCAGTTGCGTCAGCGCCGTTTTACCGGAGCCGGTCTGCCCGACGATCGCAATCGTCTGCCCCGGGCGGATGTGGAACGAAATATCCGACAGGATCGGGGTATTGTTATAGCTGAAGGTCACCTGTTCGAAAGCAATCGCCCCCTGAATGGTGGCCTTGAAGCCGCCCACATTTTCGTCCAGCTCGGTGCGGGCGTTGATGATTTGTAAGATGCGCTGGCTGCTGGAAACGCCCTGCTGCATTAAGGACCAGGCAAAAATTGAAGCAAAGGTCGGCCAGCGCAAGACGTTCATCAGCGCCATGACCGACACGATCTGCGGGATGGTCAAGGTGCCTTGCTTGAACAAAAACATGGCGTGCAGGAACAGCAGTCCAATCGCCAGGCCATACGCCAGCAGCGGCAGGTAACGCGCCTCGATCATGCCCTGCCGCACAAAGTAATCCCGGTACAGGCGCACGTTCTCCTGAAACTTGCGCCGCTCGTAACCTTCCTGGGCGCTGGCCTTGACCACCTCGATGCCCGAAATGGTTTCTTCCAGGCCGGCATTGGTCTTGCCAAACTGGTTGCGCTGCAGGCGGGTGACCGGGTTCAACGTGTGGCTGTAGCGCACCACCAAAAGGGTGTAAACGATGGCGTACAGCACCGGCACCAGCAGCAGCCGCCAATCGACGAAGCCGATGAACAGGATCGGGGTGGCAAAACCGGTGACGACCGAAAAAATAAACGAAGCCCCCGGAGCAATCATATCGCTGAGCAGGCCCACGTCGTCCGTGGCGCGCGCCATAATATCGCCCACGCGCTGCCGGTCGTGGAAGGTCTGGCTCTTGCCCAGCAGGCTGGCGTACAGTTCCTGGCGAGCATCCGCCGCAAAGCCTTTACCGAGGCCCTCGTTGGTAAAGCTGCCGATCACCTGGAAGACACTGTTGAGCAGCAGGACGATCAGGATGGTCAGGGAGATCTTCAACAGGGCATCCGCCACAGTGGGGTGTAAGATCTCCCCCATCGCCTGCCCCAGCAGGAGCGGGGCAACGTTGTTGAGGATCATGCTGATGGAGTATCCGGCCAGAGTCACGCCCAGCAATATTTTGTGCTTCCACAAATGCGAAAAGATCCAGCGGGTGGTGCTCGAGTGGTTATAGGGATAAGCGCCTTCAACGGTAAATTCGCTTTTTAGCGGCGCTTTCAGGTCAGGCATGGATTGAGTGGTTGCAGACATACGATATCAAGTTCCGAAAGAAAAGGATAGAACGCAAGTTCAGTATAATACCATAAGTAGAGCCGCATTTCCAAGGCGGTCCCTTATACAAACAATGAAGAAATGTATAATTATCACTTAGAGGAATTATGTTTTCATCTTTTTATTACGGTTTGTTGGCGGGTGGTGGAATAGCAACCCTCATTGGCATTGCGATCGTCATATTGTCAATTAAGTTTATTCGTACCAATCGAAGAGGTTCTATTACAACTGGTGTATTTCTCGTGGTAGTAGGAGCAGCGATCTTTGGGTTAACTCTGACTATGCCAAGTCCCAATTCCCAAGCGACGATGAAAATAAAAATGTTAAATTTAGATCCTCAGCTTCTTACAACCCTTTCGGTTTACTCTGAGAATGCTCTAGACCACCCAATTACCCAAACTAATGATAAAGCATTGCTTGAAGAATGGGCTTCCCTTCTAAAATCGTGTGTGGAATTTCAACCTAATCATCCACATTATGAAAAAATATACCAACTTTATTTAAAATACAAAGATGGTAATTTCCTATATGATGTAAGTTTCGATTCAAATAATCCGAACACAGCGGATCTTACGCTTTTGCAGACAGTTCAGAATCAAAATGGCTTTTACCATTTAGGCAATTATAGATGCAGTAGATTATTCAACTTTATATCTAACTTGTTGAAATAACCTTCTAAAAATATCAAATTCAAACTCCAGTCCAACTAACAAATAGAACAAAGACTGAAGTTAATATAAATATGGGCAGCCTTCCGAAGGGCAGAATCCGGGGCCCTTGCGATGAAAATCCCCGTTCTCTGGGGAAGTTGATTCTAAGGTTTCACGATTTGACCCTTCACCCTTCGCAAGGTTGCCGCCCAGGCACTCAACCATGCGAAGAAGCCCAGTTAGTCCTATTGCATGGTTGAGCGGCGTGATACCAACCTTCCGAAGGGTCCACCTGACTTTGACGTTCTTGTACTCCAACCTTCGCAAAGGACCTGCATGAAGATTCTTCGGCTAAGAAGCCTCAGAATGACGGATTAAGAGAAATTTCCTCCCGAAGCCGGTTAAGAAAAGGTCTTTGAACCTGCTTCAGCAGGTTTGAGGTATTTCAGCCTGGGAATTGATTCCCAGGCGGCTAAGAAGCCTCAGAATGACCGGCAGAGAGTAATGGGTAGTTCCCCTCCCGCCGCCACACGTCCAGCATCAGGTCGTAGCGCGCCAGGCGCATACCCGTGTAGATACAGTTGCTGGTCGAAAAGATGTAACCATAGCCGGGCATGCCGTGCCGCAGGCAGTAACGCGCCGATTCGACCACCTCAGCCTGGCTGCCCGTATCCAGTGTGGCGCAGTTGACGTTGCCAATCAGGCACAACTGGTCGCCGTAGCGGCGCTTGACCTCGGCGATGTCCACCCCGGCCATCGGGTCGAGCGAGTGCAGGGCGTGCGGGTGGGTCTGCGCCAGCTGGTCGATGATCGGCATAATGTTGCCATCCGTGTGCTTGATCGTATAAAAGCCCATCTCCCGGTAGCCTTGAGTCAGGCGCGCCAGGTAGGGCGTGATGAATTCACCGAACATGCGCGGGCTGAGGAACGGCCCGCTGTTGAAACAGTAGTCCGAGCACAGCGCAAACCCGTCCAGCCCGCCGTGGCGCTGGTAGATCTCGGCATCCCGGATGGCCCGGTCCACCCTGGCGGCCGCCTCGGCCCTGAGGCCCGGGCGGTCATCCGCGATGCGGTTGGCGAAACCAACCATCTCCACCCCGTCCGGGATGCTGAAGGTAGCGTCGCCGTGGCGCAGGATGAAATAGCGCTCGCCGGTTTTCTCGCGGATCAGGTCGACCAGGCGCAGGGTCTCTTCAACAGTATCCGGGTTGGGGTGAATGAAAATCGCGTCGTGCTCGTAGCGCTCGGCGGTCATGATAAAGATGTCCGCCATCTCGCTCCGGTGGAGCTGGCGTTCTTTTTCTTCCATCTGCGACCACTGGGCATAATTGCGCTGGGAAGGGTGTACCTTTCCGAAGGCTTCCATGGTCAAAAAGAAGACCAGTTCGAAATGGGGCACCCGACCCTGGATGGGCCGGCGGTCGAGGGCAGCCGCGAAACGTTGGCGGGGGGTTGGCATGGGGTCCACTTTTTTACATTAGAAAAGCCTGGCTTTTCTAATGTAAAAAAGTGAGATCTCCTTATTTTAATGAAGTATCTTGCTCAAGAACGCCTTCGTGCGTTCCTCGCGCGGGTTGCTGAACAGCTCGTCCGGGGTGGTATCCTCGATGATCTTGCCTTCGTCCATGAAAAGAATGCGGTCGGCGGCGGCCCGAGCGAAGCCCATTTCGTGGGATACCACCAGCATGGTCATCTCACCCGCCAGTTCCTTCATTACATCCAACACCTCGCCGATCATTTCCGGGTCGAGGGCCGACGTCGGCTCGTCGAACAGCATCAGGCCCGGCTTCATCGCCAGGGCGCGCGCAATCGCCACGCGCTGCTGCTGCCCACCCGACAACTGGCGCGGGTAATGGTTGCGCTTATCCGCCAGGCCGACGCGTGCCAGCAGGCGCTCGGCATCCGCGATGGCCTGGTTGCGTGGCGTGTGGCGCACGTTCATGGGCGCCTCGATGATATTTTCGATGGCGGTCAGGTGCGGGAAAAGGTTAAAGCGCTGGAAGACCATGCCGATCTCGGCCCGCTGGCGGGCAATGTTCTTCTCCGATTCCTCGTGCAGCTGGCCGTCCTTCTCATAATAGCCGATCATACGCCCGTAGACGTAGATGTAGCCGCTGTCGATCGTCTCCAGGTGGTTAATGCTGCGCAGCAAGGTGCTCTTGCCCGACCCCGAAGGGCCGATCAGCACCACCACCTCGTTCTTGCGCACTTCGAGACTGACGTCCTGCAGCACGTGCAGGTCGGCAAAATATTTGTTGACTTTTTCAAATTTGACCACGGAGCCGGTATCGACGGTAGTTTTAGGGGCAGCTAAAGAAGCCATTAGTGACCTCCTTTGGCAAACATACGCTCGAACATGCCCACGCTCTTGATCTGCGTTTTACGCTCGCCCAGCCCGGCTTCGATGCGCGCCTGGATGAAAGACCAGATGGTGGTCAGGGCCAGGTAGTACAGCGAGGCATCGATAAACAGCTCGAAGGGCTTGAAGACGCGTGCATTCACCTGAGTATAGCCGTAGAATAAATCGGCGGCGGAAATCACCACCATGATGGAAGTGGTCTTCATCATGTTATTGAATTCGTTGCCCAGGGGTGGAATGATCACTTTCAATGCCTGGGGCAGCACGATGCGCCGCATGGCCTGGGCGTAAGACATACCCAGCGACTTGGCCGCCTCCATTTGCCCGACGTCGATCGCCTCGATGCCGGCGCGCACGATCTCGGCCATGTAGGCGCCTTCGTTGACGCCCAGGGCCAGTGTGCCGGCCTGGATGGCGCCGGAAATGGACAGGATCCAAAAATGGATGTCCGGGAAGTCATAGATATGCGTCACCCCCAACCCGAAGAACAGCAGTGACATCTGGACCAGCAGGGGTGTGCCGCGGAAGTACCAGATGTAAGCATCTGAAATCCAACGGAAGGGCAGGAATTTAGACATTTTGCCCAATGCAGCAAACAGGCCCAGGATCACCCCCAGGGCCTGTGCGATAATACTGACCATAATGGTCACAATCAGGCCATTGCGGATAAGTGGATTTGCAAGAGCGGTGCCGGGCCACAGGTATTGCCAAAACAGCGGCCAATCAAAATGGTACATGAGCTGAGTTCCTCTCGATGTTTGGGGAATTCGCTACCGGGAGTAC
>VFSW01008629.1_pt1 | contig 14612 bp, 12 predicted proteins | sample 5358111 | NCBI WGS metagenome assembly VFSW01 (sample SAMN11554181, study PRJNA540505) | mine drainage metagenome | isolation source: sediment from site ElyBrook_90M | place: USA: Ely Copper Mine, Vershire, VT | collected 2017 | reverse complement strand
TGAAATCGAAGACCGCCAATGCCACCGCCGTGGCGCTCTCAGTCTGTTCGCTCTTTTCATCATGGTCTAAGTACGAATCAAACAGATCGCTGTTTCAATTTTGTTGCTCGCCGCTTCGCGCGTCCTTGGCCAGGCAAAACGAATGCCTGTCCTGCGTCCGCAGAGACACCGCGTCTTCGCGATTCGAAATTCCTGAGTTCTCCGATTTTTTCGTCGCCCTCGGTCCGTTGTGAGAGGGACGACGGAAAAATTCCCTTTTTGTTTAGGGATGAGAGGCAAGCGCGATGGATAGGAAACGTAACGGTAAGGATGCCCTGCCCGATGACGGGAAGCGGGCGCACACAGGAGGAAAGACAATGGCAATCAACAAGGCAATCGTAATCGGCAATCTGGGAGCCGACCCGCAGGTTCATCCTCTGCCATCAGGGGAGAATGTGGTGAACTTGTCGCTGGCGACAAACGAGCGGTTCACGGACCGCAAGGGCGAGAAACAGCAGCGAACCGAATGGCACCGCATCGTTGCCTTCGGAAAATTGGCCGAGACGTGCGGGCAGTTTCTCAGCAAGGGCCGCAGGGTTTACGTCGAGGGACGACTGACGACTCGCGAGTACGAAGCGAAGGACGGCAGCGGCAAACGCTACCGGACGGAAATCGTCGCGCGGCAAATCCGGTTTCTCGACCGTCAATCGGCGGCGGCTAAATCCGCCGAGGTGCCATTCTAGAAAAGAAAATAGGGAGGGGATGCCCTCCCTCAAACCTGCGATTTGTGCAACATTCCAGGAGAGACTTCGATGAACGAACAAGAAGAGATGTTACGAAAGAACGGCTACAACGACCACATCGGCCACACGTTGCAGGAAAATGGACGATGCAAGTGCGGCGCTTCCGAGTGGCCGCACCGCAGCGAATGGAAGGGCAAACAGTGCTTCGCTGGCGGAGGCTGGCACAACTTCGCTGGCGACGGCATTTGTACGGATTGCGGCAATACGCTCGGGCCGAGGTAGTTTCCGCCGCCCGCGTAAGATCAGGCTGTCCATCGGCGAGGACCTTCTCCCGAGGGTCCTCGCTTTTCGTTTGCTCGCTTGCCCTCGCTTCGCCTCGAAAACTGCCTCGTCATCGAAGCAATGGAAGAGATCGAACACCGCCACCGCTAGGCAGCGGCTTTCTGTCGGTTCATCCTGGCAGCACCTGCAGGTCTGCAGTCTTCACCACGTAGACAGGGGGAATCGGCAGGTTGCACACATACTTGATTTTGCATCGGTCGCCGTTGACTTCGAGCACCTTGTACACTGAACCCGGGTCCTCGTCGGCGTACGGCTCTTTGAATAAGACACTGTCTCCCACCTTGATCATGACAGCCTCCGTTGCTCGTTCACGCGCACTCGCTCCAAGTCTACCATGCGTCTTCACCAAAGGTGAACAGACCCGCGTGCCGGTCCGAATTCCCGAACACAGGTTCGATGCCTCGCCCGCGAGTTTCACGAACGTGTAGTTCCCGACTCCCGAGGAATCCGCGCTTATCGTCGCTCGCTTACCCTCGGTTCGATGCCCGCACCGCTTCCCCGGCGATGGAATTCCTGGAAGAATGCGTTTGGAAAATCGACTTTGCCGATGTCACGGTGCGAGCAGCCGCGGACCACAGGACCAGAATTGAAAAGCATCCATTTCCGCACAGAGTTGTTCATCAGAACGAATCGAGGAGGCCAAAAATGGCCACAATAAACGATCTCATTTTTGACTGCCTGCAGCTCGGTCTCGACGGAGAAAAAGTAGATTACGAATGGAAACGCGATGACGAGAATTCGGTCGTGCTCAGTTTTGAAGATGGGCACAAAATCCGCGTTGCCCTAGAGTCGACGACTGACCGTCAGTAAAAGGATTGGTCCCTTTTCTCGAGCAACTGCGCTCCGAAATTTGGCGTGAGAACACCGAGTGGTGTGGGAGTAAGACGGTTCGAAGCCACTGTCACCGGACCAGTGCGTCCTGAACCACCACGATGCTGAATCGTGAAGCCATTCCCGTCATCGATTTGTTTGCCGGACCTGGTGGGCTGAGCGAAGGGTTTTCATCGGTTCGTAGCCGTGATGGTCGATGGGCGTTCGATGTCCGGCTATCGATCGAGCGCGACTTCTTCGCGCATCGGACTTTGGAACTGCGAAGTCTCTTCCGCCAGCTGCGATCACGCAGGGTGCCCGAAGCCTACTACGACTATCTTCGGGGGACAGAAGAGCCAGAAGAGATTCGGCGCGGCCAGTTATTTGCAAAGTTTCCAGAGGAAGCGGCGAGGGCAACGGAGGAGGCTTGGCGCGCCGAGCTCGGGATAGAGGATGCTCGAAAAGTTCACGAGCGGCTACATGTAGCCCTCGGTCGAGCGACTGATTGGGTCCTGATCGGGGGACCCCCTTGTCAGGCGTATTCGCTGGTGGGTCGGGCGCGGAACAAGGGAAACCCGGATTACGTTCCCGAGGACGACCCCAGGCAGACGCTCTATCTGGAATACATGCAAGTGATTGCCGATCACTTGCCGGCCGTTTTCGTATTGGAAAATGTGAAAGGGCTCCTCTCGGCCACGCTGAACGACCAGCAGATCTTTCAGATGATGGTCGAGGACCTGCACTTTCCCGCAAAGGCTTTGGAACGGGCGGGAAGAACCGTCGTACCTCGCGCGGGAGCGCGCCGAATACCGCACAAATATCGTGTCGTCTCAATGGTTGATCAACACCTGTTCGAGGAACGCGACGTAAGACGCTTTGTTGTCAGGATGGAGGATTATGGCGTTCCGCAAGCCCGACACAGAATCATCCTGTTGGGTGTGCGGGAAGACCTGGCAGCGGTCAGACCCAGAATATTACGCATTCAGAGCCCAGTACCGGCGTCCCATGTGATAGATAAGCTGCCTCGTTTACGTAGCGGTCTGTCGCGCGAGGAGGACAGCTTCGAAGCGTGGGCCGAAAACATCCACGACGTTCTTGACCGTGGCTGGTATCGGAGGCTCGCAAGCCGAGATGGTAGCTTGCACTCCGAGCTGGTCAAAGCGCTCGACCATGTGAACCATCCGAGATGGGATCGAGGTTCCGAGTTCGTTGCCTGTGATCCCGCTTGCGACTACGAATCGGGTTGGTTTCTGGACGGACGAATAGGGGGTCTCTGCCACCACGCGACCAGGGCGCATATTGCAGCTGACCTTCACCGATATCTATACGCGTCGTGCTTTGCAAAAGCCTATGGTCGCTCGCCCTCGCTTCGTGACTTTCCCGCCGAGCTACTACCTCACCATGAGAACGCGCAAGACGCCCTTAACGGAGGCTTATTCGCTGACCGCTTTCGGGTTCAACTTCGTGATCGACCGTCTACCACGATAACGAGCCACATCGGGAAAGACGGGCACTATTATATCCATTACGATCCTACACAGTGCCGGAGCCTGACCGTGCGCGAAGCGGCGCGAATACAGACTTTTCCAGACAACTATTTCTTTTGTGGGCCGCGGACCGAGCAATATGGGCAGGTTGGCAATGCCGTACCGCCCCTGCTTGCGGTGCAGATCGCAGACGTAGTGAAGAGGCTTTTTGAGGATTCCGGCTGGTAAAGCAGAAGTCCCATGGACAAGATTTCGAAGCAGCACCGCAGCTGGAACATGTCTCGTATCAAAGGGGAAAATACTTCTCCAGAGAAGCGAGTCCGTTCCATCCTGCACCGGCAGGGTTTTCGTTTCCGGCTGCATCATCGTGGCCTTCCTGGTAAGCCGGACGTCGTCCTCGCTCGTTTGGGGACCGTCATTTTTGTGCACGGCTGCTTCTGGCATCGACATTCCCGCTGCAGGTATGCGTACACGCCTAAGACTCGCACCGCTTTCTGGCAGAAGAAATTCGCGGATAACGTTGAGAGAGACCGTCGTGTGTCTCGTAAGTTGCGCAGACAAGGACTGAGGGTTCTGGTTGTCTGGGAATGCCAGAGTACGAATGCAGAGCGCTTGACCCTTCGTCTCGCGCGGCTCTTGCGGACAGCTCAACACTCCAAGCGAGGGAAACGGTCCGACGCGTCGACGACAATGAACGGCGCAAAGAGAGCGCTTGCCTGAGTCGCCGATCTCAGGCTAGGGCTTTGAAGCCGAGCCGTTCCGCTTCGTCCAGTATCTTGACGCCTTGAGTCGCCTGCTTACGAGACAATTCCTTTCCCCGACCAAGAAGGCGCCCTATGCTGAACGCTAGGCCGCGTTGCCAAGGTTGAAGGTTTCCGGTCTGCTTCGCCCAAGCGGACAGTTCAAACCACTTGTCCGGCGGGAGCTTAGCGATCCGCTCTATGTCATCGCTTCTAGCTTGGCCGGAAACCGGGTCCCGAGGCGTTCCGCCAGCGGGAGCAAAGCCTGCGGCCACAAGACAGGTGGACAGGTTCTCCGGCAGCTTGATGTCAAGATCACGAACGCGTTTCCAACACTCCTCTTTCTTGCACCACTCAGTTACATTCCTGCCCCCTGGGGGAACAGTGATAACGCCATGAACCACGCCGGCCACGAGTCGGATTGATTCGGTCAGGGGCTCGGCAATGTCCTGTTCCTTCCAGATGCGGTCGAGATCCAGTCTCATGGCTGTACGATGAGACAGAAAGGAGAGTGAATGGGTCACTATCTGCGCACGATAACCGCCGAACGATAGAGCATTGACGATCTTCTCAGCCCGCCTGAAGAGAATGGCTTTTGCAATCAGACGCCGGAAATAGGCTTCGTCTGGCAGGACATGACCCGCTTCCTTCAGGTTCAGCATGAACTCCGTGAAGTTTTTTTCAGCGCCACGGCTGACGAGATGCGGAAACTGAGCGTAAGTATTCTCGAATTTCGCTAAGTCTGTTTTGGTGAAGCGTTGCTGCTTCGGATTGATGGAGAGAAACGCCTTTTTTTTCGCAGGAGTAGATTCCCTCGCTTGAGCGTCGAGAAACTGTCCTCTGGCTCGCTCATAGAACCAATGCGTCTGCCGTTGCTGCCCCGGCGCAGGTGGCGTCCAGATGGTCCGTGATAATTCCTCGAGTTTCACGTGAAATGGATCAGTGGCGGAGAAGTCTGCCTCGCTGACCTTGTTCTGGCTGTTTGAGTAGCGGGAGATAAGGGGAACAAGAGTATCGAGGATCTCCGCTCTGACCACCGAGAGCTTGGCCTGAACGAAAAGCTGTGGAACCTCTGCTCCATCCTTCCGGATGGCGTGATAGATAGATGCTGTCGTTTGACCGCCGTTAACGATTTGAAACTCGCGAGCCCAAGCGAGGCCATTTCCACCCGACGCAACGGGCTCTAACCGGACTTCCGCCGCGGTCGCCGAGATACCGTTGTTGAATGCGAGAAAGTGTTCGGGCTCATTAAGAATTGTCTGGCGTATCCGTTTATTGATCTTGCCGCGAGCCTGCAGAAAGGCTCGCACGTTCCTTTCAAGGAGGCGGGCTCCGTACTTCCCATAGATCTCGGCAAGTAATGCGCCGGGAAAGACAGCGAGATAGGTGCGATAGTCTGGAGCCGCAGGTACTTCGAGGCATGGAAGCGGGCGCCCGCCATTCAATGCACAAAAGTCAATCTCGATTGGCTCTTGGCCTTCGCCGGAACTCAGGCATCGGTGAATTCTTCGGATGTCCCAAACGTGATGAGAGATTGTCACTGAACCGTTTCGCTGATCTTCGATCGATTCAACGGTTGTTAAACCATCGGTCAAATAGAAGAGCCGCACTTGCTGGAGGCCTGGCCCCCATTCCCGTATCTGGTAGAGCATGTCGAACACAGGGGACGACTCTTCGATATTGGCGAATTCGCCGGCGAGCGCTTTTGAGAGGAACGTCCTGAGCCGCTGGAAGCCAGTCTCGACATCACTCTTGGTCACAGTGCTTGGCGGTACGATCTGCGTGAAGTTCGTATAGAAAAGGTCTAGGCAGTCTGTCTCTTCGTTTGTTCCGTAGCCGTTTACCTTGAGACCTCTGGCTTGATAGAAGCAAACCTGAGCGTCATCAAGCTCGCCGGCCTCAATCAGTTCGCTAGTCATCAGCTCAGTGAAACCGTTTTCCCGGTAGTCTTCCTCTCCTTCCAGATCGGATGCGAGGATAACCTCCTGCAGCTGATTTTCGGCAAATCGCGTTAGTTCACTTGCGTCTTCCACGCCGGACCTCGCGAATGAGAGTTTCGATTTCGGGGCCGCTGATCAGGAACTCTGAGCACGCGCTCACAAGAATCGAATAGCCAACGTCCCCGACGCCAGGGATCAAGTCGCGTTCGATGACTCTCGGGAATTTACCGGTCACGCGGAAGAAGGAGCTGTTCCTGACGGTATAAGAGATTCGATCATAAAGGTGGGACTGCGCTTCTATATAACCGGACGCCAGCAATTTGGCGTCGAACAGCTCAACGGCGCCGGGTTCAGCGGAGACCGTATCGCGTAGGTTTTGTACAAGCTTCCTCAGCGTCATCTCAGATCCAGGTCTAGCGTCCAGAGAAACGAAAAATATGACAAGAGCGTTGAGACCAGTGTCGTCGAGCTGACGCTCACTTGCGATGGCCATCTTCTGGTGTTGTTGGCCCACGGATGACTTAACTTCAAACGCTATCTTTCCGAATTGAAAGTCCTGGTTCGCAGCTTCTGGCCCGGTCCAGCCGGGAACAGCTCTAGACGGGCCGAGAGCGGGCAGGAGGTATTCACGAAGGAACCAGAGCTCAGCGAAAAGACCGTTCTGTGCATCTTGGGAAAGCCCTCCGGGGCCGAGTCTCTTCAGCAATTCCTGCCACCGTCTCAACCGAGCGAGCAGGGCGGGGCCAGTCTGAGCCTCCGATGTGCATGAGCTCAAATGTCGAATCAAATCCTCGACGAGAGTCGAAAACAAATCCGAATACCGATCATCTCCGAGCTTGATAGCGATGTCAGTGCGTTCCGAATCCGCCGGCGGCAGCGCTGGCGTCAAGACTTCTATGCCTGCGGAACTGAACTCGCGGACATCAGATCGCAAAGTGCGGGAGAGGACACGTACGATCAGCAGCTTCGCGTTCGAGGGTTTCTCAATACCTAGTCTTACGTCACACGGAGCCTTGGGATTGACCCTGCGGGTGACAATACCGTGACGCTTGCTCTTCTCATTTTCGAGCAGCGCCCAGACGCCCGGCAGATCCATCAGTCACCAAACTCCTGCTTCCAGTACACGTTATTGACCGTGTATTGAATCGGTTTCGCCGTCTTGCTTCCGGGAAAGCTAAGCGCGAGCCCGATCGGGGGCAGTTCTGTCCCAGCGGCCTTGGACGAAAGCGGATAGATGAGCAACAAACCTCTCTTCTTGTCGCGCGTCTCACGGATAGCCGGGCCGCTCGGCACCTTCTTCTTCGATGTTTCACCGTTCGATTCGGACGAAGCGGTAGGTGTGCGGGCGAGCGCCTCTTCAAACTGCGCATTGTCAAGGTCAATTGCTTCATCGCGCGGACTGACGAGCCTCCCGATCGAATAGTTTTCGGCAGACGCGGAAGGCCGACGAACGATGAGTCGTACCTTACAATCATCGAGAAGGAATCTTTCCTCCGGGTCTCCTTGGTCAGCATCTTTGGATACCAAGGCGATAGTCCATTCGACGAGTTCACCGCGCGAGATTTGCGCCTTTATGTAGCTTGCGAGCAGACCGGTTCGCATCTTCCTCGAATCGGGATGGGTTCGAAACGCGTCCAGGAGGGCGACAACGCTCTGCGCGGACACCCCACCCCAGATGTAGTTTCCCTGCTTTCTGGTGGCTTTCTTCTGGCCGCCAAGCTCGTGAATGAACAGACTCACGGCGCGGATATTCGCATCCAAGACCTCGCGATCTTTGTGAAAAACCACTGTTTCGCTGATATCACCTGCGTAAGACAAGGAGACAGTTGTGCCGTGACGGAGTTTGTTAGCAGCCGTGATCAGCAGGCCGGCCGGATGGTTTCTCACCCGGAGCCCGAAATCTTTCGGTGTTCTGCCTGCAGCGACCATGTAATCGAACTCCTGCCGTAGCTCCTCACTGGCGAAGCTAATGTGCCGGTACCAAGAAACAAGCTCGTCAGAGGTGTAAAGCCTGCAGACATCCAGATAGCCGGGGCGATAACCGAACCATCGCCCCATCTGCATGAGCGTATCGTACATCTTCGAAGCGCGAAGGAAGTAGCTCGTGGTCAATCCCTCGAGGGTCAATCCGCGCGAGAGTTTGTCGCCACCTATGGCTATTATGCTGAGACCTGTCTTAGCGTGCAGGTAGTAATCGAGAACGTCGCGCGCGCTGCCGTTGACTATTCGAACCTCGATTTTCGACGCTTCCTTGAAGAGAAGGGGCTCGACATCTTTCCACGAAACCGCCGGCTCAACTGGCTCTGGCATTGAAGCGAATGCGGGGACGAAATCCTTGTCCCAAAGTGTCTTCAGTTCCTCCCGAATTTGATGCGGAGATTTACCGTCTCCGAATTCAAGTCGCCGTCGGAGTGTGCTGATCTCTTCTTTGATCAGTTCCGCGATCGCTCCTTGGACTGCGGTGAACCTGGTGACGTGCACGAGCATGGATTTGTGGTCGATTCCCTGTCCGCGAGCAGTACGTGCAGCGCTGGCTAGTAGGAAACTTCGGACGGCTTCTTTGAGCGAGGAGGGAAGTGCTGTCGGTAGATCTTCTTTCTTGTGACCAGCTGGAAGCCATTCGTCCTGGTCGCTGACTACCCTTATCAGCTGTTCGAATCCCTTCTTTCCCTCTGTACCGCTGTCAGGATCGCTGGCTAGCCCAAACATAGCAGTCGGGCCGATATAGTTGGTCGGAACCGGAAGATTTATAATGAAACTGCTTGGGAAGAGGTCAGGGCCGAGATTGTCGTGGATGTCTTCCGGATGGATGAAAACACTAGCGAAGGGTGTCGCGGTGTACCCGACGTAAGCCTTTTGCTCGAAGCTCGTTAAAATCTTTCGGATCTCTCGGTTTATTGCGGTTGCCTCATAATCGGGAATGGGGGTTCCGTTCTCGTCGCAAGTAGGAGCGGTATTAATCGAAGCGAGGTCTGCTTCGTCGTCGATCACCAGCAACGGTATGCCTTTTACGATCGTGCGCCCGCTCGTTGTATCGGATTGGCCTCGGACGGCGAGCGCCCATTGAAACAGATTTCTTAGTACCGATGCGTTCTTCTTGACGACGAGGATCAGCGGGTCCCCGCCGGGCACGATGTTCACGGTATTTGCAACCTTGCGGCTGAAATCGCCGTCATCGGCACTACTCGTCAATGAGTTGACGATGAGCAACTGCTCACCTGCCAGTCGTCCGGCTCCCATGCGATAGCTGTGCTGGTCGAACGTGAGGCTTCTCTGGGTGTCGAAACCGAGGAAGTCTTCGTCTAAGCGATGCTGGGTCTGGCTTCGCAGGCTGTTGTGAATTCCAGCGAGTACGATGATGAGCTTATAGCCAGCGTCGACGGCCTTGCAGATCAGACCCGCGTAGTTCGCCGTCTTACCGGACTGGACATGACCGACAACCATGCCTCGTCTGTCCCATGGCCCCTCTCTGCTAGGCTCCTCCAGCCGTTCAAGAATGCGATCCGTGAGCTCGCCAATCCGGCGAATCGTGACAGGTGCCCAACCTTTTTCTTCTTCCAGGTAGCGCTCATAACGAGCCCAGAAGCGCCATTTGATTTCAGCGCGACGGGCCGGCAGCCACGGAATGTGATCTTGAAACGAATCGAGTATGGTTGCTGGACCGATCCAGACGTTGAATCGTGCTTCGAGATCGCGGACCAATTCCTCGCGATCGACGCCGGCCGGAGGTACGAGCTTGAGGACGGCAGAAACCTTTTCCCGGATAAGTTCTGGCGTGACGTTGTCGACGCCCTTCAGGAGCACCTGCACCAGTTGCCGCGCCTGTTCGTAATTCGACATTCGACTCAAGCTCTAAGCTGTTCGAGCGCCTCCTCCACAATTTCGGGATAATTCGGGAAGGGTTCCATCGAAATGAGCCTGGCCTTGGCCTGTGCGCGGGTCAGGCCCTGCTTCCTTAGCACCTCGATGATTGCAACCGCTACCTCCCTGACATCATCCGGCGAAGCGGATTCAAACGGTTCAGCATGCTGTTCGGGCTTTTCAAAACCGTCAATGAGGATCGCGGGCACGGGCACCGTCTCCTCGAGGAGCCGGAGCAGTGCGCGAGCTGCTTTGCGGGATGGTCCTGCCTCGGACAGTATCTCTTTAACAAGCGGATGCTCCCGGTTTATCGTGTAGTAAAACTTTCCCGACTTTACCTTGCGCACCCACATGAAGACGATGGTTTCCGACCCTCGGGCTACGATCTTGCCGCGGTGCCGATATACTTCGGCGGCGCGTCGCCTTGTGACTTCCGCGATCCGCCTGAGGTCAGGACGTAGCTGGTCGGGTGGACGCGCGCGAGATTTTTTGATGTCGATGTCCCAGTCTTCGTCGAGAAGATTCGGCAGATCGACACCTATGCGTGCGAGCTTGTAGTGCTCTTCCTTCTGAAAGCCCAGGCCGAGCCAGTCTCCAGCCACGAGCATCCGCCGATTTCGGTAGATGTAGAAGCCTTGTTGAGCATTCCAGCCCTCCGGCCCGGATCCGGCTTCGTGAGCCTGTTTCGAGAGTTTCGAAACGTGCGGGAGAACGTTCGGCCTCACAGAGACCTGACACTCCTTGTCTCCAAATCTTTCTTCCGGAAGCCGTTGGGTTGCCTCGTGTGAAACGAGAAATGGATTCCAGGGTTCAACCACGTTTCCATTGAACCAGATTTTCAGCGTCCCTGGTTCAAGAAAACGGTGAAAGACCATCGCAAGATGCTTTTTTACGTCCTCAAGCTGCTGAAGGAATCGAGCTTGTGCCTTTTTGTTATCGGCTCTAGTAGCCGACGGAACCACGCGATCCAGTCTTTGCCACAAAACGCCGGTACCGGAGGCAGAGTCAGGAGCCAGCTTGAGCAGCGACATCGTGTTCCGGTCGACGCTGCGGAGAAGCATCCAGTCGTGGCAGCTGATGATGTAGTCGAGGTCCCAGCATCGAACCGCCGGATCGGACGCCCGCGTTTTGGAAAGGACCGTCAGCCGTCGACATTGCGAGAAAGATGCAGTTTTAAGACCGAGGCCGAAACGGCCCATGTCATTGGAAGCCCTCGGTTCCTGCGGGCTTCGGCTGCCCCATCGCATAGCCTCCGCGAGTGCGGCCTCCGTCATGCCGCGGCCATCGTCCGTGACTGAGAAGAACGACGATTCGCCGTCCCACTCCGCCCGGACCCAAATATTTCGCGAAGACGCCGCTATCGAGTTGTCTAGGATATCTGCAACTGCGGTCGAGAGGCTGTACCCGACGGATCGGAGGGAGGGAATGAGTGATGACGCCAGCGGTTCTTTACGCTCAGAATCCTCGGTCTGCTTCATACCGTGACAGCGTATTATTCGTCGGGGCGGCTCGCCAGCCGGCGTGGTCATTTGGTTACCGGCGGCCGAGGTCGATTACCAAATTTCACGGCCCAACCACCACTACAGCTCGCGCCCAAGAACGAGACTAGCGTCGAAGATCTGGAATCGTATTTCGCGGGGCACCTAACGTCTTCGCCTACGTATGCCAATCCTTTCTAATTTTGCTGCGCCCGCTGATAGGCGTAAGTATCAAAAATGAAGTTGCTGAATGTCATTGCCGCGTTGACGATCAGTACGGCATGATGCGCTGCGGGTTTATACTCCCGAACGTGCCGATCGCCCATCTTGTTGCTGAGACCGGAAAGCCCTCCAATAATGCTGATAAACCCGGTGAGTGTCTGTTTCAGGCTATTGCTGATTTTTGGGTTTTCGGGCGACAGGTTCAAATACTTTTGCACTCGCTTGTAGAGCTTCGACAGGTCTCCATCATAATCGGGCGGAGCCGAATCAAATTCTTTCTCCATGGCTGCCAGAACAGCCTCGACCAGGGACCGGGCATTCGTGATGGCCCCGTCATAATCACCTTGACTCGTCTTCGTCCGGCACTTTTCGATCTGTTCAATGATGAAGGCGTGAGAAAGGTGACTAGGCTCCAGTTTCACATCGACGAGAATCTCTCCACGAGTCTTGTCCACGACATCGTAGCCCTTGCCATGCGGCACAATCTCGTAACCGTCATACGCCAGGAATTCATTCAAATATGTCAGCGCGCCTTGCAGACTCACAGCCTTCGTTTCATGAGTCTGCTGGTCATACACCGTGGCTCCCATAAAATCTCGTGGGTCAACGGCGGCCAAAATGACCTTTTTCAGTGCGGGCGTGTCGTTGAACTGGCGGATGCAGGTTTCGGCGAACGTCCATCGTGATGGGAAGCCCTGACCGTAACTATGGTTGGTGCCAAACTCGTTGAAAAAGGTGACCAGCTTTGGCCCTGAGCGGTATGGAGACAGGGCCTTGTCACCCGTGATGATCTCTCCGAGGCGCTTGACGCTTCTCTCCGAAATTTTCATGCGGCGTCGATCTCCTCGTCACAGACCCGCACGCAGTTTTTCCGCCAGCGCACGTTCGCGCTGATGCTGATCTCCGGCTAACACCCGTTCTTCCTCTGTCAGCCCAGTTAGAAATCCGAATCCTCTGGCGCAATCAGCCGTAATTTTGTCACGCTCAACGACTATTGAGCGGCTGAGGAGCTCGCGGAGGTCCCCCCAGTCGAAATCCCTACCATCCTGAAACTTCTGCATAAGACGCTCTGGATCAAAAATATCCCCGGCTTGCCACAGCTTCAGCACCACAAGCCGCCGAATGAGCGCCTGATCGAGCGGTCTTGTGGCGAACATGCCGAGATCGTAGATATCGCGTGCTTTGTTCCGCTGGTAGCAGGCGCGGATTTTCTCGGAAATTATTTCGGGCAGCGAGAGGCAAACGATATCTGCGGGCGTGAAAGGCAATAGTTTGAAATAACTCTGCTCGATCTGTGACCGCAGCTCCGTAGCTAGCGTTGCCGTCTCACGAAGACTGACTTGAAGCTTCACCTCGCTCGCGCCGCTCGCGTTCCAGTCATGACGATAGGTCGGATTGACGCCCCAGGAGAGACCGTGCTGCGCTTCATAGTAACCTTCCTCGGAAATCGCGAACTGGATTCCGTGAAAGGGCAGCTCGAAAGCCTGCATCATCTCGAGAATGATTTCCTCGTGATCGTGTTCCTGAATTCTTGTGAAGTCCAGATCGGTCGAGAATCGTCCTTGGCTGCCGACAAACATTTTCCGAAGGCATGTGCCACCCTTGAAGGCCAGCTTGTCCAGAATATCGCGCTCGGAGAGAAGCTGAAGCAGGAACGTTAGCACTACTTCCTTCTCCGCGATCATGATGTCGCGAAGGCCGGATTCAGTGGAGTAACGCTGTACCTGCGGCTGCGTGAGCATTTCTAACTGTCCTTTCTGACGACTTTGCGCTGGCCGAGCCCGGCGCTTCCATACAACTCTTCCCGTGTCACATTCACGAACAATCGCCACTTCTCGTTATAGCCGATGGCGCCCTGCACTACCTTTTCAGGAGTGGGATCGGGTCCGAGCCATGTTTTGCGGCTGTGCGCGGCCAGCTGGAGCAGGTGGTCACGGATATCGGACGGAACATCGGCTCTGACGTGATCGACCAGCCAACCAAATCGCCGCACGAGGGCGCCTGAATCGATCCGTTCGAGGTAATTAGCCGCCTTGGTCCAGTCAAACCGGCGGCTGGCGGTCGCCAGTATGGTGGCGGCTTCGCCAACCCCGCCGGCCAGCGCTGGGCGATCGATACAATCAATCGCGGTCTTTTCGCGATCGGAGATCATGACTTTGTATCCGAGCACATCGACTGGCTCGAAGCCGAAAAACTTGCTGTTCGCCTGATTGACGATCCGGACTTGCGATTCTCCGACTTCCCGTCCTCGCAGGCGCACCGGTGTCACAACGAAAATCACGTTACGGTGCTGGGTTGTCAGCCCATAGTGCGCGGCCGCGGTGCTGAAGCCGATGTAATAAGGATTGGCGATGCGGCTGGCGAGCGCCAAAAGATTGCTGTAGCCGAGAGCGTCCGGCCCCTGCTCAGCCGGGATGAAGAGATACTCTCCCCAGCTTGCCCGTTGGAGCCAGCCTTTGTGGCGGAGCGATTCAATGACATGGTCAGCCGCCTTGGAGCTTATGCCTAGCAGGCTCACGATTTCGGCGCGCGTTGTCTCGCCCTGTCTGCGCTCGCTCAGGGCAAGTACGACCCGGCTTTCTTGAGGCGATAGAGACCTGGTTGCAAAAGCCATGTCATTCTCCGTAACGAAACCCCCTGAAAGAGGGGGTTTTGATGAACATTATAGCAAGGTTTCTCGTAAAGTAAAGAGATTTTTCAAAGGCTTTCGCCATCTTTTCGCGCCAGCGCTTAATCGGGGGCCTTTCATAGCGAACAAAACACGAAACTGCTACATTCGGCCAAATGGCGGTCCGAACATGCAGGGTCACATGCCGGGATGCACAAGGCGTCGAGCACACGGTCCAAGTTACCGCGCAAAGCCTATTTGAGGCGGTTGCTCAAGCGCTTCGCGTTTTCCGGGAGCACGATTGGAGCGACGATCCCACCGGATCCGCCAGCGTCGCGGTGACAATCAAGCCGGCTGAAGTCGAGCATCGAGTCAGAATCAAAGATTTTCAGACTTGGTTGT
>VFSW01008628.1_pt1 | contig 14612 bp, 12 predicted proteins | sample 5358111 | NCBI WGS metagenome assembly VFSW01 (sample SAMN11554181, study PRJNA540505) | mine drainage metagenome | isolation source: sediment from site ElyBrook_90M | place: USA: Ely Copper Mine, Vershire, VT | collected 2017 | reverse complement strand
ACGACGCTCGGCGCGGAGGCGATGGGCGCGGCCGAGAGCGTCGGGGTCGCGGCCAAAGACGGCGCGGTGGCGGAGATCGGGGCGGCCAGCGGCTAGAGGCGCGGGACGTCGACGGCGCCGGCGCGCACGGACGCGGCGCGGGCCGGTACGACGAGCAGGAGCAGCGACAGCAATGAGGCGATCATGGGCACTCTAAGAATAAGCGCCGCAGAGAAGAAGCGCAGGGGTCTTTGGTCCTATGACTCACCGTCGCGCCGCAGGAGTTCGAACGCCGCCGCGCGGCGCGCGGGCGCGCCCGCCAGCAGCCCGGCCAGCGCCGGCAGCAGCAGCGCCGCGAGCAGGAGCCCCGCGGCCTCGCGCGGGTCGGCCGCGAGCGGCACCTCCAGGCGCCGCGCCAGCGCCCACGCCAGGCCCGCGGCCGCGACCGCGCCGCACGCCGCCGACAGCGCGCCCAGCCCGATCAGCTCCGCCGCGTCCGCCGTCATCGCCTCGCGCGCCGTCCAGCCCAGCGCGCGCTCGAGCGCCCCTTCGGACGCCCGCTCGCCGCGGCCCAGCGCCACCAGCCCCGCCACCACGAGCGCGCCCACGGCCACGCAGAACCAGGCCAGCGCCTCGACGGCGGTCAGCATCAGCCCCAGCGTGCGCCGCGCCGTGTCGAGCAGGGCCGCCGCGTCGATCACCGACACGTTGGGCAAGGTCCGCGACAGCTCGCGCCGCAGCTCCGCCGAGGACGCCGGGTCCCGCGCCCGCAGCGACGCGATCAAGGTGTGCGGCGCCGCCGCGATCGAGGCGGGGGGGAGCACCACGAAGAAGTTCGGTCGCATCGACGCCCACGCCACCTTCCGCACCGAGGTGATCGTCGCGTCCACCTCGCGCCCCGCCACGTCGAACGTGAGCGCCGAGCCCAGCTTCAGGCCCGCGCGGTCCAGAAAATCCTCCTCGACGCTGGCCTCCGCGCCGCCTTCCCCGGATTTCCAGAAGCGGCCCTTCACGATCGTCTCCGACGGGTTGAGCGTCTCGGCGAACGTGAGGTTGTACTCGCGCGACCGCCACCGCCCCCGCTCGCTCTCGCCGCCCGCGCGGCGAACGCCGCCGCGCGCCAAGACCCGGCCGTCCACCCGGATCAGCCGCGCCCTCACCAGCGGCGCGAACGCCGCCTCGCCGCGGGAGAAGCGGGCCGCGAGCGCGCGCGCCGCGGCCTCTTGATTCGGCTGAACATCGACGAGAAACAGATCCGGCGCGTCCGCCGCCTGCGACGGCGCCAGCGCCCGCGCGAAACCCTCGCGCGATGTCCCCACGCAGGCCAGCAGCGCGAAGCCTCCCGCCAGAGTGAAGAGCATCACGCGGCTTTCCTCAGGACGGCGGGCCAAACGGCGAAGCCCGTGGCGCAGCGCGAACGGAAGCCCGGAGGCCGCGCGGGCGAGCTTCTCGGCGCCGCGCAGAGCGGCGCGGGAGAGCAGCTCCACGACGACCGCGCGGGCCGCCAGCGCCGCGACGATCTTTCCCGCGTCCGCCGCCGTCGGAGCGCGAAGCCACGCGGCCGCGAGCGCGACGGCCAGCGCCGCCAGCCAGCCCGCGACGACGAGCCCGCGCGGAGGCGAAGGGGGAGCCCTCATCGCGTCGAGCGGAGCGCGCGAGGCGAGCGCGCGGACCCTCGCGGCCGAGAGCCCCCACGCGAGCGCTCCGGAGAGGATCAGGCATTCCGCGAAGACCCCGGGACGCGGCGGCGCGGAGAGCTCGAGCCCGAAGCGCGCGGCCGCTTTTGCGCCGACGGCCGCTATTCCCCATCCGGCGGCGGCGCCTAATCCTCCGCCCAAGAGACCGGCGCCGAGGCATAGACCGCCGTAGAGCCGTTCCACTTCATGCACCGTCGCGCCGAGGCAGCGGAGCAGGCTCATGGACGGCGCTTCCGAGTCCAAGAACAAGGAGAGGCCCGCGCGAAGACCCGCGGCTCCCAAGAGCAAAGCGGCGAGAGAAAGAGCGGTGAAGAAAAGAGCCGAACGGCGAAGCCCGTCGCGAACGGACGCTTCGCCGTCGCGATAGGTGGAGACGCTGAGATGGGCGTCGGGCAGCAATCCGCCGAGCCGTTCTTTCGCGGCTCGCGAGGCCGCGTCGGGGTCCTCGCCGTCGGCCAACGCCATCGTCCACGAGTACCTCACCCTCGCCCCGAGGCCGAGCAGCTTGGCTTTGGGCAAATCGTCGATCGAGATCAAGAGTCGCGGCGCGAACGAGAAACCCAGGAAGTCCCGATCCGGCTCTTTGTCGATGATCCCCGAAATCTTCAACTGGAGCGAGCCGAGCCGCACTTGATCTCCGACTTTAACGCCGTGCTGCAGCGCGGCCGATCGCTCGATCAGCGCCGTTCCCGGCTTTGGAAGGACGTTCTCCGGCTCCGTCACGAGCTTGCCTCGCAACGGATAATCACGATCGACAGCCTTGGCCGCGACTAAAAACGGAGCGTCGTGCCGGCCGTGAGTCGTCAGCATCGAGGCCAGTGCTATCCCGTTGGACGCGCGTCGCCCGTTGTTCTCGCCCGCGACGCGCGTCAGCGTCGCGCGCTCATCGCCGTTCATGGGGCGCGACGCGGAGACCTGCACGTCTCCCGCCAACATTTCCCGCGCGCGCTTCGCCACGGCGTCATCCACCGCCGCGAGCAAGTGCGACACCGCGGACAGGAACGCTATCCCGAGCGCGAGACACCCCGCGAAAAAGACCATCGTCCCGCGCCGCCGCGCGAAAAGCCTTAGGGCATGTCTTCCGAGCGCCCCTCCGTTCACTGAGCGATTCTCCCGTTCTCGAGCCGCACCCGCCGCCCCATCCTTTCCGCCGCCATCGGATCGTGCGTCACGATCACCAGCGCCGCCCCCGACTTCGCGTTCACCGCCACGAGCTCGTCCAAGACCCGCGCCGCCGTCGCGCGATCCAAGCTCCCCGTCGGCTCGTCGGCGAGTATCAGGGCCGGCCCATGCGCGTAGGCTCTCGCGATGGCGACCCGCTGCTGCTCCCCGCCGGACAGCTGCGCCGGCCGGTGTCGAAGCCGGTCTCCGAGTCCCAAGTCCTCCAGGAGCTCTTTGGCCCGCGCCTCGGCTTCCGCCGGCCCCTTTCCCAGCAGTTCCAGCGGGAATGAAGCGTTCTCCAGCGCCGTCAAAGTGGGCATGAGCCGGAAGCTCTGGAACACGAACCCCGCCCGCCGCCGCCGCCACAGCGCGAGCCGCTCCTCGTCCCAGGCCGTCGCGTCCTCGCCGTCGCGCGCGACGGTCCCGGCCGTCGGCCGCTCCAGCCCCGCGAGTATTCCCAGCAGGGTGGATTTCCCCGAGCCGCTCGGCCCCATGATCGCCAGCGTCTCGCCCGGCTTCACCGTCAGGTCCGCGCCGAGCAGCACCTTCAAGGTTTCCGAGCCGGAGGGAAACTCCTTGCTCACGCCCGAGAGTTCCAGCAATGCGCTCATTTCAGGAGGCCTTCCTTGTCGAGAAATCGTTCGACGCCCGCCGCCACGCGCTTGTGTCCCTCGGCGTTGGGATGGATCCCGTCGGCTTGATTGAGGGCGGGATCGCCCGCCACGCCCTCGAGGAGGAAGGGCAGAAGCGGGATTTTCTTCTCTTTGGCGATCGCCGGAAAAATATCCGCGAAGGCCCGCGCCCGCTCCGCGCCGTAATTGGGAGGGATCTTCATGCCCGCCAGCGCGACTCTTATTTTTTTCTTTTGAAGCTCGGCGATGAGCGCGGAGATGTTTTTCCGGGTCTCGCTCGGCGCCAGCCCGCGTAGTCCGTCGTTGCCGCCCACGCAGACGAAGACGAGCTTCACATCGGGCGTCAGCGCCCACGCGACCTCGCCCGCGGCTCCCGCCGACGTGGCCCCGCTCACCGCCGCGTCGCGCTCGCGCCAGTTCAAGCCGCGCGCCCGCCAAGAAGCTCCCACGAGGGAGGGCCACGCGTCCTCGGGGTCCACGCCGTAGCCCGCCGTCAGCGAGTCGCCCACGAACAGCGCCACCGGTCCCGCCGCGGCGGCGGGCTTCGCGGCGGGAGGCGCCCGGCGGGAGCAGGCGGCAAGAAGGAGGAATGCGGCGAAGGCGGCGCGCATCCCGGAATATTAGCCTTTCGGCGCGGGCGGCGTCGCGCGGCACGGCGGGCCCGCGCGGCTCGCCGCCGTCCGCCCCACAAACTTGGTCGCTTGCTATAATAGACAGAGATGACCCCCACGGATAAGGATCCGCTTCCCAAAGAGTATAAGCGCGTCGAGTCCGTCGACGACCTGCGCGGACTCAGCGGCCACACCATGGCCTTCCATCCCGAGTTCGCCCGTCATTTCATCGACAGCGTGCCGATGTACTGCGTGGACGGGAAGTTCCTCACCTACTTCGACCGGGAGGTGATGCGCTGGCTGATGGCGCCGTCTCACTCGGTGTTCGGGCTCCCTCAAGACCTTTCCTTCCTCGAGAAGCTCATCCCCGGCTCGGATTTCAGCGCCGAGACGGAGGTGCCCGGCTACGCTCTCAAAGACGGCCTGCCCTACCATCACTGGCTCGAGGAGGACGTCCTGACCCATCTCTCCAAAGCCCTGAGGTCCAAGCGCGTCAAGCCGCTGCGCGCCTACCACGAGAAGTGCGCCTTGGAAGTGACCGTGCGGCCGGGGCACATCGACCTGTCGCGCTGGGACGAGTACGTCGGCTGGAGCCGAGACACGTTCGAGGACAGCTGGCTGATCGATTTCTCCGCCGGCTTCCGTTCGTTCTTCGCGTCCAGCCCCCTGGCGATGCCGCTCTCTTTCTACGTCAAAGACCGCCTCATCGGCGTCTACATCGGAGGCGCCCTGCCCCGTCAGTACGAGATGTTCACGCATGTCTGCGACCCGGAGTTCGCGCGCTACAGCAAGTTCATGATCATGTCGGCCCTCGACTTCGGCGTGAAGAACTATCGGCGGGCCTATACTCTCCCCGATTTCTACGACGACGAGGAGATGATGCAGAAGGACTGGAAGACCCTCTGGAAATTGCCCGGCAGGGTTTATTACTGCTACGGCGCGGCTCTCGAGACCGTTCCGGCGAAGTAATCCCCGCCTTGCAGTTGCGCCCCTCGGGGCAAATATCGGAAAATGCAGGCGAAGTGACAGGCCTCTACGTCCATATCCCGTTCTGCTCGGTGAAGTGCTTCTACTGCGACTTCGCCGCGTTCTCGGGCCAAAAGAAGCAGGTTGAGCGCTACCTCGCCGCCCTCGGGGCCGAGGCGGCCCTGCTTCCTCCGCGCGTTCCCGAGACGCTCTACGTCGGCGGCGGCACGCCGTCGGAGCTCAGCGCCGCGCAGGCCGCGGACCTGTTCGAGCGCCTGCGCCGCTGCTTCCCGGCCGCGAAGCTGGCGGAAAGCACGTTCGAGGGCAATCCCGAGAGCCTGGACGCCGAGAAGCTCGCGGTGCTGGCGCGCGCCGGCGTCACGCGCCTGTCCATCGGCCTGCAGACCGCCGACGACGAGCTGCTGAAGTCCGTCGGCCGGAAGCACACCGCCGCGGACTTCGCGCGCGTGTTCCGGCTGGCGCGCGCCGCGGGCATCCCGGCGCTGTCGGTCGACCTGATGTTCGGCCTTCCCGGCCAGACGCTCGACAGCCTGCGCGCGACGCTCGACTTCGTCCTCGCGCTCGACCCCGAGCACGTCTCGCTGTACGGCCTGCAGGTCGAGGACCGCACGCTGTTCGCCAAGCGCGGAGTCGAGGAGGACGGCCCGCTCGGGCGCGAGATGTTCGAGCTGGCCATCCGGGCCCTCGCGCGCGCCGGGCTCGAGCACTACGAGATCTCGAACTACGCCAAGCCCGGGCATCGCTCGCTCCACAACCTCAACTACTGGCGCCGCGGCGACTACCTCGGCCTCGGCGTCTCCGCCGCGTCGTTCCTCGGCGGCGTGCGCTCGTCCAACGACGAGAAGCTCGCCGCCTATCTGGACGCCGTCGAGGCGGGACGTCGTCCGACCGCCGAGACCGAGGCTCCCGCGGGGCGCGAGGCTCTCGGGGAGGAAGCGTTCCTGGGGCTGAGGATGATCGAGGGGTTCGTCCCTTCCGCCGCGCTGCGCGCGGCGTTCGCGGGGAGTTGGGCGGTGCTCAAGGCCCGCGGCCTCGTGATGGAAGAGAACTCGCGCTGGCGCCTCACGCAAGACGGCGTGTTTTTAGCCAACGACGTGTTCAGAGAGTTCGTGCCGCCGTTCCAACTTCAGGAGGCGACCGCATGAAGACCTTCGTTCTCGACACCAACGTGATCCTGCATGACCCGATGTCGATGTTCTCGTTCGAGGGCTCGCGCGTCGTCCTCCCGCTGACCGTCATCGAGGAGCTCGACACCTTCAAGCGCAGCAACGACGAGCGCGGCCGCTCGGCGCGCTTCGTCTCGCGCAAGCTCGACGAGCTGCGCAAGGGCGGCAAGCTGTCCAGCTGGGTGCCGCTCGAGCACGGCGGCCAGCTGAAGGTCGAGATCCAGGTCTCCGACGGCCTGCCCAAGGCGTTCTCCGCGCATACGAAGGACAACGAGATCCTGAGCTGCGCTCAATACCTCAAGAAGCAGGGCGAGAACGTGGTCTTCATCTCCAAGGACATCAACCTGCGCATCAAGGCCGAGGCGCTCGGCCTCGAGACGCAGGACTACGAGAAGGAGAAGGTCGACGTCGAGGACCTGTACAAGGGCTGGCGGGAGCTGACCGTCGGCGGCGACGCGATCGACCAGTTCTACAAGGACAAGCGCCTGGAGCCGCCGGCTCCGGACCTGGTGCCCAACGAGTTCGTCATCCTGAAGGACGGCGCCTCGAAGAGCGCGATCGCGCGCTACGACGCGAAATCGAAGAGCCTGATCCCGCTGGTCAAGGCCGACTCGGCGCCGTGGGGCATCAAGCCGCTCAACATCGAGCAGCGCTTCGCCCTCGAGCTCCTGCTCAACAAGGACATCTCGCTCGTGACGCTCGTCGGCCTGGCCGGCTCGGGCAAGACCATGCTGGCGCTGGCGGCCGCGCTCCAGCAGACGCTCGAGGAGAAGGTCTACCGCCGCATCCTCATCGCGCGCCCCGTGATCGCGGTCGGCCACGACCTCGGCTTCCTGCCCGGCACCAAGGAGGAGAAGCTCACCAACTGGATGGGCGCCATCTACGACAACCTGTCGTACCTGCTCGAAAAGCCCAAGGGCGCGCTCGAGACGACCGACATGGACATCCAGATGCTCACCGAGGAAGGCGTTCTCGAGATCGAGGCGGTGACCTACCTGCGCGGGCGCACCTTGCCGGGGCTCCTCATCATCATCGACGACGCGCAGAACCTCACGCCCCACGAGATCAAGACCATCATCTCGCGCGCGGGCCAGGGCGCGAAGATCGTGCTGACCGGCGACCCGCACCAGGTCGACAACTACTACCTGGACTCGGCGTCGAACGGCCTGACGAACCTCGTCGAGCGCTTCAAGAACCAGACCCTCTTCGGCCACGTGACCTTCACGAAGAGCGAGCGCTCGGCGCTGGCGGCGCTGGCCTCGGACCTCCTGTGAGCCGCCCCGCCGCCGCGCCGCGCCGCGTCGCGATCGTGGACGACGACGACCTGATCCGCGAGACCGTGCGCCTGTCTCTGGAGCACGCCGGCTTCGTCGCGCAGATCATCGAGGACCCCGCGGGGGCGGTCGCGGCCCTGCGCGCCGACAAGCCCGATCTCGTCGTGCTCGACATGTACATGGGCGGCGTGGACGGGCGAGAGATCGCGCGCGCGCTGAAGGCCGACCCCGCGACCGCGAAGATCCCGATCGTCTTCTTCACCGGCTCGAACGAGGCCGTGGACGTGGTCACGGGCCTGGACGCGGGCGCGGTGGACTACATCGCCAAGCCGATCGACGGCGAGATCCTGGTCGCGAAGATCCGCCGCATCCTCAAGATGCCCGAAGACGGAAATTAGCATGCTCGAAAAAACCTACGATCCGAAGCCCGTCGAGGAGTCCCGCCTGGCCGCCTGGGACGCGGCCAAGCTCGGACGCTCGACTCCGCGCGCCGGGACGAAGGCGTTCACCGTCGTGATCCCGCCGCCGAACGTGACCGGCGCGCTGCACGTGGGGCACGCCTTGGACAACGCCCTGCAGGACGCGTTCATCCGCCACCACCGCCTGTCCGGCGACGAGGCCTGCTGGGTTCCGGGCACCGATCACGGCGGCATCGCCACGCAGAACGTGATGGAGAAGCAGCTCAAGGCCGAGAAGATCGACCGCCACGCCCTCGGCCGCGAGGCGTTCCTCGAGCGGATGCAGGCCTGGACGCGGGACTGCAAGAAGACCATCCTGGGCCAGCTCCACCGCCTGGGGTGCACGCTCGATTGGGACCGCGAGGCGTTCACGATGGACGCGCCGCGCGCGAAGGCGGTCTATCACGCCTTCAAGACGCTCTGGGAGCGCGGCCTCATCTACCGCGGCGAGCGGCTGGTGAACTGGTGCGTGCGCTGCGGCACGGCGCTGTCCGACAGCGAGGTCGAGCGCGAGGAGCGCAAGGGCGGCCTCTACCACATCCATTACCCGCTCGAAGGCGGGGGGGAAGGCATCGTCGTCGCGACGACGCGCCCGATCACGATGTTCGGCGACGCGGCGGTCGCGGTCAGCCCGAAGGACGCGCGCTGGAAGCACATGGTGGGCAAGAAGGTTCTGATTCCGCTCATCGGCCGCGCGATCCCGGTCATCGAGGACGCCTACGTCGAGTTCGAGTTCGGCACCGGCGCGCTGAAGGTCACGCCCGCGCACGACTCGAACGACTGGGAGATCGGCGAGCGCCACGCGCTTCCCGCGATCAAGGCGATCGGGCCCGACGGCAAGCTGACCGAGGCCGCCGGACCGTACGCGGGCCTTTCGCGCGAGAAGGCCCAGGACCAGGTCGCGGCCGACCTGGAGGCCCGGGGCTTCCTGCGCAAGAAGGAAGACCACAAGAGCGCGGTGCAGACCTGCTACCGCTGCAATTCGGTCATCGAACCCCTTCTGTCCCTGCAGTGGTTCGTCAAGCAGACCGAACTCGCCAAGCCCGCCCTGAAGGCGTTCGACGCGGGCGAATTCAAGATTTATCCCGAGGAACGCGGAAAACCCTATCGCGACTGGCTCGTCGGCATCAAGGATTGGTGCGTGTCGCGCCAGATCTGGTGGGGCCACCGCATCCCGGTCTGGTACAAGGGCGAGGAAAAGCCCGTCGTGGCGCTGGAGTCGCCCGGCGCGGGCTGGACGCAGGACCCCGACGTGCTCGACACCTGGTTCTCGTCGGCGCTGTGGCCGCTGGCCGTGTTCGGCTGGCCCGACCGCACGCCCGACCTGGCGTACTATTATCCGACCTCGACGCTGGTGACCGGCTACGAGATCCTCTACCTGTGGGTCGCGCGCATGCAGATGATGGGGCTGGCCTTCGAGGGCAAGGTCCCGTTCTCCGAGGCCGTGATCCACGGCATCGTGCGCGACAAGAGCGGCAAGAAGATGTCCAAGTCTCTGGGAAACGTGGTCGATCCGCTGGCGATGATGGACAAGTACGGGACCGACGCCCTGCGATTTTCGCTGCTGGCGCAGGCGCACCCCGGCAAGGACATCGCCTTCGACGAGCAGACCGTCGTCGGCGCGCGCAACTTCGTCAACAAGCTCTGGAACTCGACGCGCTTCGTGCTGATGAACCTGCCCGAGATCCCTCCGGAGGGAGGATACAGCCTCGGAAAACTCTCGCACTGCTGCCTGGAGCTGGCCGACGCGTGGGTGCTCTCGAGATATCAGGACGTTCTGTCGAGGGCGAGAGCACACTTAGATGCCTACGAGCCCGCGGCCGCGGCCGACGCGCTTTATGGATTCCTCTGGGATGAATTCTGCGCGTGGTACATCGAGATCGCCAAGACGCGCCTGCTCGGCGTCGACGGGGAGGACAAGGAGGCCGCGCGGACGATCCTCGTTCAAGTGCTGACCGGCTCGCTCAAGGCCCTCCATCCCATCATGCCGTTCGTCACCGAGGAGCTCTACGCCGCTCTGCGCCCGTTCGCGGGCGAGTCCGCCGAGTTCGTGCTGACGGGCGGCTACCAGACGCTGGACTTCGACTGGTCGAGCCCGGAGGCCGAGAAGGAGATGGCGCTCGTGCGCGGCGCGGTGGCGTCGATCCGCTCGCTGCGTTCCCAGCTCAACGTGCCGCCCGGGCTCAAGATCAGCGCGACGGTGTCGGGGGCGTTCTCCGAGGCGCTGCTCGGCAAGCACAGGGCCTACGTGACGGAGCTGGCGCGCCTGGAGCGCCTGGAGCCGTCCGCCGGCGCGCGCCCGCCTCAAAGCGCGACGGCCGTCGCCGAAGGCGCGACGTTCCACGTGCCCCTGGCGGGGATCATCGATTTCGCCAAGGAGCGCGAGCGCCTGCTCAAGGACCTTGCCAAGGCCGAGTCCGACATCGAGAAGTGCGGGGCGAAGCTCAAGAACCTGGCCGCCGCGCCGAACGTTCCGGCCGACAAGCTGTCCGAGGCGAAGGCCCAGAGCGAGGCGGCGGCGGCGCGGCGCGAGCAGCTGAAGGAAACGCTCGCGATCCTGTCGTGACGGCCGCGCTGCTGCTGGCGCTGGCCTCCCTCGCCGCGGCGCAGTCTCCGCTGCCGTACTCCAACGACGGGCCGCCTTCCGGGACCCAGCCCGCGGCCGCTCCCGCGGCTTCGACGGCGGCCGTCGTCGCGGCGTCGACGGAGACGGTCGTGGCCGTCTCGACCGGCGGCGTCCGCGTCGCGGGCGAGGTCAAGGCGAAGCTGACGCGCCCGATTCACGCGGTGATCCATCCCGAGGCCAAGGAGTGGGAGCCGCTCTCGCTCAGGGCCGGCGGCGACCCCGGCCAGGCCGAGACCAAGGCGATCCTGCGCCAGTCGAAGATCAAGGGACGCTACCGGGGAGCTCCGTCCAAGGCGAAGGCGATCGCGCGCGTCTACAAGGCGGGGCACGACCGCTGGCTGATCGTCTCGATCTTCCCGAAATCCCTCGAGAAGCGCCGCGCGCACCTCGAGGTCCGCTTCCGCATCGCGGAGGGCTTCATCGAGGAGGCCGGGGCGGCCCTCGTCTCGGTCGTCGACCGGCGGCGCGGGCTCGGCGCGGGGCTCGACTCCCGCGAGCTCGACGCGCGCGGCATCGCCTTCGAGGAGGACACCCCGTCCTCCGGCTCGATCCTGGTCGCGGCGCTGGATCCGCGCCCTTCGAGGTCCGCGTTCAACGCGGGGACGCTGAAGCTGGCCGCGTTCGGCGACAAGGACGTCGGCCTGGCCGACGCGTCCTGGGCCGCGACGGGCCTTCCGGCGAAGCCTTAGGCCGCCGGCCGATCCGCCCCGTCAGCTGGAGCGGTAGCAATCGGTGAAGGCCTTCATCTGCGCCTGAAGCAGCTTGTCGCCTAATTGCTTGAAGGCCGCCCCGATGCCGAGCGCGCAGTCCGCGATGAACGGGCGCTCCATCGGCTGGGACTCTTCCTGCGCCAATGCCGCGAGACGGCCGACGAGGGCGCGGTATTCGGCCTCGAGCGCCTTCAGGAAATCCGCGGCCAGGTACTCGGGGGGCTTCTTGCGCAGGAGGACGTGCCCCTTATTCTTCAGAAGGACATCGATCGGCCCCGTTCCCGCGTTGACCCAGCGGACGATCTCCATCATGCCGGCGACGCGGTGGCCGTCCACCTCGAGGAACTCGTCTCCGATCCTGATCCCGGCGCTTTCGGCGGGGCCTCCGATGAGGAGCTGGCCGACCGTCGTGGGCCGGTCATCGGCGAAGAAGAGGCCGATGCCTGGCGGGGGATTCTCCGCCTCGTCGAGCTTCTTTCTCAGATCGTCCGCGTCGCGCCGGAGGCCGGAGAGGTCGACGGGCGGCGCCGGAGGAGGGCGGACGGAGCTCAGCCGCCTCATGCGTTCGATCAGTTCTCGGGCCGGCGCGCCGCTCGCCGCCCAGAGGGTTTCCTCGGGCGATTGAACGAGCGCCCGGGCCGGCGAAGCGGCCGCGAGCAAGAGGACGACGAAACGAGTCAAACGCGCCATCTTCCCCCCGGCGGGTCAGAACGGTGTCCGCGATCGATTCGCGGGCCGTCGGCAGGTCTTCGGACTGACAGGCGCGCTCTCCGGCTTTCTACCGGCCGTCGCTTCCCGGCCTTTGAGGGCCAGTGCTTTTTGACGGCTTTCGTTCCTGTTCACCGCTGCGGGGCAGTTCCGGGTTCCCACCGGATTCCCTTTTGAGCGTCCGCTTTCGCGGACGCACCGACAACGCCGTCATTGTAGCAGGTCGCCCCCGTCCGGCGAAAGCCGCTCACGCCATGGCCGCCAGAGTCTTGCGGAATCGCGCCAGGGCGGCGAGAAAAAATCCCGCGCCGATCGCCGCGAGGGCCGCGAACTGCCGCCAGACGACGGCGAACCCCGCGCCGCGAAACAGGATGGCCTGGGCGAGCAGGACGAAATGCGTGGTTGGGGAGGCCAGCATCAGGGTCTGCACGGCCGCGGGCATGCTCTCGCGCGGCGTGATGCCGCCGGACAGGATCTCCAGCGGCAGCAGCGCCAGCATCATCAGCAGCGCGAACTGAGGCATCGAGCGCGCCACCGTCCCGAGCAATATGCCCAGCGAGGTGACGGCGAACACGTTGAGCGCCGCGCCGGCGAGGAACAGCGCCAGCGAGCCGCCGATGGGAACCCCGATGAGCCCGTGGACGACGAGGAGCAGCGAGAGGGTCGCGGCGGCGAGCACGACCAGCGCCATGGACCAGACCTTGCTCGCCATGATCTCGAAGGGGGTCACCGGCATGGCCAGCAGGTGCTCGATCGTGCCGCGTTCGCGCTCGCGGATGAGCGCGGCGCCGGTGAGCAGGATGGACAGCATGGTGATGTTGTTGATGAGCTCCATCACCGCCCCGAACCACGAGTTGTTCAGCTCCGGGTTGAAGCGGACCCGGAGCGCCAGCTCGACCGGCGGCGCCGACGGCTCCCGGCGCCCTTCCAGGAAGGCGTTGACCTCTCCGGCGACGATCGCCTGGACATAGCCGCTCCCGGTGAACGCCTGGCTCATGCGCGTGGCGTCCACGTTGAGCTGGACGGCGGGGGCGCGTCCGCCCAGGACGTCGCGCTGGAATGCGGGCGGGATGTCGAGGGCGAAGGTGTCGAGGCCTTCGTCCATGCGCTCGTCCATCTGGGCGCGGCGGATCGGAACGGGCCGCAGAAAATGCGGCGGATAGAACGCGTCGACGATGCGCGCGGAGAGCGGCGAGCGGTCCTCGTCGACGATCGCGATGGGCGCCTTGTGGAGGGTCTCGGGCTGGGCCGTCGCCGCCGAGTAGATCGCGAAGCTGTACGCGAACAGGATGAACCCGAGCATGATCGGGTCGCGCAGCAGGCTGCGGAACTCCTTGACGCCGAGATGAAAAACGTTGGCCGCGCGCATGTCAGCGCTCCTCCTTCCGGAGCAGCGCCGTCGCGGCGGCGATCAGGACGGGCGCGGCGAGCAGAAGCGGGACGAAGGAGGACTTCAGGTCGGCGAAGTCGAGGCCTTTGGAGAAGGTCCCGCGCGCGATCGTAAGAAAATGGGCGGTCGGATAGATGCGCCCGATCAGCGCGCCGGCGCCCTCCAGCGAGGAGACCGGCTCGATCATCCCGCAGAACTGCACCGCCGGCAGGAGGGTCGCGATGGCGGTGCCGAACAAGGCCGCGATCTGGGTGCGCGCGAACGCCGACATCACCAGCCCCGCCGCGGTGGCCGCCATCGAGTACAGCAGCGCCCCGAGCGCGAGAGCGGGAAGGCTCCCTTTGATCGGCACGCCGAAAACGAAGACCGCCATCGCCGTCATCATCGCGAAGTTGACCATGGCGAGTCCGATGTACGGGATCTGCTTGCCGACCAGAAACTCGAGCTTCGTGATCGGGGTGACGTAGAGGTTGACGATCGAGCCCAGCTCCTTCTCGCGCACGACGGCCAGGGCCGTCAGCATCGCCGGGAGCAGCATCAGGAGCAGGGGGATCACCGCCGGGACCATCGCCGGCAGGCTCTTGACGTCGGGGTTGTAGCGGTAGCGCGTCTCGACCCGGAACGGTTCCTCCGGCGCCGGACCGGGACCCAGGCGAGCCCGCGTCATCAGCCACTGCGCGTGCATGCCCTGCACGTAGCCGCCGGCCGTCTCGGCCCGCATGGGCATCGCCCCGTCGATCCAGGCCCCGATCTGCGCGCCTCTTCCGCGCGCCGCGTCCGCGGCGAAGCCCGGCGGAATCTCGAGGGCGAGGCTGAGCTCGCCGTCGCGCAGGCGGCGGTCCATGTCGGCGTCGTCTCGGATCGGCGGGCGTTCGGAGAAATAGCGGGAGCCCGACAGATTCAGCGCGTAGTCCCGGCTCAGCGCCGTTCGGTCGCGGTCCAGGACGGCGAACGGGAGCTTCTCGACGTCCATGCTGATGCCGTAGCCCAGCACGAGCATCTGGAGCACGCTGCCCAAACCGGCGAGGGTCAGGCGGATCGGGTCGCGGCTGAGCTCGAGCGATTCGCGGTAGGCGCAGCTGAGCAGCCGACGCAGGCCGACGAGCGCCGTCCGCGGCGCGGGGGCGGGGCCGCCCCCCGGCCGGGGGCCCCCGGGGGGGGGGGGGGGGGGGGCGTGGGCCCGCGGCCGCCGCGGGGGGGGGGCACGCCGGGG
>VFSW01008627.1_pt1 | contig 14614 bp, 12 predicted proteins | sample 5358111 | NCBI WGS metagenome assembly VFSW01 (sample SAMN11554181, study PRJNA540505) | mine drainage metagenome | isolation source: sediment from site ElyBrook_90M | place: USA: Ely Copper Mine, Vershire, VT | collected 2017 | reverse complement strand
ACGCCGCCGACCGCTGCGTCGGCGTCGGCTCCTGCCGCAACACCACCGGCGGCGTCATGTGTCCCAGTTACCGCGCCACCGGCCTGGAGCAGCACTCCACCCGCGGCCGCGCCCGCCTGCTCTGGGAGATGCTCGCCGGCTCCCTGCGCGAGCAGGGATTTCAGAGCGAAGCCGTCCACGACGCCCTCGACCTCTGCCTCAGTTGCAAGGCCTGCAAGACAGAGTGCCCCGTGCAGGTCGATATGGCCGCCTACAAATCCGAGTTCCTCGCCCAGCGCTACAAGGGCCGCCTGCATCCGCTCCAGCACTACATCTTTGGCTTTGCCGACAAGCTCGCGCAATGGGGCTCGCTCGCGCCCGAGCTGACCAACTCTCTGCTCAACGGACCCATCACCAGCTCGCTCCTCAAGCGCATCGCCGGCGTCGCGAAGCAACGCGATCTGCCTCGCCTGGCGCCGAAGAGCTTTGTGTCAGGACGCGACTTCAGTCGTGCCGAAAGCACCGCGGGTACCGCAAAGCGCGGAGCGCAGTCCGCCCCGTCGCAGGTGGTTCTCTGGCCCGACACCTGGAACAACTACTATCATCCGCAAACCCTGGCCGCCGCCGAGAAGGTTCTCACCGAAGCCGGCTTCCGCGTCGAAGTCCCACAAGGCCACATCTGTTGCGGCCGCCCGCTCTATGACTTCGGCCTGCTCGACGCCGCGCGCAGCTATCTCACCCAGGTCCTCGCGCGCATGGCCCCGCAAATCAGCGCCGGGCTGCCCTTCATCTTCCTTGAGCCAAGCTGCGCCAGCGTCTTCAAAGACGAACTCCTGGAGATCTTCCCCAAAGATCCTCACGCGCAAAAGCTCAGTCGGCAGGTCTGGCTCCTTGCCGACTGGCTCGCCGAGCACGCGCCCCACTTCGCGCCCACCGGCCTCACCGGTGCCCACATCCTCGTCCACGGCCACTGCCACCACAAAGCCGTCTTCGGCGGCGCGGCCAGTGAAGTCGCGCTCTTCCAGCGCGCCGGCGCCGTCGTTGAACCCATCCAATCTGGATGCTGCGGCATGGCCGGACCGTTCGGCTTCGAGGCCGAAAAATTCGAGGTCTCCAAAGCCATCGCGGAAGACGGCCTGCTGCCGGCCATCCGTTCCGCCGCTTCCACAACCGTGATCGTCGCCGACGGCTTCAGCTGTCGCGAGCAGATCCATCAGCTCGGCCACACCCGCGCGCTCCACTTCGCCGAGGTTCTCGCCCACCACTGCGGCTGCGGCCACTCGAGCGATTCTCCAGCGGGTGGAGAGCGAAGGCACAACCTCTGAGTGGCGCTTTCCTCAAGTGAACGCCACCCTGTGCTGTTCTTGAAACTCCACGTGAACTGGAGAACCGCTCTAGGCCCGCCGCCTACAATAGACACAACGGCGCGTCGCATCCAGACCCGGCGCCGCACCTTTCCCCAGAGGAATCGCCCCACGGATGAGCACAACAACCGCCGCTGCTGAACGCACCTTCGCCGAGAAACTCGATCTGCTTGCAGGAGTCGCCGTCCGCGTCGGCCTTGGCCTCAAGCCCGGCCAGGAGCTCGTCATGACCGCCTCGCTCGACGCCGTGCCGCTCGCGCGACGCATCACCGAACAGGCATACCGCGCCGGCGCCAAACTCGTCACCACCCTCTACGCCGACGATGAAGCCGCGCTCCTGCGCTACCGCCACGCACCCGACGCCAGCTTCGACTATGCGCCGCAGTGGTACTACGACGGCCTCGCCGCCGCCTACAAAAGCAATGCCGCGCGCCTCGCCATCACCGGCGGCAATCCCGCGCTGCTCTCCAACGAAGATCCTGACAAGGTCAGCCGCGCCGATCGCTCGCTCTCCAGGGCCTACCGTCCCGCGCTCGAACTCATCACGCGCCACGAAATCAACTGGACCATCGTCGCCGGCGCCACGCCTGCATGGGCCGCGCTCATGTTCCCCAACGACGCACCCGATGTCGCGCTCGCCCGCCTCTGGGACGCCATCTTCGCCACCACGCGCATCCACGCCGACGATCCCATCCGCGCCTGGAAGCAGCACGACGCCACCCTCCAGCAGCGCGCCGCATTCTTGAACCAAAAGCGCTACGCCGCGCTCCACTATCGCGGCCCCGGCACTGAGTTCCGCCTCGGCCTTGCCGACGACCATCTCTGGCTCGGCGGCGGCACCACCGCCGGCAACGGCAACTACTGCATCCCCAACCTGCCCACCGAAGAGGTCTTCACCACGCCCCACAAAGACCGCGCCGACGGCACCGTCACCGCCACCAAGCCGCTCTCCCATCAGGGCACGATGATTGAAGACATCCAGGTGCGCTTTGAAGCCGGCCGCATCGTTGAAGCCCGCGCCACCCGCGGTCAGGAAGTGCTCCAGAAGCTCATCGCCACCGACGACGGCGCGCGCCGCCTCGGTGAGGTCGCGCTCGTGCCGCACTCTTCGCCCATCTCCGCCAGCGGCCTGCTGTTCTACAACACGCTCTTCGATGAAAATGCCGCCTGCCACATCGCGCTCGGCCAGGCTTATACATCCTGCGTGCGCGACGGCGACAAGCTCACGCCCGAGCAGCTCGCCGCCAAAGGCGCAAACGACAGCCTCATCCACGTCGACTGGATGATCGGCTCCGGCCAGCTCGACATCGACGGCATCACCCGTTCCGGCGCGGCCGAGCCGCTCATGCGCCAGGGCGAGTGGGCTTAAGCGCCTGCGCGGGCCGGGATTGCGCCCCGTCTTCACGCCAAACTCGCCCGCCTTTGCACCCGCGGAACTTTCCCGCGATCGACAGCCATTCGCCGCAACGGCCTCGGTTGATTTATCGTGCAATGCATATGGCAGGCGCGCCCGTTCCCGCATCCGCAAAGAGTCAGGGGTCTTGTCCCCGCCCAGAGGCGCAGGAAATCTTTCGCCGCTGGCTTCGCTTCCTCGACGACGAGTTCACGCGGCATCGCTCGGCCGAGCGCCGCTCGGAGATTGTGCGCGACCAGCTCTACCAGATCTATCTTGGCCGTCCCTATGAAGGCAGACGCACCCTCACGCTCACGACCGAGCTGCCCGGAGATGTGCTCAGCCTCTCGCTTGACCCCGAAAATGTGACGCTGGAGGCCGAACAGTTTGGCGACGCCGACGAGGCGCTCTTCGCCGTGCGCAAGCCGCTTCTGTGGTTCTGGCAGATGTTTGACCGCTCGCCAATCGGCCTGAATCTCTGGCTTGGGATTCGCCTGCGCTGCATGCTGGGCCGCCACATCTTCAGGCAAATGGGCACTGGCGTAAAAATCTATCCCGGAGTGGATCTGACCTATGGCTATAACCTCTCGATTGGCGACGGCGCCATCATCCGCAAGGGTGCGCTGCTCAACGACCGCGGCGGCATCACCATCGGCAAAGGCGCGCTGATCGGCTCCTTCGCCCGGGTTTTTTCTCATAGCTACTCCGTCGGCGACTATGAACACCTGACCTTGCACCACACTACGATCGGAGACAACGCCCGCGTGGCCAGCCACAGCATCGTACTCGCCGGACAGGATGTGCCTCCGGGTGGCGTCGTGGGCAGCTTTCCCGCGGACCGCGTCTGAGCTGCGCGCCCATGCTAATCTGAGCTTTTGGGCCTGTCTTCCGACTGGAGTTTGTGTTTGCAGCCGATCGCCTTCATCATTGCCCTGTTCGAATTTGTTCTCCTCATCTTCTCGCTCAGTTTTCATGAGTGCGCGCACGCCTGGATGGCTTCGTTCCTCGGCGACCAAACGGCGCGGCTCGAAGGGCGCGTCACCCTCAATCCTGCTTACCATGTGGACCCGGTGGGGACACTGCTCTTTCCCGCGCTCATGATCTTTGGACCGCTCTTCGGTCTCGGCATCGGCGGCATGCTGGTGGGCTGGGCCAAACCCACTCCGGTCATCACGCGCAACTTCCGCAAGATCGTCCGCGACGGCAATCTGGTCACGCTGGCCGGTCCGGTCTCAAATCTCATCCTGGTCATAGCGGCGTTTGTGGTGCTCGCGATCATCTGCATCGCTGTCCCCGGCGGGCGCATGCTGGTGCTGGCGTCAATGAGCGGCATGTTGAGCCTTGGCGTTCCCTCGGGCTTGCAGGCCTTGGTCTTGCTGGCCCATCTCGCCATCCTCATCAACCTGTCGCTCTTCTTTTTCAACCTGCTCCCGATTCCGCCGCTCGACGGCAGCCATATTCTGCGCAACCTGCTGCCGTATAACGCACTGCGCGTCTACGACGGCATCGGCGGCTGGCTCAGCTGGTTGCTGATGATTCTCGTAGGCGGGTTCATCCTGCGGCTCTTGCTCAGTCCGGCGCTGGCGGTGGTCTACTTCGGCCTGTCGCACATCTAGGGCGATTCTCCAGTTCAAGCGGAGTTTCAAGATCAGCACTGAGCAGCGTTTTCTTGAGCAAGACGCCACCCGGCGGTTGGGCTTACGCTCTGCACCAGAGGGAGAACCGCTCCAGGCGCCGCTGCGCCTCCGGCTTCGCCCGCTACAATAAGCAGAGCCACTCCTTGCAGATTCCCAGCCAGAGCGGCTGCATTCTTGTTTGCTCCACCCCGGAACCGATACGCACCATGCCCGATCAAGCGACTTCATCTTCACGCCCGCGCGTCTTAAGCGGAATGCGCCCCACCGGCAAGCTCCACCTCGGCAACTTCATGGGGGCGCTGGCCAACTGGGTCAAGCTGCAGGACAGCTATGAGTGCTACTTCTTCATCGCCGACCTGCACGCGCTCACCACCGACTATGCCGACACCTCGGGCATTGCGCCGAACACGCTGGAAGTGGCGCTGGACTTTCTTGGCGCTGGGCTCGACCCCGCACGATGCACCATCTTTGTGCAGAGTCAGGTCAAGCAGCACTATGAGCTTCCCCTGCTGCTGGGCATGATTACGCCTCTTGGCTGGCTGGAACGCGTGCCCAGCTACAAGGAGATGATTGAAAATCTGGCTCACAAGGACCTGACCACCTATGGCTTCCTCGGCTATCCCGTCCTGATGGCGAGCGACATTCTTCTTTACCAGCCGCAGTTCGTGCCCGTAGGCCAGGACCAGCAGGCGCACGTCGAGCTAACGCGCGAGATTGCGCGGCGATTCAACCAGTTCTACAAGCGGGGAGACAGCGAGGTCCTGCCCGAGCCGCAGGTGCTGCTGACGCCGTCGCCCAAACTCCCGGGCACCGACGGCCGCAAGATGTCCAAGAGCTACGGCAACACCATCCAGATCACCGACACTGAGCCGGTGGTTCGGCAGAAACTGAAGACCATGGTGACGGACCCGGCGCGCATCCGCCGCACCGACAAGGGCGATCCCGACAAGTGCCCCGTGGGCGACCTGCACAAGGTTTTTTCCACACCGGAGACGCTGGCGAAGGTCTATGAGGGCTGCCGCTCGGCGGGCATCGGCTGTATCGAGTGCAAGGGCTGGGCCGCCGATAGCCTCGTGCAGGTCCTGAATCCAATTCAAGCCCGGCGCGCCGGCTTTACCAGGCCGCAGGTGGAAGAGATTCTCCACGCCGGAAACACGAAGGCTGCCGCACGCGCCGAGCAGACGATGCAGGAAGTGCGCGCGGCCATGCAGTTGACGCTGACCGGCGCGGCGAGCTAGCAATCAGAGATACGCCTTGGATGCAGAGAGCGCAGTGACCGAAGAAAAGACCAATCCGGCCAACGAAAATGCCGAGCCTGCAACCCCCGCTGCGGCCGCGCCTGAAGCCGCGCCGCATGCCGATGCGCCGCCGCTGGTGCTGGTATCACCGCCTGCGCCGGAGGACAAGCCCGCAAAAACTGCCGCGAAGCAAAAGAAGCAGGAAGAGGAGCCGGAGCAGTCGCCGTTCTCCGTCACGGTGGGGAAGGTCTACGATGGCCCGCTGGACCTGCTGCTGGACCTGATTCGGAAGCAGGACATCGACATCTACGACATCCCGATTGCGAAGATCACCGCTCAGTTTCTGGCCTACGTGAACCAGCTCAAGGCCAGCGATGTCGATGTCGCCGGCGAGTTCATCTATACGGCCTCCCTGCTCATCCACATCAAGAGCAAGATGCTGCTGCCGCGCACCGAGTCCGCCATCGGCGACGCTGCCGAGGACCCGCGCCGCGAGCTGGTGGAGCGGCTGCTGGAGCACGAGCGATTCAAGAACGCGGCCCAGATGCTGCAGCAGAAACAGATGCTCGAAGCCGCAACATGGACCAATCCCGGCGTGCGCGAATTCAAGGACGATGCCGCCGCGGAGCCGGAGATTGCCGCCGACACGGTCGATCTGGTGCGCGTCTTCCGAGAGATCCTCGACCGCGCGCGCAAGCGCCCCACCTTCAACGTGGAAGATGACTCCGTCACCGTGGGCCAGATGATTCAGTTCCTGGCGCGCCGCCTGACCATGGAAGACAAGCCGGTGGCGCTGCGGCGGCTGCTGAGCCACACACGCTCGGAGCGCGCGCTGGTGGCCATGTTCCTGGCCCTGCTGGAGTTGGTGCGACTGCAGGCAATTCTGCTGCGCCAGGACAGCGCCTTCAGCGAGATCTTCATCAAGAAGCAGTCCGGCTTTGACAAGGTGATGGACGAACGGCTCGCCGACCTGCGCGACGACTGGCGCTGAGCCCGTACACTCCGCACGTTGTTCCTGGGTCTCGCGGAGGAGGCAGCCCATTCAGAGCCCCTGCTTGAAGTCACGAAATAGAATTCGTGTTTTTCTGGTGGTGTGAAAGGCAGGGGATGTTGGCCCGCTTCCTCATCCTGGGGCTTCCTCATCGAATAGCGAGGAAACAGGACTATCAGGAGGTCCACCCCAATGAAGATTCGATTCCCCGGGCTCTTTGCGCCGATTGTCGCCGCGACCTTGCTTGCGGTGACTGGATGTGGCAGCAGCAGCTCCGCTTATGTGAAGTTCATCCATGCGTCGCCTGGAGCGCCCAACGTCGATGTGCAGGTCGGCAGCAAATACGCGGCCCAAAATGCTGCCTACGGGACAGCGTCCTCGAGTTATGCGAAGGTCGACACCGGAACCAACGAAGCAATTCAGGTCTTTGCAACGGGATCCACGTCCAAGCCGGTGATCACGAAGACGCAAACCTTTACGGCAAACCAGTACTACACGGTCATTGCACTCAATATTCCGTCCAGCCTGCAGCTGGCCGTGGAGAACGATGATCTGACCGCACCTACCAGCGGAAACTGCAAGCTGCGCGTGGTGCATGGCGCGCCAAGCGCCGGAGCGGTGGATGTGTATGTAACAGCGCCCGGCGTGAGCCTGACGAATCCTATGAATCCGGTCAAGCCGGTACTCTCCGACTTTACCTTCGGCACGGTCACGCAGTACCTCGAGGTCCCGGCGGGATCCTATGAGGTGCGTGTGACGCCAACCGGGAACCCTTCCGTGGTTGCGATCGACACGGGGGCAACGGGAGTGCCGTTGGCGGCCGGGAATATCTACACCGCGGTGGCTCTGAATCCGAATCCCAGCACGAATCCACCGGGAACCGCATTCTCGCTCCTGCTGACAGACGATATGCCTGTACAAACCGGAATGGGCGGCTACTGATTGTTGCCCCATCCATTACGGCTTTCAATTTGAGCTCGGCCGGGCCTCTGGCGGGAGGGAAAAATGGGCTCTCCCGCCCCTACGGCAGTCATCCTTTCGTTCGTCTCCTATTCGCCCTGCGTTGAGATTTGGCCACGCCCTCATCACAGGCCGCACCCTCGTGCCGGGTGTAAGATCGGGAGAGCGCGCAATCCCCAGCGTTCGCATTCCACGCAGCTGTGCAATCGTGGCTGCCGGGGTTTTATGCAAGTCTTATTGCCGGGCTTTTTTCTCTCCCGCTCTGCCGCCCACCACTCACACATCGTTCGTGTTCCTGTTGCATCGCTCACTGAGGCTCGACGTTCGCACCGCCTGTCCCAGATAAGCCCCGCGGAGCTTTGGCATGGCTGATCTTGCCGCGACCCAGATTCTGACCGAGCCGGCATCCCTGCTCGATCGCAAGCTGCAGCGACGGTCCAGCCGCGGGGGCCGCGTCGCCTTCCTCGCGGCGCTTGCCGCGGGCCTCGGCTATATTGCTGTCCATGTGGTGCGAGACCTCGCTCCGTTGCAGATCGGCGGGCACTCGGCTTACGTCTTGCTGGCGGTCACGCTGGCCATTGCCCTTGGCTTTGAATTCGTCAACGGTTTTCATGACACGGCCAACGCCGTGGCGACCGTCATCTACACCCACTCGCTCGAGCCGCGCCTGGCCGTCGTCTGGTCCGGCATCTGCAACCTCGCGGGCGTGCTCTTGTCCTCCGGCGCGGTCGCCTACTCGGTTCTTGCCTTGCTGCCCGTCGAGCTGGTTCTCAAGGTCAGTTCCGGCTCCGGCTTCTCCATGGTCTTTGCGCTCCTTGTCGCCGCAATCCTGTGGAATCTGGGCACGTGGTGGTTTGGTCTGCCTGCGTCGAGCTCGCATACGCTGGTCGGCTCCATCATCGGTGTCGGCCTTGCCAACCAGTGGCTCAACCCGCACTCCGGATCTTCAGGGCTCGACTGGGATCAGGTCTACAAGGTATTCAAGGCGCTGCTGATCTCGCCCATCGTTGGCTTCGTCCTGGCTGCTGCGCTGCTTCTCGTCTCCAAGTGGACCCTCCGTTTTCCTGAACTCTACGAGGCGCCCAAAGACAACGAGCCGCCGCCGTTGCCGATCCGCGCGCTGATGGTGCTCACCTGCACCGGCGTCAGCTTCTTCCACGGCTCCAACGACGGCCAGAAGGGCATGGGCCTCATCATGCTCATCCTCATCGGCACGATGCCGGCCGCGTATGCGCTCAATCACAGCCTCAGCGCGGCCGACTTGCAGCAGTTGCTGAACGCCTCCGCACAGGTAGAGAGCATTCTCGATCGCCAGCAGGGCGTGCCCGCCGCCGATCCACGGGCCGCGCTGGGGGAGTACGCGCGCACGCACCACCTCGCGCCCGACTCAGTCGCCGACTTGAACGCCATCGTGCACGAGCTCGACCACGAGGTGCACCAGTATGGCAGCCTGAGCGCCCTTCCCGCGGCCGAGCAAACCCGCGTGCGCAACGATATGTACGTCACCAGCGAGGCGCTGCGGCTGATGGACAAAGCCCACGCTCTCCCGTCTGCTCCGGCAGACCGCGCTGCGCTGCGCCGCTATCGCAGCAGCCTTGACCGGAGCACGCAATTCATTCCCGCCTGGGTGAAGGTCGCAGTGGCGCTGGCGCTGGGCCTCGGCACCATGGTCGGATGGCGCCGCATCGTGATTACGGTCGGCGAACGGATTGGCAAAGAGCACCTGACTTACGCGCAGGGAGCGGCAGCCGGCCTGGTGGCCATGGGCACAATCTTTGCCGCAGACAACTTCGGCCTGCCCGTCTCCACCACGCATATCCTCAGCTCGGGCGTGGCGGGCACCATGGCGGCCAACGGCAGCGGCCTCCACTTTTCCACGGTGCGCAACATTGCCGCGGGATGGGTCTTCACGCTACCGGTGGCGGCGCTGCTCTCCGGAGTTCTTTACTACCTGTTCCGCTCAATCGGCTGAGCCCGCACCACAGTTTCTGTCCAGCTTTGCACAGGCGCGGACGCACCCGCGTGCCGCGGGGCCAGAGCTTCCGGTACCATAAACGAGGTACGGATTGCCGAATGAGTCTGAAAGCAAAGCTGGAAGCTGTAATTTACGCCGCGGAGGAGCCAGTCACCCTGGCTCAGCTCGCCGCACTGTTCGCCGCCGATGCGCTGGAATACAAGGCCGAGCGGGATGCCGCGCAGGGCGCTGCGGCGCCCCCAGCCGAGCCGCAACCCCTTTTAGGGGAAGGGCTTGAATACCTTGGCCTGGAGGAAAGCCAGCCCGAACCTGCAGCTCCAGCCGCTGCGGCGCTCGATGCGACCGGCGAGGCTGCTGCCTCCGCTCCCCCTGACGACGCAGATGAGCCTGCGCCTGAAGCACAGACCGAAGTTGCCGACCCGGAGGTCGACGCCCGGCGCGAGGCTCGCCAGCGCGACCGCGAGGTAAAAGCCATTCTGCGCGAGATTCTCGATGAGGTGATTGCCGGGTATGCGAACGATCATCGCGGCATCGAGATCCGCGAGATTGCCGGTGGCTATCGCATGGCCACCAAGCCCGAGTGCCACGACGCCGTGCGCCTGTTCATCAAGAGCCTCAAGCCCCCCATGAAGCTCTCGCTGCCTGCGCTGGAGACGCTGGCCGTCGTCGCATACAAGCAGCCTGTGACCGCCCCTGAGGTGAACGACATTCGCGGCGTGGAGTCGGCCGGCGTCCTCGGCTCGCTGCTCAGCCGGAAGCTCATCGCTACAGCCGGGCGCAAACAAGTCATTGGCCGTCCCATCCTCTACAAGACAACCAAAGAATTCCTGCTTCGCTTCGGTCTCAAGGACCTTTCCGAGCTGCCTTCGATGGAAGAGTTCGAGAAGATGGCAACGATGGAGCTGAATGAGGAATCCGGCGGCGAGACGCAGGAAGTCGAGTCCGGATTTGAGCATGTGCCCGACACAGGGCTTGAACTGGATGAGTACGCGGCGGAGGATGCCGAAGGTTCGCGGGAATCGTCTCAAATCAATGTGGGGAAGCCGTTCGCCGACTCAGCCGAGCCGGCTGGGGCGACGTCCGAAGCCGGAGCGGAAAGCCATCCGGCAGAACCGGCGCCCGCTGAGGGAGCAGAAACCGAGACGCAGTTCCATGACTGACGAACACGAACCCGAAGAACTGGACCCTAATGCGGCCGAACCCGAGAGCCACGAATCCGAGGAGGCTGAGCCTGCCGAAGCCGGTAGGGCAGTTCCCGAAGAAGAAGAGACTCCCTCCGGACCGCCGCCCCGCCTGGAGCGCCTGCAGAAGATTCTGGCGCGGGCGGGCATCGCCAGCCGCCGCCATGCAGAAGAGCTGATCACCGAAGGCCGCGTGCAGGTGAATGGCCAGGTCGTCAACACGCTTGGCGCCAAGGCTGCCCCCGATCGCGATCATATCCGCGTCGACGGCAAGCTGCTGCAGGGCGCGGAGCGGCAGCGCTACTTCATGCTCAACAAGCCCAAGGGTTATGTGACAACGGTGAGCGATCCCGAGGGCCGGCCAACGGTGATGCAGTTCTTCGCGAAGATGGGCGAACGGCTGTATCCAGTGGGCCGTTTGGACTACCTGAGCGAAGGGTTGCTGCTGGTGACTAATGACGGAGAGCTGGCTCATGCGCTGACACGCGCCGCCTCCGGCGTGGAGAAAACGTATCTGGTCAAGGTCGCCGGACAGCCCGGCGAGGAAGAGTTGGAACGCCTGCGCACCGGCGTAACCATCGAGCGCGGCAAGCCAACCGAGGGCAAGGTGCGCACGGCGCCGGCTCGCATCCGGCAGGTGCGCGCGGGGGACAACCCGTGGTTTGAAGTGGTGCTCATCGAAGGGCGCAACCGCGAGCTGCGCAAGATGTTTGAGGAAATTGGCCATCACGTGGAGAAGATTCGCCGCGTCGGCTATGGCCCTCTCGTGCTTGATGTGGAGCCCGGCAAGCTGCGCGAACTGGAGCCGGAGGAACTGGCACAGTTGCGCCTGGCCTCTGAAGGCAAGCTGAAGCCGCGCCGCATGAAGTCGACCCTGATGCTACCCAGGGAGGCAGGACGCCCTGCCGGGCAGCGATTGGCACGGCCCGCAGACCAGGGCACGGACCGGGGCACGGACCGGGGCATGGACCGGGGCGGAAAGCCGGCGCGCTACGGACAGAACCGGCCCACGCGCCCGGCAACGGCGCGGCCGTTTGGAGATCGACCTGCCGCTTCAGGAAGAGCAGGGGATTCTCGTTCCCGGAGGCCCTTCGACGCCGGCAAGCCGTTCAGGCCGGCACCGCCCGCGGGTGGGGAGTTTCAGCCTTCGGTTGGACACAGCCCTGAGCGAGGTCCAGCGCGCGGCCCCTATCGCGGCCCGACGCGCGGTGCAGACCGTGGCCCGGCCCGTCCGGCATGGAAGAAAGATGCCGGCCCGGCACGCGGTTTCACTCCCAGACCGGGCGGCGGCAAACCAGGGTGGAACAAGCCCGCCGGCGAACGCCCGGCATACAATCGCCCTCCGAATCGGCCCGCGGGTCGCAATGAGGGTCGTCCCTCTGCCCCGCGTCGCGAGGCTCCTGTGCCCGCCCGGGAGTTTGCCCCGAGGCGGCCTTCGAGCCTGCACATTGAGCCTGCGGAGCCGACGCGCACGGGCGCTCCCCACCCTGACCGGCCAGCATCAGAAAGGCCGAAGTTTGCCGGGCCCAGGTCTGACCGGCCCCGTTTTGATAAGCCCAGGTCTGACCGGCCTGACTTCAGCCGCCCGCGACCGGACCAGCCACGGCAGGATCGTACCGGGCCGAATCGCACAAGTCCTGAGCGTTCCAGCCCTGAGCGCTTTGGCTTTGGCCGCACCGGCACGGGTCGCCCGAATGCAGGGCGTCCGAATACCGGCCTGGCGCGCCCCTTCACCACCAGCAGCGGCCAGCCACGGGCGGGCGGGGCACGGCCCAGCAGCAAACCGGGCAAACCCGCCTCGGGGGGCCGATCGAAACCTGGTTTTGGCGCCAGGGCTGGCGGTTTCTCCAAACCGAAATCCGGGTTCAAGGGAAAGCCGTCCGGATCAGGCCCCAGGCAGAGCGGTTCGCGACCCGGGGGTAAGCCAGGCGGCAAGCGGCCCGGAGGCGGTCCGCGAGGCCAGCGGCGCGACTAGAAGGAGCGCTTTCTTGCGGTTTCCTGTGACAAAATGCCTCGGCGGCGCATCGGATGATCTATGAGCACAGAGAAGGCGACATTCGGCGCAGGATGCTTCTGGGGCGTGGAGGCGGCGTTCGCGGCGCTTCCCGGCGTGACGGCAACCGCAGTGGGCTATGAAGGCGGCACGCTTGACCGGCCGTCCTACCGGGACGTGTGTACCGACCAGACGGGCCACGCGGAGGTGGTCGAGCTCGACTTCGACCCTGAAAAGATCAGCTTCGAGCAGTTGCTCGATGCGTTTTTCTCGCTGCACGACCCCACGACTCTCAACCGCCAGGGGCCGGACTGGGGCACGCAGTACCGCTCGACGATCTTCTACCACTCGCCTGACCAGGAAGCGGCAGCCCGCGCCAAAATCGAGCAACTCACGGCCGAGGGCCGGTTCAAGCCGAAGCGGATTGTCACAACGGTCGAGCCGGCGCAGACCTTCTGGCGCGCAGAGGAATATCACCAGCGCTATCTCGAAAAGCGCGGCCTCGCAAGCTGCCACATCTGAGTGTCGTTCACGCAATCGGGCTGGCTCACTTTTGCGCCTCATTGCGCCAGAGCCACCACGCCTTGATGAACTTCCAGTGGATGTAGACCGAGTGATTCAGGTGCAGCAGCAGCCCTTCGCGCCCATCCAGAAAGCCCAGCCGGAAGAAGTAGTTGTAGATGAACGTCGCCGCCGGATTCAGGATCGCGTTCCACACCAGGGCCGGCATCGACCGGCTGGTGCGCCCGCGCTGGTAGAGCAGCTTGGCGATCTCGTTGCTGTAGCGGTTCATGTGCTCCAGGTAGACCGCCAGCGTGGGATAGGCGTAGTGGAGCATGTCACGGCGCAGCTTTCCGCGCGGCCCTGTGAACTGCGGCGTGGAGTGCGGCCCTACGCCCTCGCTGAGCCGTGCCTTGCCGCGCCGGAAGAGCCGCAGCTTGTGGTCCGGGTAGAAGCCGCCGTGGCGAATCCAGCGGCCAAAGTAGAGGTTTAGCCTGGGAATCCAGTAGGCATCGTATTTCGGCGTCCCGCGCAGCAGGTCCTGAATCTCTTGCTGAAGCTCCGGTGTCAGCACCTCGTCGGCGTCGAGCAGCAGAATCCAGTCCTGGGTGCACAGGTCCAGAGCGACGTTCTTCTGCTCGCCGTGGCCTTCGATGGCGTGATACGTCGTCTTCGCTCCAAAGGAATGTGCAATCTCGAGAGTACGGTCCTTCGATCCCGAATCGACGAGGATGATCTCGTCGGCCCAGCGCACGCTTTCGAGCGTCCGCGGCAGGTTCGCCTCCTCGTTCATGGCGATCATGGCAATCGACAGGGTATTGGGCATCGAAGGCAGGATAAATCAACGGCATGGCGACGGGCCGTGCCGGACGAACAGCACAGGCGGCCGGCGGCCGAGGCTTGGTCTTTTGTCGCGTTTCAGGGTATACTGAACATTCGGTAAGCCGCAGGGGATGTGTGTCTTTGGCCCGCCCCGTCGTCCGGCCCGGCCGCAGGCACCGTTGGGGAGCGCTGAATTCAGACTCCGAGCGGGAGCGGCAAGACGAAAGCCCAAGAATCTGGAGTGGAACCATGGCACAGGTATGCGACGTTTGCGGCAAGAAGCCGCAGTTTGGCAATAACATCTCCCACGCGCACAACGTGACGCGCCGCCGCTGGAACGTGAACCTGCAGGCCGTCAAGGCGGTGGTCAACGGCGCGTCGAAGCGCATCCGCGTCTGCACCAGCTGCATCAAGAGCGGCAAGATCGAAAAGGCATAGCCCGCTTTCTCTGAACGCTTTCCGGAGCGTTGCAGGCAGCTCTTCGAACCACACAAGACCCCATCCCGCGCGGATGGGGTTTTTGCGTGGTGCGCCAGGCATGGCGCGTAGCGCGTAAGCGCAAGCGAAGAGGCTGTGGTGG
>VFSW01008626.1_pt1 | contig 14615 bp, 9 predicted proteins | sample 5358111 | NCBI WGS metagenome assembly VFSW01 (sample SAMN11554181, study PRJNA540505) | mine drainage metagenome | isolation source: sediment from site ElyBrook_90M | place: USA: Ely Copper Mine, Vershire, VT | collected 2017 | reverse complement strand
CCACCGCCTCCACATTCGTTAAACGTGGCATCGTTCACCGCGCCGCCGCCGCCCCCGCCTGAGTTTGCTACGGCCGCTTCTCCTGCTATAAAGCCAACGCCGGAAATTGAGACGGATCGGGCTCCTCCACCGAGAACGGACGCGCCTCCCGCGCCGCCGGCCCCATAAGGTTGCCCTCCAGAAACACCAGTACCGCCCCCGCCGGGGGCGCGGAATGAGGCCGAGCCCGCGCCGCCAGTCACGCCAGCGCCGCCAGCGGACCCCGTGGTATTATTCCCGGTGTACGCTGGAGCAGGCGAGCCGCCGGTCGAAATGATGGCGTTGAAAATAGTATTGCCGCCGGAAGTTCCGACGGTGCCGCCGCCCGGAGCGGAAATGCCGCCGCCGCCGCCGCCAACCATGCGAATCCGAAGCTGGCGCACGTTCGCCGGAGTAGTATAAGTCGCGGCCGTCCCTGACGTGAGAACCTGCCGAGTCGAAACAGGAGCGCCGCCGCCGTTCTTGAAGGTCACGGTCGCGCCGACGACCGTCAGAGACGTGGCCGAATCGCGGATGATCTGCGAGTTACCGAGAGCCGTAGAGCTCGTCCAATACGGCAGCGCGCCGGCCGTGCCGCCGCTCAGGACGCCAGTGAGGCCGGTGAGCAGTGATCCGTCGATGGCCGGCAGCTGCCCGGAGCCGTTGAGCTGTACGAGGTTGCTCGCCGCGTTGAAGCCGGGAGAGACATTGACCGTCGAGATCGAGATCGTCGTCGGGAGATAGCTCAACCACGTCGGGGTCGTGCCGATGATGCTCAACAGCTTGCCGGCCGCCGCGGCCACGAAAGACGTGGCGCCGGAGCCGGTCTGATAGGCCATGGAGCCCGCGGCGCCTCCGGCGGCGTTGGTCGCACTCGTGGCGTTGCCCGAGAAGGTCGTCGCGGTGACGATGCCCGTAGCCCCGTCGGCGGTGATGGTCGGCGCGCCCGAGAAGAGGCCTGCGTACCACTTGGAGATGCCCGACAGCTTCCACGTCGCGCTCGAGGCGGTCTGCTGAAGGTCGTAGTAGATGCCGGCGCGCGCGGGGGCCACGGTCGCCGCCAGGAGCGCGAGAGCGAGGCCGATTTTCTTGAGCATGGTCTTCTCCATTTATCCGAGTAGGAACCAACGATTCGCGGCCGGCACCCAAAGCTCGGCCGAGTCCCGGTCCGTCGAGTAGTAGATCATCCACGCCGCCGGCGAAACGGGCCGCGCCGCGTAGGTGCCGCTCTGCGTGATCGCCGCCGCCGCCGTAGCCGAAGCCGCCGCTGCCGTGGCGCTGGCCGCCGCGGCGCTGGCCGATGTCGCCGCCGCCGTCTGAGACGCCGCCGCCGCTGCGGCGCTGGCCGCCGCTGCCGCCTGAAGCGTGTCCGGGTCGTAGACCGACGGAACGATGTTGAAGGTGCCGTCGCCGTTGGTCGCGGCGATGAGAGCGCGACGATCCGCGACGGGCTTGATGATGAGCTGCGCCGGTGCCAAGGGGACCGCCGGGTAGAGCGGAGCGCGAGTCGCGATTCGCTCGATCAATTCCTGCACGAGCAGGGTGAGCTTGTCGACGACGTTCTCGTTCGTCTTGGCGGGCAAGTTCCCTTCGCGCGGGTAGACGGTGCCCTGCGTCTTGTCGGAAACCCGCTGGATATTCGACGCGCCGCCGCTGACGGGGGCGACGGTATACGTCACCGTGAACGTCTCGGCGACGGAGTCGAAGACGACGGTGTAGTCCACACCGTTCGTCAGAATCGCGCTATACGTTCCGTCTGCCGCTTTCTTGCGGACGACGAGATCTGTCGCCGCCTCGATCTTGAAGGCGCCGCTGAACGCGACGGTCGCTCCGTTGCCGGCTTGCTCGAGGGCTGCGTAGATCGTGTTGACGGCCATAGGGTTCTACCTCGTGACGGAATTGTGACAGAGATTGTACGTTTTTGCCGGCGTCATTCTTGCGCCTTCTTCGGCGGCGGGGAATATCGACCGACTCCCGAGCCGACCATCGCGGCGCCGACGGCCGTCTTGTGCTTCTCGCCGGCGTACTGCATGAGGTTCGAAATCCCAAGAGGGATCGGCGAAGCGTTCGACAGGACGTACTTGAGCACATCGTAGGTCGCGGCAACGGGCTTGGTCTTGTCCTTCTGCGGAACGACTTGCTTCGAGCCGTACTGCGTGTTCGACGCGAGGCCGATGATGATGCGCGCCGCCGGCGAAAGCTTGCCCGCGGCGAAGCGGTCCGCGCCAGCCGCGCCCGACTCGCCGACCATGGAGCCGAGCTTGAGAATGTCGGAAGGGCCGCCGCGGATCAAGCTGACGTATACGTTCGGCGCGACCTCGACCTCGAGCTTATGGCCGGGCTTATTCTTGTCCGTCGTGTGGCCGGTCAAAACCTTGTTCATCAACTCCGTGCCAATCATGCCGACGGCGAGCGACTTGATGAGATGCGCTCGCGACATCGAGTTCTCGGCGGCGTTGTCACCAAGGCCGACGGCATGCTTGAGCAGGCTCATGTTCGACGCGGTCCAATCGGGCGCCAGGATGCCCAGGCGCAGGAGCGAGAGGTTCGACTTGGTCATGCCCATCGCTTCCCAATTCTGACCGCCGAAGATGTCGTTCGTCGACGCCGCGATGCCGCGCAGCGCCGTCGTGACTTCCTCGTTGGTCGCGTCGAGATGGCTCGCGATCCAATTCGAACGCTCGGCCGCGTAGGTGTTGGTCTTCCAAAGGCGCTGCATCTTGCCGAAAAGGAAGTTGGCGTTCTTGTCGGTCTGCTCGAGGACTTGCTTGACGAGGGGCAATTCCTTCGCGTCGTTGACAGCACCCTTGAAAGTTTTGTCGCCCTCGGTCCAGCTCTCGCCGCCGGCTTTGGCGAGCGCGCGCTCGATGTCGGCGTTGGCCTCGACCGCCGATGTCATGCCGCCATGAAGCGCGAAGTCCTTTTCGTTCTCGAGGAAATCGGGATGCGAGAGCGCGGCATCCATGTTGCCGAGCTGCATCAGCGACGAGAAATCTCCACGGTAGACGAGTTGCGAGATGAAGGACAGGTGATGGAAGAACGACCACGACAGGAAGCCGGTCTTCACCGCGCCCTGCGCGCTCTGCACGTTCTTGAGCGCGTCCATCTTCTTCGTCCAATCGGGATCGGCGATGGCCTTGAGCCCGTCGGCGATGCCCTCGGGCGCGTAGAAATTGCTCCGCGAGTGAACCTGATTTCCGTCCTCGCCGATAAGCGCCTGACCGTCCTTGCCCTTAAGCGCGATGTCCTTGGAGAGCGAGCCGACTTGCTTCCATCCTTCGGGCGCGTTGTCCGGGCTCTTCCAGGCGCCAAGGCCGGATTCGGCCATCTTGTCGGCGAGCGAGCGCGCGGCGTTCACGCGCGACATCTCGCCGTTGTGCAGCGCGAGCGCATCGGCGACGTCGGTCGTGGCGAAGGTCTTGCCGGCGCGCGCGGCTTCGAACTCGGTGTCGAAGACGCGCTGCTTGGCGTGGCCCGTCGTCTGCTTCAGGCCGGAGGCCGAACCCTCGGTGCGCGTGGGCTCGCCGTCCTTCTCGTAGAGGCGGTTCTGATAGTTCTCGAGCACGTTGCGGATCGTGCCGACGTCCGAGGAAACCTGACCCGACTCCTTGTAGTATTGGTCGACCTTCTTGAGCGCCTCGACGGCGTGATCGGGGAGATTGAGCGCGCGCTCGATCTGATCGTGGTACTTCTCGAGATCCGGGTCCTCGAGCGCATGCTCGAGCACGGCCTTATCGCCCTCGGCCGCTTTGTACCAAAACATGCCCTGGCGGTCTTTGGGGTCGGGGACGTCGCGCTTCAGCTCTTCCGCGAGTTGATTTCCGCGGACGAGCTGCTCGTTGTGGATGCCGGAGTATTCGTCGCGCGCGTTCTTGGCCGTCGTCTTCTCGTCGCCCAAAGACTTGACGTCCATCTCGCGGTTGAGGACGTACTTGTTCTCGCCCGCGGGCTCGTCGGCCGCGGCTCCCTCCCCCTTGGATGCGGGCGGTTCCGGCGGCGCGCCGGCGCCGGCCTTATCCTCCATCTCGCGCGCCGCTTTGGCGACATCGTAGGGATCGGCCGGCGGCGGGAGTAGCGACTCCTTGCCGTCATCGAACGCCTTGAAATAGGGAAGCGCCTTTTCGGGGTCGTGCAGGATCTTCGCGAGGCGCGAGAGACTCGCCATCTTCTCGGCCTGCGCCTGCATCTTGTTCGACATCGCGTCCGTGACCTTGTCCTTCGCCATCGCGACCTGAACCTTGTTGATGAAGTCGTGGTGCTCCTGCACGATGTCGGAGTACGCGCCGATGACGCCTTCCTTGTCGGTCGGGTCGATCTTGCCCAAAAAGGGCTTCGCTTCCTCGGCGGCCTTGACGAAGGTCGGATGCTCTGTTACACTAGGGTCTAATGGCGCAGCCACTCCCTCCGTCGTTTGAGAGCCGGGTTCGATCTTTCCTTCGGGACTTCCCGAAGCTGACGCCGCAACAGCGGGCTCGCCGCTTTGTGGCGCTCCGGCCGGTGCAGGCTCCTGACCCTGGACCCCCGCAGCCTGGGGTGCTCCCGCCCCTCCCTCCGGCGTCGGCTTCATAGCGCCCTTCGCCGCCCCGTAGGCCCCCATGGCGGCCGTGATCGACGCCCCGGACGCTGCGGCGTCCAAGAGCTGATCGAGGCCTTCCTTCCCCTGAATCAAGAGGTCGGGCCGGTTCGCGGCGCTCGCGGCCATGTTGTTGAAAATCTGCCGGATCTTCTCTTGCGCGACCATGAGGCTCGTGCCGGCCGCGACTTGGCCGCCGTACTTGATAGCCCAATTCGCGGCCATCTTCTGCGCGGCGGGCGACTCGGCCAAGGTCTCGAGGAGCTTGAGCTTCATCGGGCCCGGCAAGAGCGCCGCCGACGTCATCCACAGAAGGCCCTTCGCCGACCCCTGCCAAACCGCGTTGGAACGGATGATGTCTTCGGGGAGCCCCTGCTGCATCATGCGCGACGCAGCTCCTCCGATTTCGAGATTGATGAGGGTCTTGGACGCGCCCGCGAGCGCGCCGGCGCTCGTGAGCCACGCCACGCCGGCGGCAACCGGGGGGAGTTCAAGAGTGCCGCTCAAGCCTGCCGCCGCCGCGGCGGGGCCTCCGACCTTGACCGCGCCTTCCATGGCGCCGCCGGCGACTTGTAGGCCGACCGGCGCGAACGCCGCGAGCTGCTTGACGGTGTACTTGCCGACCTCGGCGAGCGCGTCGCCGGGATGCTTCAGCGCGTCGGCTGCGTACTGGCCGAGCTTGTCCCACGCGAGGCCGGCTTGGCCGCTGGGCGCGAGCTGCTCCTTGAGAAGCATCTGATCGTTGCGGGCCTTGGCCTCTTCGAACGGCATCTTCCCGTCGATCCACGCCATCGCGTTGAACGCCTGCACGACGCCGGTCTCGCCGCCTTCCCAGGACTTCGCGATCTGCTCGGGGAAGCCGAGGCGGCCGGTCATCAGGGATTTCGCGATCTCCGGCGGGACGTCCCAGGACTTCGTCGTGGGGTTGAAGGTCCCGGTCGCGTCGAGGATCTTCTGCGTGTAGGTCGAGGTCGCCGAGCCGACATTATAACCAGAGCCCTCGTCCTTTAGCGCATAGATGGAATGGCCGCCGTCCTCCTCGGAGTAGACGCGGAAGGCGGTTTTATCAGAAGGAGCCGCGGGCGACGACGGGGGGACGTCGCCCCCCGCGGCGGAAGGGGGGAGCGCGCCCGTGCCCGCGGACGTCGGCTCGGCGGCCGGCGCCGACTTCACGCCCGACGTGTCGGGGATCTTCGCCGGCGGATTCGGATTGCCGGGAAAACTCGCGGGGTCGCGGTTGGTGGGGTCGTCCACGCTACTTCGCCCCCGCGAGTTTCACCGCGTTGATCGCCATGGCCTGAACCGACTTCGTGCTCGTGTCGCCGCCGCTCTTCACCGCGTCGTTGAGCATGCCCATGTACATGATGCGCGCGCGGCTCTGCGCGTCTGCGTCCAAGTGCATGAAATCGGGCGACTTGTTCATCGCCTCGTTGCCGGCCTCGCGCGGAGTCTGCGAATGCCAAAACGCCCAGGCGCCGGGTCCGGTGTTCTTCTCCTCGGCCGCGAGCGCCTTCGGCATGTCGAGCGCCACGGAGTTGAACATCGTCTGGAAGGAACCGGGCGAGAGCTTCTTGTCCGCGGCGGCGGCCAAGAGGCGGTGCTGGAAATCCGCGACGCGCATCAGATCGTCTCCATTCTCGCCGTCCGGGGTTTTGAAGAGATCCTTGCGGTCCTGAAGGAGCTTCGTCAGGGTCTCGGAATCATCGGTGCCGTCGTACCGCTGACCTTCTCGGTGGATGCTGGCGAGCGCGTCGATGGCCTTCGACGTCTCTTGGAGCTTCCCGAGATTCGCGTCGCGCTGCTCGGGCGTGAGCTTGGGGTCGATCTTGGTCGACGCTTGCTCGAGCATGTTGGCGTTCTTCACGGCGTCGAGCGTCTTCGCGTCGAGTGATCCATCGAGATGCGACTCGTAAAGCGCCTGAACATTCTTGACTCCCGACTCGAGAACCGCGAACCGCTGCTTCTTGCCGTACCCAACGACCGCCTGCTCAAGCTCCTTGCGGACGCTGTCGCGCTGCTCGGCGTTCAAGTTGTCGATGCCGGGGCCTTTCGGCTCGTCGAGCGCCTTGAGGCCGGCGACGGGGTCGAGATCGCCGCGAGAGACAAACCAATTCTTCGTCGCCGCGGAGGCGGTCTTCTGCCACTCCGCTTCCGGTTCGCCATGGATGCCCTTGTACGCTTGCCCGAGCGCCGCCTTCTTGATGAGGAGGTAATTCGAGAGCCCCTTCAAATCGGGTTGCGCCGCGGCGCCGTTGATGACCTGATTGTCCATCACGGTGAGGTCGCTCTTCGCCTTCTGCGTCATGCGACCCTGCGCCCACGTGTGCATGCCGACCATGGCGCTGTTGATCGAGCTGGCGGTCTTCTGCGACAACGCGAGGCCGACGGCGCTGTTGGGCGCGGCGTTGATGGCGTCGTTGGCGGCTCCGCGCGCGGCCTCGAGGTACGCCGCCGGCGCTTTGTCGGGCGTGTCGATGTAGTCCTTCTGCATCTGCACCGAGAGCGAAGAAAGGTTCTCCTCGAAATCGCCCGCGGAACGCGCCGCGGTCACGCTGTCGACGATCTTCTGCTTCGCCGCCAAAGCGTCGTTGAGCCCCTGCTGGCGGGCATCGTCGAGTTTCGCGTCGGCCTGCCCGAGCCCTTCAACCGCGTTGGCGCCCAAAGCGAACGCCTCCGCGCCGTTCTCCGCCGGAAGACGGGCGCGACCGACCTGACCGTCAGGGCGGTTGCCGCGGGGCGTCTCGGGGACCTGGGGCATTCGTGCCATATTAGTTTCCGTTCGCTCCCTGCGCGTAGATGCCCGCGAGAACCGCCGGCGTCATCTGCGACTTAGCGACGGCGCCGGCCGCGGCGCTGACGCCGCCGATGAGAGCATTGCGACCTGTCGTCATGGCGTTGCTCCCGGTCTGCTCTTCGTCGAGCGCCTCGGCGGCACCGCTCATCTCGATAGATTGCACGTCTTCCGACGCGAGGCGGATGTGCTCGTCGAGCACGTCGATGGGCGAGCCCGCGAGGGTGACTCCGCTCGCCAGGAACATGACCTTCTGCTGCGCGATGTCGGCCGTGGCCTTCTCGGCGTACCGCTGGGCGTTGGCCTGCGCGTTCATGCGAATCATGTCCGCGCGGCTATTGGCGACGGATTGCGCGTTCTGCGCCGAGAGGTAGCCGAAGACGCCCGAGACGAGATCGAGGCCCGCCGAGACCGCGAATAGGCCCGAGGCCGAGCTGCCGCTCGAGCCCGGAGCCACGAATTCGCCGTTCGCGCCGCTTCCGCCTGCCGAGATCATGCGTCCCCCCTGCCGCCGCTTTCATCGCTCGTCTCGTACTCGATGTCTACGAATTGTACCACAGCGGGAAGCGGAAGCCGTTGACACACGACGACGTTCTTCTCGCGATTCATATCGTCGGTGCCGGAAGAGTTGTCCTCATACGCCAGCTTTCGAATGCCCGAGAACACCGGCGCGGGGCGGTCCATGACGGCGTCGGAGAGCCGCTGCTCGATCTTCTGCATGTTGTAGAGATTCGTGCCGAACTCGACGCCGAGAGAATTCAGGAAACGGATGTTCATGCCCGAGATGGTGCGCGACTTCGATTGCGCCGGGCCGGAGCGCCCGCCGACTTCGAGGTTGTGCGTCTCGAGCATCCCCACGTAGGGAAGACCGACGTGCACGACCGCCTGATTCTGCGGGAGAGTGACCACGCCGTTCGTGACCGTGAACGCCGCGAAGCTGTTGTCGTCGCTAATCCCGCCATCGGTGAGGACGGCGCCATCCGCGACGATGGCCGGCGTCGAGCCTTCGATATGCGAGAGCCCGGAAATCTTCTTGACGGCGAAGAACCAATCGCCGGCGGCGATGGCCGCGGTGCTGTCGAACGTGACGCCGTTGTTGGTGATCTCGCACGTGACGGTCGTTGCGTTGGTGTAGCCCGTGATGAGCGCGCGGCCGGCGCCGACGCCGGTCTTGGCGTTGGGCTTCTTCCAAAGCTCGGCGCCGACGTCCTGCGCCGTGAACACGTTTTGGGATGCCGTGAAGGTGACGGCCGAGCCCGTCGTAGCGCCCGGCGTGAGCGTCGCCGCGGCCGTGACGCCGCGCGCGGAACCGTCATAAGTCGCCGCGGCGTCGACGTGAATGTAGTTCGCCTGCAAGCGATAGACGGCGTTGTTGAAGCGCGCGATGTCGGCGGCGCGATTGGCTTCGCCGGTGAAGAAGGCTTCGAGATCGGGGAACACGACGTCGTCGGCCATGAGTTCCACGTAGCAGCGCGTGACGCCGCCGAGGACGCGCTGAGTCGCGATCCAAACCTCGTCGAGCCCGGTCGCGCGCTGTAGGATTGCGAGGTCGATGCACAGTCCGCTTCCCCCCAACTTGTGTCGGTGCCAGCCCGTCAGAACGTCCGCGCTCTGCACGGTGATGTGAACCGACATGCCACAAAGCACTCCGTCGCCGCGGAACGCCCAAAGGACATTCGGGCGCCCGTGCGCGAGAACGATGCGCTGGATGGGGCTCTCGGCCGGGATCTGCTCGGCGTTGAGGCAAAGGTCCATGCTCTCGAAAGTCGCGAGGTACGGGTTAATGATCTTGATCGAGCGGACCGACGCCCCTGACCGTTCGACGAAGAACATCTGCGCGAGGCCGGCGGCCATGGTCCCCTGACAACCGGCGTCGTCGAACTGGCGCACGTTGATCGAAGACGGCGTGATCGGAATGTCGAGGCCTGAACCCGAGATGCGGTACGGACCGCCAAAGGTGCCCACGAAAAGATAGTCGGGGCCGCCGCGCGCCCACGCGATGTAGTCGGTGCTTCCGCCCGTCGGGGCGAGCTGGAAGAAGCAGGCGAAGTCGGCAGCGGAGCCCCCGGTGAAATCGTCGTAGCGCGAGTTGCCGTTGTTGTCCGGGGAACGCGACAAGAAGAGACAGTCGGGGCGTTGATCGGTGCCGGCGAAGACGAGGCGGCCTTCGTAGAAGGCGACGCCGATAGGGTTCTCGGGAGACGACGCCGCGATGCCGCCGCTAACGTAGGCGCCCCAACCCGACGAATCGACGTCGGCCCCGCCGACCGTCTTCAGGTAGGCGATATTCGAACCGCCAATAGCGACCAACTTGTAGGTGCCCCCGTTGATCGTGGTCGCACCAACGACGCCCGAGAACGTGTACGAGACGCCCGCGGTCGGGACGACCCCGGAGGGAAATTCGATTAAAGTCTTGGCCGTGGCGCTGCCCGCGGGGAAGAAGACGTTGTCGATGCCGACGTAGTTAGTCGTCGAGCCGAGGCCCGCGGGGATCGTGATGGGCGTCGTCAGGTAGAAGTAGGCGCTGACGCTCGTCGTAAGCGTGTTTTCGGTCACGGTGCCGAGGTTCGCCCCATCCTGGTAGAGCACCCACACCCCGGCGCCCGTGCGGGTGAGCTTGATACGCGACGTGCGGTTGGCGACGCCCGAGCCCGAGAACGTCGCGAGGAGCGAAGCCACGCCGGCGTTGTTGAAGTAGAGGCGGAAGGTGTTGCAATCCGTCCCATAGACGCGCAGCTCGTAGAAATTGTTTGCGTTATTATAGATGGGGATGAATCGGACGAAGGCGTTGACGGTGCCCGCGAAGCTCGTGCCCGTGCTGTCGGGGACGACGTCGCCGGAGCCGGTCTTGACGATGTCGAACTCCCAATTACCCGCGCCGCCCGTCGCCTGCGCGGCCAAGAGGCTCGCCGACGTGAAGCCCGGCGTCACGCGCGCGGTGTCCACGCTACGCGCCTGCGTACCGCCGCCGAGGATGTTGGTCGCGGCCATAAGCGTCGGCGTCCAAAGACCGAGGCCCGACTCGAAGTCGTCGTAGAGAGCGCCCTGCGTGATCCACATCAGGTTGAGCGAGGCGGTCTTCGAGAAGGGGTCGTTGGTGCGCGAGTACGACCCGATAGTGAAAGCGTTATTGGCGTCGACGGTGAGCTTCTGCGCCGGTTGCGTCGGCGTCGTGATATATGCCAACGAGCGCGTCGACGCGATCTGAAGATTGGGCAAGTCGGTCGAGCCGTAGATCGTCGCGATCTCGTAGATGACCGAGGCGGTGCCGCCCGAGACGTAGGTCGTGAAATTCGTCGTGTTGATGTAAGCGAGCGTGACCGGGTCCTTCATCTTGAACGTCGAGCCGCTCAAGTCCGAGATGAGGACTTGCCGGTTGTTCAACTCGGCCATGCCCAACACGTTCGCGAGAATGATCTCCTGCCCGTTGGAAAGCCCCGTCGCCGAGGCGACCGTGACGACGCCCTGCGACGCCTTGGTGACGCCAGTGATCGTCGCGACGGTCGTCGTGATGAGATCCTTGGTGCTCTCGAGGTACACGCGCATGAAGCCGGGCGTGAACTCGAGGAGGTAGGCCAAATTGTTGTTGACCTGAAAAGAAAGGAGCCGGGGGACCGCGCCGCCGCGCGTCTGCCGCACCGTCTGGAAGCCGGGACGGAAGCGCGCCGGTCCCGAAATCTCGGCGATGAAGTTCTGCATCTTCTTCGCCGACGTCGGATACCAAGGAAGATCGAACCGCCCTCGAGACTTCGGGGAAGTTTCGCCGCCTGAAAAATTGACGAGAACTGCGTTCCCGCCCATTAAATTCCCGTTCCTGGGCCGCCGATGACGGTGTTGTCCGTGAAGATCCCGCCCGAGCGGCGCACCGAGCGAATGCGGCTGCGCTGGACGCGGACCGGCGGCTTCTCCTGGCCGGCGACGGCCGCGGCGGCGAGGTTGGCGTCGAGCAACTGCTCCTCGAGGCCCTTCACGAGCGTCGGCTTGAGCGTGAACTTGAACGCCATGCTCTTCGCCAACTCGAGCACGAGCACGTCGACGAAAAGCGCGTCGAACTGCGGAACGAGGACCGCGTCGTAGATGTACTTGATGTCGAGCCCGGTCGGGTTCAAGGTGACGGGGTCGAACGCCGTGGCGCTGTCGCAGTAGATGTACGGGCCGCTGATGTCGAAGTTCCGCGACGCCAGCGCGCCGCCGTCGACGATGCCGTCGCCCAACGTCAGAAGCCGGATGAAATCGTTGGGAATCGAGAAGGCGTTGGCGAAGTCGTCGCGCGTCGGCGCCGTGAGATTGGGCGGGAGGACCGCAGCCTTGCGCGCGAAATTGAAGATGAACTTGCGGAGCATCTTGCGGCGCGTCTGATCGTAATGCCGCGCGCAGATGTCCTCGTTGGTGGTTTGGGGGTTGAGGATGCTCGAGATCGAATCCTGGCCGATGCGGTCGAGCGCCAAGTTGCAGATGTCAACCGGCCCGGTGGGTTGGCTCATCGTTGTTCTCCGTGCCGCTCTAAATACTGAATCGCCAATCGAAGCCGCGCCGTCTCATCGCCGAATAGACCTAGGCCCCTATTGCAGTTCGAGCAGAGAAGTCCGCGCACTCGCCCGCTCTCGTGACAATGATCGACGTGGAACTGCTCGCCAAATCCTTTCGGCTTTTTCGTCCCGCAAATCGCGCAACCGCCGCCCTGCGCCAAAAGAATTTCTTGAAACTGCTCGAGCGTCATCCCATAATCGCGTTTCAACCGCGCTTTTCGGAGAGCACCGTTGGCCTTGTCGGGATGCCGAAGCCGATACTCCCGATGAAGCATGTTGTTGCACACTTTGCATCGCGACGCGAAACTACCGGGGTTATCTTTCAGCGGAGTGAATTCAGCGATGAGTTTCCGTTTCTTGCAGAGAGTGCACGTCTTGCGCCCCTCCGCGTCAATGGAAGACTTCGGATGCGTCTTCGCTGCCGCCATGATTCACTCCCCCTTAAACGGACCGAAGGGGCCCTCCCCATTTCGAGGAGGGCCCCCGTTGGTACGAGGCCCTTGCGATCTTAGCCCTGGATGTAGCGGCCCTTCAGCGCCATGTCGCCGGCGGCGGTGCCGGAGGTCGCGGCGGTGAGAGCCAGGACGTAGCCGCCGTCGATGTTCTTGACGTCGGTGTACCCGAGCAGCTCCCAAATCTTCTTGCCCAGGTCGCCCACGGCCACGGCCGCGAGGCAGTTCTTCTCGGAGCCGATGGCGAACCCGCCGCTCAAGTCCGAGAGCGCCAGGAAGATCGCCTTCGCCGAAGTGCCGTCGGACTTCGCGGTGTCGAGGAACGTCTGCCCGTCGGTGTCGAGCTTGTACAGGCCGACCGAGACGCTCGAGAAGCCCGCGAGAGCCGCGGCGTTCAGCTTCAGCTCCGTCACGACGGCGTCGGCCGGGAGCAGGGCGAAAGCCAAGATCGAGCCGTCGCCGTCGGCGGCGCCCAGCTTAGAATACTTCGCGGCGAACTCGGACACCATGTTGGCAGTGACCTTAGACGCCTGCCCCTTCTTTCCGGCGACGACGTTCGCGTCGATCCACGCTTTGAGTGCGGTCATGTAGATTCTCCTTCCGTCTTGTTCGTCGTCGTCCAACCCTTCCCGCCGCCAGCCATATAGGCCAGCGGCGGGAAGTCAGGCCGTCACCACTTACGACGCGGTGGTGTCGACCTCTTGGACGAGGATGCCCTCGGTGCGGACGGCGCCGAGTTCGAACACGATCTGGATCTGATACAGCTCGACGTAGTCGGGCCGCGGCTCGACCTTCACGGCGAACTCCTTGGACATGCCGACGCAGATGCCGCGCGTGGACATCGCGAAGCACTTGCGGACGCTCGCGGTCACGTTCAGGATCGGCTTCGGGACGCCGCCGGCGAACTGCACGATGTTGATGCCCGCGGCGCTCATCATGCGGCCCTTGTCGATGGCGTAGTGCTGGGAGTACAGGCTGTCGACGAGTTCGGTCTCCTGCATCAGAGTCACGTACTCGTTGCCCGCGATGCCCATCACGATGTTCTCGGGGGCGTCGTTGCCGACGTCCTGGTCGATGAAGTTCTTGTTGATCGTGAGGAGCTGCGCGTAAGTCAGGCCGCCCGTCGCGGTGACGGTCGACACGCCGTCGGACGCCGCGGTCACGACGGTCGTCATGTCGCGGCCGGTGTTCACGCTCGCGAAGAGCGCGGACACGACGATGCGGTCGAACACGCGCTCCATGGCGCGGACGCAGGCCTTCGCGTACTCGCCCTGCGGGTTCTGAAGCATGCCGCGAACGTCGGACTCGTCGACCGGCAGCGTGATCGCGAACCGCTGGCGGGAAATCTTGCGCCGGAGATGGTTGATCTCGGCGAACTGCGTCTTCTGCTGGCGACCGATGATCTGCGTCGCCTCGACCGTGCCCAAGCCGTCGTAGGCGAAGTCGTCGCCGGTCATGGGGATGATCTCGACGTGGGGGCGCAGGCGGGCTTTGATCTGCTGCGCCGCGACGTGGACGCGGTCGGAAAACTGCCGAACGAGTGCGTTATCGACTTGTTCCATGGTGAGACCTCCGCTAGATTTTTTAGCGAAAGCCGCACCCGGCAAGCCGGAGGCCCTCTCGGATTGTCGAGTCCGACTCGGGTGGCCTGACCACCATCAGAAGAGCTGATTTTATTCAGCGCGCCTTCACATGACGAAAATGTAGCAGAGATGTGTTTGAAAGTCAACAGCGAAATAAAAAGCGCCGCGTGGGCCATAACCACACGCGGCGCTTAAACGGCGAACGGCAGTTCTACTTCGCAGCTCGGCCCAACACGCCGCGCGCGGCGCGGTCGGCGGCCCGCTTCTGGATGACGGCCTTGGCCGCCTCGAGGTTCTTGATGACCTCGGCGTTCTCCGCGCAGGCGTACTTGCCTTTCTGGAAGAAGCCGAAATGCTCGAGCAGCGCGTCGATGACTTCTTCGCTCGTCGCGCCGTTGCGGCCCAGCTCCTTCGCTCCGTTCTGGAAGCGAAGAGACCATCCAGTGCCGGGTCCTCCGAACTCGCGCGTGTCGGAGTCCGGGGTGTTCGGCGGGATCAACGGCGCCGGGTCGACCGGGGCCGGCGCTTCCGCCGCGGGGGCGGGAGCTTCGGGTTCCGCGGCCGGCGGAATCGGCGCTTCCGCGGCGGGCGCGGGAGCTTCGACGGGGGCGGCTTCGGGTTCCGGCGCGGCGGCCGGAGGAACCGGGTCGGGCGTCGGCGCTTCCGCCG
>VFSW01008625.1_pt1 | contig 14615 bp, 22 predicted proteins | sample 5358111 | NCBI WGS metagenome assembly VFSW01 (sample SAMN11554181, study PRJNA540505) | mine drainage metagenome | isolation source: sediment from site ElyBrook_90M | place: USA: Ely Copper Mine, Vershire, VT | collected 2017 | reverse complement strand
GCCGCCTGCTGTGCCGCGGTCGTCGGCGTCGGCGTGCTGCGCGGCTTCGGCGCGTCGCTGGCGGCGTGGCTCTCGCATGATGGGCAGTGAGGGCCGCATGGACATATTCACGGCAGCGTTTGCGGTGGTGGTGGGTGAGGAAGGCGGTTTCGGCGCCGATCCCGCCGACCCCGGCAACTGGACCGGCGGCGCGGTCGGCGCCGGCACGCTCGGCGGCACGAAATACGGCATCTCGGCCGCGGCGTTTCCGAGCCTCGACATCGCCGGCCTGACGCTCGCCGACGCCCAGGCGATCTATCGCCGCGATTACTGGAACCGCATCCAGGGCGATGCGCTGCCGCCGCCGCTCGCGCTGCTGACCTTCGATGCAGCGGTAAACAACGGTGTCGGCATGGCCGCACGCTGGTTGCAGGAAGCCGCCGGCGTCACCGCCGACGGCGATATCGGCCCGGTGACCCTGGCCGCGGTGACGAACAGCGCCCGCGATCCGGCGGCGCTGTGCGCCGAGTTCCTGGCGCTGCGCATGGTCTTCATGGCGGCACTGCCGAGTTGGAGCAGTTTCGGCCTCGGTTGGGCGCGGCGGCTCTGTGCGCTGCCGTGGCAGGCCATGCGGCTTGCGGACGCGACTCCCCCCCCCTCCACCACAGGAGCAACCGTGTGATGCGTGATCTGCTGCGCTACCTCGATGCCCGGCTCGGCGAGGCGAGCACGTATGCGGGGCTGGCCGCGGTGCTGGGTGCCGCCCATATCTCCGTCGATGCGGGCGTGCTGCATGCGGTCACGCTGTGGGGCGTCGTGCTGTCGGGCGCGCTCGCGGTGCTGATCGGCGAGGCCGGCAACAGGCCGGGCCAGACCGTCGCGACCGATGTGCTGGCGGCGCTGGTCGCCGGCATCAAGGCGATGCCGACCTCGGCGCCATCGTCGCCACCCGCGTCCGCGCCGGCGGTAGCGAGCGGCGCCGCGCCGCTTGCCGCGACCGCCCCCGCGCCGATTGCCGCCCTGCTGCTGGCCGCTCTGGTCGGCCTCGGCCTGACAGCCTGTGCCACGGCGCCGCAGACCACGGTGGCACAGGTCGCTGTTGCCCTGACCGCGGCTGACCAGGTGGCGCTGCAGTACGTCGATCTGCCGCGCTGCGGCACTGCCGGCGCGACCGTGGTGTGCAGCGATGCGGCGACGGTGGTGCGCATCAAGACCGCGGCGGCGACCGCGTATCAGGCGGTCAAGACCGCCGAGGCGTCCGGCGCCTCCGCCGACCTGTCGCTGGCCGTCTCCGCCGTCGGCGCGCTCTCTGCCGTCATCCCGACCACGAAGTAGGAGGCGCACATGCTCACTCTGACCCCGCTGGTGCTGCAACTGGTCGCCGCCGGCATTCAGGTGCTACCCGAAATCATCGCCGCCGCGCAGACCGAAATCCAACTGCTCAACACCGGAGCCGCGCCGACCACGGCGCAGCAGGCGGCAATCGACGCCGCGCTCGCCAGGGCCAACGCGGCGCTGCAGGCGGCATGACGACGGATCGCGACCTCTGCGCGCTGGCGGCTGCGGCTTACACGTCCGCGCCGACGTGGCGCGCCGGCGATGTGCATGCTGTCTGCACCGGCCCGGTGATCGCGCTGCGTGGCACGGTCCCCGACAGCATGGCGGACTGGTGCCGCGATTTCGACGCTCTGCCGGTGCATGACCAGGTTCTCGGTTGGTGCCATCAGGGATTCCTCGACGGCGCACGCGCGATCCTGCCGGCCGTGCTGGACAGCGCGCAGGGGCGCCTGACACTCGTCGGCCACTCGCTCGGTGGCGCGCTGGCGCTGCTGCTGGCGGGGTTGCTGGTCGGCTATGGCGTGCCGGTGGTTGCCGTCGTCGCTTTCGGCGCGCCCTGCGCGGGTGGCCGCGGCCTGGCCGAGCCGCTGGAGCGGACGCAACTGCGTCTGTATCGCCACGGTGCCGACCCGGTGCCGTTCGTGCCCTGGTTGCCAGGCATCCTGGAACAGCCGGCGGCACTGCTGCATATCGGCCAGTGCGGCTCCGATCCGATCGAGGATCATTTCGTCGCCCGCTATCTGGCGGCGTTGGAGCCGGTGGCGTGACGACCTGTTCAGACGCGCCGCTGCCCACTGTGGCGCTGGACGCTGCCACGCTGGCGGCGTGGGAAGGGGAGCTTGCCGGGTTGCTGGCCGCGGCGCCGGGGCAGATGGCCACACACCGCGAGCTTGCCGCCGCCTACTTCGCCGTCGAGGCGCGTCGGCGACTGGGGCACGTCAAGCATGATTGCTTCGCCGCCGGGTTGCTGATGCAGTTCTGGCGGCACGCCCGCGGCGCGGCTGCCGCATGAGCGTGCGCGTCGAACGCATCGGGGACGCGACGCTGTATCTGGGCGACGCGCTCGCGCTTCTGGGGGCACTGAGCGGCGTGGACGCCTTTCTGCTTGATCCGCCCTATTCATCGGGCGGCCAGTTTCGCGGTGATCGCGCGCAAAAGACTTCGACCAAGTACATCCAGACCACAAGCGAGATCACCTGCCGGGCTGAATTTGCGGGAGACAACCGCGATCAGCGCGCTTTCTTGGCGTGGTCCACGTTGTGGTTCGGGGAGATGCTGCGCGCATCGAATCCCGGCGCTACGGTCTGTGCGTTCACGGATTGGCGTCAGCTTCCGACGATGACCGATGCTATCCAGGCTGGTGGCTGGGTATGGCGCAACATCGTGACATGGTGGAAGCCGGGCATCCGAATGCAGCGCGGCCGGTTCTCGTCCAGCGCCGAGTATGTGCTTTACGCATCCAACGGGGCGCCAACCGAAGGGGAACGTTCTCCACAAAATGTGTTATCCTATGCGCCTGTGGGGGGAGAGGAAAAAGCACATATAGCGGAGAAGCCTATTCCACTTCTGCGCGATCTCATCGGGGTCAGCCCGTCGGGCGTTCTCATCTGCGATCCGTTCATGGGATCGGGTAGCACCGGAATTGCCTGCGCGCATGAAGGGCGCCGCTTCATCGGCATCGAAATTGATCCCGCTCACTTCGAAACCGCCTGCCGCCGTATCGAAGCCGCGCAACGCCAACCCGACATGCGGATTCCGCGCGCGCCTGCGCCAGTGCAGCAGCCGTTGCCGTCGCTGTCTGGTGGCGCATGAGCGCACCGCGCGGCATCTGGACGGACGAGCGGATCGCGCTGGCGCGGCAACTGTTCGCCGAGAACGCGCTGCCGAACCGGGAGGTATGGGCCGCTCTCAATCGACTGCCCGGCCGTCCGATTGCCGGCGAGGCCGCGGTTGCTGCCACCCTCAGCAGGCTCGGCATTCGACGCCCGCGCGATGCCGACGGTGGGGCGAAAGTGGACGCGGCGATTGCGGAGCTTCGATCGACCGGCGCGACGCAGCGCGACATTGCCGAGGCGCTGGCGATGCCGCGCGAGACGGTGCGGGATCGGCTGCGAGTGCCGGGATCGGTCGGACAGGCGCGCGGGCCGCGCGTGCAGTCGCCGCCTGCGACCCCCCGCCGTCTGGCCGTCGTGCGCTTGGCTGCCCCGGTGCGGCCGCCGTTGGCGCCCATCGGCCCGGCGCGCACCTGCCAGTGGCCGATCGGGGAGCCGCGGACGCGCGGGTTTCGGCTGTGCGAGGTCGCGCCGACAGTGGCGGGGCGATCCTACTGCGCGGAGCACTGCGCGCGGGCGTATCGTGCCAGCACGTCCCCGGCCGAATTTGCGGCGCGGAGGGCAGCATGAGCCTCTCCGCCCCCCATTGCCGGATCGGGCGCGTGCGCATGAAGGCCGGAGGCGCGGAGGTGCGGGTGATCCCGCAGAGCGGCGCCGACAACGGCACGCGCACGCGCATACGCGCCTGGATGGCCGAGGTGATGGACAAGCGGCCGCCCGATGCCGTGGTGATGGTCGCGTGGTGGGCAGAAGGCGACGGCTGTCCGGTGCACGCGACCAGCGCCGCCACCTATCACGACGCCTTCCCGCTTAAGGTGCTCCCCGACATGGCGGCGGCGGAAGTGCGCACGCACCTGCAGCTCTGGTGGGCGGAAAGCCGCGTGATGCGGGTACTCGGCTATGTGCCAGGCGGCACCGACCCCGACGACGCGGCGTGACCGGGCTGCTTCCGGAGGAGGTTTTGGTCAGGCGCGGCGCGGTGGAACCGGCCGCGTGGGATGACCCTGCGGACACCAACATCCGTTCGCGCAAGCCCTGGCAGGTGGAGGGGTGGCGTCGGTCTGACCCGGTACTGACGATGTTCCGGGCGCGCAGCCCGGAGCGCGAGGCATGCGATCGGCTCCGCCGCGATGTGGCGATTGCGGACGGCCTGCGGCAGACTGAGCCGAACGGCACGCGCAACGCGAGCGGGGTGCCCGGCGGCGCGACCGATAACCAGATGGATGCCATCGCGCGCGTGCGGGCTGCCTGCCGGGTGCTGACCGGGCCGGAGGTGGAGGTGGTCTCCTGGGGGGTGGTCAACGGTGCCGCGCTCAATGAGTTCGAGCGCCGGCAGCGGCTCGCGCACGGGGGCGCCCCGCGGTTGCTGCGACGCGCGCTGCGGGCGTTAGTGGCGCATTATGAGGCGGTTGACGCACGGCCCCGCAGATAGACCTTGACAGCAACCGCTCCGTGTCAATAGGGTCTCGGACTATGCGGCTCGCGCTGTCAGCGGGCATGGGGCACCTCTTCGGGGTGCCTTTTTTGTTTCTGGAGGGACATTGCCATGAAGCACCAGCCGACCGACACCCTGGGACGGAGCAAGAAGGCCGCGCCGGCCCGCAGCGATGCCCGCGACACCAGCCGGCCGGACACCAAGAGCGCCACCGTCACGCCGTCGAGTGCACCGAGCGACGAGCACACGATGGGCCGTGTGTCCGATAAGGACTACCTGAAGTAGTCCGATGGCGGACCCGGCACGCATTCCTGGACGCCGCACCAGCTGCGGGCGCATCAGCGATGCTCGCAAGCAGCGGTTTCTGACGGCGCTGGAAGAGACGGCCAGCGTTACCGCCGCCTGCGCGCGCATCGTCGTCTCGACGCGGGCCATGTATGAAATCCGGAAACGCGATCCGGAGTTCCGCAAGGCGTGGGCCGCGGCCATCGAGTTGGGCATCGACGCGCTGGAAGACGAAGCAGTGCGCCGCGCCCGTGAGGGCGTGGACGAGCCGGTATTCCATCGCGGTTCGAAGTGCGGCAACATCCGTCGGTACAGCGATACGCTGCTGATGTTCATTCTCAAAGCGGCGCGGCCGGAGAAATACAAGGACCGTGCCGCCAATGAAATCAGCGGGGGCCTGTCGGTGAATGTCGTTAGCTTCGCTGATGCAGTGGAAAGCGGGGGCATCGTTGACGCTGCCGCACAACTTCCGGCCCCGGCCGTATCAGCTACCGATCCTGAAGGCGCTTGACGGGGGCGTGACGCGCGCGGTCGCGGTCTGGCATCGCCGCTCGGGCAAGGACAAAACGTTCCTGAACTACATGGCCAAGCGCACGGCGCAGCGGGTCGGGGCCTACTACTACCTGTTCCCGACGTATGCGCAGGCCAAGAAAGCGCTGTGGGACGGTCGCGACGCGGACGGGTTCCGCTTCCTTGACCACTTCCCGGCGCCCTATTTGCAGCAGCGGCATGAGCAGGAACTGAAGTTGACACTGGCGAACGGCTCCATCGTGCAGTTTGCCGGAACTGACAACTTCGACTCGCTGATGGGCACGAACCCGATCGGCTGCGTATTCTCGGAATACAGCCTGCAAGACCCGCGCGCCTGGGAGTATGTGCGACCGATCCTGCGTGAGAATGGCGGTTGGGCGCTGTTCAACTTCACCCCGCGCGGCAAGAACCACGGCTATGAGATTTACGAACGGGCGCGGTCGCTGGTGGCGGCCGGCGATCCGGCCTGGTTTGCGCAGCGGTTGACGGTCGCGGATACCGGGGTGCTCACCGAAGCCGACCTCGATGCTGAACGCCGCGAGGGCATGAGCGAAGAACTGATCGCCCAGGAGTATTTCTGTTCGTTCGAGGGGGTCCAGGAAGGCTCTATCTTCGGCAAGCAGCTCCAGCGCGCGGAGCAGGAAGGCCGCATCGGCACCGTGCCGTGGCAACGCGACATGGCCGTTGAGACGTGGTGGGACTGGGGCATGGACGACCCGATGGCGATCTGGTTCACGCAGACCAGCGGGCGCGAGGTCCACGTCATCGACTATCATGAGGACTCGGGAGGCGGTCTGCCGGCCTGTGCCAAGCACCTGCAGGGGCTGCCGTACGTCTATGGCGAGCATCACGGACGTATTCAGGACATCAACTTCCGCGAGGTGGGTAGCGGCAAGTCGCGACTGGAGACGGCGCGGGCGCTGGCGCTGAACTTCGTGCCGGTGCCGGAAATCGGTCTACAGGAAGGCATCGAGGCGGCGCGGGTGTTCATGGATCGCTGTTGGTTCGACGCCAAGCGGACCGAACGCGGGCGGCGAGCGTTGATCAGCTACCACCGGACCTACGACGCCAAGCGCAAGTGCTTCAGTTCGCAACCGTATCACGACTGGTCTTCGAACGCGGCGGACTCATACCGATACCTCGCGGTCGGGCACAAAGTGGCAGCACCGAAGCGGCGCGAGGGATCGCGCGGACGGGTATTCACCACGGCCGCGGGCGGCGGCGAATCCTGGATGGGGAGTTGACGGGATGGCCAAGCTGACGACGCGCAAACGCAAGGCGCTGCCGGCGCGTGACTTCGCCGGTCCGGGGCGCAGCTACCCGGTGGAGAACAAGGCGCATGCGCGCGACGCCAAGGCGCGCGCCTCGGCCGCGGTGGATGCGGGCCGCATGTCGCGCGGCGAGGAACGCAAGATCGACGCCAAGGCCAACAAGAAGCTTGGCAAGACGGGCGCGGCGCGGAAGACCAGGCACGGATGAGCGAGCCGTGTGAGTTCGGCATCCGCGTCGAGCGCGTCGCCGCCGGCATCGCGGTGCAGATGATGGATGAAGAGAGCGGCACCTGGATCACACTCGCGGTCGCGGACGGCGAACGGTCGGTGGATCAGGCGATGCACGGGGTCGCCTCGCTGTGCGCGGCCAGCATCAAGACCTGGATGCGGCCCCACGGACGGGAAGGACGATAGCGATGCCGCTGAAGCGCGGGACCGGGAAGGCTGTGTTTCGGACGAACATTCGGGAAATGGTGAAGGCCGGCTATCCGGTCAAGCAGGCCGTCGCGGCGGCGTTCCGCGAGAAGCGATCGAGTGCGGCCAAGAAAAGCCGCCGCAAGAAAGGGCTGTGACATGGCGACACGCAAGAAAACTGGCAACCATCTGACCAAGGCGCAGGAAGCGCGCGGCGGTCGGCATGCGAACATGGTGTTGGACCGCGAGCGCGGGGCCAAGGCGCCGCCGCTGTCGGAAAGCTACGTCGGTGCGGTGCACCATAGCACCGGCAAGCGCAAGGAACCGGCGCGCGTGGCCAAGGCACATGAGGCGGCGGGCGGTCGCAAGGCGAACAAGAAACTCGCGGCCGAGCGGCGCGGCTGAGGCGCCTTGAACCGGCGGGGTTACAGCGAGCGCAAACGGTTTTCGGTCGTGGCCGGCGGTGAGATTGCCCGTATCAGCATGTTTAATGAGCGCGGGCATGAGTATTTCCGCATCGTGCCGATCGAAGCGCCGGGCTATCGCGAGCGCGTCGCCACGGCGCTTGAGCTGATCGAGGAAGCGATGGCGCAGGGCTGCGATCCTGGTCAGGTAAGGGTGGTGCTGCCATGACGACCTATACGCTGTGCAGAGTCGCGGCGCCGCAGTCCGCGCCGGGCACCGTGCAGGGCGGTGTGCCGGGCAGCAACCTGCCGCCTGGCTCGCAAATGGCGGCGTGCGGGACGGTCGCGCAGCAGTCGTTCCACATCGTCGTCACCGGCTCCGGTGCGGTCTCGGCAACGGTGCAGCCATTGGCCAGCAATGACGGCGTGAACTGGCTGACATACGGCGCCACGATCAGCGTCGCCAGCGGCACGGCGCCGCAGCAGGCCGCCGGCAATGGGGGCGCCACATGGGCGTATTTCTCGGCCTATGTCACGGCGATCAGCGGTACGGGCGCGCAGGCAACGTGCGTGATGAGCGCGTGATGAAGAGAGACCGGACGATGCGCGGACTGATCCTCGCCGGGCTGCTGGCGCTGGGGTTGCCGGCGGCGGCTGTCGCGCAGGCGCCGCCGGGTGCCCCGGTGGTGGTGTACGAGTGGAACGGCGCCGCGTGGGTAACGGCTCCGCCGCCGGCCGGGAGTGCCACCGCCGCCAACGCGCCCATCTCCGTCACGGTCGGCACGTCATCGACGGTCGTCTACACCGGCGGCACGGCGACGCATGGCTTCGTGCGGTTGGTGGTGCAGTTGGGCAGCGCCGTCAACGTCTGCTTCAACTGGGGCGGTTCGCCGGCGGTGATCGGGACCAACTGCGAATACCTGGCTCCCGGTACCCCTATCTTGTTTGGTGCGCTGAACAACTCGATCACCGCGATCGTGGCCAGCGGCACCGCAACTGTCGTAGTGACGCAGTGATGCGCCGCACCATAAGAAGGGTTGGGACCAGAGCTGTTTTGGTAGCAACCCTGGTGACAGCCTTGCTGGGTGTGTTACACCCTATCGCCGCGACCAATGCACAGATGTCTACAGGGGGTGGCTCATCGGCTGCGTGGCCTGCAGCCGGGAGTGTAGTTACAAGTACCGGAACTGGTAATCCGACTGGTGTCCTGCCGTCCGGTTCAGACTGTTTGGTGTCATCGTCTGGTGCTTGGGTTGCTGGATCATGCAGCACAGGTTCGGGCACCGTCACCAGCGTTTCACTGGGAATGCCGTCAGAGTTTTTGGTGGCCGGTTCTCCCGTCACCACCAGCGGCGGTTTCACGGTCTCCCTCGGGACTGAGGTTGCAAACACTGTTTGGGCTGGGCCGACATCGGGCGTTGCCGCAGCACCGGCTTTCCGGGCGCTGGTGGGGGCCGACCTGCCGCCGCCGTCCGCCAGCACTCTAGGCGGTGTGGAGAGTCTTGCGGCCGTCGCGCATGAGTTCCTGACCAGCATATCGACGGCCGGCGCGGTGACACAGGCGCAACCGGCGTTCGCCGACATCTCCGGCGTGGCAGCGGCGGCGCAAATCCCAACGCCGACTGCAACCACGATCGGCGGCGTGGAGTCGGCGGCGGCCGTTGCGAACCAGTGGATCAACAGCATATCCACTGCTGGCGTCCCTGCGCTCTCGCAACCGGGCTTCGCGGACCTGTCCGGCTCGGCCACGCTGACGCAACTGCCGTCCATGAGCGCCAACACGGTGCTTGGTGCATTGACCGCAACCACACCGTCGGACCTCGCGGTGCCGTCCTGTTCCGGCACATCGAATGCGCTGACCTGGACCAGCGGCACGGGCTTTGGTTGTAACACGATCAGCGGCGGTTCCGGTACGGTCAACAGCGGCACCGCTAACGACCTTGCATATTATGCCACTACCGGCGCCGCTGTTTCAGAATTGGCAAGTGCTAACAACGGCGCACTGATTACCAGCGCGAGTGGAGTCCCATCGATCGCTGCCAGCACTGCGAATGGTCAGTTGCTCATCGCATCCGGCACCGGACCACCTGTCTGGGCAACGTTGACCGCCGGTAGTGGTATTACGATTGCTACCGGCTCCAACACGATCACACTGGCATCAAGTGGTGGTAGCGGGACGGTAGTGCGCGGTCAGATTGCTGGTTATGTGCTTGCCAACGACGCCACCACGCCGGCGAGCGTGCTGGATATTGCGTCGGGCCAGTGTGCAGACAGCACGGCGGCAACCTATATCACTACTACGGCCACGTTCTACGGCAGCACTGGGGGCGCCTGGGTTGCAGGCGCCGGCACGTCAGCCGCCCCCGTGGACAAGATGGGTGCCGGGCTGACCGTTGCGGCGAGCACCTGGTATCATGTGTTCGCCATCATCAATGCCGGTGTGGCGGATGTGTATTTTGACACTTCGCCAACTGCGGCGAACGCACCTACTGGAACCACCGCGTTCCGGCGCATCGGTGCGGTGCTGACCAATGCCAGCAGCCAGATCACCGCCTTCACGCAGCAGAATACGGGCGCCGGTGCGTTCATATGGTGGGCCGCGCAGGTGGAACAGACACTCAGCGTGACGGCAACCTCGCGGCTGCTGGCGACGCTGCCGGTGCCGACCGGGGTTGCGGTGCGCCCGCTGGCGCGCGTCACGCTCGCCAGCGGCACCTATCTGCTGATCACGTCGCCCGCGGAAACGGATGTTGCGCCCAGTGGCACTGCCACCACCTCTCCGGCCTATGACGAATATTCCTCGCAGGTCGCAGAATTGCACGGCGACTACATCACCAACACCGCGGCGCAGATCGGTTTTCGCACCGTCGCCGCGGTGGCGGCGCCACTGAACACCCGCGGCTGGATCGACGATCGCGGAGGGGGGCAATGAGCGGCCGGTGTGATCGACCTGAGCATCCCGGTGCTCAAGACGTGGCTGGACGGGCTTATGGTCGCGGGCGCGATCACGGCTGCCCGCGAGACGGCGATCATCACACCATGAGTCGGTAGCCCAGCCCGTGGCGCAAGACCCGTTGAAGCCGCGCGACAATGGCCAGATCGGCATGCCGCGCATCGACGCCGGCATGAACAAACTTCCGCCTGTGAGCACTGGCGGCGCGACCGGCGCGAAGGACGACGATAGCCAACGGCTGACGGCAAGCGAGGTGCAGGTCATTCTGACGCGCGCGCGCAAGCGGTTCGAGTTGGCGCAGGGGGCCGAAACCGACAACCGGGCCGAGGCTCTGAAAGACCTGAAGTTCAAGGCGGGCGAACAGTGGCCGAGCGATATTGTCGCTTCGCGCCAGTTCGACGGGCGCCCGACGCTGACCGTCAACAAGATTCCGACCTTCGTGCATCAGGTCACGAATGAACAGCGGCAGAACCGGCCGACGATCAACGTCAATGCCGTCGGCGAGCGCGCCGATGTGCAGGCGGCGCAAATCTACCGCGGGCTGATCCGCGCCATCGAGCGCAAGAGCTTCGCCGATGTGGCCTATGACACGGCGTTCGAGAGTGCGGTCTCCAACGGCTTCGGCTACTGGCGTATCCTGACCGATTTCCAGTCGTCGGACACCTTCGATCAGGAAATCGTCGTGCGCCGCATCCGCAACCCGTTCGCGGTGTATATGGACCCGGCGGTCCAGGAACCGGACGCAAGCGATGCGCGATTCTGCTTCATCTCGGAAATGGTGCCGCGCGACGAGTTCAAGGAGCGCTATCCCGACGCGCAGGTGACTCCCTGGAACGACGCCGGGGTGGGCGACAAGGCGAGCACCTGGGCGACGCGCGACGGGGTGCGCATCGCCGAGTATTTCGATGTCGTGCATGAGGAACGCACCCTGATCGCCCTGTCCAACGGGCACGTCGGTTGGGATGATGAACTGCACGCCGAGGTGCGTGACGCGATCAAGGGCGGCACGATCGAGGTCTTGCGCCGGCGCAGCAGCCGCGTGCCGACGGTGAAGTGGCACAAGATCACGGCGCTGGAAGTGCTGGAAAGCCGCGACTGGGCCGGCGCCTACATCCCGGTTGTTCGCGTCATCGGCAACGAGATTGATATTGAAGGCAAGGTGAAACTATCGGGCCTGATCCGCAATGCCCGCGATGCGCAGCGCATGTACAACTATGCCGCCACGGCCGAAATCGAGGCCACGGCGCTGGCCCCCAAGGCGCCGTTCGTGATGGCCGAGGGCCAGGCCGAGGGCTATGAGGAAATGTGGAAGCAGGCGAACAGCAAGAATTACGCCACGCTGTTCTACCGGCCCGTTCCGCTGCCCGGCGGAGGCACGGCGCCCCCCCCGCAGCGTCAACCGCCAGTGCCGCCTCAGGCCGCCTGGATACAGGTCAAGATGGGCGCGGCGCAGGACATGATCGCGACCACGGGCATCCGCTTCGATGCAACAATGAACGAGCGCATGACCGATGAGTCGGGTGTCGCGGTCAAGGAACTGCGGCGCAATACCGATGTCGGGAACTACCACTACATCGACAATTTCTCGCGCGCGCTGCGTCGCACGGGGGAAATCCTGATCGACATGATCCCGCGGGTCTATGACACGCGGCGCGTGCTGACGATCCTGCGCGAGGACGACGGCGAGGAACAGATCATCCTCGACCCAGCGCAGCAGCAGGCGGTGATGCGGGTGGTGCATGAACGGACGCAGAAGGTGATGCGCGCGTTCAACCCGACCGTCGGCGAATACGGTGTGACGGTGACGATCGGGCCGAGCTACGCGACCAAGCGCATCGAGGCCGGCGAACAGATGATGGCATTCGCCCGTGCGATGCCGCAGATCGCCGCCAATGTGGCCGACCTGATCGTCAAAAATCAGGACTGGCCGGGCGCGGAAGAGTTCGCTACCCGGCTCGCCAAGCTGCTGCCGCCCGGTCTGCTGACACCGGACATGAAGGACGTGTCGCCGCAGCTCCAGGCGCTGCTGAGCCAGATGCAGCAGCAGCTTACGGCGCTGATGCAGCAGCGGCAGCAGATGATGCTGGCGTTGAACGACAAGCAGGCAGACCGGGCGCTGGCGGCCGAGAAGATCAACCGCGACTTCGCGGCGAAGTTGCTGGCCATCCTGCAGAAGTCGGATGCCGCGCAGCCGTCGCCGATTGACGAACTGCACAGTATCGCCACTGCCGCCACCGAGTTCGACCGGCTGATGGCCCCGCGCCAGCAGCCCACATAACAGGAGTTCTCATGGCCCTCGAACCGACCGAAGCCGTAGCCCTCGAACCGGGCGCCTATGCCCCGCCGCTATCCGAAGCGATCGGCATGCCCGAAGCGCCGTCGCCCTCGGCCAGCACCGCCGCGCCGGAACCCGCGCCAGCGGTTGCGCCCGAACCCGCGCCGGCAGCCGACCCGGCAGCCGCGCCCGCGCCGGACCCGCTGGCGGCTCTGCAAGCGGACCTCGCGGCCGAGCGTGCCGCGCGCGAGGCGCTGCAGCGCGAACTGGGGGCGCGCGCCGTGCCGCCGCCGGCCCCGGAGCCGGCCGCCGCGCCGCGAACGCCGGAACCGGCCGCGCCGCGCCCGCGCCGCGATCAGTTCGACACCCCCGATGCCTACGATGCGGCCGTGGATCAGTGGGTGATGGCCGAGACTGGCCGCGTGGCCCGCGAGACGGTGCTACAGGCGCAGGAAACCGCCGCGCAGGCGGCGCAGGCGCGGCGCACACAGGAAGCCACCGAGGGCGAGCAACGGCGCCAGCGCGAGCACATGGAGGCGCTGGCGACAAGTTGGGGACGGCAGCGGGCAGAAGCGGTCGCGCGCTATCCCGACTTCGCCACCGTCGCCGAGCGTCCGGACATCCAGATCACGCCCGCGATGGCAGCCGCGATCATGCAGACCGCCAACGGCGCGGACGTGGCCTATCATCTCGGCAAGACGCCAACCGAAGCGGCGCGCATCGCCGCGCTGCCGCCGATCCAGCAGGCGTTCGAGTTGGGGCGTCTCGCCGCTACCATCGGCGCGCCGAAAGCGCCGGCCGTGAGCAGGGCTGCCGATCCCATCCGGCCGGTCGGCGCCGTCTCTCCGGCCGCCCCCTCGGCGCTGAGTGATCTCGATATGGATGCCTATGCCGCGCGGCGTCAGGCGGAACTGACTGCGGCAACACGGCGTCCGGGCGCGCGCGCCCACTGAACACCGGCGTACGCCGGCAGCCCATCTCGCCCTTGGGCAAGGCGACCCGACCGCTGTGAAGCGGCCGTTTCCCGCAACGCATCCCGCGCAACGCCACCGCGCGGGTCTGCTGATGGAGCCTCCGTATGGCCAATAACTCGCTGCTCACGCCCTCCGTTATCACCAAGGAGACCTTGGTGATGCTGGAGAACAACCTTGTCACCGCGAACAAGGTGAACCGCCGGTTCGAGAACCAGTTCGTCAAGATCGGCAGCACCCTGACCGTCCGCAAGCCGAACCGCTTTGCCGTCACGCGCGGCCCCGGCCTGCAAATCCAGGACATCAACGAGCCGTTCACCTCGATCACGGTCAGCAATCAGGTCCATGTGGACTTCGAGTTCACGACCCAAGACCTCGCCCTGACCATCGAGGACATGAGCGAACGCTACCTGAAGCCGGCGGCGGCCAAGCTGGCGAACACGATGGACTACGACGTGCTGACGAACTTCACCAACATCTACAACCAGGTCGGCACGCCGGGCACGGTTCCGAACGCCTACAGCTACATCGCGCAGGTCGGTCAGAGACTCGATGAAGCCGCCGCTCCGCAGGACGGCCGCGTGCTGGTGCTGGGCACGGCGGCCTATTGGTCCATCGACCAGGCGCTCATTGGCCTCTACGTCAAGACCGTCGCCGAACCGGCCCTCAAAGGCTTCCTGGCGAACCTCGCGAACTTCGAAATCTACCTGGACCAGAACGTCCAGGCGCAGACGGTGGGCGCGCTCGGCGGCGCCGGCGCGGTCAACGGCGCTGGTCAGACGGGTTCTTCGCTGATCACGAACGGTTGGACCGCCAGCGTCTCCGGGCTGCTCAACGTCGGGGACGTGTTCACAATCGCCGGGGTCTATGCGGTCAACCCGCAGAACCAGCAATCCACCGGCAGCCTGCACAACTTCGTCGTCACCG
>VFSW01008624.1_pt1 | contig 14616 bp, 13 predicted proteins | sample 5358111 | NCBI WGS metagenome assembly VFSW01 (sample SAMN11554181, study PRJNA540505) | mine drainage metagenome | isolation source: sediment from site ElyBrook_90M | place: USA: Ely Copper Mine, Vershire, VT | collected 2017 | reverse complement strand
TAACGCGCGAATACCTCGATAGCGTGGAGAACCACCGCAATTGCGCGCGCGGGGAGACCTCCGAGGATGAGGTAAGCACCCAGCTGGACTTGGGGCTGGTCGAGACCGATTAGCAGGACCGCCCGCGCACAAAACGCTCGTGGGCTTGTTTAACCGCTCGTGTCCTGGTTCCGCGGCGGGCCCGATTTGGACGGCCATGGCGCGCAAAATTGACAAGGCCTGTTCGCGGTAGTAACGTGGCGTTGCGCCGATTTGAAGCATAGCTTGCGGGCGCCGCCCATCCAGGGTCAACGGATAGGCAAACAAATACCGCTAAAGCGTGGGAAACCCGTCTTAGCCAAAGCTGAGCGGGTTTTTTGCTTTTAGGGATCGCCCGCGCGCGAGGCTAGCGCGGGCTGTTATGAGGCTCGTGCCTCGCGATGCGCTGCGAATCGAGCACTACCATTCATACGGACGCAATCATGGCAGATCAAAACGAATTCGATACCCTGGCGCTGCGCACCGGCATACACCGCAGCCAGTTCGGCGAACATTCCGAAGCGATGTATCTCACCTCCAGCTTTGTGTTCGAGAACGCCGCTCAGGCGGCGGCGCGCTTCACCGGCGGCGCGGAGGGCAATATCTATTCGCGCTTCACCAATCCTACGGTGAGCGCATTCCAGGAACGCCTCGCGGCCCTGGAAGGCGCCGAGGCCTGCGTCGCCACCGCCTCGGGCATGTCCGCGATCCTCGCCATGGCCATGGCCATGTTGAAGGCGGGTGACCATGTGATTTGCTCGGCCAGCGTGTTTGGCTCGACGGTGCAGCTGTTTTCCAACATCATGGGGAAATTCGGCGTCCAGACCAGCTACGTCAACGGTGCCAGCATCGCCGCCTGGGAGGGCGCGTTGCGCGACAATACCAAGCTGCTGTTCGTCGAAACACCGTCTAATCCGCTCACCGAAATCGCCGATATTGCGGCCCTTGCGGCAGTGTCGAGAGGGGCGGGCGCGCTGCTTGCAGTGGACAATTGTTTTTGCACGCCGGCTTTGCAGAAACCGCTGCAACTCGGCGCCGATCTGGTAATTCATTCGGCGACCAAGTATCTGGACGGCCAGGGCCGGGTGCTGGGCGGGGCAGTATTGGGAGCGCGCGGACCCGTGATGGACGGCGTCTACGGTTTCCTGCGCACCGCCGGCCCGAGCCTGTCGCCGTTCAACGCCTGGGTGCTGCTGAAGGGCCTGGAAACGCTGCGCATACGCATGGATGCACAATCGCAAGCCGCATTGCAGTTGGCGCAATGGCTGGAACGCCACTCCGGCATAGAGCGCGTGTACTATCCGGGTCTGCCGTCCCATCCGCAACATGAATTGGCAAAAAAGCAGCAGCGCCTCGGCGGTGCGGTGGTGTCGTTCGAAGTCAAAGGCGGGCGTGAGGCGGCCTGGCGGGTGGTGGACGCGACGCGCATGATTTCGATCACCGCCAATCTGGGCGACACGAAGACCACGATTACCCATCCCGCCACGACCACGCACGGCCGCATCAGCGCCGAAGCGAGAAAGGCGGCGGGTATAAGCGAGGGGCTGCTGCGCGTCGCGGTCGGGCTGGAAGCGCTCAGCGACATCGAGGCCGATCTCGAGCGCGGGCTAAGGTAGAGCCCCAATACCGAAAGCCGCAGCGATGCCGGGCTTTCAGATTTCGCCTAGCTGCACCGCGCGGCAACCTGATTCGTCGCAGGCGAGATAGCTGCCGCGCTGATACCAATCCGCCAGCACCCAGCGCTCGCAATCATGGCCGTCGACCGTGTGCACATGGCGCGCGGGACGGTGGGTGTGGCCGTGGATCAGCCGCGGATAGCCGTAACGGCGCAGGACGGCCTCGACCTCGGCCGGCGCGACGTCCATGATTTCTGCCGACTTGCTGCGTTTTTCCTGTTCGCTTTTCCGGCGCAGTGCTTCGATTGCCGCCTTGCGCTCGGCCAGTGGCTGGCGCAGGAGATTGCGCATCCACTCCTCGCTGCGTGCCTCGCGCCGGAATGCCTGGTATTCCAGATCGAGCGTGCATAGCGTGTCGCCGTGCATGAGCAGTACCGGCTGACCGTACAGGCTCAGCAAGGCAGGGTCCGCCAGCAGCGTCACCCCGCTCGCACGCGCGAACGCCTCGCCGATGACAAAATCGCGGTTGCCGTGCATCAGGTAGGTCGGGACGCCGCTGCCTGCCAGCCGGGCGAGGGCGGCGACCACCGTGGCGTTGAACGGATCGTCCAGGTCGTCGTCGCCGACCCAGTACTCGAACAGATCGCCCAGAATGTAGAGAGCGCGCGCGCCGCGCGCCTCGCGCTCGAGAAAATCGAAGAAGCTGCGGTTGCTCTGCGGCCGGCCGGCGCAAAGGTGCAGGTCGGAGATGAACAGGGTACTCATGCGGACCAGCGGCTGCGGCTGCAAACGCCGATCGAAGAGTTCAGACCACCGGCCTGTCGGACTGCGTGTGGCGCATGGTGCGCGCAGCCCCCGCGCTCATAGCACTTCGGCGCGTTCGAGCACCACGTCTTCGGTGGGCACGTCCTGATGGCCACCGCGGCTGCCGGTTTTCACACCCTTGATCTTGTCCACCACGTCCATGCCCTCGACCACTTTGCCGAACACGCAGTAACCCCAACCTTGCGGTGTCGGCGCGCTATGGTTGAGGAAGCTGTTGTCCTTCACGTTGATGAAGAACTGGGCGCTGGCCGAGTGAGGGTCGGAAGTGCGCGCCATGGCGACGGTGTAGCGCTCGTTCTTGAGGCCGTTGTTCGCTTCGTTCTCTATCTGCGCCTGCGTCGGTTTCTGCTTCATGCCGGGAGCGAAGCCGCCGCCCTGAATCATGAAACCGTCGATGACGCGATGGAACACGGTATTGTCGTAGTGTCCGCTTCTGACATAGGCGAGAAAGTTTTCCGCCGTCTTGGGGGCCTTGGCGGCGTCGAGTTCCAAGGTGATGGTGCCGTGATTAGTATGCAATTTGACCATGATGTGCTCGCTATTTGTCGGAAATGAGGGTGATGGATTCGATGACGACCGGCTGCTGCGGCACGTCTGTGGCAAAAGGGCCGCCGGAGCCGGTAGGCGTGTGCGCGATGCGCGTCACGACATCCATGCCCCGGATCACCTTGCCGAACACGGCGTAGCCGTAGCCTGCGGGTGTGGCTTCGCGAAAGTCGAGGAAAGCGTTGTTGGCGACGTTGATGAAAAACTGCGCCTTGGCCGATTGCGGATCCGAGGTGCGCGCCATGGCGAGGGTACCGACCAGATTTTTCAGCCCGTTGCCAGCCTCGTTTTCGACAGGCGGGTGCGTAGTCTTTTTTTCCCTGAAATCCGGGTAGTAACCGCCGCCCTGAATCATGAATCCATCGATGACACGGTGAAAAATCAAGCCGTCATAAAAGCGGTCTTTCACATACTGCAGGAAATTGGCCACCGATTTCGGCGCTTTATCCGCGTAGAGTTCGAGGCGCATGGTGCCCGCGCTGGTTTTCATCTCGACCACCGGGTTGGCGGCAGACGCCTGCGCCGACCAGAGCAGGAGGCCCAATATCAGAACCGGGAGTGGGCGCATGTAATTAGCCTTTCAATCTGGATGGATGCGTGGTTTCTAGCGTGGCGGAGGCCGACGGAGCACATAAGATCCCTCCCCCCGGTTTCCTGCGTTGCATGGCGCCGCGGGCGGACGAGGAAGGCAGCTAGCCCGCGCCTTCGTAAATGATGCGCCACTTGCCGCCCTCCTTGATCCAGTATTGGCGTTTCTTCATCGTGTTCGACAGGTTATTCGAGCGGTAATCCTGGTCGAAGGTCACCATTACCAATGCGTCCTTGCCCGGATCGCGGAACATGCTGAAATTGGAAAGTTTCACCTTGATCCAGGTCTTGCCGCTGTTGACCAGGCGCTTGTGTCGTTCCCACTCCGCGAAGTTCTCGTGGCCAGTGGAAAATTTCTTCGAGTAGTGGCTGAGATAGCGATCGGTATCCCGGCTTTCCCAGTCGCTTCGCCAGCGCTCGATTTCGGCATTGAGCGCGTTGCGCTCGGCGTTCCAGTCATCCAGCGAAAGCCATTCGATCTTCTCGCTGATGATCACCGGTGTGAGTCCGACCTGCAGCTTTTTCGACAACGCGTCCAGGTCGGCATTGGCCAGCACCACGCAGCCGTTACTCGCACGTGGCGCGCGGCTGTAGGTGTCGCTGGGCGTGCCGTGCAGCCAAATGCCGTGGCCGTTCCTGCCGTGGCGCCTGTCCCATTCGTTGGGATAGCTGATGGGGAACGCGCCGCTGCCGTAAATGTCGGAGAGCTTGTTCCGGGGCAGGCTGGCGGTGACGTGGTACACCCCGATGGGTGTCTTTTCGTCGCCCTCGCGCATTTTCTCCCCGTCGCGCTTGCCGGTGCTGACGTAATAATCGGCGACGAAGCGCGGCCTGCCGCCCACGTTCTGATAGAGGTACAAACGCGAGCGCCTGTTGTCGACGACGATGGCATAGCGCTGGTCTTTGCGTAGCTCCAGCAGGTAGCGCGGCACCCGGTTCGGCGACGGGGGATCGAGGTAGGCATGCAGTCGGACCAGCGCCTCCGCGCGCAAGTCATCGACGCGCTCACTCGACCCTTGACGGGCATCGCCAAAGTGCTTGAGCTCGCGACCTCGGGCCAGCAGCAAATCGCCTTTTATCAGGTAAGCCAGGCGAAAATTGGGTTTGGCCTTGAGCAGGGCATCAACCTGAGTGAGCGCCGAGTCGAGGTGATCGCGTCCGATCTCCTCAAGCACCTTGCCCAGTTGGTTGTCGGTACTTTGGTCCGCTTCGGCGCGGGCCGGGGAAAGGAGGAAAACGCTGGCGAGGCCCAGTGCCCCAATGAGTAATTTGGTCGAAAATCCCCGCCGCCGCAGCATCAATTATTTAACCAACTCTTCATGGATTAGCCATTTTCCATTGCTTTTGACCATGACCAGCGTTTTAGTTCCCGTAGCCTTGATGACATCGGAGCGGTAGACCTGGCGGAAGCTTACGCTGGCGGTATTGTCGCCGCTGATGCTGACTTTGGGCGATTCGATCTCGACTTCGATTTTCTTCGGCGCGACTATGCGCTGCTTACGCCCTTTTTCCCAGGCAGCGCGCGACTCGCCTTTGGGCGTCTTGAAGTCCTTGGCGTAATGCGCAAGGTAGCCGGATACATCCTTTCTGGACCAGGCGCCAGCCCAGGCTCGTACGGCTTCGAGGACAGCATCGGCCTCGGCATTGGCGCCGCCGCCCGCTTTGGCATTGGGCTCTTGCGCCTTGGGCTCCGCAGCTTTGGGTTCGGTCTTTTTGGGCTCGGCCGCCTTGGGTTCGGTTCCCGATCCTGAGTTGGCGACCGCACCTGCCTTGCCGCCTTCGGCCGCCTTGGCCGGTGCCGCCTGCGCCGTCTTGACCGGCTCCGTACGCGGCGGGGCGCCAGCGATGCGCGTTCCGCTGCCGATCAACTCGCCGATCATGGCCAGTTTGGTCTTGGCGCCGGTGTTGGTGGAGTCCAGTTGCAGCGCCTTGTCGTAGGCCTGGCTGGCCAGTTTGGCGTAAATATCGCCGAGATTCTCGTGCGCGGTGGCATAGCTCGGATGGGTGCGGATGGCGCTTTCCAGTGCGACCCGGGCCTTTTCATAATGGCCCTGCGAAGCGTACAGGACTGCCAGATTGTTATACGGCTCGGGCAGTTCGGGATAGTCCTCGGACAGCTTCAAGAACACCTGGATTGCCTGGTTCGGGTGGTTCATTTCCGTCAGGATCAGGCCCTTCAGAAATCGCCCCTGCGCGTCGCGCGGTTTGCCGGCCAGGTATTTGTCCACACGTTCCAGGGACTGCTGCAACTGGCCCTGTTTCATCATGCGATTGATATCCTGCAACTCGTCGGCATGGACGATGGCTGCAGCCAGTATGAGGCTCAGGGCGACGGCGGTGCGGCGAAGGAGCATGTGCATTATGGTATACTTTCCCGGGCCAGTAAGATTGGCTCTGCATTCTAACAATAACACCCGAACCTCCACAATAGTAAGGGCCGTCGCCGTATTTGTTCGGCGGGGGCTACTCTAGCGGTAAGTGCGGCGCAGCCGGCCGCATCCCGGCCGCTTTTTGCGCATGCTGAAGATATACAACACCCTGGCCCGCCGCAAGCAGGATTTCGTCCCGATCGATCCCGGCCGGGTGCGCATGTACGTGTGCGGCATGACCGTCTACGATTACTGCCACCTGGGCCATGCGCGCGTCATGGTGGTGTTCGACATGGTGCAGCGCTGGTTGCGCGCCAGCGGATACGCGCTTACTTACGTGCGCAATATCACTGACGTCGACGACAAGATCATCCGCCGCGCCGTGGAGAATGGCGAAACCATAGGCGAGCTTACCGCGCGCTTCATCGCGTACATGGACGAGGACGCCGCGGCCCTGGGGGTGCAAAAGCCCGATTACGAGCCGCGCGCCACCCAATATATACGCGGCATGCTGGATCTGATCAAGACGCTGCAGGACAAAGGCCTGGCCTACCAGGCGCAGAGCGGCGACGTCAACTACGCGGTGCGCAAGTTTCCCGGTTACGGCAAACTTTCGGGCAAGACGCTGGACGAGTTGCGTGCGGGCGAACGTGTTGAAGCCGATCCCGGCAAGCACGACCCGCTCGACTTCGTGCTGTGGAAAAGGGCGAAGGAGGGCGAGCCCGCCTGGGCGTCGCCGTGGGGGGAGGGCCGACCCGGCTGGCACTTGGAGTGCTCGGCCATGTCCGGCGAATTGCTCGGCGCGCATTTTGATATTCATGGCGGCGGCCAGGACCTGCAGTTCCCCCATCACGAGAACGAGATTGCGCAGTCGGAAGGCGCCCACGGCGGTATTTTCGTGAACTACTGGATGCACAATGGGTTCGTGCGCGTCGACGACGAAAAGATGTCCAAGTCGCTCGGTAATTTTTTCACCATCCGCGAAGTGCTGCGGCAATACGATGCCGAGGTGGTACGCTTTTTCATCCTCCGCGCGCACTACCGCAGTCCGCTCAATTATTCCGACCAGCACCTGGACGATGCAAAGGGTGCGCTGACGCGGCTGTACACGGCGCTGAAGAACGTCCCGCCGCAGGCGGTAACGCTCGACTGGAACGACGCCTACGCCGGCCGCTTCAGGGCGGCAATGGACGACGACTTCAATACGCCGGAGGCCGTGGCGGTATTGTTCGAACTCGCGGCTGAGGCGAATCGCAGCAAGTCGGATTCGACCTCGGGTCTGCTCAGGGCGCTGGGCCGGATCCTGGGCCTGCTCGAGCACGACCCGACAGAATTTCTTCAGGGGCGCACTATGAAAATTGCCGCTGCGCCTGGTGCTGCGGCCATGCAGGGAGATACTGCGCACGCCCGAGTGGAGTCCGGGGAGCACAAGATCCAGGAACTGATTGAAGCGCGCGCGACCGCAAAGAAGGCGAAGAACTACGCCGAAGCGGACCGCATCAGGGCGGAACTGCTTGCCGGAGGGGTCGTGCTCGAGGATACGTCGCAGGGCACGACCTGGCGCCGCGCTTGAGCTTCAACCGGCCCTAGCGGTCAACTTCGCTATTCAGCGAAGAACTCTTTCACTTTATCCATCCAGGATTTTGCCCGCGGGTTGTGCCGGTCGGAATCCTTCACGTTGATCGCCTCCAGTTCGCGCAGCAGTTCCTTCTGCCGCTCGGTCAGACGCACTGGGGTCTCGACCACGACATGGCACAGCAGGTCGCCGTGGGCGTGGCTGCGCACGCCCTTGATGCCTTTTCCGCGCAGGCGAAAGATCTTGCCGCTCTGAGTTTCGGTCGGAATCTTTATTCTGGCGGAGCCGGAGAGCGTCGGGATTTCGATCTCGCCCCCCAACGCGGCTACGGTAAAACTGATCGGCATTTCGCAGTGCAGGTCATCGTGGTCGCGCTGGAACACCGCATGCGGCTTCAGATGCAGTTGCACGTACAGGTCGCCCGGCGGTCCGCCGTTGACGCCGGCCTCGCCTTCGCCGCTCAGGCGAATGCGGTCGCCTTCATCCACGCCTTCGGGGATTTTGACCGACAGCGTCTTGTGCTGCTTTACTCGTCCGGCGCCCTGGCAGACGGTGCAGGGGTCCGATATGACCTTGCCCGTGCCGTGGCATTTGGGGCAAGCCTGCTGGATGGAGAAAAATCCCTGCTGCATGCGCACCTGGCCCTGGCCGTTGCAGGTGGGACAGGTCTTGGGCTGGGTGCCGGGCTTCGCTCCTGAGCCGTGGCAGGTCGCGCATTCGTCCATGGTGGGGATGCGGATCTTGGTTTCGGTGCCGTGCGCCGCCGCTTCGAGCGAGATCTCGAGGTTGTAGCGCAGATCGGCGCCACGGTACACATTCGACCGGCCACCGCGCGCCTGGCCGAAGATGTCGCCGAAGATGTCGCCGAAGGCGTCGGCGAAATTGGAAAAGCCGGCGCCGTGCGCCCCGGCCGCGGCGGACGGGTCGACTCCCGCATGGCCGTAACGGTCGTACGCAGCGCGCTTGTCGGTGTCGGAGAGTACCTCGTAGGCTTCCTTCGCCTCTTTGAACTTTTCCTCCGCGCCTTTGCCCTTGTCCTCCGGATTGCGGTCCGGATGGTGTTTCATCGCGAGCTTGCGGTAGGCCTTCTTGATCGTGTCTTCGTCCGCGTCGCGATTGACACCCAGTGTTTCGTAGTAGTCGCGCTTTGCCATATATGCTGTGAGGAATGAGGGGTTAGGGGAGAGGAGTTCACGGCAAAAGGGGCGAGGTTATCACTCCTCGCCCCCCAGTGCCCTTTCCTGCATCACGCCTTATTTCTTGCCGTCCTTGACCTCGGTATATTCGGCATCGACCACCTCGGCCTCGTCGGCCTTGGCTTCGCTTTTGCCGCCGGGCTCCGCCTTCGCGCCGGCGGCCTGGGCATCGGCGTACATTTTCTCGCCCAGTTTTTGCGCCACCTGCGCCAGCGCCTGCGACTTGGCTTCGATTGCCGCCTTGTCCTCGGACTTGAGCACCGCCTCGGTTTCCTTGATCGCGGCCTCGATTTTTTCCTTCTCGCCCGCATCCAGCTTGTCGCCGTACTCGGTGAGCGATTTCTTGACCGAGTGCACCAGGGCCTCGCACTGATTGCGCGCATTCACCAGTTCCAGCGCCTTCCTGTCCTCCTCCGCGTGGACCTCGGCGTCCTTGACCATTTTCTTGATCTCGTCCTCGCTCAAACCGCTGGAAGCCTGGATTTTGATCTTGTTTTCCTTGCCGGTGGCCTTGTCCCTGGCCGACACGTGCAGGATACCGTTGGCATCGATGTCGAACGTGACTTCGATCTGTGGCATGCCGCGCGGCGACGGCGGGATGTCGGTGAGGTTGAACTGGCCCAGGCTCTTGTTGCCGCCGGCCACGTCGCGCTCGCCCTGCAGCACGTGGATAGTCACCGCCGTCTGGTTGTCGTCCGCGGTGGAGAACACCTGCTGCGCCTTGGTCGGGATGGTGGTGTTCTTCTGGATCAGCTTGGTCATCACGCCGCCCAGCGTCTCGATGCCCAGCGACAGCGGCGTGACGTCGAGCAGCAGCACGTCCTTCCGTTCGCCGGAGAGCACCGAGGCCTGGATCGCGGCGCCGGCGGCCACTGCCTCGTCCGGGTTCACGTCCTTGCGCGGTTCCTTGCCGAAAATCTCCTTCACCTTGTCCTGGACCTTGGGCATGCGCGTCATGCCGCCCACTAGGATCACGTCGCTGAGATCGGACACTTTGACGCCGGAATCCTTGATCGCGGTCAGGCACGGCGCCACGGTTTTCTCGATCAGCTCATCGACCAGGCTCTCCAGCTTGGCCCGTGTCAGCTTGATCGACAGGTGCTTGGGTCCGCTCGCGTCGGCGGTGATATAGGCGAGGTTGATCTCGGTCTGCTGCGAGGACGAGAGCTCGATCTTGGCTTTCTCCGCAGCATCCTTCAGGCGCTGCAGCGCGAGCACGTCCTTCCTCAGGTCTATGCCCTGCTCGCGCTTGAACTCGTCGCACAGGTAATCCATGATGCGCTGGTCGAAATCCTCGCCGCCGAGGAACGTATCGCCGTTGGTGGAAAGCACTTCGAACTGTTTCTCGCCCTCGACATCGGCAATCTCGATGATGGAGATGTCGAACGTGCCGCCGCCGAGGTCATACACCGCAATCTTGCGGTCGCCGCCCTGCTTGTCGACGCCGAAGGCGAGGGCCGCCGCGGTCGGTTCGTTGATGATGCGCTTGACTTCCAGGCCGGCGATGCGGCCGGCGTCTTTGGTGGCCTGGCGCTGGCTGTCATTGAAGTAGGCCGGCACGGTAATTACCGCTTCGGTCACGGGTTCGCCGAGGTAGTCTTCGGCGGTCTTTTTCATCTTCACCAGCACCTGGGCGGAAATTTCCTGCGGCGCGATGCGCTTGCCGCGCACCTCGATCCAGGCATCGCCGTTGTCGTGCTTGATGATCTTGTAGGGCATGAGGTCGAGGTCTTTCTGCACCTCCTTTTCCTCGAAACGGCGGCCGATCAGGCGCTTGACCGCATACAGGGTGTTCTTGGCGTTGGTGACGGCCTGGCGCTTGGCCGACGCGCCGCACAGAACTTCCCCGTCCTCCTGGTAGGCGACGATCGATGGCGTGGTGCGCGCGCCCTCGGAGTTCTCGATGATCTTGGTTTGTCCACCTTCCATGACGGCGACGCAGGAATTGGTCGTTCCCAGGTCGATGCCGATGATCTTAGCCATAGTGTGTTCCTCGATGAATGAAATATGCCTGACAGGAATGTGGGGTTAAATTCCAGCGCTTCAAGCGTCTTTTGCCTTTGAAACCGTCACCAGAGCCGGGCGGATGACCCGCTCGTGCAGCAAATAACCCTTTTGCATCACCGCCACCACCCGGTTGGGCTCGCCCGGGTGCGCCACCATGGTCATGGCCTGGTGCCTATGCGGGTCGAATTTCTCGTCGATCGGATTGATTTCCGTGAGCTTGGCCTTTTCGAACACGGCTTTGAGCTGCTTTAAGGTCAGTTCGACGCCGCTTTTCAGGCTCTCCAGCGTGACGTTTTCGGCCGCCAGCGCGGCTTCCAGACTGTCGCGTACCGGCAGCAGCGCCTCGGCCAGGTTTTCCACGCCATACTTGTGCGCATTGGCGATGTCGGCCTGGGCGCGTTTGCGCAGGTTTTCGGTTTCGGCCTTGGCGCGCAGCCAGGACTCCAGGTGTTCCTGCGCCTTTTGTTCGGTTTGACGCAGCCGCTCCTCCAGATCGGGAGCGGCTCCTTCCGTCACCCCGGGATCGGCGTCGTTTGCACTTGCGGCTGCGGCCTGGGCCGCCGCCGCTTGGGAATAGTCAGGTTCTTGATCCGCCATCACTTGCCTCTAGTCATTGAATAACCTTTTGGGAAATGGGGGCAAGCCGGCGCATTTCAAGTGGACTGCCCACGATTCCTTGCGCGCCGTGGCCCTGCGCAGGTGCGCGCGGCAGGGAGGGCGAACCTAGGCTGACGCGCCCAGCGCTTTGGCACGCGCGCGCGAGCGCTCGAGCTCGTCCGCAGCCGCGGCGGGTGCGCCCCAGCCGCCCATATGCTCGAGGGCAATTTGCGTCAGCGCCTGGATCCAGGAATCGCCTTCATTGAGGCAGGGGATGGTGTGGAATTCTTTGCCGCCCGCGTTGAGGAATTCTGCCTTGCCCTCCATGCCGATTTCTTCCAGTGTTTCCAGGCAGTCGGCGACGAAACCCGGGCAGATCACATCGGCGCGGCGCAGGCCCTGCTTTCCCCATTGCGCCAGTGTCGCCGCGGTATAGGGCTGGAGCCACTCGGCGCGGCCGAAGCGCGATTGAAAGCTGAGCTGATATTGCTGCGGCGCCAGCGCCAGCGCCTCGGCCAGCAGGCGCGCGGTCTTGTGGCACTCGCAATGGTAAGGATCGCCGCGTTCCAGGGTGTAGCGCGGCAGCCCGTGAAAGCTCATTAGCAGCTTGTCCGGCTTGCCCACTCGCGCCCAGTGCCGGCGCACGCTCTCGGCCAGGGCCGCAATGTAGGCGGGGTGGTCGTGAAAGTGCCTGACCATGCGCAATTCGGGAATGTTGCGCGTGCGCCGAAAGTGATCGGACACCGCATCGAGCGCTGTCGCGGTGGTGCTGGCGGCGTATTGGGGATACAGCGGCAGTACCAGAATGCGCTCGCAGCGCTGTTGCTTCAGTCGGGCGAGTACCGAGGCGATCGAGGGCGTGCCGTAACGCATGGCAAACTCCACGACCAGTCCGGCGTGGCCCTGCGCGCCCAGATAGCCGCGCAGCAGCTTGGCCTGGCGCTCGGTATGCAGCCTGAGCGGGGATCCGTCGCGGTCCCATATCTGCGCGTACTTCGCCGCCGATTTGGCCGGCCGCAGCTTGAGGATGACGCCGTTCAGTATCAGCCACCACAGCGGCCGCGGGATTTCTACCACGCGCGGATCGGATAGGAACTCTTTCAGGTAGCGGCGCACCGCCGCGCGTGTCGGCGCCTCGGGCGTGCCCAGGTTGATGAGCAGGATTGCGGTGCGCGCCGGCGTGCCGTGCGCGTAGGCTGGTTCGGCCAGGAAGCGCATCGACGGCGGCGGAGGCTCAGTTGCTCGACAGCGCGCTGGAGAGCAGCTTCGCCGTAATGTCGACAATGGGGATCACGCGTTCGTAAGCCATGCGCGTCGGGCCGATCACGCCGACGGTGCCGACTACCTGTCCTCCCACGGTATAGGGGGCGGTGACCACGCTGCACTCATCCAATACCGAAGCGCCGGATTCTCCACCGATGAAAATTTGCACGCCTTGCGCGCGCGTGCTCATGTCGAGGATTTGCACGAACAGCGTCTTCCTGTCGAACAGGTCGAACAGTTCCCGCAGCCGTGCCATGTTGGAGGCGAGATCGGTCGAGTCGAGCAGGTTTTTCTCCCCGGAAATGACGTAATTTTCCGTGTTTTCGTTCAAGGCCTGGTCGCCGGCTTCCAGCGCCGCGGTCATGAGCGAAGTCATATCCTGGTGCAGTTGCTTCAGTTCCTCCCGCACCCGCTGGCGGATATCGTCGAAGGTGAACCCGGCATAGTTCTGGTTGAGAAAATTCGCCGCCATGGTGAGTTGTGCCGGCGTATAGCTCTTATCGGTAAATAGGATGCGGTTCTGCACGTCCCCGTCCGGGGTGACGATGATGAGCAGAATGCGTTTCTCTGAAAGCGCGAGAAACTCGATGTGGCGAAAGGCGGCGCTTTTGCGCCGCGGCGAGGCCACCACGCCGGCAAAATGCGACAACTGCGACAGCAGCTGCGACGCCGAACTGATCAGGCGCTGCGGATTGTCCGGATGCAGATTGCCCTCGATTTCCCGCAATTCAACCTGCTCCAGCGGCTTGATGGTGAGCAGGGTGTCGACAAAGATGCGGTAGCCGCGCGGCGTGGGTATGCGACCGGCCGAGGTGTGCGGGCTGGAGATGAATCCCAACTCCTCCAGATCGGACATGATGTTGCGGATCGTCGCCGGTGACAGGTCGAGGCCGGAAAAGCGCGACAGCGCGCGCGAGCCGACTGGCTGGCCTTCGGCGATATAGCGCTCCACCAGGGTTTTGAGCAGGATTTGCGCGCGGCGGTCAAGCATGTTCACATTCTAACCAATATTTACCCATCACCATCAACACGAAATGGGGACGATGTGGTTTAATTTCAACGTGATGCCCCCCGCGTTCAAAACCGTCGCACTGATCGGCCGTTATAACACCGCCGAAATCGCCGAATCGCTGCTCGGCCTGGCGGACCTGTTGCAGCAGCGCGGCTGCACCGTGCTGATCGAAAAAGAGACCGCCGCCAATATCGGCAGAAACGGCTTTACCACCGCAGATTATGCCGTTATCAGCGAGCGGGCCGATCTCGCAGTGGTGCTGGGTGGCGACGGCAGCATGCTCTCGGCTGCGCGTCATTTGGCCGCCCACGGAGTGCCCCTGGTAGGCGTCAACCAGGGGCGGCTCGGATTCATGACCGACATCGCGTTCTCGAAAATGCGGGAAACCATCGAGTTGCTGCTTGCCGGCCAATACACCATCGGCGAGCGCACTATGCTCGAGGCGCAGGTGCTGCGCGGGGGCAATGAAATCTTCCGTATCCAGGCGCTCAACGACATCGTCGTCAACAAGGGCGGCACCGGGCGCATGATCGAGTTCCTGGTGCACATCGACGGCCAGTTTGTCTACGATCTGCGTGCCGACGGCATCATCGTGGCCACGCCGACCGGCTCGACCGCCTACGCGCTCTCATCCAACGGACCGATTCTGCAGCCGAACGTGCCCGGCATTGCCCTGGTTCCGGTGTGTCCGCACACGCTGTCGAACCGGCCGATTACCGTGAGCGATCGCTGCGTAATCGAGATTACCCTAAAAAAACGCGCCATCGGCGCGCGCCTGCATGTCGACGGCCAGCCGCATTCGGAGCTGGCGGCCGACGACAAGGTGATCGTGCGCCGCGCGGCGCATTCCATCCGCTTTGTGCATCCGCCCGGCTACAGCTATTACGCCATGCTGCGCGAGAAGCTGCACTGGAGCGAAATGTAAGCATGCTGCGGACGCTCAGCATCCGCGATTTTGTGATCGTCGATTCGCTCGAACTCGAATTCCACTCCGGTTTTACCG
>VFSW01008623.1_pt1 | contig 14617 bp, 14 predicted proteins | sample 5358111 | NCBI WGS metagenome assembly VFSW01 (sample SAMN11554181, study PRJNA540505) | mine drainage metagenome | isolation source: sediment from site ElyBrook_90M | place: USA: Ely Copper Mine, Vershire, VT | collected 2017 | reverse complement strand
GTGTAGATATTCCTTCACAACTGATGCAGATTGGCCTGATTGATGAATATCGTTTTGTCGTTGTGCCAATCCTTGCGTGAGAAGGGAGACGGTTGTTCGAAGGTCTCAGCCTGCCGGAGAAACGCCGACTAAAACTTGTTGAGTCAAAGATTTTTAAATCAGGATGTGTTGCGCTTCGCTACTTGAAACAGTGACACATAAAATTCGCGACAGCGGTGCTGCCGGCTCCCACCGAAAACCAGAAGCAACCACGAGGAGAACGAGGAGGAGAAGAAGAATGAAATACATCTGTTTGGGATACCTCGAGCCAGGACGATTCGAAGGGATGACCGAGGACGAGCGACAGGCAACGTTCGACGAATGCTTTGAGTACAACGACCATCTGCGCGCCAACGGACATCTGGTTGCCGAAGTACCTCTTCAGCCTCCCGAGTCCGCGTTGACGCTGTACTGGAAAAACGGCACAGTCGCGACGACCGACGGCCCCTATGCGGAAACCAAGGAGCAGCTTGGCGGCATTCAGATCCTTGAGGCGCGAGACCTCAATCATGCCGTTCAGCTTGTCTCACGCCAACCAGGCTTTAAGTATGGTCTTGGGCCGGTTGAGATACGGCCGGTTATGGATTTGAGCGAAATCATAAAGCAGAGCGAGCGGCGACGAAGGAAGGAAACCGCGCGATGAGGGCGCGCACGAGGGAAAGCCCGAGGAAAAAAGTGATGGCGGAAAGAATGATCGGCATCACGGCTTTTGATACTGGCATTCAGCATCGGTTTCCTGCCCCCGAAGGCGACGGCACAGGCGGATAAATATCCAAAGATGGCGCCTGTCGACCAATACCGGATGGATAGGAGTGCCGAGATTCTGCCGCCGCGGAGCGCCGCTCCGGATTCCGTATCGAGCGACGCGACGGTCCTGGTCCGGCAAGGCTATGAAGCCGCTGTCCGAGGAAAGAATTTGTCGGGGCTAACCGCCAGGCAGATAAGCAACTGCAAGGAAAGATTGGAGGCGCGGGTCGGAATCGAACCGACGCGTAAAGGTTTTGCAGACCTCTCCCTTACCACTTGGGTACCGCGCCCCTGTTCCATACGTTAGCGTCCCGGCGGAAAAAAGTCCATCCGCGCGACGTCGCCGGTGGGGGACAAGAATTGGCGTAGCAAAATCTGGAGCGGGAGACGGGGGTCGAACCCGCGACATCGACCTTGGCAAGGTCGCGCTCTACCACTGAGCTACTCCCGCTCGATCTTGTCGATTCTACAGCACTGACGTATGGGCTGACAATTCGACGGGTTGCGGCGCGGGGGCCCGATTTTCCATGGTTCCTGCGGAGCCTGTGTTATAGCGGACTGCACCTTCTCGATATCTCTTCCCAAAAAACAAGCGCCAGCTGTGAGCCAGAAGGGGGCAGTTGTTGTCGCACTCCCTGGTTACCCCACTCGCCGCCGCAGCGCCGTCTGCGCCAGCCGGTTGGCCTCGGCATTATTCTCCCGCGGCACATGCGAAATGGAGAACTGCAGCGACCGCGCCAGCTTCCGGCAAGTCCAGTGCAACGAATAAAGCCGCGGACTCCGGCATGTATACTCCCCGGTCATCTGCCGCACCACCACTTCCGAATCCGAAAACACGTGCAGCGTCCGCGCCTTCAGCGACACCGCATATTGCAGCGCTTCCATCAGCGCCACATATTCCGCCACATTGTTATCCTGGCGGCCAATCCACTTCGCGATCCGCACCGGCTCGCTCGCGCCCCCGCTGATCACCACGCCAATGCCCGACGGCCCAGGATTCCCCAGGCACCCGCCATCCACATAAGCCACGAGTTCGGTCATCAATTCCATAGCGTGCAGGGTGCTCCAGGTCTCGCCTCCTTGACCCCGGAGAATCTCCCCTCTTTGCAAGATGCGCCCATCCGCTTTCCGCGTCAAGCCGATTATTTGGTTCTACATCATGGTTTTGCCCACAGCCCTCCGCTGTGCAGCCTTTGTGCAAAAGCCGGCCCGATCCAATTCCCCTGTGGATAAATATCGATTTAGCAATACTTTGCATTTCCGGTTATGCACAGCTTTGCCGGAGCTATTGCACCAATAGTTTGCGTTGACGTTTTTCGATTCTCTGTTAATGTTTCTTGCGTCGACGGTCGAAAGGGCAAGCGAATAAAACTTGCAGGCCCGATGTAGACTGAGTGATCAGCCCAGAAGGGTAACCTGAGGGGCAGCCAGACCTGAAAAAACCGACGGCTCTGCGAGGGGTAGTTGGGGTTTGGGACTGTGAAAACAGTGATCGCATCAAGGGGCTGTGACGGTACATGCGTCCACGCAGTTAACTCCCTCGCAGGAGTTGGCCGCTAGAGCATAACCAATGTCACAGCCCTTTCAATTTTTTCCTGCCTGCTTTGATTCCAGATTTCAAGCCTCATCCCGAACCGGCCAGCAAGACGGTGACCTTCCCCTACAGCTTGGATGTCGCGCTTCCGATCGGCCCGGTTCATGGCGTGATCTCAAAAATAATGCCCTCGTTCCACTTTCCGCCTTCGTTGGCTGTGCCAAAGACATTTCCCTTATCGTCCACCGCCACGCTGCCGTAAAGCGCAGCACCCCCGGGGGCGCCGCCGAAGTCGTGAAGGTCGGTAAAGACCCACTTGCCATTTTCCCGAGCCAGCTTGAATACCGAGCCGAAGCCATGCTTACCTTCAGCTTCGGTCGAGCCGTAGAGGGTCCCGTTGACGAGCGTGAGTTTGTTGTAGGGCCCGCCATACCCGCCGGTGAAGCTGTAGATCGTGGTAAACCTCCAGCCGGTATCCGAAGGCGAGAGTTCATACACCGTGCCGCCGCCGTTGACGCCGCCGTCGAAGGTAGTGCCGTAGAGGTTGCCGGCTTGGTCCAGGACGACACCCCCAACTGGATTTTGTCCATCGCTCTGACCCTGGAAGGTGTAGAGAACAGTCTGCTTCCAGGCGGAACTGGCGTGCGAAAGCTTGTACACAACGCCGACGCCATTGGCGCCGCCCATTGAGGTCGTGCCATAAAGAGTGCCGTCGGGACCCCGGGTCACGGTCGCCGGGGGATTCGTGCCGTCGTCCCCGCCGGTGAAGCTGTAGATCGTGTACTGCGCCCATTTATTCCCGCGCCGGATCTGTTGATATACGGTGCCATTCCCGTAGAGGCCCCCCAAACTGGTGGTTCCATAAAGATTGCCTACTTTATCAAGGACCACCCCGCCAATGGGCTGAGCCCCGTCCGCTCCCCTGCCAAACTGGTGGATCTGAACCTCCCGACCGGAATCGATGAGGATTTCGAAGTCGGTGCCGAAGTATCCCCCTCCTTCCGTAGTTCCAAACAGAGTGCCGTTGGAGGCGGTGGCTAGAGAACCAAACGCCGGCCCCACCCCGTCTATTCCGGCCTTAAAGCTATACAGCGAACTGTAGGTCCAGGAGGAGCCATTGGGGGAAAGCCGGTAGACGCTTCCGGAGCCCTGGGTTCCTCCCGTGTAGGTAGTGCCGTAGAGATTTCCCTTTTGGTCGAGGACGGGGCCTCCGTAGGGAGTGGAGCCATCACTGCCTTTATCTGTGAAGTCATAAATGATCCTGTAGGTTTGGGCCTGTACCGGTTGGGACATTGGCGCAAGCAACAAAAATACGACGATAAGAATTAAAGGAACCACGGTAGCCCCGCGCGCCAAAGCGCGGCAGCCGACTTCACGTTGCAGCATTACTCCCCCTTTTTTCGATGACAACAGCTTGATGCTCCCCAAAAACAGTGGCGTACAGTATGCACTGATTGCATTCGCAAATGCGAGCGATTACCTCCAAAAAAAGAAGAGCTTGCACTTTTCTTTCAATATCGCTGATCAGTTTCTTGGGAAGAGTCAGTCCATGACTGCATCGCAAATGAAGGCCTTTCTGGGCAATCCCAAGCCCATTAGCCCCCTCGCCCGTGCGGCGACGGCGTAAGCCCTTCTCAAAGGATTAACTGAGGAAATTTGGGACCCAGAGACGAACGTAGGTAGACGGGGCCGCCGTCGCCATCTCCTTTAGAAAATCGTTTTCCTATGTCACCTGCTCGTGTGCAATAATTCCTCCCCGTAACCCTCCGCGCCGGCCCGCATGCTGTCACGGACACAGAAAACCGAAAGACGGAGAATCTTATGTCGAAGTATCCCCTGTCCCGTCGTCAATTCATTCACCTCGGCAGCGGCGCTCTCGCCGCTACCACCGTCGCAAAAAACATTCTCCAGCCGCGCCTGCTGTCCGCATCTCCTCGTCCTGTAGCTCCCAGTGACACTATTCGCTTCGCCTCCATTGGCACCGGCATTCGCGGATGCGAACACCTCGAAGCCTCGCTCAGCGTTCCCGGTATAAAGTGCGTCGCGGTCTGTGACTTGTACGACAGCCGCCACGTCGCGGCCCAGGAAGCCGTGCGCAATCCCAGCGTTCCGGCCACGCGCGACTATCGCACCATCCTCGATCGCAAAGACGTCGACACCGTCCTGATCGCCACCATGGACCACCAGCATCGCCACATCTTCGAAGACGCCTGCGCCGCCGGCAAAGACGTTTACTGCGAGAAGCCCATGTCGCACACCGTCGAAGACGGATTCGCCATGGTCGAAGCCGCGCACAAAAACGGCCGCATGGTCGAGGTCGGCAGCCAGCGGGTGAGCTCTGTTCTCTATGCCAAGGCCAAAGAAATTTACGATTCCGGCAAACTCGGCGAAGTCTTCTCCATCAACGCCTACTGGGATCGCAATTCGCCCAGCGGCGCCTGGGTCTATCCCATTCCGCCCGACGCCAGCGAACAGACCATCGACTGGAATACTTTCCTGAACGGCGCGCCCAAGCGCCCCTTCGATCCCGTCCGCTTCTTCCGCTGGCGCTGCTTCACCGACTACGGCGAAGGCCTCGGCGGCGATCTTTTTGTACACCTGATCTCCGGCATCCACTTCATCACCAGCACCAAGGAGCCTGCCCAGCGCGCAACTTCCAGCGGCGGCCTGTTCCACTTCAAAGATGGACGCGAGTTCCCCGACCTTATCGAGACCATGTACGACTATCCCAACTTCCGCGTCACCCTGCGGTGCAACCTGAACAACGATGGCGGAGAGTTCATCGGCTTTTACGGCACCAAGGGCACCATGATCATCAAAGACGCAACCCTCAGCTACAAACCGCAGGACACTCGTCCGCAGCCCGAAAGCTACTCGATCTATGGCTGGCCAAAAGAACTGCGCGACCAATACCTGAAGCAGTGGCACCTGGATCATCCCGAGCCCGCGGCGCTGGTGTCGAAATCGGAAGAAGAAGGCGAGAGCTACGCCCTCCCCGCCGGCTACAGCGACACCGTTGATCATCAAGCCAACTTCTACAACGCCGTCCGCACCAGAAAGCCGGTTGCCGAGAATGAAGTGTTCGGCAACCATGCCGCCATCGGCTGCCACCTGGCCAACTTCGCCTACTTCAACAAGAGCGTAGCTGTCTGGGATCCAGCGTCAAAGAAAATCGTGAAGGGATAAAAGGGATAAAAAGATTTGATACTCGGGGGTGCCCCGTCCTTGTCTCCGCGCTCTTTGCCGAGACAGGGCGGGGATTTTGATTTTTTGAACAGAGAAAACGAGGAGATACCGAGCCTACCGTTAGTGTCGTCGCGAACCGGAGCGCTGATCAGATAAAGCAACGCTCGACCGGTGCACCATCTCAAATCCCTCTGATATCATCCCGCCGGGCCCATTCCTCCATTTCGAAAAGGAGCAGTCCAGATGCAATTCCCGTCCGCGTTGCGACCAACCAGCCGCCTCCACATTCCCCTTGCCGCCCTCGCACTCGGGTGGTTACTGTCCCCGTCGTCCCTGCCTGCTCAATCCGGGCCGCCCCCCACCGAGCGGCATGACGTCACCGAAGTCTTTTACGGCCAGACTCTCACCGACCCTTACCGCTGGCTCGAAGACTGGCATGCGAGTAAGGCCGCCGAGTGGCTCAAGGCGCAGGACACCTACACTCGCGGCGCCCTGTCCGAAATTCCCGGCCGCGAAAAGTTTCTCGCCCGCGTCAAGTCGCTCGATACTGCCAGCACCCGCGTGCGCAGTGCGCAAATCTGGGGCGGAAAGCTTTTCTATCTCAAAGCCAATCCCAATGACGACAACGTCAAGCTCTACGTGAAAGAGGGCGCATCGCCCGAGCGCCTGCTGCTCGATCCCGAACTCCTCACCAAAGACGGCGTACATTCGTCGATCGATTATTTCGTCCCTTCACTCGATGGCGCTCTCGTGGCCTGCGGAATTTCTCCCGGCGGTTCGGAAAACAGCGTGATTCATGTCCTTGTCACCGCCACCGGAAAGCAGTTGCCCGACGCCATCGATCGCGCCCGCTTCGGCGCCGTCTCCTGGCTTCCCGGGAACAAGTCGTTCCTCTATAACCGTCTGCAGAAGCTAACGCCCGACATGCCGCGCACCGCCCTCGAGCAGCGCAGTCGCGTCTACCTTCACGCGCTCGGCCAGGATCCCGAGCGGGATCCCTTCATCTTCGGATACGGCTATTCCGCCGATCCGAAGTCCGATTTGAGGTCCGATTTAAAGATCGACGATAACGATCTCAGCTTCGCGTTTTACGTGCCGGGGTCGTCCTACATCGTGGGATTGTTGCTGCACGGCACACAAAACGAGTCCACTGCCTATTACATCCCGCGCGATCAACTCAACTCAAAACCCGTGCCCTGGAAGAAGCTCTACGACGTGGACGCCGCCATCACCAGTCTCTCGCTCCATGACGATGACGTCTACCTGCTGACTCACAAGAATCAGCCGCACTACCAAGTCCTTCGAACCAATCTCAAGAACCCTGACGTCGCCCATGCCGCCGTCGTCGTTCCTCCCAGCCCGGTTGTGATTCAAGAAGCCGACGTGGCCAGCGACTGAATTTATATCCGCGATCTCGACGGCGGCATTGGTCGCATGCGCCGCCTCTCCTTCGACGGAAAAATCGAACCGATTCCGGTCGCTGCCGGCCAATCCGTCTCCGAGATTTCCGCCACGCCCACCGAACCCGGCGCCCTTGTCCACAGCCTATCCTGGACCACTTCTCCCCTCTGGCTGCGATACGATCCCAAATCCAAAGCTGCCACCGACACCGGGATTCAGCCGCTCATCCCAATCGACACTTCCTCCTACGAAGCGGAAGAAGTGAAGGCGAAGAGCGTCGACGGCACCATGATTCCGCTTTCCATCATCCACTCTAAAAACATCGCGCTCGATGGCAACCATCCCACACATCTGATCGGTTACGGCGCTTACGGTATTTCCTACGACGCCTATTTCGATCCCGTCTGGTTGGCTTGGTTGGAGCGCGGAGGCATCATCGCCTTCGCTCATGTGCGTGGCGGCGGAGAATACGGAGAGGAGTGGTACCGCGCCGGTTACAAACTCACCAAGCAGCACACCATCGACGATTTCATCGCCAGCGCGCAGTATCTGATCGAGCACAAGTACACCAGCCCGCAACGCCTATCCGGCGAAGGCACCAGCGCCGGAGGCATCCTGATTGGCGGCGCCATCACCCAGCGCCCTGACCTGTTCGCCGGAGCCCTCATCCGCGGGGGCATCTCCAACGCGACCCGCGTGGAATTCACTCCCAACGGTCCCCCCAACATCGCCGAGTTCGGCACAGTCACTGCTGCCGACGGCTTCAAGGGACTCTTTGCCATGGACGCCTATCAGCACGTCAAGGACGGCACCGCATATCCCGGCGTGCTGCTCACCGCCGGAATCAACGATCCGCGCGTCGACCCTTCGCAACCGGCAAAAATGACGGCCCGCCTGCAAGCTGCCACTTCCAGCAAACTACCCATCCTGCTGCGCGTGGACTACGACGCCGGCCACGGCATGGGCTCAACCCGCACCCAGCACGATGTCGAGTATGCCGACGAGATGTCATTCTTACTCTTGCAATTCGGCGACCCAGAATTCCAACCCGCCCATTAGCCGCCGAGGGCTGGGTAGTTTTTCGCTTTTCTCGTAGCCGCCCCCCGCCAATTCAGCGCAATCGGTGACAGGACCGAAAAGCGTGGCAGGCGCGAAGAAATTGCCGACGTTCGGATTTCGTAACAAATTCATAAGACATTAATATGGCCCAGTTTTTCCATTGCTCTATCAAGCCAGTTAAGCTAGGGTCTGGGATCTGCTGAAAGGACACTTATGCAACCTGTTACATTCGTTGATGCTCAGAGTACGCCGCTGGCGACATTCAACATGGACGTTCCAAGAGTTGGTGATTCGGTTGTACTTAACTCACAGGCAGCAACTGTGCAAGCAGTTCGGTTTTTCTTGTATCCCCAAAACAACACTGCTCGTGCCGTAGTTATGATCATCCCGCTAACCTCTGCAGAAACTTTAGCTGAGCACTACAACTCGCCGGAGATGCTGCAGACGGGCCCAGTAACTGACAAAAAATGACTCGCGCTAGCAAAAAGAGACACCGCTCGCGACCTTCCTGGATCGAGCGCATCAGCTTGGCGCCATAGGTTCTTGAAGAGGGCGTGAAAACGATCCCGCGAGGAATTGGTCGGCCGGTAGGTCCAAGATAGGAGAATTTGACAATGAGTTCGGCAACCCAGACACAAACAATCGAAATTCCCAATGTACCGCTGAGAATAACCAATTACACTATTTGGTCGGGCGGTTGGGAGGCATCTGTGTGGTACGCCTTTACAACTACACCCGGCAAGGTCATTGGTGCAACGGTCGTTTCATTTAACAACCCCGGATGGACTCACCTTTTGAATTGGGGAGTGCCGGTAGAGCAGGAAAAAATGCAGATCGTAGCGAACGACTACTTCAAGATCCATATGAACGGAATCCGAATTGGCAGGATGACTTTATCCTCGTTATGGGCTGGAAAAATGGCGGCATACCAATAGCACAACAGACACTCACCATCAGAGCCGTGGTCGAGATTCCGGTGTCAGTTCAAAAGATGGTACAGTCGCTCGGCCTAAATCGCCCATCCGAGTCGGCCGAAAGGAAGAGGCTTGAATTGGATCATCCGTTGTAATGAATAAGGTGCCCCATTCTAACGTCGCGTTCTTTGGGGCGGTAGAGTGGGGATTTTGTTGCGGCTAGTTCTTGTTCCCCGGCAAGTTCTTCTTCTCCACCGACGCGGCCACAACATAATTCGGATCCACCATTTCATTCAGATGAATCTTCGCGACCTTCGACAACAATTCATACGCGTCCAGCTCCGACAATCCATAGTCGCGATGAATCCAGTGGACTAACTCTGTGAACGCAATCCGCACCGCATCGTCCACCGGACGATAGGCACCGACAGTCATGATGGCGTCATCGTTCTCAAACTGCGGCCATGCAATCGTGCGTCCTTTGATCACGCTCAACTGCACTCGCGCCTTCAGCGGCACTTCGATCGCCGTCCCCGCAATCTCGCCATCCCCCATGGCCGCGTGCCCATCGCCTAAGTAAAGCAACCCGCCCTTCACGTTCACCGGAAAATAAACCGTGTTGCCCACGCTGGCCTCGGGTGAATCCATGTTGCCTCCGAATTCCGCGGGCACAATCGAGCTGCGCGCCTCGCCGTTCGCCGGAGCCACGCCAATGCATCCGAAGAAAGGATGCATGGGAATCTTCACCGAAAAATCCGAGTCCAGCGCCTTGAACGTCGCCGTGTTGTCGGCATGGTTGATGGGATAAAACCACACCCGCTCGGGCAGCGGCGCATGCAGCATGGGCGTGTAGTTGGTTTCGTTGATCGCGCCAAATCCCGGAGCGAATGCGCCGACGCCCATGTTTCCGTCGACCTGCAAATCGAGGATCTTCACCGCCAGCGTATCCCCTGGCTCCGCGCCCTCCACATAAAACGGCCCCGCCAGCGGATTGTCCCCTGTCGCCATGCTGAGGGTGTCCCCCGGCTTCTTCAGCCCGTTGCCAAAGCAGTCGAGCGTGTTCGTGTCAAGAATATCCCCCGACTTCAAATGCAAAACCGGCGCGGCAGTAGCAAAAACATATTTCACATTGCTGACGGTGGTGGTGTAGTGAACCACATTCTGCGCCAGCGCGGAGCCCAGCAGCGCGAGAACAGCAAGAACGCGAGACATCATGCGGAAGCCTCCCAGCACGATCGTTCATTGTAGCGAAGAGGACCGGGCAGCAAAGAGTCCGGGGATGCGCTAATCCCAAAGGAAAGCTCCCTCCGGCCGGTTATGCGGGCGAGCACCCTTGTTCAGGCCGTCCTACGGATGGCCGTTTGCGCCTGGGGGAACATGCGAGGTGATCCGTTTCAGAAAGAATTCGCGGATCAGATTCGCCGCAGCATCGGCGCCGGTACCCGCCAAACCGTTAAGGAAGACTAACGACGCTCCGCGATCGGAAGCCGGGTAGTAAAGATTCGAAATGGCCGCCGCAGAGAAGTTGCCGAGCACGAGAGAGTAATTCGGTTTCCACCGCCCATCATCAGTCCTGGCCATCACCGCCGCAGAGACGGCGTACAGCGCGCGCGACCCGATGCTGCCTTTTCCCTTGTAGAAGTAGCGCGGGTCTTGATGAAAGATCGCAGGGTAAACCGCTCGGCCCAGCAGGTAGCCCGATACGTGATTCGCCATCGCAGCGCCGTATCGCTTCCCGTATCCTTCGATTCCGCTGCCGTAGGCGGGGAAGACATTCTTGTATTGCTCCGCACCTGCAACTCCCGCCACCGATAGGAACGACACCGGATCGATCAACGAACGAATGCTGAGTTGAAATTTCTGTTTCGCTAACATGGGGGGCGCGTTCCAGTCATAGGTGCTGTAAAAGTTTGGAATGACTCCACCCACCCGCTGCTGCTCCGCGATCTGCACTTGCTGCTCCGACAGCTTCTCCTTGCTCCCTCCAGTCACGGTCACGCTGGTTGAGACGCTGGACACGGACAGGGTTATCACCGGCGCAATATGGGCCTCACCGGCGCGCAAGGGAATCTCAGGCGAGGTGAAAGGCTCCATCCCCGGCGCCGTCACCGTGAGCCTGTAAACGCCCGGCGCTAAATCTGGGAACGCAAACTGCCCGTTCATGCCGGATTCCACGGTCCGTAGAATCGAGCCCGATGGGTCGGTCAGGGTCACGTGCGCACTCTGCACCACGCCGCGATTCGTATCGAGCACCGTGCCCGTTATACTCCCACTGCTGGTCTGCTGTGTGTCGCTTGTACCAGAAGGAGCGGCGCGCTGTTGCGGTTCGGGGGCATCCGGGTGAGAACTGCCCTGAGGAGTCGAACCGAAACCTCCCTGCGCGACGGCGGCAGAGCTAGTCAACCCGGAAAACATGAACAGGACGGAACACGCCACCAGGAAGGCCTTCGGCCATCCCGCCGCATCGAACCATAAATGAGCCATGTCCGGACGTAGGTTTTTAATCCACAAGGTAAAAATTACGGGTCAGCGGGCGGAGACATCAATTCCGTGTTGATATGACGCAAAATCGCGGTCTTGAGTTGCCACAGGCGGTCGCGATTGAAGCGCCGAGCGCCTCGCCTTGCCGTCTCCATGCGCCCGGGACATCAGACTCAAGAGGTCTTGAGCTTGTATCCCGGCGGGATATGGAATAGCGAGGGATCAGGTTCGGCGGTGGACGCGGGCTTGCAGTAGGTGGTTTGCTCGCCGGCTGCGCTGGTCACTTTGGTGAGCACTGGAGTCTTCAGGGCCACGCTGGTCCATACCTCAGTGACCGTGGGCTTGGGCGGCACGGCGGGCAGGGGCGGCGGCGCCGGCGGTTTGAGCGCAGGCAGCATCCCGGGCACGGCCGGCATCTGCAGCGATTTGGGTAATGCTGGCGCGGGCGGGGCAGGGGAAGGCGGAAGCGTGAAGCGCAAGCCCTGCACCGCATGTCCCTCGATCACGCTCTTACCTAAATCCTCAACCTGCGGCGGCGAAGGCTGGGGAACACCGGCGGGCATCTGCGGCAACGGAGGGGGCGCGCCCGCGGGCTGAGGCTGCATGGGAATAATGGTTGCCTCTTTCTTTAAGTGATCGAGCAGGATGGTGCGCTGGGCCGCGGGGGTGGCGATGATGCTGGTGGTGGGCATATCGATGCGCATGTTGCCGGCGCTCGACATGAACATGCGCGACGGCGATTGCAGCGGCGGGCCGCCCGCGGCGGGCTGCGTCCTGGTGATGCAGTTGGAGCAGGAGGGAGGCGTCGGCGGCGGTGCAGGCTGATCCACGGTGCCACAGTTTAGCACGCAGCATACGGCGGGTAGGGGTCGCGCACTTACGGCGCACTTACAATGTTCCTGCAGGAACACTGTGGAAAAGCACGGAATTGGCGCGGCCAAGTGGTTGAATCTACGACTGCGTGTTTTTGCGGAGTTGTGTTTGCAGCGGTTTAGGCTGTGGGAAAAATGTCTACTTTCGTGGACGTTGGAGGATACGAAAGTGGACTTGACTTTTGTGGCGCCTGGCGGAGTTCCAAGGAGTCAACATCAATGGACTGGCGACGATCCTGGGTCGGGTACGTCGTCCGGGGTAGCGGGAGACAGCGCCATCCTCGCACGCACTTCCTGCCACTCATCGATCACGCGGGGCTCATGCGATAGCTCGGAGGCACGATGGAGCGCCTGCTCGGCTCGCGGCAGATCGTGGAGCTTGACAAGACATTCGCCGCGGCCCGCCCAGGCAAACCAGTCCTGCGGGTACTGCTGGATTGCCTGATCAAAGATAGGCAGCGCTTCGTCGCATCGGTCGGCCTCATCGAGTCCGAGGGCAACCTGCACGTTCGCGTTGGCAAGATTGTGGGCCACAGGTTCGTTGTGCGGCGCATTGCGATGAGCCACGGTGAAGATTGTCAAATCATCCTTCCACGCGCTTTCCTGCCGCACGGTTAACACGCTGAAAGCCACAGCTACCAGGCCCGCCGCCGACAATGCAACGAAGCGCCCATTGTTCTCCAGCAGATGCCATCCGGTTGCCAGGAGGAGCATTAGTCCAGTCAAGGGCAAGTAGGTGTAGCGCCCATGCAGAAAATCGCCGGGATTCAGCGCGTTCAGGTTCAACGCCAAAAGGATGGGAAGCACCAGAAGGAGGCTACCGAGAACCAATGCGCGGGCGACGTTGTCCGCATCTCGCTCTGGGAGTTCATGCCGCGCCTTTCTCCACGCCCAAATGCACGCACCCACGAGCGCCGCCAATGCGCAACACACTCCCAGGCCCGGCAACAAGACACCGCTTACCGAGAACACATGGGCCAGAGTGGGGTCGGCGAAGGCGCGCGGCTTGACCGGCCAAAGCAGCACTTTCACATAAAACCAAAGTGTGGCAGGCCACGAGAGCAACACCGTACTCCAAGGCAAATGCTGAGTAGGAGGGCTGAACTGACCCTTCAGAGCATTGACGCGCAAAAGGAGATAAACCGCGGTCACAATCAGCAACGGGGAAGTCTGGCGAAAGGCAGAAGCCACACGATTCCAAATCCGCGATTTCCCTTGCGCTGCGTCCTCCCGGCCACCATTGCCAAGCGGCGTGATCAGCGCCATGGCAAAGAGCATAACGGGCAACACGATGGCCGTTTCTTTCGCCATCAGTCCAGCGAGACACGTGGCCATAGAGGCGATGAGCCAGGTCGCCGAAGAGCTTCCCGCGGACCTGCCGCGGAGATCCTTTCGGCTCTTCTTGCGAGATCGTTCAAGGCGAGAATAATTGTCTGTAGAATTGCGATCTACGTGCATGAGGTAGTGGAGCAAAGTGCCAAGCACGGCGGCGGACATGAGTGGGTCAGGCACGGTAATCCACGCCACGGATTCTGTCTGGGCCGGATGTAGCGCAAACAGAGTGCCGGCAATCAATGCGGCAACCCGATCCCGCAGCAGCTTCCATATCAATAGTCCAAGCAAAACGGCTACCGATACATGCTTGGCGATGCTAAGCAGGTGGCATCCCCACGGAGACATACCGCTGAGGAGAAAACTCAGCCTCAACCAGAGTACGAACACCGGACGATAGAAACTTGATGGCCCGCCAGGCACTTGTGCCCAAACATAGTTCGTGAAGTACTCCCAAATATGTCCAGATGACTGCAAACGCGGATCGCCAACGAAGCGATGATCGTCGAGAACGAACTGGAAATTCAATGCGGGGGTGTAGACGGCGAAGACCCCTGCCGCCAGGACGAGAGCCGCAATGCAGGCGGTCAGCGGAGAAAGCGAGTCCCCTGCCGGGGGGATCGCTGGAGAAGGCTTCTGATGCCGAACATGGGTGGGGCCCGTCATCCTTAGTTAGGATATTAAATTACTAGCACTGGCCGTCGAACCGAACAGCAGCGATTCACAATCCAACGCCACCCCAGTGTTTTTAGAGCCCAGGGTGCCCGCCCCTGGGCGGCTCAGCCGGTGACATCCGATTCTGCCCACACCGTTCCCGCCCTTGGCAAAGCAAGCACGAAGGACACAACCACCCACGGTGTGCGATGCAAACATTAAACAACGGGTCCCTCCGCTCCACCGATCCTCGCTTTGCGATGATCGGCTCCGGTCGGGATGACAGAACTGAAGAGATCCGATCCTCCCCGCTTGGGCCGAGTGTCCGATCCCTTGCGGGCGGCTAACGGGGGTGGTCGCGGCGGCGGAGGTAGTCGATGAACATTTGTTCGACGGGC
>VFSW01008622.1_pt1 | contig 14617 bp, 11 predicted proteins | sample 5358111 | NCBI WGS metagenome assembly VFSW01 (sample SAMN11554181, study PRJNA540505) | mine drainage metagenome | isolation source: sediment from site ElyBrook_90M | place: USA: Ely Copper Mine, Vershire, VT | collected 2017 | reverse complement strand
GGTTGGGGCGATTGAAGGAGGGGGCCGAGAAGTCGCTGTTGGCGGCGAAGGCTCCGGCGGCGGCGAGGAGCGCGGCGCCGGCGGCGACGTCCCATTCGTTTTTGGGCGACAGCGTCCACGTGGCGTGGGCAAGGCCGGCGGCGACGAGCGCGAGTTTGTAAGCGACCGAGCCGAGGGGCCGCAGGACGAGGCCGGAGTGCTCGAAGCGGCGCCATTCGCCGCGGCGGATTTCGCTGCGGCTGGCGAGGACGACGGCGCCCGGGAGCTCGCGGCGGGGTTCGAGGCGCACCGGAGCGCCATTGTAAGTGACTCCGGTTGGGATCGAGCCGAGGACCAGTTCGTTCGAGGCGGGGTTGAGGATGCCGCCGGCGATGGCCGCGCCGCGGTACACGTAAGCGATCGAGACGCACCATTCGGGGATGCCTGCGATGAACTCGCGGGTGCCGTCGATGGGGTCGATGACCCAGACGGAATCGCACGCGAGGCGGCGCGCGTCGTCGGCGGTTTCCTCCGAGAGCCAGCCTTCGCCGGGTTCGGGCAGCGTGTCACGGAGCGCGTGATTGACGGCGTGGTCGGCGGCGGTGACGGGGCTCGAGTCGGCTTTGCGTGTGGAAGCAATGGCGATATCGCGGAAGGGCGCCAGGGCCGCGCGGGCGGCGTCGAAGCCGCGCTCGATGCGGGCGAGGATCCGCGGGGCGTCGAGCGCGGGATCAATCAAGGAGGTAGCCTTCGCGGGTGAGATGTTCGATCACGGCGCGGGCGGCCTCTTCGGGAGATTGGCGGGAGGCGTCGAGCGTGATGGCGGCGCCGGTGGGCGCTTCATAAGGATCGGAGATGCCGGTGAAGTTCGCGATGAGGCCGGCGCGGGCCTTGGCATAGAGACCTTTCACGTCGCGCGCTTCGCAGACTTCGAGCGGCGTGGCGACGTGGATGAGGACGAAGCCGCCGTGTGGCGCGACCATGGCGCGGACCGAGGCGCGGGTGGCGGCGTAGGGTGCGATGGGGGAGCAGACGGCGATGCCGCCGGCGCGAGTGACTTCGGCGGCGACGAAGCCGATGCGGAGGATGTTGAGATCGCGGTGCTCGCGCGAGAAGGTAAGTTCGCTCGACAGCATGCGGCGGACGAGGTCGCCGTCGAGCATGGTGACGGAGCGGGCGCCGCGTTCGAGTAACTTCACGCGGACGGCGTTGGCGATGGTGGATTTGCCGGAGCCGGAGAGGCCGGTAAAAAAGAGCGTAAAGCCCTGGCGATGGCGCGGCGGGTAGCGCGAATCGAGTTCGCGCTGGACTTCGGGAAAGTAAGTGGGCGGGGGGGCGGGCGGAAGAGCGAGGACGCGGGAGCAGCCGTAGGCGCGGGCGATGGTATCGAGAGCGGGCGTTGGGTTAGCGGGAAGGACGAACGGGAGGACGGCGAGCCGGGCGGCGCCGGGAGGGAAATGCGGGAGGGTTGCGCGGAGGCAGCGGACGAGGGTGAATGGATCGATTTCGCTCGACGCGCCGGCGAGGGCGAAGAGGGCGAGGCGTTCATGGGCGAGACGCTCGACGGCGGCGCGCGAGAGGGGGCGGGTCAGGAACAGCGCGGCGCGGCCGGTTCCATCGAAAGCCGAGGGGGCGAGGCGAAGGTCAAGGTGCTCGTGATGGATGGGCGGACGGAGGGCCTCGATTTCGCCGTTCTCCAGGCGTACGGCGAGAAGCGCGCCTTCGGGGTCGCGCCAGGCGGAGGGAGCGGGTGACGGCAGCGGATGGACCGGCGCGTCGAGAGCGCGGGCGAGGAGGAGATCGAGGTCTCCGACCTGGGCCTCGTTGAGCGTGACGGACGGCCAGTGGCGCGAGAGTTCCTTGATCTCGGCCGCGTGGGTGGGGGATGCGAGCGCGATGTTCACAGCGCTTGGACCGGAACGAAGGAGCGAATGGCTTCGATGGCGCCATCGAGTTCGGCGTCCTCGGTGTAGAAGTGAGGGGCGATGCGGATGCCCGAGCCGGGACGGAAGTCGGTGAGGATTTCGCGGCGGGCGAGTTCGCGGACGATGGCGGGGCCGTCGGGGACGTCGAGAGTCACGACGCCGCCGCGAAGAGCGGGATCGAGCGGGGTACGGACGGGCAAGCCGGCGTCGCGGGCGAGATCGATGAGCCGCGCAGATTGACGGAGGCTTTTGGCGCGGATGGCTTCGACGCCGATCTCATGGACGATTTCGTAGCCGGAGCGGGCGGCGTAAAGCGCGGGGATGTTGGGCGTGCCGTGGAGGAAGCGGAAGGCATCGGGGGCGAAGTGGATGGGGCCGGGCTCGAAGTCGAACGGGCGCTCGTGGGCCATCCAGCCGGTGAGGCGAGGCTCGAGCGAGGGCCAGAGATCGCGGCGGACGTAGAGATACCCCGCGCCGGGACCGCCGCAGAGCCATTTGAGGGAGCCGCCCGTTGCGAAGTCGAGGCCGAGGGCGCGGACGTCGACCGGGACGGCGCCGGCCGATTGGTAGAGATCGGCGGCGATGAGGGCGCCCACGGAGTGCGCGCGGCGGGCGATCGCGGCGAGGTCCTGCACGAAGGAACTGCGGAACAGGACGTGGCTGACGGCGACCAGGCGGGTGCGCTCGTCGATCGCGGCGAGCAGCGCGTCGAGCGGAATCGAGACGCCGTCGGGCGAGGGGACGGTGACGATTTCGGCGCCGAGAGGCTCGAGTTGGTGGAATAAATAATGATTTGTCGGGAAATTCAGGGATTCCGTGACGATTTTGTTGCGGGATGTTGGGAAATCGAGGCAGGAATTTATGACGGCCTGGGCGAGCGAGACGTTGGGGTGCAGTGTGACTTCGCCGGGGCCGGCGCCGAGGATGCGGCCGACGAGATCACCGGTGGTGACCGGGAGTTCCCACCAGCCCTCCTCCCAGGCGCGGACACCGCGAGTGGCCCACGTGGCGGCGTATTCGGCGAGGCGGTCCTGTGCGCGGCGGGGCATGGCGCCGAGCGAGTGGCTGACCAGGTAAGTGGTCGAGGCGAGGATGGGAAATTCCTTGCGCCAGACGAGGAGGGGATCCATTCGCACTATTGTAGCGGGCGAGCGCAGGCGAGGGCGGGAAGGGGTGCAAGGTGTCACAAAGTGGCTATTGACGGGGGTTTGAGCGCATGGCGCGCTGCGCGCGAGGGGAGCGTGCGGAAAATACGAGCTCACGCAAAGTGTGTGGAGGGGATTTCGTGCGTCACAAAACGGGATTTCTGAAAGGTATCCGGATGGCGGGTCAACGGGTTGGCGCTCGGACGCAAAGCGGGGAATCGGCGGAAGAAAGGCGAACAAAACGACGAGCGCGGCGAGCGCGGCCAGCGGGCCAAGGATCGGTTCGCGCGGCGATGGACGTGGCAGCATGAGAGTTTCTCCCGGTATGAGTAAAGCATGGAGGGTGGGACAAATCGGGCGGAGTTTTTGGAAATGTGTTGGAACTAATGAAAATAAAGAATTGAAGTTGATGTGAATGATAAAAGTTTGATCGATTCCGCGGCGTTCAGCCTCACCTTCTGGCCGACTTTCCGCCGCGGAGCCGAGCAAACCTGTCATTCACGCCGCAGGCGGCCGAAGACCTCGATGCGATCTGGCGGTTCATCGCGGAAGACAACCGGGACGCCGCCGACCGCGTGGAAGCGGAGTTCGTCGCCACGTGCCGGCGGCTAGCCGGATATCCGCTAATGAGAAGCCGCCGACAGGACGCCACGCCGCCCGGCGATAATCCCGTTCCAGGTGATCGCCGTGCCACACCGGAGCCGCGACCTGAACGAGGTTCCGGGAAGGTGGCCCGGATGAATTCGCGGGCCGCATTCCGGTGTTCCCGGGCGAAGTAATCGCGTATGTCCTCCAAGGTCCGCGAGGGCTTCCTCGCAGTCGATGGGCTTCGCATCACCGCTTTTCAGGTCGCGATTCGGGGTCTGGAGGCGTCAAATTGGGATCATGAGACGGTGCGCATCGATGCGCTTCGATGCGGGTTACTCTTGTTCCGCGACGACGGCGGCGCCGTTGGCGGGGCTGGCGATGGTCGCGACCCCGCTTAGAGTAAGATTGCCATCGTCGTCAACGTGGAAAATCGAGACGTGGGAAACCGATCCGGCGCCGTCGATCACCGCAATGAGGCCGGCGCGGTAGGAAATATCGGTCGGAGAGCCGTTGAACTGGGCGGCGACGGCGGTCTCCTGGACGATCGTGCGGCCGTATACGGCGTACTTTGACACGCTCTTACTTGGGGAGTTTGCGGAGTACAAGAACGGCCCGTCGAGCGCCAGCCAGCACGGGGCCTGCTGGGTTCCCGAACCGGTAGTGGTTACAACCGCGTCATGGCGGACGAGGCTGATCTCGTTGGCGTGGGCGATGGTGACGTAAGCGTCCTGGCCGCGGGTGACGAGTCCGAACGGCACGTTGACGTTCGTGGGAATGTTCTGGATCATGGCCGCGGCGCCGCTGACGGCGCCATCGTCGGCGAGGTTCACGGTCTCGATGGCGTTGCTCTTTTCAGTGACGATGATTTGGTTTTCGAGGACGCCGACCTGGGCCGCGGAGCCATCCGCTTTGAACAGCGTCACGATGCCGTCGGGGTTCGTGTCCACGCCGGAGTCGAAGATCCGGTGCGATTCGACGGCCGTCGTGCCGAGGATGTAGAGGTGGTCGCGTCCGAAGGCGACGCTCACGGGGCTCGAAGCGGCCGGGATGAGCTGGCTTAGCGCGATTCGATTTCCGGACCGGGCGAAGAGCGAAACGGTTCTCGACCCAAAGTTGACCACGGCCACCCGGTCGTGGCGCGCGGCTACGCCACCGGCGTTACCACTCACGCCGCCTTGCCCTCCCGTGGCAATCGTCTGGAGTAAGTTGGCGCTGGCGTCGTAAACGAGTAACTGATTCGGGGAGGCGTTCGAGGCTGTAACTACCAGCGCTTGTCCGTCCTGGTTTTGGGCGATGGCCACGGCGCTGACCAAGAGGGCGAGGGCGCCGATGGCGTTGAAGTTCTTCATTGATTTCTCCTGTAAGTAAAATTTCCGTCACAATTCCGGGTTCCCGCGCCGCGGGGAGCACGGGCGCAGCGCGATTCGTTGCCCCCGTTTCCCAGTTGGAGGCCGCGGGTTCCGAAGTGACCGACACATGCGAGTTCGCGTAATACCGGGGAAAAGTTACGGAGGGGCTGCGCGGAAAAGAAGGGGCTTGACATAGGGAAATTCCGAAACTACTCTTGGGAACCAGGGGCTCCCCAATGGGGGAGAATTCGGACACGAGGGAGACTATATGGCGGAAATTGCGATAGGCGATCTTACGGGGTCGGCCCAGATCGATGTTTCGGACACGAGCCTGGCCGGCGAGAACCGGCTGCGGAAGCTGAAGACGGAGGTCTCCGATTTTGTCGCGGCGCTGTCGCGCCCGGTGACGGACGCGTTGTTTCAAGACGCGCATTTTGGGGCGGAATTCGAGAATTCTACGATTCCGCTCGAGAACAACACGGTGGACGTGAAGGCCAGCGTCAACTCGACGCTGGCCGTGGCGCGCCAGGCCGATTCGCCGCTTTTCAGTGAGGACGACTACGATCCGATTGCGATTTCGGGCGACGAGTGCTGGGTGTCGTTCGAGCTCGACACGTTGCTCGACGCGAGCGTGGCGGCGCCGCTTCCGTCCGGGTTTGGAGTCAGTTTCGAGGCCTCCGCGGCGCCCAGTTTCGCGACGTACCGGCGGATCCCCACCGTTCCGGCGCCGGCCATCACGCTGAAGGAGGCCATCGGGCAGACGCTCGACGTGTTCGACATTCCCGATTCGGCGAAGGACGTCCTTGCGATGCCGCAAGATGCGATTTACGCGAGCGACGTCGCGGGCACCGTAACGATCGGGGGCTCGTGGACGCTGCCGCTGGCGGTGAATCAGTTAAGCCTGGCGAACGCGAAGCTGCCTTTCAACAAGAGTGTCGCGGTCGAGCCGGCGGTGACGGTGGAGCTGGCGGGCGAGATCGCGTTGACGGCGGAGTTCCGGGTGCGCTTCCGGCGGGCCGGAGCGAATCTGCTTCGCGTGGGTCTGTATAAGAAGAAGGGGCAGACGTTCGAAGCGTCATTCACGGCGGGCGCGGGGCTGGACGCCGATGTGGGGACGACGGATCTGATCGCGAAGTTCTTCGGGGCGGTGGATCCCCGCATCCACCTGGACAGCCTGCAGCCGGGGGACGCGGCGAAGATTCAACAGGTCCTGAAAGACAGCATCGACCGCGGCCTGGCGATTTCGCTGAACGCGGCGTGCTCGGCGGCGCATTCGGATGAAGTGGCGTTCGCGTACGAACTCGATATCTCCGCGGTGGATCAGGCCACGCGAGACGCCCTCGACGGCGCGCTGCGCGGCGACTGGAGCGGCATCTCGAAGTTAGACAATGCGAGGAAGCTCCGAAACGTCGTCAAGGAGACGGTGGCGAAGACTTACTCGATCACAGTGAACTTACTCGGCCTTTACAACTACCGGTCCGTGGAGGAGTTCGTGCGAACGATGAAGGTGATGCGGAACGACGAAGACGCATCGATTGTCATCACGGACTCGGCGACGGCGAAGCACATCGTGGCCGCGTCGACGCCTTTGGCCGCCGATCCCGACCGGCTTCGCGCCGCGCTGTATGTGGGCTTCGTGGCGACGGCAACTTACAAGGCCCTGCTTACGGGCGCGGCCGTGACGGCCGAGTTTGGGGCCACGCAGGACTTTCTTCTTTACAAGGAGTCGATGGGGTATCGGGACGCGTTGAAGCAGCTAAACACAGGCGAGGCGCTCGGCGTGATGCAGCCTGACGTTAAGACGGGGCTGCGGCCGGCAGGTCCGAACGTTCACCATGCGCGATTCGCGGCGTCGCGCACGTACGCGAAAGACGACGTCCTGCGGTTCTTTTTTTCCGACATCGAGAAGCTCACGCCGCGCACGGAGCCGGATCTCGAGAAGACCGGCCGCGCGGTGCTGGCCCGGCTGCTCGATCCGCAGGACCCGACGGATCAGAAGCGCATCGCCATGCTGAGTAACGATGCGGCTTGGAATGAGTTAAACACCCATCCGGCGCAAATCGAGCCGCCTTACTACTCAGATTGGTACGACATCACCGACTGGGCCGGCGCCATTGCGAAGGTGGGGCCGATTCTCGCGGATACGATTCGCTTCGCCCGAACCGTCGAGGGAGATCCGACGAAGAATGCGGAATTCATCAAGAAGCGGGACGCGCTCGCCCGTGCGCTCGAAGGGGCGACGCACAAGGCGCACGCGGCGTTTGAGAGGGCGTTCCCGATCTGCGTAATGGCCACGCTGGCCGGCCTCACACCTGGGGCGGCGGCGCCGTTGTTCGAGGCGGTATGGGATAGTAACACGATTTTCACGAATCGGCCCGTTCCGCAGGTTGCGGCGGCGCGGATTGGGTAATGAAGATTCCGAGGCTCCGCGCGAGTTCGATTCGGCCCCGCGGCCCGCTCTTCGCTGGAGCGTTTCAGTTCAGGTAGATCTGGTAGAAGCGGAGCGGGTCGCCGCCGATCGGCACGGTGCGAAACGACGCGAGACGGGTGAAGGAGCCGTCGGGCCGGTGGCGCCAGACGCCGCTCCAGGCGTCGTTGCAACAGGGGCTGAGCAGATATCCGCCGGGACGGGTGACGGTGTGCTGCGAGATGCGCTGCACCGCGGCCGAAGAAATAACGTGCAGGTGCGGACGGCCGAACGGTCCGCCGTCGGGCTGGAGAATGCCTATGGCGTGATCGAGGCAGATTTCCAATCCGAACACGAGATTTCCGACGGGCGCCGCGCCGCTGTAAGTACCGGGGATGTGAATGGTCTGGGCACCGTCGAGAACCTCGTGGAAGTCTCCGTTCTTGTGATACTTCAGCCGCAGTCCGCCAGCATATAGAACGTAGGCCGTATTGCGGGCCATGTAGGTTTGGTCCTCGTTCATGCCCACCATGGCGTTGAGCTTGTCCTGGGAGGCTGGGGCGTTGGTGGCGCCGATGGGACCGGAAAGCGGGTCGGCGAGTGCGACACCTTGGCGGTTCGCAGCGGTCTGGATGCTTTGTTGGGCCTCGGCCGCGCGACTGACGGGCTTCAAGGCGCCGCACAGATCGAAGCGCGCGAGGACGCGATCCACGGCATCGATGCCGATGCCGGCGCGGCCGCCCTGGTAACGTTTCCCGCCCAGACGGGCGAAGGGCTTCTTCCAGGCCACCGTGCCGGGAATGATCACCAGGTCGGGATTCCGCGCGCTCAGACCAATCAGATGCTGCAGAGCGAGGTCTTTCTCCTCCTCGCTCAAGTGCCGCCAGTCGTAGCCGGGTGTTGCGTAATCGTGCCCTCCGGCGCCGGCGGTCGCGTGCGCGAAATAATAGAATGATTTTCGCTTGCACTCGTCTCTGGAATAGCCTCACGCGACAACCCATGCGAAACGAGCAGATGCAGAACCTGCTTTACGCAAACTCCTGCCACGCAACCTGAACGAGTTCAGCCTTTCGATACCACAATATTCGGAAGGGCTCCTAGCGAGTCCGGCGGCGCAGGAACAGAACGCCGGCCAACCCCGATACCATCAGGACCCAGGTTCCCGGTTCGGGAACGGTGCCGCCACCACCGCCGGTGATGACGCCGCCGCTGGTGGTGCAAGCAACGCAAACCAGGCTTACCGCCGCAGGAGGCGGTATGGTGCCGTTCCCGGTCGTCGCATTGAGCTCGACAATCTGGTAGAACGAGGACTCGCCATGTGTCCCCGGATTCCAGAAAAGATTGTGCGTGGCATTTCCGTTCACCGCAGGGATTCCCAATGTCGCTCCTTCCGCGGTCTGAGTGTACCCGGTCGATGGCGCCCCGCCGACGGAAGACGCGGTTTGCGGCACGAAATCATAGTAGCCGGTGCTAGAAGCGCCCGCCAGCCCGATAATGCCTCCACCGGCGTTGAGGAAATTGTCAATCGCGGTGGCATGGGCAGCGATGTTGGCCTCACCGGCGGCGTTGTTGTCGCATCCGCTGCAGGTAGTGTCCGATGCCACGATGAACGCACTGTATAACGAGTTGTTGAAAAGCGCGTCCGTAACGCTCGCCGCATTGTCCGGGTTGACATTGGTGAACGCGATGCCGAGCGCGGTCAAGTCGCCCGTGAGCTCGCTTCCAGCATCAAAGGTGAGAACCGGCAATGAGGATCCGTTCATCGCAAAAGTAATTGCGGCGGCTAGTTGGGCCGCCGCCTGGTTGCCGACCCCGAAGTGATAGTCATCATCATGTCCGGTGAGGAAGATGTTTCCCGCCATCCCCGGTATGGCCAAAAGAGCGGCACCCGCCGCCAAAGCCAAGAATCGTTTTTCCACTTTGCCCTCCCTTATCACGTGTGTGGTCCTTTGGTGCTGTCTAACGCCAACGGCGACCACCCCAGAATACTTGTCCGGATTCCTCCGAGCGGTACGCACCAATCGTTTGATAGCGCACGCAATATGATATACACTCAATGATCTGCTTTTCAAGGCCCTTTTCGTCTTTTTTGCGAGTCAGGCAGTGGCGCGAGTACTAGTAGTCCTGGCTGCGAAATCACTGGGTAAGACCATGCCCGCTACCGGCCGGGAGCGGGGTTTGCTATAGTTGGGCTGGATGCTCCCCGCTTTCCCGCGCCAGCGGATCGGTTTCAAGCGGACGGGCGGCCCGGCCGACCCGCTTTCCTCGATATCCTTCAGCCGTAACCCCCTCCCGTGACGCTTGCCACCGCCTCATGATCATTAGCGTGCAGATTACGCGGGGCGTCGAGCCTCTGTTCGGGACGCGCGACGAGAACATCAAGCTGATCGAGAGCGGACTGGGCGTGCGGACGCGGCTGGCGAACGGCGCGGTCGAGATCGAGGGCGAGGAGGCGCAGGCGATCCGGGCGGCGGCGATCCTGGAAGACTACGTGGCGCTGACGAAGGAAGGGCACACGTTCGGCAACGGGGATCTGAACAGTTATCTCAAGGTCGTCACGGAAGATCCGGAGGTGACGCTGCGGGCGCTGGTACACAGCGGGCGGCAGCGGAACTTCGGCAAGAAGGCGCTGGCGCCGAAGACGGTGAATCAGCGGCGGTATGTGGATGCGATCGAGCGGTCGGACCTGACGTTCGGCGTGGGGCCGGCCGGGACGGGCAAGACCTATCTGGCGGTGGCGATGGGGGTGTCGGCGCTGCTGAGCAAGCGGGTGAACCGGATTATTCTGACGCGCCCGGCGGTGGAGGCTGGCGAGCGGCTGGGATTTTTGCCGGGCACGCTGCAGGAAAAAGTGGACCCGTATCTGCGGCCGCTCTACGATGCGATTTACGACATGCTGGAAGGCGAGAAGGTGGAGAAGCTGTTCGAGCGGCAGGTGATCGAGGTGGCGCCGCTGGCGTTCATGCGGGGGCGGACGCTGAACGACAGCTTCATCATTCTGGACGAGGCGCAAAACAGCACGCCGGAGCAGATGAAGATGGTGCTGACGCGGCAGGGCTTTCAATCGAAGATGGTGGTGAACGGGGACGTGACGCAGATCGATCTGCCGGCGGGGAAGCGGAGCGGGCTGCTCGACGCCGTGGACGTGCTGCGGGGCGTCGAGGGGATCAGCTTCGTGCAGTTCGACGATCGCGACGTGGTGCGGCATGCGCTGGTGCAGCGGATCGTGAAAGCTTACGAGCGGCACAACGAGATGACGGGGGCGGGGAGGCAGTTGGCGCTGAAGCTGACCGACACGGCCGCGGAAGCGGCGGTAGAGGGAAGCGAGCGGGCGGACTGAGGGCGATGGCGGCCGGAGGCGGCGGTCCGCTGATCTACGAGGCGCGCACGGGCTCGCTGCACAGGCGGGAGCTCGAGCGGTTCGCGGCGCGGCTGCGGCGCGAGGTGGCGGGCGGGCGCGAGTTCGTTTGTCTGATCGCGGGCGACGCACGCTTGCGCGAGCTGAACCGGCGGTTTCGCGGGAAGGACCGGGCGACGGACGTGTTGTCGTTTCCGCCGGGCGAGGGAAGGTGGCTCGGCGAGATGGCGATCTCGATCGGGCGGGCGCGGGAGCAGGCGCGCGGCGAAGGACACGCGGTTGGAGTGGAAGTGAAGATTCTGATGCTGCACGGGGTGTTGCACCTGCTGGGCATGGATCACGAGCGCGACGGCGGGGCTATGCAGCGGGCCGAGCGGCGATGGCGGGATAAGTTGGGCTTGCCGGCGGGGTTGATCGAGCGGACGCGGGGGAGCGCGGCATGTTGACGGGCGCCATACTGGCCTTGCTGCCGATCGTACTGGCGCCGCTGGTTTGCCTGGTTGCGTTCGCCGAGCTGCTGTATCAGGAGTCGCAGCGTCTCCTGCCACGCGAGACGCCGGCGCTCGATCTATTCAAGGCACGGATCGAGGACAAGATCGGACGGGAGGAGCATCGCGCGCAGCTTGCGCTGGCGCTAGTAAAGGACACCGCGCTGCTCGCGCTGGCGGCGCCGTGGCTGATCCTGGGCTGGGCGTGGAAGGAAGAGCGCGGGATGGCGGTGGCCGAAGCGGCGGCGGCGAGCTGGCTGCTGATGGTGGTGAGCGCGTACGCGGCGCCGCAGGTGCTGTACCGGAAGACGTCGGGGCGATGGCTGCTGGCGGCGGCGCCCCTGCTGCGGCTGCTGGTGGCGGCGCTGCGGCCGGTGACGGCGGTGCTGGGATTTTTCGAATCGCTGGTGGAGCTGGGCGGCAACGAAGCCGAGGGCGGAGTGGCCGAGGGCGACAAGGGCGACATCGACGCGCTGATTACGGCGGGCGAAGAGGAAGGGATCATCGAGGGCGAGGACCGCAGGCTGATCGAGTCCGTGGTCGCGTTCGGCGATAAGACAGTGCGCGAGGTGATGACGCCGCGGCCGAAGATCGTGGCGATCGACGGGAGCCGGACGCTCGAGGATCTGCGCCAGCTCGTGATCCACGAGCAGTACTCGCGGATTCCGGTGTACGAGGAGACGATCGACCAGGTGATCGGGTTCGTCCACGTGCGCGATATGTTCGAGCTGGACGAGGACGACCGGGCGAAGAAGCGGATTCGCGATCTGCTGCGGCCGATCCGTCACGTGCCGGAGACCAAGCCGGTGAACGCGCTGCTGCGCGAGATGCAGGAGGACGGCGCGCACATGGCGATGGTGGTGGACGAGTACGGGAACACGGCCGGCCTGGCGACCATGGAAGACCTGGTGGAGGAGATCCTGGGCGAGATTCGCGACGAGCACGAGCCGGACCGCGACGTGCATGCCGAGGCGGAGGGTAAGTATGTGGTGGCGGGGAGTCTGGACGTGAGCCGGCTCGAGGGGCTGCTTGGGTTGCGCACGGGCGAGGGCACCGAGTCGACGACCGTGGGCGGGCTGGCGGCCGAGTGGCTGGGCCACGTGCCGAAGAAGGGCGAGACGGTGGTGCGGGCCGGGATCCAAATCGAGGTGCTGGCGGGCAACGACCTGCGCGTCGAGCAGGTGCGCGTGTCGCGCGCGGCGGGCCATGCCTGAGGCGCACCGGGCGGGGTTCGCTTCGGTTCTGGGGCGGCCGAACGCGGGGAAGTCGACGCTGGTGAACGCGCTGGCGGGCGGGAAGGTGTCGATTGTTTCGTCGAAGCCGCAGACGACGCGGACCCTGGTGCAGGGCGTGTGGACGGGGGTTGCGGCGCAGATCGTGTTCCTGGATACGCCGGGCATCCACAAGGGTGGCGGGCTGCTGGGGCGGCGGATGATGGACAGCGTTTGGTCCGCGCTCGAGGAGCGGGACCTGGTGATGTACGTCAGCGACGCGTCGGCGAAGGGGGCGGCGGGGGAAGAGAGGGCGCTCGAGTTACTGGCGCCGGTGAAGGCGCCGGTGTTCCTGGTGCTGAACAAGATCGACCGGGTGGAGGACAAGCGGCTGCTGCTGCCGCGGATCGAGCGCTACGGTAAGCTGCGCGAGTTCGCCGAATGCGTGCCGGTGTCGGCCAAGACGGGCGAGGGAGTGGACGAGCTGCGGCGCCTGGCGGCGGGGCGGATGCCGGCGGGCCCGGCGTTATTCCCGGACGATTACCTCACCGACCAGCCGGAGCGGTTTCTGGCCGCCGAATTCTTGCGCGAGCAGATCCTCGAAGCGACACAGCAGGAGGTGCCGCACTCGGTGGCGGTGCGCGTCGAGGCGTGGCACGACGAGATGACGGTGGTGAGGATCGCGATGACGGTGCTGGTGGAGCGCGCCGGGCAGAAGGCGATTCTGATCGGGGCGAAGGGGGCGATGATGAAGCAGGTGGCGACGCGGGCGCGGCACGCGATCGAAACGCTGCTGGCGCGGAAGGTGTTTCTCGAGGTCTTCGTGCGCGTGGAGCCGGGCTGGCGGGAGAACCCGCGGCTGGTGGGGTCGGTGGACTGGCGGGAGCCGAGTTGATCCGGAGCACCGTTTCCACGGAGAATCAAGACATCATGATAAGAGTTCTCGCTGCGATATTGGCCACGATCCTTCTGGGCCTGACGATTCCGATGGCGCACGCCGCCGGGAAGAAGGCGCCGGTGACCGATGACGGGATCTACGATCTGGTCAGGCGGAAGCTGGCCGACGATCCGGATGTCAAAGGCGCCACGTTGCAGGTGGAGGTACACGAGGGGGTGGTGACGTTGAAGGGAACGGTGGACTCGTCGAAGGCCAAGGCGAAGGCGGAGAAGCTGGCGAAGAAGGTGCGTGGGGTGAAGGGGGTCGAGAATCAGCTTGCGGTCAGCGAGTGAGGACGGCGGGCGTATCTCGTTTGACGGCTTTGGCTTGCGATTCTTGCGTTTACGAATCTTGACAGACCTCGCGTAACCATGGCGGAGAGGGTCTCGCCCCTCAGTTAATGAAAGCGTTCGCGGTTTACGTGCTGGCGCTGGGCGTCGTCTACGGCCAGACGGCGGCGCCGCGCGTGTCGGGGGAAGTGGCCGCGGTGGACGCGGGGGCCTCGAAGCTGACGGTGAAATCCGACGCGGGTCCGGCGGTCGAGGTGGTCTATGGCGCGACGACTCGGTGCCTGCGCGTGCCGCTCGGCGAGAAGGATCCGAGCAAGTGGGAGAAGATCGCGGGCGGCGATGTGGCGGTGGGGGATCGCGTGGTGGCGCGAGGAGCGGCGGCGGGCGACGGGGCGATCGCGGCGACGGTGATTCTGGTGATGGCGAAGAGCGCGGTGGCCGAGCGGCAGCAGGCGGACCGCGAGGAGTGGCAGCGGCGGGGTATCGCCGGCACGGTGTCGAGCGTGGACGAGGCGGCGAAGACGGTGACGGTGACGCTGCGCTCGCGCGATGGCAACAAGCCGCTGGTGATCGATACGACGGACAAGACTACGTTCCGGCGATACGCGCCCGATTCGGTGCGGTACGCGGACGCCAAGGCGAGCAGTTTCGCCGAAGTGAAGCCGGGGGATCAGATGCGGGCGCTGGGTACGCGCAGCGCGGACGGGGCGACGTACGCGGCCGAGCAAGTGGTGTTCGGGACGTTCGATACGTTCGCCGCGACCGTGGTGGCGGTGAACGCGGCCGCGGGAACGATGCAGGTGCGGAACCTGCAGAGCAAACAGACGGTGACGGTACACGTGGCGGCGGACACGCTGGTGCGGCGATTGCCGGCCGAGATGGCCGGGATGCTGGCGATGCGGATGCGGCGCGCGGGCGGGGCGCCGGGAGCGGCGGGGGC
>VFSW01008621.1_pt1 | contig 14618 bp, 12 predicted proteins | sample 5358111 | NCBI WGS metagenome assembly VFSW01 (sample SAMN11554181, study PRJNA540505) | mine drainage metagenome | isolation source: sediment from site ElyBrook_90M | place: USA: Ely Copper Mine, Vershire, VT | collected 2017 | reverse complement strand
CGCGGCAAGAAGCAGGGACTCGGCGCATGGCTGCGACGGCTGTGGCGGCGCGGATTGGCGCAGGGCGCGAGCAGGCGCAATCAGCGGGGGAAAGCGCTCATCACTCCACTCGCCTGCGCAGTGTCACAGGATCCATACCGCCAGCGTGATGATCCCCAGAAGGAGCCAGTGCGTCATAGCGGAGTAGACGAAGCTGCCTGTACGCCAGCGTACCAGCGCAAAGACTACACCAGCGGCGAAGATCGTCGCAAGCGAGCCAGCATACGCGCCGATATCGAGCAGTGGCGAGGCCGTGAGGTGGGTCGCCAGGATGGTGCGGGCGTTGACGACCAGGTGCCACAGCGTGAAGAGTCCGGCGTTGAGCAGCACAGTTGCGATGAGACTCTTCTGTGCGAACAGGCGATACACATACTGCCGGAACACCAGTTCCTCGACGAGAGCGGTCAGCAGCGGGATCTCGACAAGCTCACGCATGAGCAGCGAGGGCGCCGAGAGTGACGGAATCGCTCCGTAGCCGAGGCCACCATGCCCCGACGAAATGACGAAGAAGATCACCGACGGTAGCGCCAGCGCAAGCCCTGCGGCGAGCGCTAGCGCGGTGGGCCGCCAGCGCAAGCGCCATGAAGGGGCTACCACGCGCGACCGACGCCACTCACCCCAGCCGGGAGTGACATACAGTCCGAGCGCCAGCGCAATAGAGAATGCGCCTGTGTCTATGGGTACAGCGAAGCGCCACGATAGGGCATTGGCGAGGTTGCCAGCGAGCAGAATCGCCGCCAGGGCGAGCCAGCGAAGCGGACTGCGGCGCTGGGATTCAGGTGAGATCTCTCCATCAGGTCGCGCGTTGTCCAGCGTACTCACGGTGGCCCCGCGCAGGCGCTGGTCTGTCAGGGGAGAGGCGTCCGCATCCATCACCGGCGCATCTCACGGGTCTCTACCACATTCAGCTCCTCAAGAATCGCACGTGGGCAGCGGTCAAACACGTTCCAGTCGCCCACGCTGTCGCTCCCGTCAGTATACGATTTGGCAGCGCTGCTCCGCAATATGTAAAGTTGCTCACAAGCGTACTCGCTACGCTGGATGGGAGCGACTGGTAAAGAGAAGCCCCCGCGCCGTCAATGCTGGCGAGGGGGCAAGGGAAGAGATGCGCGCTATTGGCGGGCAGCCGTAGCGCCAGCAGCCGTAGCGCCAGCAGCCGCGCGCAAGACATCAACCTTGTCGAGGCGCTCCCACGGCAGATCAATGTCGGTGCGGCCAAAATGGCCAAACGCCGCCGTTGGCTGGTAGATCGGGCGGCGCAGATCCAGCGCCTGGATGATGCCTGCCGGGCGCAGGTCGAAGTGCTGGTGGATCAGCGCGATGATCTCCTCATCGGAGATCTTGCCGGTGCCGAACGTCTCGACGAAGAGCGAGAGCGGTCGCGCCACGCCAATCGCATAGGCGATCTGCACCTCGAAGCGGTCAGCCAGGCCCGCTGCGACGATATTCTTCGCCACGTAGCGCGCCGCGTAGGCTGCCGAGCGGTCAACCTTGGTCGGATCTTTGCCGCTGAAGGCGCCGCCGCCGTGGCGAGCCATGCCGCCGTAGGTGTCTACGATGATCTTGCGACCCGTCAGGCCTGCGTCGCCCATTGGCCCACCGATGACGAAGCGGCCTGTCGGGTTGACGAAGATCTTCGTCTGGGCGTCCATCAGATCCGCCGGAATCACTGCATTGATGATCTGCTCGCGCACGTCAGCCTCGATCTGGTCATGGCTGACTGTATCGGCGTGCTGAGTCGAAACGACAACGGTATCCACGCGCACGGGCTTGCCATGCTCGTACTGGAATGTCACCTGGCTCTTGCCATCCGGGCGCAGATACTCCATCGCGCCATTGTTCGCCCAGGCGGCGCGGCGCGCCTCAGAGAGGCGGCGTGTCAGCTTGTGCGCGTAGCTGATCGTGGCGGGCATCAGCTCCGGCGTCTCGTTGCAGGCGAATCCGATCATCATGCCCTGGTCGCCCGCGCCGATCTCGTCAAGCTCAGTGTCTGAGAGCGCCCCGGTCGCCGCGCGCTCGCGGTATTCCACTGAAGAGCTTACGCCCATGTCAATGTCGGGGCTTTGCTTGCCTATCGAGGTGACGACACCGCAGGTGCGATAGTCGAAGCCATAGCGCGCGTCAATGTAGCCCACCTTCTCGATGGTGGAGCGCACAATGGCGGGAATATCGGCCCAGGCCGTCGTGGTAATCTCACCCGCGACGAGAATCAGGCCGGTGGTCGTCGCCGTCTCGCAGGCCACACGCGCCAGGGGATCTTCGGCCAGCAGGGCGTCGAGCACGCCATCGCTGATCTGATCACACAACTTGTCGGGATGCCCCTCGGTCACGCTCTCACTCGTGAAGAACGTGCGGGGCGAACTCATGAAACTGGTGTCCGCCATGCTTTCCTGTCTTTGCCTCTCTGGCCGCACTTGGCAAGCCACGCCAGGGGAGACCCTGGCTCTCTACACGCCTACAAACCCTATCGCAATCGCCCACTATACCGGTTTGGGCTGGTCAACATCTGTCGTCCTATGGGAGATGGGCCTGGCGCCCACCTCCCATAGCGGGTGACGGCATGCGCCGTCTGAATGGTGGCCTAGGTGCCAGACTCCCACGCGGCCAGGTACGTTTCCTGCTCTTTGGTCAGGGTGTCAATCTTCACACCCATCGCAGCCAGCTTCAGCCGCGCGATCTCGCGGTCAATATCCGCAGGAATCGTGTAGACCTGTGGCGTTAGCTCCTTTGCACGCTGGAGCATATACTCCGCGCCGAGCGCCTGATTGGCGAAGCTCATGTCCATCACGCTCGCTGGGTGGCCCTCCGCCGCCGAGAGATTGACCAGGCGCCCCTCAGCCAGCAGATAGACCCGGCGTCCATCGCCGTAAGCGTATTCTTCGACGAAATCCTTCATAGACTGATGGCCCTGGGTCGCCAGCGCCTCCAGCGCGGGGATGTTGATCTCGTCGTTGAAGTGGCCAGAATTGGCGATGACGCAGCCATTCTTGAGCGCCGCCAAATGCTCATGGTTGAGCACATTGATATCGCCTGTCACGGTGATGATGATGTCGGCGACGGCCGCCGCCTCCAGCATCGGCATCACGCGGAAGCCATCCATCAGCGCCTCGATGGCCTTCACCGGATCCACCTCGGTGACGATGACATTGGCGCCCATGCCCTTCGCGCGCGAGGCGACACCCTTGCCACACCAGCCGTAGCCCGCCACGACCAGAGTGCGCCCAGCCAGCAGCAGATTCGTCGCGCGAATCACCGCGTCCAGTGTGCTCTGGCCGGTGCCATAGCGATTATCGAAGAGGTGCTTCGTATCGGAGTCGTTGACCGCCAGCACGGGGAACTTCAGCACGCCGTTCGCCTGCATGCTGCGCAGGCGGATGACGCCAGTCGTCGTCTCCTCGGTACCCGCGATGACATTGGGCAGCAGGTCGGCGCGCTCCTTGTGGAGTGTCGTCACCAGGTCGCAGCCGTCGTCCATCGTCATCTGCGGCTGATGGTCGAGCGCGGCATGGATGTGCCTGAAGTAGGTCTGCTCGTCCTCGCCCTTGATGGCATAGACAGAGATGCCTTCATCCGCCACCAACGAGGCGGCGACATCATCCTGCGTCGAGAGCGGATTACTGGCGCACAGGACGAGGTCAGCGCCCGCCGCCTTGAGGGTGATGGCGAGGTTCGCTGTCTCGGTCGTTACATGCAGGCAGGCGGAGATACGCAGGCCCGCCAGGGGCTTCTCGCGCTCGAATCGCTCGCGAATCAGCCGAAGAACGGGCATGTCTTTTTCGGCCCAGGCGATGCGTGCTTTGCCACGCGGGGCAAGCGCGAGGTCTTTGACATCGCTCCCAAGGCCAGTCGAAGAAGTAGTCATATTTCTCAAGGCTCCTCCCGGCTACTTGCGCCGGGGAAGAACGAAGCGTCAGCGCGTTCTGCGCGCTTGCGCTTCCGCACACGTAGGTGTTTGAGTTGTTTTCAGCAGGGCGTCGTCCAGCGCTGCGCCGTCGTCAGCAGGCGGCTCGCTGGGCGGATTCACTCGCGCGCGCGCGTGGCGCCGCCCCAGATCATGCGATTATGCGCGATGGGTCGCCGGGTGCTCCGCTCTGCGCTCCTCCAGGCGCGTGCAAAAGCGAAGGTCACGGCGTCGGCGTTCACGGCGTTCATGCGCGCTCGGTCAGTCTAGGAAATCGCTCCAGATAACTGTGACATGCTCTCAATGAGAGCGTCAGAAACTACGCCAGGTTTCAAGCCTCTCCCTGCCCCTCCGCGATGACGGTGGAGGAGGAGAGTGCGACAGGCTTTACACAGTGCGCTCGCCATCGCGCCAACTACCCTCGAAATGTGTGAAGCGCACGAACTCCTGGTAGCGCTGGGTCACTTCGTCAGGTGTCAGCGCGAGCAGCCGCCGCACACTGAAGTCTTCGCAGGCGAACGACCCCATGATGTTGCCGTGAACCAGCGCGCGGCGATAGTCGCCAGTGGTCAGCGAATGGCCCTCGCGCAGGCGCTGCGAGAGGTAGCCAAGGAAGCCGCCTGCGAACGAGTCGCCTGCGCCGGTCGGGTCGCGCACCTCATCCAGCGGATAGGCGGGCGCGGCGAAGAAGTCGCCATCAGCGTCGAAGAGCAGTGCGCCATACGATCCCTGCTTCACCACGAGGCGGGTCGGCCCTAGCGAGAGGATGCGCCGCACCGCTTGCCGCAGGCTGGCCTCGCCGGTATACTGGCGGGCTTCCTCCTCGGCGATGATGACGACATCCACCCTGCGCATCACCTCGGTGAGCGAGTCGCGCGCGATGTCTATCCACAGGTTCATAGTATCGAGCGCGCGCAGCTTCGCCCCATCGCCCGCCTGACGCAGCACGTCGAGCTGCAGGTCGGGCTGGATGTTCGCCAGAAAGACCAGATCAGCGCCATCATAGGCCTGGGGAATGCTGGGGGCGAAGTCGGCGAAGACGCCGAGACGAGTGTACAGCGTGTCGCGCGAGTTCATGTCAATGTGGTAGCGCCCACCCCAGCGGAAGGTCTCGCCTGCGACGATCTGCATGCCCTCCAGCCGGATGCGCCGCGCGCCGAGCTGCTGGCGATACTCCTGCGGAAAATCATCGCCGACGACCGCAACCACATTCACCTGGTCATAGTGTGAGGCTGCCAGCGCGAAGTACGAGACGGCGCCACCCAGCGCATCCGTTACTGCGCCGAACGGCGTCTCGACGCTATCGAGTCCGACGGACCCCACCACTGTTATCGCCACGTCTGCTCCCTCTTAATTCTGCCTGTCTGCCTGTCTGCGCGCCCATACCTCCGGCGCCTCTCCCGGATCCCGATGGGGAAGGGGAGAGCGCATCCCTGAAACTGGCGACAAAAAAGGCTTCTCTCCGGAGAGAGAAGCCACATCGGCGCAGTATGCGTCACCCGCTCACCATACGCATGAGCAGGCCCTACCGCTTGGATGCGCTCATCTCTCAGAGAAGAAGATCTTCTCTGCCGGAGTTAGCACCTGGTCATGCGCAAAGTCTAGACCGTTCGCATGCTGGTTGCTTGGTGTCTCAGGGCCGTTCCCTCCACCCGTCTGGATGAGCCTGGGCGATTGTGCGCCGCCCATTGCGCTATTCAACTGTCCTGAGCATCATAGCACAAGGGCGGCGGCGGGACAACTGGCGAACGCAGCGACGTGCGCCACGAAACATCAGTGGTCGTTGCGCATGAAGAAGCCGACCAACGCTACAATCAGGCCCGCTAGCGGAAAGATGGATTCAATCACGTAGATGAGCGCGCGTGAATCAAAGGTTCTGGCGATGGCAGGATACACAAGCGTTCCGAGAGTCACCGGAAAAGCGAGGCCAAACAAAATCAGGGCGATGCCCAGTAAGAGATATCGGTGCGAGGTAGCCATAAAAACCTTTGCCCTTTCCTTATACATTTCGCCGAGAGGCTGCATCTAGCGCTCCCAGCATAGTATGTGACGCATGCTCTGACGCCTTCGTCACCCGTGCGCTTCAACCATTCGCGGCCAGTCTCGCCTGTGGCTTGCTGTGGTGAAGAATAGCAGATCGCGCGCAGCAGGTGTGTGACCATGCAGGCGCCAGATCCCCCACCCAGGACTCCTGGCGCTGCGCCTGACGGCTAGCCCATTTGTCAGCTACTGCCTGATTCCTTGCTAGCGCCGCGTCGAGGGCTTCCACGCGCCGTATCACCCATCGCTTGCCCGGCATATTTCTGGATCCGCGATAGGAAAGCTGGTATACCTGTTTTGCTCCTGACGGTTTGGGTATGGTAGCATTGCGACGCTACCACTGGGATGTGGATGGCCTTGTGTTCCGTTGTGAGCGTTACCGCCGTTTCATGCGTCCGTTCCACTTGACAGACGCTCTGATGACAACGCCGATGAAAAATGATCGCGTACAGAGCCATGCTGCAAGTAGAACACTCAGGGCAGAAACCGGCGAGGGGAGGGGCCGGAGTATGGACCTGACCGTTGTGCCTGCGGCTATGGAGTATGCCCCCGCCTGCGAAACGGCTGAACTCTCCTCGGAGACGGCAATGGGGCGCGCCCGGCTTTCCAGCGCGGAAGCCTTGCACCAGGCATGGTCGTTCGAGCGGATCTACGACGAGTACAAAACGCCGATCTACAACTATATCTATCACCTGGTCGGCAGCCGCGAACAGGCGGATGACCTCACGCAGGACACCTTTCTCAAGGCATTCCGGGCGCTACCCCGTATGGATGCCAACCTGAAACTCTCCGCGTGGCTCTACCGTATCGCTACTAACACGTCGTATGACGCGCTGCGGCGTCGCAAGCTCATCGTCTGGATGCCCTGGCAGGACCTCGACCATGAGCCTGCTGACTCTGATAGCGCTGATCCACAGGAGACTATCGGCACATCGGAGCTGGTGCGCGCGGCGCTGCGGCGTATGCCGCGACACTATCGGGCTGCCCTCCTGCTCTATACGCAGGAAGGCTTCTCGTATGCCGAGATCGCCTCAACGCTGAACATAGCGGAGAGCGGCGTCAAAATGTACCTGTCCAGGGCGCGGCATTCGTTTCGTGAGCATTACAATGCGCTGGAACAGGTAGGAGGCGGCAAGAAATGACCTGCGAGTGGGCCGAAGGGTATCTGAGCGCCTATCTCGATGATGCCCTTGACCCACAGCTTCGGCAGGACGTGGGCGCGCACATTGAGCAGTGCGCGCATTGTCAGGCGCTGGGCGAATCCTACCGCCGCAACGACCAGTTGCTGGCTACGCTGCCAACCCTCGCCCCTCCAGACCAGCTGCGCCAGCGCATCTTCGACTCGCCAGCCTTCGCATCGCTCGCGCGCGAGCTAGAGCGTGAGGCCGCCAAAGCTCGCCCTGGGCGCGCCTCCGTGCGCCGCGTACCGCTCTATGTGGGCGCGCTTGCATCTTTGGCGGCGCTGCTGACGATATCACTCGGCGCGGCCCTGCTGTTCCGGCAGGGTCTTTTGCCGTTCGGCGCCTCCACCTCTGGCCAGCGACAGACCACCACCATTGGCGGTCCTGGCTCGTTCGATCTGCCGCTCGCCGCTGGCCCGCGCCTGGTCTATCTGTCTGATGGCGCGCTCTGGAGCGTGGCGCAGTATGCCCCTGACAGCGCGAGTGGCGCGCCGGGACTACCGCATCGGCTGACCGGAGCCAGCGTACAGGTCATCGCGTGGACGGTCTCGCCGCTGGTCGGAGCGAATGGCGGCGCGCGCATCGCCTATGTGGATGCGCGTACGGGAGCGTTGCATCTCATCCACAGCGATGGTCAGGCCGATACCATTGTCGGCGCGCTCTCGCCGACGCAATCACCCAGCGCCGCCTTCTGGGCCAGCCGCGCCGGGAGCGCAGCGCTTGCCGGGCTGAACTGGTCGCCCGATGGCGCGCGACTGGCGTATGTCATCGCTACGCCAGATGGCGGCTCGCAGGCGCGCATCTATACGCTTGGCGCCGGTGATGTGGGCAAGCTCGTCGCCACCAGCCAGGGCGCGCTGATCACTCATTTCACCTGGAGCGCCGATGGGAGCCGCTTCGCCTTCATCGAGACGAATGGCAACGTCGCATCGCTGGTTGTCTGGCATGGCGCCGGGCAGCCACTGACCACCCTCCCCGCCAGTCCCAGCGAGCCGTCAGCCAGCCTTGCGCGACTCGCGTGGAGCGGCCAGACGCTCACCTGGTCGCTCACACGCAATGGCGCCATCACCGGCGTCTATGCGCTGGCGGCGGACGCCAGCCAGAGCGCGCTGCTGACTACACCCGGCGCAAGTTACAGCGCCGCTTATTTCACCCCCGCGCAGGGCGGTATCTGGCTGCTGGCGCAAAATGACACGCTCAGCGAAGCGTGGCTCTCCGCGAGCGGCGTGTCGCAGGTCGCTACGCTCGGAGCCACGATCAGTGGCGTGAGCTGGTCGCCCACCGGCGCGGTGGCTGCTGTTTCGCAAGGCGACCAGTTCACCTTCTGGAGCGCCACGAATGGGCTGGGCGCGCGCATCAGCGGCGGGGCTGGGATCTCTGCCCTCGCCTGGTCGCCTGATAGCGCCGCGCTCGCCGTGGCGCAGGGGCAGCAGGTGACTGTCTATCGGGTCAGTGATGGCGCGTCAACGCTGGTGGCGCAGCTCCCCGACAGCGCCAGCGCGCTGGACTGGTCGGCGGATGCCCGCTCCATCGCCATCGCCGAGTCGCACGGGGTGTTGCTGGTCGCGCGAAACGGCCAATCCCAGACGCTGCTCACCTCGCATCCGGTGAGTGGGAGCGCGCTGAGCTGGTCATTCGCCCGCTAGGCGACGAGATTTTTCGCAGACGAGCGGTGATCCATAACAAATGTGGCGCGCTCGCGTTCTTAATACCGAGTTGGCCGGGCTATGGACTCCTCCACCCAATCGAGGATGCACTCCCTGCGGTCCTATTGCTATACGCGTTGTCCCCATGGCGCGTGTAGCCTCGATCAACTTTACACTTGCTGGGGCGTCAGTGATGGCGCTGGTGGCAAGGAAAGGACGAGTCGGCAACTCGTCCTTTTTCTTTGCCCTGCGCCTCCTGCGACGCCGCAATCTAGCGCAGCGAGATGCGTTATGGTATAACCTGTTGGGAATTTCCCAGGGTTCAGCGCTGAGCCTATTGTCTATTTCGCTTGCCTGTATCCGCATCTGGATAGAGACAGAATCGAGCCGTTTTGCACTATGCTCAGTGATGCGAATCGCCATGAGCCAGAGGAGGCTCAGCAGCCTTCTCAATCTCACGGTGAACAGCGTGAAGACGCCCATACGATACCAGTACCCATAAGTCCAGCAGCCCCGGCTATCCCAGCTTCCCCATCTGCGCCTGCGCCATCCGCGCCTGCGCCATCCGCGACGCCAGCATCCTCTGCGGCGACAACCGATGCGCTGGAAGATGAGATGCTGCTCAGGCTGATGCATGAAGCCGACGATGCGCCATATCTCGCGCCGCCGTCGCGCCGCACGCAGACCAGTATCACCGGTATTCCCGCGCCCTCAGCCGCTTCGATGCCGCATGGTCAGATCATCCATCAGGAAATCTCGCCGACGCTGGAGCGCCGCGAAGTGCTCAAAGGCTCCCGCCTGAGCGATACCTACGTGCGGCTAAAGCATCCAGAACAAGACTTCTTTCGGAAACAGGCGGCTGATGAGCTGGAGGCTGTGGCGCCTGCGCCAGAGCCTCGCACGGGCGCTGAGCGCGTATGGCGCCGTGCGCGCATCACCCTGTTTGGTGAGCCGCTGACGACCGCCCAGCAGATACACGAGCGCCTCACCAAAGTCAAGGCGCTGGCTGTCCTCTCCAGTGATGCGATTAGCTCGGTCGCGTACGCCACAGAGGCGTCACTTGCCATCCTGATCACCGCTGGCCTGGGCGTGCTCCACTTCAATCCCTGGATCGCCGCCGCCATCGCCGCGTTGATGCTGATCGTCGGCGCATCCTACTATCAGACCATCCATGCCTATCCGCAGGGCGGTGGCTCGTATATCGTCGCCCGCAGCAATCTTGGCGACTGGCCGGGTCTGGTGGCCGCCGCCGCGCTCCTGATAGACTACGTGCTCACGGTATCGGTGAGCGTATCCGCTGGCGTAGACGCGATCGTTTCGCTCAATACCACCATGCTGAGCAAATGGGCGGTGCCGCTGGGCGTCGTCTTCATCATCTTCATCATGGTCGTCAATCTCAGGGGGATACGCGAATCAGGAACGATTTTCGCGGCGCCAACCTACGTATTCATCGGCGCCTTCCTGGTGATGATAGTGACCGGCATCATCCATGCGGCGCTCATGCCCGGTGGCCTGTTCACGCCGATTCCCCCGCATATCCATCCGTTCGGGCAGCCGCTGGGCTGGGCGCCTGAAAAGCTCTCGCTGCTGCTCGTGCTGACGGCGTTCGCATCGGGCTGTTCGGCTATGACGGGCGTGGAGGCGATCTCGAACGGCGTTCCGGCGTTTCAAGCGCCCGAATCGAAGAATGCCGCACGCACGCTCATCTGGATGATCGCTGTGCTGGTGTCGCTGTTTCTCGGCACAACGTATCTGGCCTGGCGCTTCGGCATCGAGCCGTTCAGTGGTGGTGAGCCGACCCTGACCTCGCAGATCGCCAGGCTGCTCTTTGGTGGCAGCGTCTTTACCAACTGGTTCTACTATGTCATCCAGTTTGCGACGATGCTGATCCTGATCCTCGCAGCGAACACGAGCTATGCGGACTTTCCGCGTCTCGCTTCGATTCTGGCGCACGATGGCTGGCTGCCCAAGGGTTTCTCGTTTCGTGGCAACCGGCTGGCGTTCTCAGCGGGCATCATCGTGCTGACCGTACTGGCGACGCTGCTGATGGTCGTCTTCTCAGGCAATACCGAGGAGCTGATCAACCTCTACGCGCTCGGTGTCTTTACGGCGTTCACGCTCTCGCAGAGCGGGATGGTCATCCACTGGTGGCGTCTGCGTGCGGTGCAGTCGAATGGCTGGCAGCGCTCGATGGTCATCAATGGGATTGGGGCATTGACGACTGGCCTGGTCGCGATCGTGATCATGATCACCAAGTTCGACCGTGGCGCATGGATTGTCGTACTGCTGGTTCCGCTGCTGGTGGTAATGTTCCGTGGCATCTCACGGCATTATCGGGTCGTCGCGCAACAGATCACCCAACTCGATACCCTGCCTGCCGCTGCCATGCGCCATCAGGCGCTGGCGCCCATCTCGCGCATGGATCGTGTGGCCGAGCGCACTCTGGGCTATGCGCGGTCGCTGGGACTGCCTGTGACGGTGGTGCATGTCACCACGGAGCAGGAGGATGATGGGAATTTCCGCGAGGCCTTCCACCGCTGGGCGCATGAAGTGGAGATAGCGGAGCGTGGCAAATCGTGGGGTGGCAGGCCACCTGCGCCGATTCCACAGCTCGTGGTGATTCGCTCGCCCTATCGCTCGCTGGTAGGGCCATTCCTGGAATATGTTCGCCAGCGCCGTCGCGCCTATCCCGATGGTATCGTGACGGTCTTTCTGCCAGAGTATGTACCCGCGCACCTCTGGGAGCGCGCCCTGCACAATGAGACCGCGCTGCGCCTTAAACTCGCGCTCTACTCCATGCGTGGCGTCGTCGTCACCAACGTTCCCTATCATCTGGGACGCGATGAGGAGCCAGAGAGCGAGGTCGAGCTACAACGGCGGCGCCAGCGGCGTCGGCCTGTCATCACAGATGATGAGGAAGCGCCGGCAGCGGAGTAGCGCGAGCGGAAGGAGGGCATGCAATGATGGATGGGCAAATCCCGGTGGCGCCGGAGCAGCGACGTATCGTGGCGATTGGCGGCTGCACGCTCGATGCGCCTTCACCCGATAGGGCGCTCTTTCACTTTCTCGTTGGCCTGACCGGCAAGCCACATCCTGAGGTCTGCTACGTCCCTACGGCCAATGGCGAGAAAGAAGCGAATATGCGCGCAGCCGAACGCGCATTTGGCGCGCTGGGCTGTACGATACGTCATCTGACGTTCTTCAATCCACCAGTGGCCGATCTACGCAGCTACCTGCGGGCTTGCGATCTGAGCTATGTCGGCGGTGGCAACACCAGGAGCATGCTGGCGCTCTGGCGCGAGTGGGGCGTGGACGCTATCCTGCGTGAGGCGTGGGAGCGCGGCGTAGTGCTTGCGGGGAGCAGCGCGGGCGCGATCTGCTGGTTCGAGCAGGGTATCACTGATAGCATCCCCGGCCAGCTTACGCCACTGACCTGCCTCGGCTTCCTGCGCGGCAGCGACTGCCCGCACTTCGATAGCGAGATCGAGCGCCGTCCGACCTTCCACCGCCTGCTGACCGAGCAGGCCATCAGCCCAGGCTACGCCGCCGATGATCATGCCGCGCTGGTCTTTGCGGGTGAGCGGCTGGCGCGCGTCGTCGCCACTGTTCCCACAGCCCGCGCCTACCACCTCACGCGAGACGAGTCTGGCGCCGCTATCGAATCGCCACTCGCCGCCGAACTGCTGCTATAACTCGCCAGGCGCCGCCGTCGGGGAGGCCGCGTGGTACACTCTTCGCCAGGACAGCTACGGCGGCGTCATTCCAGCGCAGGTATGACGCGCCCCTGGCCGATTGGCGGAGGATTGCGACCCATGCCAGATTCCACTTCACAGGCGACGCCGCCGTACGCTCGCTCACGGCAGAGCGAGCCACACACCGAGCTGCTCGCCTGGCGCGACGAGTTCCCCATTCTGCAGCGCAAGACCTACCTGAATAGTTGCTCGCTTGGCCCGCTCTCGCGGCGCTCGATGGCCGCGCTTCAGCGTTTCCAGGATCTCTGGAATGAGCAGGGTGCGCAGGCGTGGTATCAGATCTGGATGGGCGAGCTGGCCGCGTTGCGTGCGAAATTCGCCCGGCTCATCGGCGCGCAGCCACATGAGATCGCCATTGCGCCGAGTGTCTCCGCCGCGCTGAGCGAGATCGCCAGCGGGCTTGATCTCGGCGCGCGCAACAAAGTCGTCATGGCCGACATGGACTTCCCGACGCTAGCCTACCAATGGCTCGCGCGTGAGCGTTTGGGCGTCGAGGTAGATTTCGTATCGAGCGCTGACCAGATCACGCTGCCAGCCGAAGCGTTCCGCGCTCACCTTGACGCGCGCACAGGGCTTGTGGCTACCTCGCGCGTCTTCTATCTCAGCGGCTACATCCAGGATGTGGCGACGCTGGCGGAGATGGCCCACGCCCAGGGCGCGCTGCTGCTGGTGGATGACTATCAGGGAACAGGGCAGATTCCGCTCGATGTGAAGGCGGCGGGCATTGATTTCCTGGTGACGGGTACGCTGAAGTGGCTGATGGGCGGGCAAGGGGTTGCGTTCATCTATGTGCGCGACGAGCTGATTCCGCGACTGCGTCCCACGCACACCGGCTGGTGGGCCTCGCGCGACCAGTTTCAGTTCAAGACGCGCGAGTTCACTTACCGCGATGACGCGCAGCGGCTCGAAGCTGGCACCCCACCCATGCCCTCGATCTACATCGCCAGCGCCGCGCTCGACATCGTGCTCGACATCGGCGTAGAGCGCATTCGCGAGCGCACGCGCTGGCTGGCCGATGACCTGGCTGCGCAGGCGCGGGCGCATGGTTGGACGCTGCGCAGTCCGCTCGATGGCGCGATGCGTAGCTCGATTGTCATGCTTGAGCTGGAGCGGCCCGAAGAGCTGGTCAGGCAATTGAGCGAACGCAACATCATCGTAGACTCACGGCCCGGTCTGCTGCGCATCTCGCCGAGCTTCTACAACACCGTCGAGGAGAACGACCTCGTCATTACGACGCTTGCGGAGCTACTCGCCCAGCGCAAGCTGGCATGATTGCACGGGAATGCGTGGGCGCCGCTCGCTGCGGGGACATTGGGGGACATTCCCGCAAGACTCCGCTATCTTTCCATTCAACACAGCGTATTCCACAGTTCAGGGAGAGCATGCGATGGCGCTGGTCTTACGCGAGGACGATGTACGGGCGCTGCTGACCATGCCCGACGCGATCCGCACACTGGAGGCGATGTTCCGGCGACAGGGCGCTGGCGAGATACGCAATCAGCCGCGCGTGCGTGTGGCGCTGCCGGAGGGGCGCGGCGTCCTGCATACACTGCCTGCCTATGTGCCGGGGCAGGCGGGCGATGCGACAGCCGCAGGGCCGGGCTTCGTCGGACTGAAGAGCTATACCTCGATTGGCGGCAGGGCGCGCTTTGTTGTGCTGCTCTCCTCAGCGGAGGATGGCCGACTGCTCGCCATCGTCGAAGCCGATCTGCTCGGCCAGATGCGCACTGGCGCGGCGTCTGGCGTGGCGACACGCTACATGGCGCGCGAGGACGCACAGACCGTCGCGCTGCTCGGCGCAGGCGGCCAGGCATATACTCAGGCGCTGGCGCTGCTCGCCGTCCGACCGATACAGACGCTGCTCGTCTACTCGCGCGACCAGCAGCGGCGCGAGGCGTTCTGCCGCCGGGTAGCGGAGGCGAGCGGCGTCGAGGCGCGCCCCATCGCCAGCGCCGAGGAAGCCGTGCGCGCGGCTGACATCGTGGTGACGGTGACATCGGCGATGGAGCCAGTGCTGCGGGGCGAATGGCTGCGTCCCGGCGCGCATGTCAACGCCGTT
>VFSW01008620.1_pt1 | contig 14618 bp, 11 predicted proteins | sample 5358111 | NCBI WGS metagenome assembly VFSW01 (sample SAMN11554181, study PRJNA540505) | mine drainage metagenome | isolation source: sediment from site ElyBrook_90M | place: USA: Ely Copper Mine, Vershire, VT | collected 2017 | reverse complement strand
CCATACTCCACGTCGCGAATTCGCTGATCGTTGCGAAGCTCGATGCCGGCATCGGCAGCAAGGTTGCCAAGCCACCGCGAGACATCGTCGCCGAGAACGTGCACGAGCGGACGGGTACCCGCCTCGAGCACAATCGGCGTGAAGCCCAGTGAATGGAGGGCCGTCGCCGCCTCAGCGCCGATGAAGCCGCCGCCGACGATGGCGATCACTCCCCCGGGTTCGATGGCGCGAAGGTCGTGGCGCAGACGGATGAGGTCGTCGCGAGTGCGCAAGGTGAGAGCGAGGTCACCCGCCGAATACGCCAGGTGGCGAGCCCGGGTTCCCGTGGCGATGACGATATGCGTCCCAGCCACCTGCGTTCCGTCGGCGAGGTGCACGGTGGTCGTGGCGACGTCCAACGCGGTGGCGGCCACGCCCACGCGCAGCACGATGTCGAGCGACGCCACCATTTCCGGCGTGGCGAGGGTCGTCTTATCGACGTCCCACTTGCCCGCGAGGACTTGTTTCGACAGTGGCGGTCGATCGTAGGGGGCGTAGGGCTCGGCACCGAGGAGGGTCAGCGCCCCGTCGTATCCATCGCGTCTCAGAGACTGTGCGAATCGCCAACCCGCCAATCCCGCGCCGACGACGATGACGTGGTCAGCACCCGTCAGTGTCGTCATGAGAACATCGCCAGCCACTGTTCCGCGCTCGTAGGAGCCAGGACGTAATTGTGTGCTCGCACCGAGCCCAAGGTGGCGCTGTCGTCGGCGGAATAATGGTGACCCGGAAATAGCACCACGTCGTCGTCGAGCGACGCCATGCGCTGGGTCAGCGTTCGGTACATCTCCGCGGGATCGGAACCGGGTAGGTCAGTGCGACCACAGCCCTCGAGGAACAACGTGTCGCCACTGACCAACCGGCCCTCCACCAGGATGCACTGACTGCCCGGTGTGTGGCCCGGTGTGTGGATGAGCGTGGCGACGACCTCGCCCACACTCACCTGGTCGCCAGACTCATGCACGACGAGCGCGTCGACACCGACCCCCGTGCGCTCCCTCACCCATTCGACCTCTTCGGCGTGGACGTGGACGGGCACGTCGACACGCTCCAGGAGCTCGGCGATGCCAGCGATTTCGTAACGACCTGCGAGACTGCCACCCACGTGATCGGCGTGATAATGCGTTGCGATGGCCCCGACGACTCGGAGCCCGTCGGCCTCGACCAGGTCCACCAATTCACTCGGACGATACGCGGGATCCACGAGAACGGCGGAACCCGTCTCACGATCCCCGAAGGCGTAGACGAAGTTCACCATCTGCCTCGCCACTGGATCGTCGACAGCGAAGTCCCGACCACCTTGCATCTGGCGGAAATAGAAGCGATCACTCATTCGACATCGACGACCTTCGCCAAGCGCGGAGCCAACTCCTCCACCTTCGCCTTCGTCGCGTCCAGGCGGGCCTCCAGCGATTCGATGATTGCGGTGGCCCGCTCCAACTTGACGAAGAGGTCATCCACGCTCACCTCGCCCTCGTCGAAGGACGCCACAATGCTGTCCAATTCGTCGGTGGCCTGTTTCCAGTCATTGATGTTGCTCATGACGCTGCTCCATTCTTTTCCGTAACGCTAGAGTCGAACGACCCGTCACTGAGCGTGACGTGCACCGACTCGCCGATCTCGACGTCGACGAGGGATTTCACGACCTCACCACGTTGATTGGTGACGATCGACCAACCCTGGGCGAAGCGGCGCCTGGGGTCGTAGGCGCCCAATAGCTGGCGCTTGGCGCTGAGAAGGTGTTCGGCGCTCACGATCACGTGCCGACTGTGGGTGATCAGGCTGGTCCGAGTGCTTGACAGGTGCCGCTGTTCGGCCCGGAGACGGTCACGCACTGCAAAGATCATCGTCCGACGGCGCTCGGCTACGTACTCGGTCGCCTCGTCGAGGATCTCTTGTGTGGCATCGAGAACCCTCTGGGCCGGGACCTTCACTTGGCGCTGGTGCCAGCTCTCGACGATGGCCGCGATCTCCTCACCAAGTTTGGTCGGGGTGATTGCCCGCGTGTGGGCCACGAGATCCGCGATCGACTCATCACCGGTGTGACCAATGCCGGTGAACACTGGCGTGGTGCAGTGGGCGATGGCGCGTGCCACACGCTCGTCGTCGAAGCACGCGAGGTCGCCCTTCGAGCCGCCACCTCGCACGAGACATATCAGGTCGACCCCATGGGCATCGAGAGTCTCGATGGCTCGGACGATCTGGGGCGGGGCTGACTCCCCTTGGACCGCCGTCTTCACGAGGACGATCTCGAACCCATATCCCGAATTCAGCAGCTGACCGGTGAAGTCGCTGTAGCCCTCGGTGCCGGGGCTGGCCACCAGCCCCACTCGAAGAGGCACCGGCGACAAGATCGTTCGCTTGTTGAGGTCGAGAAGTCCCTCACCCTGAAGTCGAGCGATGAGCTCGAGTCGGCGGCGAGCGACATCGCCCAGCAGACTTTGGACGTCGACCTGGGTGACGGTGAAGCCGATCTTGCCTTGAGGCGCATAGAGATCGATGTACCCGTAGAAACTCACGATGAGTCCCGGCTTCAAGGTGATGCCGTCCTCAGCGAATTTGCGCCTGATCGGGGCCCATTGTGTCGCCCAGCAATGGGTGTTCAGTACCGGTCGCTTCGTGTCCGAAGCAACGGAACCGGCATCCACGAGGTCGATGTACACGTGGCCCTTCTCGTATACCTTCGCAATCTCGCCGCGGACCCAATGAGGGTGACGACGTCCGAAGGCCGACTCGAGTCGAGCGGTCAACAACTGATAGAACTCGCCGACCTCAAGTACCGCTGCGACGACTGGCTCGGTGTCAGATTCCACGTGGTGAGGCTATCGTCCGAATGTCACGCCCGAATGGCTCTTGTCGTCCTCGCGATGGTGTGTCAGACTTGTTGAGGATGGTGAGTCGACTGGGTGGCCGCACCGCACGGAAACGGGCGGTGAGGAAAGTCGGGGCTCCACAGGGCAGGGTGCTCGCGAAATGTGAGTCACGGTGACGTGCAGGACAGTGCCACAGAGAATAAACCGCCGATGGCCCGGGTGACTGGGCACAGGTAAGGGTGAAACGGTGCGGTAAGAGCGCACCAGCGTAGCGAGCGATCGCGACGGCTCGGTAAACCCCACCCGGAGCAAGATCAAACATGGGGGCGCGTGGCCCGCATGCCCCTCGGGGCACTCCCAAGGTAGATCGCTGAGATGGATGGCCGCCCACCCTCCCGCAAGGGAGGTGGACAGAACCCCGCTTATAGGTCGACTCATCATCCAACCACTTCGAGACCGGAAAGGGACTGTCGTGCTGCATCTGCCCTTCCGGGAACTACCACATCCCGATCTTGGCGAGCCCGACACCCGGTCCCCGGTCCGCTACCTCATGTGGATCGCGGCCCGACAGAAGGGCCTGCTCTTCTGGAATGCCTTCTTCGGCATTGGTTGGATGGTGAGTCAAGCCCTGCTCTGGGCGGCCGTCGGAGCCGCCATCGACCACGGCATCACGGGACGCAACGAGGGCGAACTCTTCAAATGGGTGGGCATCGTGATGGCCCTCGGTCTCGTGCAGGCAACGTGCGGAGCGCTGCGCCACCAGCTCGCCGTGACCAACTGGATGCACGCTGCCTATCGGACCGTCCAGGTCATCGGTCACCACCTCTCGCGAACTGGCAGCGCGCTTACTGACACCATCCCTTCGGGTGACATCGTCAACACAGTCGCCGCGGACGCGATGCGCATCGGCGGCGCCTTCGACGTGTTCGCACGGTTCATGGGTGCGATCGTCGCGTGGGTGGTCGTCTCGGTCATCTTGCTCAGCACGTCGGTTGAGCTCGGTCTCATCGTCCTGATCGGCGTTCCAATCCTCGCGTCCTTGACCACTCCATTGATGCGTCCCCTGCACGCCACCCAAGCAGCTCAGCGAGAAGCCGCCGGTCGATTGGCCGCACTCAGTTCGGATACTGTCGCAGGCCTTCGCATCCTGCGGGGCGTTGGAGGTGAGGAGGTGTTCCTGCAGAACTACCGCCGCCAAAGCAATCTGGTGCGTCTGGCTGGCAATCGTGTGGCGGCGCCCCAGGCCGGTCTCGAATCAGGACAAGTCCTGCTCCCGGCGATCCTGACGGCGATCGTCACCCTGCTTGGCGCGCGTGACGTCATGAATGGATCACTCCAAGCCGGTCAACTGGTCGCCTTCTTCGGCTACGCGACCTTTCTCACCACCCCGCTGCGCACCGCAATCGAATACGTCATCGCCACCACCCGCGCCTACGTCGGCGCGGGCAAGGTCCTGCGGATCCTCAACGTCCAACCGCTCATTGCTGAACCCGAGTCTCCTGCGAAATGGCCCCACCACGTCGAGTCGATTTACGACACCCGCAGTGGGTTGTCGGTCGTGCGCGGGCGGATGGTCGGGTTGGTGACGGAATCCCCGGCCGAGGCGGCCGAGCTCTGCGATCGTCTGGGACACTTTGTCCCCGAGACGCACGGGGTCTTGATCAACGGTCTACCGATCGAGAGCTTTTCACTCTCCGATGTGCGCACGCACATCGTCGTGAGTGATATCGAGCCTCGGCTGTTCTCCGGCGAACTGCGTGGAGAACTCCATCCGCATGGCACCGCCACTGATGAAACCATTCTCACGGCGCTCATCGCCACCAGTTCTCTCGATATCCTCGACGCCCTCGAGGACGGGTTGGACACCATCGTCGAAGAGCGCGGGCGCGGATTCTCGGGCGGCCAACGGCAGCGGCTGAGCCTCGCCCGCGCAATTCTCACCGAGGCGGAGCTACTCATTTTGGTGGAGCCGACTTCGGCGGTCGACACCCACACCGAGGGCCGCATCGCCACTCGACTGCGCGAGGTTCGGCGCGCCAAGACGACGATCATCGCCTCCACGAGTCCCGTGATGCTCGAGGCCATGGACTGGATCTTTGTCATTGAGCAAGGTCGCGTGATCGCCGAGGGCACGCACGCCTCGTTGAGCGACACGTCCAGTCTGTATCGACAAACCGTCCTGCGCGAGGACTCCTAATGGGCCAGCTGCCAACCGCGTCGTCCCGTGTGGTGCGCGAGAACGCCAAGAAACTCATCTCCCAACACCGCCGTCCCCTCGTCAAGATGATGATGCTGTATGCGTTAGCGGCCGTGGCCGCGCTCATCCCGGCGTGGATCATCGGCCAGATCACCAACCTCGCAGCCGCCCATCGTTTGACAAGTGGGCGAATCGATGCATTGGTCACGGAGTTGTTCGTGGCCTCGATGTTTTACGCTGGACTGTCGTTCCTCGCCCGACGCCGTAGTTACGTGCTGGGCGAGTCGGTGTTCGCACAGCTACGCGAGGAATTCCTCCAGAGCGTCTTGAGCCTGCCTCTGGTCGAGGTGGAGCGCGCCGGCACGGGGGATCTCCTCAGCCGCACCACCAACGACATTGAGTCGCTGTCACGAACCGTGCGGTTCGCCTTGCCCGAATGGCTCGTGGCGAATATCCAGGCCATCTTGACTCTGGTTGCCATGTTGCTGGTCAGTCCACTCGCGAGCATGGCGAGTCTGGTGTCGCTCCCCTTCCTCTTCTTCTCCACGCGCCGCTACCTTCGCTACGCGACGCCCGGTTATCGCCGCGAACGGATCAGTTACGCGACCATGTCGGGCTCGGTCTCTGAGACCGCCGACGGCGCTCGTACCATTGACGCCCACCGGTTGGGGCCGCGCCAGACTCGGCGGATCGAGGAGAATATTCGTGAGTCGTTCTACGCGGAGATGTACACGATGCTCATGCGCCTCGTGTGGTTCCCGACCGTCGAAAGTGCGCTCGCGCTGGCCGTGGCGACCACCCTGGCTTGGAGCGGCTGGCTGGTGTTGCACGGTTACGTTTCAATCGGCGCCGCGACCACGGTCACGCTCTACGTGGTCCAGATCAACGAACCGCTCGACCGCATCATCTCGTGGCTCGACGAACTGCAAATTGGGCAGACCGCCCTCGCCCGACTCGTCGGCGTCTCGGTCGTGAGGGACGATCGACCAGCGACGGGGCCCGAACCGCTCGACGAGACCATCACGTTGCGTGACGTCCGATATTCCTACCGAGCTGGTCATGACGTCTTGAACGGCGTATCGCTCCAAGTGCGACCCGGCGAACGCCTGGCCATCGTCGGACCCTCCGGCGCGGGCAAGTCGACGATTGGACGGCTCATCGCCGGCATCGACTCCCCGCGCACTGGCGAAGTGTTGGTGGGCGACGTGTCGCTGACCCAGATGCCGCTCGAGACCCTGCGGCGCCATGTTGCCCTCGTGACCCAGGAGCATCACATCTTCATCGGCACGGTGCGCGACAATCTGGCCCTCGCCGAACCCAATGCCTCCGACGAGGAGATCACCCGGGCGCTCGACGCCGTCGATGCGCTCGACTGGGTGAAGGCCCTGCCCCAGGGGTTACTCACCGAGCTCGGCACCACCGGCCATCCGATCACCCCCGCTCAGGCCCAGCAGCTGGCGTTGGCCCGGCTGGTCCTGAGTGACCCCCACACACTGGTCCTCGACGAGGCCACGGCACTGCTCGATCCCCGCGCCGCCCGACATCTGGAACGATCGCTGAGTGCCGTACTCTCGGGACGCACGGTGATCGCAATCGCACACCGCCTGCACACCGCCCATGACGCCGACCGCGTGTGCGTGGTCATGGACGGACGAATCGTCGAACTGGGCACCCACGACGAGTTGGTCGCCCTCCAAGGCGAGTACGCCGCGCTCTGGCGGAGCTGGCGCAGTGACCGCACCGAAGGCTCGTAGGCTCTTCACTTGTGAGTTCTCCACTGCGAGGCGCCGAGATCGACGCCTGCGTCCACCGCGTCGCCCTCGTGCGAGCCGAGCCGCTGGCGGCCCAACGCACGCCGGAGAGCCCCGAACTGGAGCGCCGTCGGCGTGAGGCGGAGCGACATCGCGAAGAAGTGCTCATGCGGCTTCAGTCACTGCACCCCTACGCCGTCGTCTCATCCGGCCACGATCACACTCGCGAACTGATGGCTGGGGGTGCGGCGCTGATCTTGCGTCCCCGCTTCACCGACGTGGACGCCGCGCGTCGCACGGCAGCCGTCCAGGCGCTCGTACGGGTCGGCCGCATTGACGAACGCTTCAACTTCGCCCCGCTCATCGTGAAGAACCACGAGATCACCGAGCACGCCGCAACCCGCCACCTATCCGAAGGAACTCTGGAACGCCTGACGCCGGGCGATGTCGTGGTCCGTGATGGCATCGGATTGCGATCCACGCCAACGGTGCGGCGCGATGGTCTGCTCCTCTCCGGCGCGTTGCGTATTCTGCAAAGCCTCGGCCACGCCGACCCCTCAGCCCGGGGCGCCTTGGTCGACCGCAACCAACGTCTCTGGTGGCTGGACCTCGACACCGCCTCGCACCCCCGCTTCAACCTGACCGCCTACGACGGGCTCTACCAGGAGCGACTCGACGTGCTGCTCGCCCTCGATGAATGGTTCGACGTGGGCGGGGAGTTCCCGACGGAGCCCTACTGGCACCGCGAATGTCTGACCTGCCAGTTCAACACCCACTGCGAGGGTGAACTCGAGGAACACGACGACGTCTCTCTGGTCCGCTTCACCAACATCGATCAACAGCGGTTGTTGCGCGCGGCCGGCATCGCCACCCGGGCCGATCTTGCGCGGCTCGACCCACGACGCGCCCAGCGCGCCCGACTTGTCAACCCCGCCACCGACACTCCGACTGAGGTAGAGGTAATCCTCGGTCGGAGCATCGACAAACTCGACGACCTGATCTATCGGGCCCGCTCCCACGTCCGGTCGAGTTTCCTACGAATCCATGATCCTTCGGAGATGGGCTGCCCGGTCGCCGACATCGAAGTAGACGTCGACATGGAAAGTTTCGACGACACCACGTATCTGTGGGGTGCATTCGTCACAATCAATCATCCAGTCGAGGGCGTTGTCGCCGGTTATCACTCTTTCGTCGACTGGAAGGAATTGAACGCCGACAGCGAAGCCCGGATCTTCGCGGACTTCTGGACGTGGTTCAGTAGCGTGCGCGCTGCCTGTCACGATCAGTCACGTACCTTCGCGGCGTACTGTTTCTGGGCCCAAGCTGAGGACGGTGCGATGAATCGCGCCGTCGCGACCCCCCTGACCGGCGGGCCCACGATCCACGACCTCACGTTGTTCCGTAACCACTCTCCCAAGGAGTGGGTGGACCTGCACGATCTCGCAAAACACCAGATTCAGACCGAAGGGCCCCTTGGCTTGAAGCAATTGGCCGTGGCATCGGGCTTTACGTGGCGTGACGAGAATCCGAGCGGCGAGGCATCAATGCTGTGGTTCGAGGTCGCCGTGCTCGACGACGCCGCACCTGCACTGGCCTCGCGCCAACGGATCCTTGAATACAACGAAGATGACTGTCGTGCGACTAAGGCGCTGCGCGATTGGTTGATCGGTCCCGCCCAGACGCTGGCGCATCGCGACACCCCCCTGTAGGACAGCGAGTGGTCGTTAGCATTGGCACGTGGCCCCTGTGACGTCGACGACTGGAACCGACGCCACCTCGAAGTCCTCCGCGCGTATCCTCGGGGCGATAAACGCCCTGATCGCGTTGTCGGGTGCCTGGCTGCTCGCGGTGGCGATCGCCAACCTGGTCCGCGGAGATGTCGCTCGAGGACTCTGGCTTCTCATGGCGGTCATCGCCATTCGCTGGTTGTTGGCGAACGGGCTGCGCGAGTGGGGCGATGCTGTCGCCGCACGAATTAGGGACCAGTGGCGCCGCGAACTGCCCGTCCACCTTGCCCTGCCGCGCCGCGAGCACGAACGAGCTCGAGGTGATTTGGCGCTGGCAATCGATAGCGCGGCAGAGGCCCCCATGCTCGAAGTGCTCGCCACCAGCGCCCGTGTCGCGGTACTCGGTTTCGTACTCGTCTACATGGCCGCTGGATGGCCCAGCCTCGCCATCAGCGGGGCCCTCCTCGCGAGCGCCATTCCTCTCTACCTGCGAGCGGGTAAACGCAGCGAAGCCATGGCGAAACAGTATGAGGAGCGCCGCACCATGCTCGAGGCACGCCAACTCGAACTACTTCGCCACGGACCGGAACTGCGCGCACTTGGCGCCATCCCATTTGGCGCGAATGAAATTGGAGCCATCTCGGACTCCGAGCATGCGATCGCACTGCGGGCAATACGGGTGGCGCTGGAATCCTCCCTGGTCACCGAGTTTCTCAGTGGCGTCAGTATCGGCCTGGTCGCGATGGCGGTGGGCTTCTCCTTGTTGGGAGGCCGAATCTCCCTGGAGCACGCGCTAGTTGCGGTACTCGTCACCAGCGAGATCTTTCTCCAAGTCCGTCGATTCGGGACGGAGTTCCATCGCCGTGAAAACGCTGACCGATCGATCGCTTTGCTCGCGGAGGTGTCAACTCCGGCGCCTCCAGTCGGCCGGGGTCATCTTCTAACGAGCGATCGGCTCGTGACGACGGTCAATTCCGAACCTGTGTCAGTCGATGTCGGCGAGGGTGAGCGGGTCCTAGTCACCGGCCCATCCGGCGCTGGCAAGACCACACTGCTGCACACGTGGCTGGGCTGGAGTCCGGCCATTGCGGGCACGGTCAAATTCACTGAGCGACCCATTGGCTACGTCGGTGTCGACAGTGCCTTACTGTCGGGCACATTGCGCGAGAACCTCACGCTGGGCGCCGTCATCCCGGACGAGGTGGTGCTCAGGTTGCTCGAATTACTCGACTTGGTCGGCCCACGCTTCCATGATCTCGATGCAGTCCTGCTTGCCGACGGCGGGGGAACCAGCACCGGTGAGCGAGTGCGGCTCGTGTTGGCCCGCGCGCTGCTGTGTGATCCCGCCCTGGTCGTCCTGGACGACATCGGCGGTGTTCTCGATGCTCACGCACGACAGTGCGTACGCGCGGCCCTGTCAGTATCCCCGACCATCGCTGTCGTCGAGGCGAGCGTCGATGATCCGGTCATGACTGATTTCGACACGCGGATCGAGGTCGGTTCGTGAACGCGGACCTCCAGCGCCTCACCCGGTGGCTGCGCCGGGCGCAGCCGCCGCGTCGTGCCCTCCTGCGCGCGCTCGGTGCCGGACTCGTCGCCTCGGCGACCAACGTCGCCCTCTTGGTCGGCGCGGTAGCGCTCCTCGTCGCGAGCGCCGCCCGTCCGGGCCTGTCGGCCGTTCTCGGTCCCCTCATCCTGATTGAACTCTTCGCATTTCTGCGCTCACCACTCCGTTTCGCCGAGCGAATGAGTGCCCACCGGCTGGGTTATCAGGCCGTGACGCGCTGGCGGCAATGGTTGGTGACGATGGTCGGTGGACTCGACTTCTCACGATGGCGCCGCTACGCATCGGGCGAGTTGCTCGAACGTGCACTGCGCGACACCGACGAGCTCCAAGACCTCTGGCTGCGCAGTGTCATCCCCCTTGCGACCACGTTGATGGTCATGGCCCTCAGTGACGTCGTGGTCGCGGTCCTCATTCCTCGAGGTTCGTGGTGGACAGTGGTCGGGGTCATGGTCCTCGCGCAGTTCGCCGGTGTCATCGCGCTCGTGGCCAACTACAAACCACTGCTGTCGGCCGATAGAAATCTGCGCCGTGCTCGCGGCGCCTATCGGGCTGAACTCGTTGAATTGAGCACCGTGACCCCGGAGCTGACACGGCTAGGACGCTTCGATCACGTCCTCAGCCGCTCGAACCATCGCACGTCGCAGCTGCGAGATGCCGAAGATGCACTGCTCCGACGACGACGCCGTTCGGAACTGGTCGGACCAGTGGCCACGTCAATTGCGCTCTGCGGGGTCGGGCTGCACCCTCGCAGCGCGCCCGTGTGGATCGTGGTGGCGGCGATGCTGGCCCTGGCCACCTACTCTGCCCTGTCGTCGATACGGTCGGCCCTCGACCCCGCCGTCGCGGTCAGCGGTGGCGCCGAACGACTCGAGGAACTGGGTGGACCGGCGCACGCTGGTCATTTTGACTGGCCCGACGACGTGACGGTTCATCTGGATCACGTCACTATTCATGAGGGAGGCGTCCCCATTGTCCTCGATGCGTCACTGGCGCTCTCCCCCGGTCGTCGCGTCGCCATCACCGGTGCTTCGGGCTCGGGCAAGTCGACCCTGTTGCGTGCGGTCGCCGCGCTCGACGCCGTCCAATCGGGCTCGATCAGCATTGGTCGAGTTCCCATCGATGAAATCGATGAAGTGCAGTTGCGTCGCCGCCTGACCTACGTACCAAGCGAACCCGGCCTCACGAGAGGCTTCGTCACCGACGTCATCAAGATGGGGCGCGCCACTGAGCGCGATAGCGAGGCTGATCTCGCGGCAATGGGCATCCCCGTGAGCAGCGCCGCTCGTTGGGAGGGACTCTCACGTGGCGAAACCGAACGCGTGGCCATTGCCCGCGCGATGGTCACGAACCCCCAGGTATACGTCTTGGACGAGCCGACCAGTGGCCTCGGCGTCGAAGAGACCGCTTCGGTCCTCGCGCTGCTGGCTATCACCGGGGCCGCGTTCTTGGTCGCCACCCACGATCCCCGAGTGGTGGCGTGGTGTGATGAGGAGTGGCGACTGGTCGACGCCCGACTGGAGCGAATTAGCCGTTGATGGTCTTCATGCCTTGCGCGTGGTAGCGCTCACCCGCCACTTCACCGCGCGGCACCGCCGCTTCGAGCGCCGCGATGTCGTCCGCGCTGAGCACGACATCACTCGCGGCGATGTTCTCCCGCAACCACTTGCGACGCTTGGTTCCGGGAATCGGCACGACGTCAGCGCCACGCGACAGCACCCATGCGAGAGCCAGCTGCGCCACGGTCACACCCTTGGCCGACGCGATCTGCTCTAGATTCGCGACTAACTGAAGGTTGTGCTCGTAGGCCTCGCCCGAGAAGCGCGGATGATTCTTGCGGTAATCACGCTCGCTGGCCGCCTCCCGATTGCTCGCCTCGTTGGTCAGGAATCCGCGTCCGAGTGGACTGTACGCGACGAAACCGATGCCCAGGCGACGGCAGGCGTCGAGCACGCCGTCCTCGGGGTCGCGGCTCCACAGCGAATATTCGGTCTGCAACGCGGTCACCGGGTGCACTGCGTGCGCGCGCTCGAGCGTCGCCGCCGACGCTTCGGAGATGCCGAGGTGGCGGACCTTGCCCGCCTCGACGAGTGACTTCATCGCACCCCACGTCTCCTCGATGGGCACCGACCGGTCGACCCGGTGTTGGTAGTAGAGGTCGATGTAGTCGACACCAAGTCTGCGAAGAGAGTCGTCGCAGGCCTTCACGACGTAGTCGGGCTCACCGTTGATACGCAGGAATGACCCGTCAGCACCACGTTGATTGCCGAACTTCGTGGCGAGAACCACTTCGTGTCGGCGATCCTTGATCGCTCGCCCGACGAGTTGCTCGTTGGTGAACGGACCGTACATGTCAGCCGTGTCGAGAAAGTTCACGCCACTGTCCAGTGCCTCATGAATGGTGGCGACGGATTCGTCATCATCACCGATTCCGTAGAACTCGCTCATGCCCATGCAGCCCAGACCCTGCTCCGAAACGACCAGTCCCTGGCCCAACGTACGACGATTCATCGTGGCTCCCTCATGTGAAATTCCTCACAAACCGTTGTTTGCAGGCCTCCTGAGACAGAGTAGCGGCTCGGGACGAGGTATTTTTTACTCATTGGCTGGGGGGGCCAAACATCGAGGGCCCGTCCGTTCCTCTCGTCAGGAACGGGCGGGCCACTCAGTGTCTGCGGTGCAGTCTGCCTCGCAACACGCGCGCCACGTAGGGTGGAACCGTGAGTACCCCGGTGTCATCGTCGGACGTGTCGGCGGAACACGTGAAGCCCCTCATGCGGGGTTGGCTCCACGTGATCGGTGCTGTGCTGCTCGTTCTGTGCTCACCAATCCTTCTCATCCGAGCCCACACGTGGGCCGAAGTCGCGTGGGTGTCGTGCTACCTCCTCGGAGTCGAGGCGATGATGGTCACGAGTGCCCTGTTCCACCGCATCCAGTGGTCGCCGTCGCGTCGGCGCGCATGGCGAAGGGCCGACCATTCGACGATCTTCCTCGCAATCACTGGCTCGTACCTCGCGATCGCGGGTTTGACCATGCACGGCACCATTCGCCTGGTGCTGATGATCATTATTGGTTCCGGGGCACTCATCGGCATCGCCGTGCGCCAACTTGCGCTCGATACCCCGAAGTGGGTCAACACCCTGCCCTACCTCGTGGTGAGCTGGGCCGCGATTACCGTCATGCCTCAGATCTACCGCGGTGGTGGACCGCTGCCCTTCGCCCTCATCGTGGCCGGCGGCGTCGCCTACTCGCTCGGTGCCGTCGCCTACGGCGCTCGCCGTCCCCGTCTCTCACCGCGGGTCTTTGGTTACCACGAACTCTTTCACGCTTTCACGCTGGTTGGCGCGGGACTCCATTTCGCGGCCATCGCCGTTGCCCTGCGCTGATCACTCCAGGGAGGGCACGACGTTGTAGTGGAGCAGTGCCGGCGTCGACAATCGCGTCGTGATCGTGGTGATCGAACCATTGTTGAGTTGCATCCGCCACACCGTCGATGTCGGCACGCCGAGCGCCCAGACCATCGCCGACTTGATGGGTGACACGTGACTCACGATTGCCAAATGATGTTCGCGAGAGTGGAGCAAACTCGACTCGTCCACGAGAAGTGCCTCGAGTTGGGCGTGCACGCGCAGGTCGACGTCGACCAAGGACTCGCCACCGCCGAAGGCCATCGCGTGGTCGCGTTCGAACGCGCGCCACTGCTCACCGCTCACCGCACTGAGCGGTTCACCATCGAGCGTCCCGTAATCCACCTCGATGAACGCCTCATTGACCGTCGCCTCGACATGGGGGATCGCCAACGCTGCAGTCTCACGGGCCCGCTGCAACGGCGAAGTCCACACCTCGCGAACGTCCTTCAGCAGGTCTCGTAACGCAGTGGCCTGGCGTCGGCCCAATTCAGTGAGGTCGGGATCGCCCCGCCCCACGAGAAGGTTGCGGGCATTGGACGTCGTTTGACCGTGACGGATGAGGATGATCACGGCAGGAGCAACCTCCCGCACTCCGGACAGGGCATGAACGTCTCCGGAGCTTGGGCCTTCCAGCGATCGAAGTCAAGCGGTGACAGGGCAATGCGACACCCGTCACAGCGTCCATTGTCGACCTGGGCCGCGCCCGCCGCGCCAGCTCGCATGAGGGCGGCGTCGTAACGGGCGAGCAACTCGGCCGACACTGCTGCGGCACGCTCTCTGCGACCGTCTCGCAGCGCTATCAATTCCTCATCGAGCGACGACTGCAAGTCGATGATGACTCCTTGGAGGTCCTTTCGTCGTGCGACCAGGGGTTGCGCCTGGGACCGGATGGTTTGCACCATCTCGTCGAGGGGCTCGACCTCAATCAACAGATCCAGCTCGCGGTCCTCGGCCCGCCCCAGTAGTTCGCGTACGTGGTCCAACTCGGTGTGCAGTGCCGTCAGTTCACGAGCGTTAGCGGTGGACGCTCCCAGGGTGCGCTCCAGGTCTCCCACTCGCTTGTGTAATCGCTCCGTCTCGACGGCGCTGTCCTCATAGGCCGTGCGCACCGGTGCCT
>VFSW01008619.1_pt1 | contig 14618 bp, 13 predicted proteins | sample 5358111 | NCBI WGS metagenome assembly VFSW01 (sample SAMN11554181, study PRJNA540505) | mine drainage metagenome | isolation source: sediment from site ElyBrook_90M | place: USA: Ely Copper Mine, Vershire, VT | collected 2017 | reverse complement strand
TGCCCTCTGCTCCATGCTGATTCATCACAATACCTTCACTGCCACCGCCGTAATATTGTCCTTCCCTCCCTGCTCATTCGCCAGCTCCACCAGCCTGTTTCCCATTGCCTTGACGTCGGGTGCCGTTGTGCAGACCTTGCGTATATCGTCGTCCGCAACCTCTCCCCAGAGCCCGTCCGTGCAGAGCAGGAGCGTGCCGCCTTTCCTGAGCGCAACGCGAAAGGTGTCCACAATGACGCTCTTGTCACTCCCGATCGTGCGGAAGAGGAGGTTGGCCTTGGGGTGGGTCCTGGCTTCTTCTTTTGTGAGCTTGCCCGCGTTGACCAGTTTCGCCACCAGGGAATGGTCCGTGGTGACCTGGGAAAAGGACCTGTCCTCGATCCAGTAGGCCCTGCTGTCCCCCACGTTCGCAATGAACGCTGCGCCATCCGCCGCGAGTGCGACGCAGAGGGTTGTCCCCATGTTCGATCCTTTGCGCGTCGCCTCTTGCAGCACTTCATTATTCGCCTGCTGCACGGCACGCTCGACGAGCGAGAGCAGGTCGCTGCTTTGTTCGTGCTCCTCCTGCACGACCCTGCACACGGTATTCATCGCGATCTTGCTGGCCACCTCGCCGGCATCATGTCCGCCCATGCCGTCGGCAACGACAAAGAGGGCTTTGTCCGCAAATGCAAGGATTGAGAAGTTGTCTTCATTGCAGCGCCTTATCTTGCCCCTGTCCGTGGTCCCGTACCAGTCGAGCGGCAGCGGCCCTGTTGTTTCGGAAAGGACCGACCCCGGGCCGGGCCTGAGCCTGAGCGTGTGGGCCGGCTGAAGCACCCGCGTCAGGTTCTGTATTTTTTTTGTTTTGACTGGAGCCGGACTTTTGTACGGATCAGTTTCGACAATCGGCCGGCGCATCTCGCTACCCTCCTGAGCGCTTATCCCCATGATCCTTTTCAGACATCCCGACAAGCCGTATTCCATAGTCGTCTCCCGCTTACAACGTCTGAGGTCCTGTTTTCTGCTTTCGACGTGATAGACTGCATTGCTCATGCCAGAATGAGGAGAGTTGCCTGGTGTGGTTATTGAAAGAGGAAATACATTTTGAATCGAAGGGTTACCGGTGGTTCATGTGAACGAGGATGGTTTTGGACGGGACGGGCAGAAGAAAAAAGATATGATTATCGAAGAGCGGGTATTCGATTTTCGAATACCCGGTGAGGCTATCCGATCCTCAGCACCTTCGCGCCGCGGATCTTTCGTTCTTTCAGTTCGATGAGCGCACGATTGGCTTCTTCAAGGGGATAGGTCTGGACCTCCGGTCTGATCAACATCTTTGTTGCCAGGGCCAGGAATTCCTCGACGTCGGACCCCGTAATGTTCGCAACGCTCTTGATCTCCTTCTCCATCCAGAGGTCGCGGGGATAATCGAGCGTAAGCAGCGCATCCTTGTCTTGCTCCTCTTTCCGGATCGCGTTGATCACCAGCCGTCCGCCCTGTTCAAGGTTTTTCATGGCATCAACGATTGGCTGCCATGCCGGCGTCGTGTCGATGATTGCGTGAAGCTTTTCCGGTGGTTCTTCTCCGCTCTGCCCTGACCAGATTGCGCCAAGCTCTTTCGCGAACCGGCGCTCCCCTTCGGTGCGCGAGAAAACGTAGATGGGCGAAGCGGGATATAGATACTTCACCATCTTGAGCACGAGATGCGCTGATGCGCCGAAGCCGGTCAGCCCGATCGTATCGCCGTTGTTCATGTTTGCCAGACGGAGCGAACGGAAACCGACGGCGCCTGCGCATAAAAGAGGCGCGGCTTCGGCGTCGGAAAATGGTTCCGGTATCCGGTACGCGTACGACTCGGGGACCGTCGTGTATTCCGCGTATCCGCCGTCTGCGTCCCTGCCTGTTGCTTTAAAATCGTTGCAGAGGTTTTCCTCGCCTGCCTTGCAAAACCTGCACGCACCGCAGGCTCCATGGATCCATGCGATGCCGACTCGATCGTTTATCTTGAATTTGCCCGCATTCCTTCCCAGCTTTTCCACACGGCCGACGATTTGATGTCCAGGGACGATCGGGAACTTCGACGGAGGCGTCCGTCCTTCGATCTCGTCCAGCTCCGTGTGGCACACGCCGCAGACCGAGACCTTCACGAGAATTTCGTGCTTCAGAGGGACCGGGATGGGCAAGTCAGCCGGTTCGAGCGGCGACTTGTTCTCCGAAAGGTCCGCGATATGATTCAGCACCATTGCTTTCATAATAAGTCAACAAACGCGAAACAGCTTGTCACCGACAAAAGCTCATGCTTCGACGACCTCGGCGCGACCGGAATTGACCTCGCGCTTTTTTCTCTACCGTTCACCCCGGGCCGGTCGAAGGATCGCAGCCCTTTCGCTCCATTTGGTTTTTTTATTCATAATTTATTATAGCAGAGAGAACGGAAAAGATAAAATCGGGAGAAATGCGACGGTAAATAGGCCGTAGAGGTCGCCCCTCGAAAACTTTTTAGTCAAGCCAGTAAATCTATCTATGACATTCCGGCAAATCTTCCACCCTCAGAGGGGAAGTAAAAGAAATAATATTGACATTATTTGACGTAATGCTGTAATCTCCAACACTAGAATTCCCCTAAAGGAGACAACGCTCGTGGCCATTAATAACTTAACCCAAAAACCCGCATCATATCGTTTTCTGATAAAGCTTGAGGCAGACGTACAGCACATTTGTAAGATGAGATCAACTGAATGGGAAGATTCATTGAATTGTGGGGCGTTCATTTTTGAATTGAAGGACAGTATCAACGGTTTTTTGTCGAAAGACTTGAAAAGCTGTACAAAGAAAGAGAAAAAAATCATAAAAGATTGCCTTATTGAGATTCGCAAGATATTGCGATTACTTCAAATCTCCTATGGAACAAAAGTCTCTTCCCTCACGATTCATAGCATGGTTTCGGACATGCGGAACTATATTCATGAAACTCGAACCAAACTTGGGAATGCGTTGCCGTAAGTTGTCGGCCGTAACACGCATAAACATTACGCTGCCAAAACAACAAGTACGGAAAGGACTTGTCATCTCAAAACTGAACCCTGAAATGCATGAGAGCGACAGATATTTGTGATTTACCGGCGAATCAATTCACTTTGAAAAGATTCGCTGGAATGACCGGCAGATTCCCCGAAGGGGGTGGAAGCTTGCCGCTTGAATCAGCGTTCCATACAATGTAAGGACAAAAAAGGCGGCCCCGCACTTTCGGGGCCGCCCAAAATAGTCAATTTCATGTGTTACGAGAACCGACAAATGATGATGATGATCTACTTCCCGTGGCACTTCTTGTATTTTAAGCCGCTCCCGCAAGGGCACGGATCGTTCCGCCCCACTTTCTGACTTGCGTGGACCGGGGCGGGCTTGGCAGCCGCGGCCGCATCTCCTGCGCCCGCGAAGCTCAGGTTCGCGATCTGGCGGCGCTGCTTCCGCTCGATCGCCTCACCCTGCTCTTTGGCCGCGGCCTTGATGCGGAACAGGTTCTCGACGGTCGACTCGACGATGCGCAGCTTCATCTCCTCGAACATTTCGAAGCCTTCGCGTTTATACTCCACCAGCGGATCTTTCTGGCCATAGCCACGGAGGCCGATGCCTTCCTTCAAGTGGTCCATGGCGAGCAGGTGATCCTTCCACTGGTGGTCCACGGCCTGGAGCATGAACACCTTTTCAAGGTGGCGCATGAGCTCGGAGCCGATCTCCTGCTCCTTGTCCTCGTAGCTCTGCTTGATGGCGTTCCAAAGCTTCTCGCGGAACTCCTCGCGCGACAGGGACTGCGGGTCAATGTCGGTCAGACGAAAGGAAAATTTTGAAGCAAGGGCATCGGTAAGACCCGTAATGTCCCAGGTCTCGGCATAGGCGTCCTCGGGGCAGTAAAAACCAGTGACGCCGTCCAGCATGTCCTCGGCCAAACCGAGCACCGCCTCCTTCAGGTCTTCACCTGCCAGGATCTGGCGCCGCTGCTCGTAAATGACCTTTCTCTGCTGATTCATCACATCGTCATATTCGAGGATGTGTTTGCGGATCTCGAAGTTGTGCTCCTCGACTTTCTTCTGCGCGTTCTCGATGGCGCGCGATACCATGCGGTGCTCGATGGGAACGTCCTCTTCCATGCCCAGCCTGCCCATGAGGCCGGCAATACGGTCGGAGCCGAAGATGCGGAGCAGGTCATCCTCAAGAGACAGGTAAAACCGCGACGAACCGGGGTCTCCCTGGCGGCCCGAACGGCCGCGGAGCTGGTTGTCGATGCGGCGCGACTCGTGCCGTTCGGTGCCGAGGATGTGCAAACCGCCCGCGGCAATGACCTTTTCTTTTTCGCTTGCGCAAAGCGTTTTGTACTGCTCGAATGTTTTGTCCCACTCTTCCTGCGAATGCTCCTTGCTCTTGAGCGCCTGGCGGGTGAGCCCCTCGGGATTTCCGCCGAGAACGATGTCGGTCCCGCGGCCCGCCATGTTCGTGGCGATCGTGACCGCCGCATGTCGTCCGGCCTGGGCCACGATCTCGGCCTCCATCTCGTGGAATTTGGCGTTCAAGACGGTGTGCTTGATGCCTTTTTTCTTGAGCATCGCCGCCAGGGTCTCGGACTTGACGATCGAGATGGTGCCGACCAGCACGGGCTGGCCCTTCGCATGCAGCGCCTCGATCTCGGTGACGGCGGCGTTGAACTTCGCCTTCTCGGTCTTGTAGATGAAATCCGGACTGTCGGCGCGGATCATGGGCCGGTGCGTGGGAATCACGACCACGTCGAGGTTGTAGATCTTCGCGAATTCCGCGGCTTCTGTCTCGGCCGTGCCGGTCATGCCCGCGAGCTTGTTGTAGAGCCGGAAATAGTTCTGGAACGTAATGCTTGCCAGTGTCTGGTTCTCGTTCTCGATCTTGACGTTTTCCTTGGCCTCGATGGCCTGGTGCAGGCCGTCGCTCCAGCGGCGTCCCGGCATGAGCCTGCCCGTAAATTCGTCGACGATCAGGACCTCGCCGTCTTTCACGACATAGTCCACGTCGCGGTGGAACAACGCGTGGGCTTTCAATCCCTGATGCACGTGGTGTACCAGGTCGACGTTCGAGGGATCATAGAGGTTCCCCGCATTCAACAGGTGCTCGACCTTGATGTTGCCCTCTTCGGTCAGGGCCACGGTCTTGGTTTTCTCTTCGATAGTGTAGTCGGTGTCCTTGTTCAGGCTCGGAATGATGCGGTTGATCTTGTAATACTTGTCCGTCGATTCTTCCGCGGGGCCGGAGATGATGAGCGGGGTCCGGGCCTCGTCGATCAGGATCGAGTCGACTTCGTCCACGATGGCGTAGTTGAGCTCGCGCTGGACATAGTCCTTGAGGTCGAACTTCATGTTGTCGCGCAGATAATCGAAGCCGAACTCGTTGTTCGTTCCGTACGCCACGTCGGACCCGTAGGCGGCCTGCCGTTCCTCGTCCGTAAGGCCGTGGACGATGACGCCGACGGTGAGGCCGAGGAAAGTATACACCTTGCCCATCCACTCCGAGTCGCGCCGCGCGAGATAGTCGTTCACCGTGACAACATGCACGCCCTTGCCCGTGAGGCTGTTCAGGTAGACGGGGAGCGTTGCCACGAGGGTCTTCCCTTCGCCCGTCTTCATCTCGGCGATCTTTCCCTGGTGCAGGACGATTCCGCCGACGAGCTGCGCATCAAAGTGCCGCATCCCGAGGGTCCGCTTCGAAGCTTCCCGAACCACGGCAAAGGCCTCCGGAAGCAGTTCGTCAAGGGTCTCACCCTGCTCGACCCGTTTTTTGAACTCCCCTGTCTTGGACCGCAGGTCCGCGTCCGAGAGGCCCGTGACCCCTTCCTCGAGTGCGTTTATCTGGTCCACCAGCACTTGGACGCGCTTTAGTTCCCGCTCGTTCGCGGTGCCGAATACTTTTTTCAAAATCGTGCCGATCATCTGTCTCTTCTCCGCGTTCAGTAACCTGCGGCAGCCTATGAACGCGGCTGGCCGAGGTGAATAGTTTTCATGAGATTTTTTTATATTATCATTTCTGTTGAGGAATTCAAGAGAATAATCTTTCCGAAGGTCCGCCGGGCCCACCCCTCTTCGCGTCCAGGCGCGTTTTCCGGAGCGCCGCTCTCTTGATCCGTGACAGCACTTCCCGGGAAATAGCGGGTTTCAGTAGGTGATGCGCTCACTATTGCAGCATTATTGATAGCCTGGCAAGAAGCCCCCCAGCGCTGTCATTGCGAGGAGCAGGGCGGCGCGCAATCACATTTTTTCAATCAATTGTGAAGTGCGAGCTTGCTTCGCTGCGCACCTGCACTTACGCCAGGCACTCGCAATCGGGGGTGCTGTCCCGTAAAGACGGCTTGGTCATCTTTCTTGCTTGACAAAACAGCGTTATAAGTGTAAAAAAATAATCATGAAGAATATTTTTACCGATAAATCAATATTCGAAATGCAGGCGGAGATCTGCAAAACGCTCACCAATCCCAAGCGCATTGAAATCCTGAACACGCTGAAAAACGAAGAAAAGACCGTAACCGAGCTGGTAGTCGCCCTGGGCGCTTCCAAGGCGAATGTATCCCAGCACCTTGCTGTCATGCGACACAAGGGCATCCTGTCAACAAGACGTGAAGGGGTCAATATTTACTACCGCGTATCGAATCCCAAGGTCATTGAAGCATGTTCCCTCATGAAGGAAGTGCTTTATGAACAGCATGCGGGCAAAAAAAAAGCAGTAACGGGAATATTAGACTGACCGGCAACATCCCCCTTGTGGTACTCATTTCATCCCAATAACAACATCAAGTTATCCATCCATTGAGAGCAATCGCATCGTGTCGCGCGAAAAAAAGGAGGGCTTGCGCCCTTTTTCAGTAATTGATCCTGCGTCGTTCTGCTTCGTTGCGCCTATTGAATAGTAAAACTGATCCCGATCATGTTTGCCCCATCGCTCAGTAAAATGAAAGCTTTTCCCGACCGGCTGTTGCAGAAACGTGTCTCGATCATTCTCAGAAGCGTTTGTTATGCAACGACAGGATGAATAATACCGAAATATATAATGCTGCAGACGAGCGCGAAGTGGGTTCAACAAATAGTGAATGATTGTGCGGCAGTCAGCGTCCGGGCCGGCTCCCACGCTCCCTGCCGGCTCGACTGAACGGCTTAAAATATATCACAGAAAACCGCCGGCTGACGACGAGAATATGGGATGCCAAGTTTACACAGTGGCAAACTTGGATCCTGCCTGTTATCCTGCGGTTCGCGGAGCGTTCCTATGGGACTCATTTGCGATTGTCGCTATTTTGAAGAGGAGACTGCTCTCGTGGCGCAGCTTCGTGATTTTTACTTTGACATTCCCTCGGCATTCAGGTATTTTTTACTATCTTTGCGAGGAGATCGAATATGAAAAAAGAATGGTCTTTGATCTTTGCTGTCGCAATCGTTCTCTATGCCGCAATCCTGCCGAAAATGGTCCTGGCAACGACGCGTGTTGTTGTCACGAACACGAGCCAGTGTCCTGCCGATGCCGTTACGAACGGGACGTGCTACACGAGCCTTGCCGTTGCAATAACCGCTGCCCTGGCGGGCGATGCCATCGAAATCAAGCCCGGCATTTATCACGGAAATTTTACAATAAATCAGAATATCACCCAGATCTCGGGCGATGAGACCGGCCGCACTTTTCTTACGGGCGACGGATCCGGAACGGCGCTGACCATCGGCAACGTACCTGGGACCATCTCTATCAGAAGACTTACGTTTTCCAATGCCCAAACGGGGATACTGGTGCAAAATTCGCCGGCGGTAACAATAACGAATAATGCATTTCAAGTAGGCTCGAACAATACGGCAATTCAATTGGCCAACTCGCCGAACGCAAACATTACCAACAATACCTTTTACCTGGATGCGAACGGCATCATTTCCGATCAAAGTGCGGTAACTATTGTAAATAATATTTTTTCGAACCAGCAGACGACGGCGATAGACCCAAGAATCGCGGTTACGGGTATTTCAAACAATTTGTTTTTTACCTACGGCAGCATCGGACCGGCAATCTCATTCGTTACCACCGACCTTGCTAATTATAAAGGAAATCTGCGGGACCAGGACCCGAAGCTCGTCAATATCACGAGTACGGATCAGACGCTGTGGGATTATCATCTGCAGGCAACCTCTCCCTGCATCGATACGGGAAACTCCTCGGCGGGAAACGACAGTGTGGACAGCTCAGCCCCGGACATGGGCACCTATGGCGGCTCTTTCGCGGACACAATTCCTTTTCAGGTGTCCGGCGTCGTAGTGACCTCGCCGACGACCTCAGTGCTTTCGATCACCTGGAACGCCAACAACGCCTATACCGTCAAGGGCTACCATGTCTACTACGGAAGTGCATCGGGGGTATACAACGGAACGGCTGCCTCCGAAGGGCCCTCGCCGCTCCTGGTGACGGGCGCAACAACAACGACCTTGAGCAACCTTCCCTCAGCCGGTCCGCCGGCAACGCCGACAGGCCTGTCGATATCCCCGTTGAACAAGAGCCTGGCAATCAGTTGGACCGCCGTGCCGGGAGCAACAGGGTACAAAGTGTATTATGCTCCCGCATCTTTGGCGACACCCACTGCTTTTATCGAAGTGGACGGTGCGACAAGCTGCCTGGTGACCAATCTCACGAACAGCCAGTTGTATAATGTCCAAGTCTCTGCTATTTCCCAGGAAACGACGTATATCGCAGTAACGGCCGTTGATAAGGCCGGGCTTTCAGCCGGAGGCAGCACCCCCGGAGTTTCACACGAGAGCGCTTATTCAGCTGAAGTTACGGCCGGGACGGGCACGGTGCAGGAAAGCCCTCTTTCGGCAGTCCTGCAGGAATATCCCGATCCCCTCGTTCCCTATCCGAACCTGCCGACTCGTCAGGGATGCTTCATCGCCACTGCCGCATTCGGCTATTATTCAGAACCGAATGTGCAGGCGCTGCGGGATTTCAGAGACCGGTTTCTCGTCACCAACGGACCAGGCAGAGCTTTTGTCGAGTGGTATTACACTCACGGCCCTGCTGCTGCAGCATGGTTGAACGACCATCCCGGATACAAGCCCGCAGTCCGGGTCGCTCTCCTCCCGGCGGTCGGCATGTCGCTTTTTTTGACAAAGACATCGCTCGCCATGCAAATAGCGACCCTGTTGCTTACCGCGTGCCTGTTCGTGCTCCTCTTCCGGCGGAAACAGCTTCCAAGTCAAGGAGGCTCGCGTTGAAGAAATTTCTTTTCCTTATACTGCTCGTCGTCCTGCCGATCTCCGCGTTTGGCGCAGATCCCTCCGAGGACCGGCCCCACTGGTCTTTTGAAGCAAAGGGCGGTACTTTTGCACCTGCCCTGCCGGAGTGGAAGCAGTACTACGGCAAACGCAGCATGCCGGAATATGCTGTATCACTGGCGTATAAGTTTTTGAGGCAGGTAGAGATCGGCGCCGAAGCCGGCGCGAGCACGGCCGAGGGTTCTGGCTACGAACTCATCCATTCTCAAAATGCGGGGCAGCCGGTGTACGGCGGCAATGTCACCTACACCATCTATCCCGTCAATGTTTTCGTTCTTTTTCGCGGCATCGTGAATGAAAATCAATGGATCGTGCCCTATGTGGGCGGCGGCTTCACCAGAATGTATTACGAGGAAAAGATCAAGGGACAGGGGACAACACACGGCAGAACGGACGGGTACAACTACCGGGGTGGGTTGCAGCTCCTGCTCGACGGCATGGACCGTGAGGCGGCGAACAACCTGTACCTGGACTACGGCGTGTATCACACCTACTTCTTCGTCGAAGCTGAAAAAACCCATGCAGTAGAGAAGTCCTCATCAGCGGACCTCGGCGGCACGGCCTATTTGATGGGGCTGTTGTTTGAGTTTTGAGGAAGAAAAGACGCCCCGGAAGGATACGGCAATACTACGGGGTATGAAGTTACGTTCTGATGTTGATTCCGCTCATCAGTGGCATTTTCGTGTCAGGATTTCTCGTCGCTCCATCGACCGGGGGCTCGTTCCCACTGGGACGCGCGATGGCCGCCTGCTCTCATCGCGTACCGCTTCCCTCCATGCCCTGCCCCTGCGGAAACCGTCCTCCCTCTGTGTTACAGCCGCTGCAGCCCGGCCCGGACAGCTGTTCGCTCAGGGCTATCCGCACATCGGCTTTCCCGGAAAGGTCCTTGAGCCACCGGTCCATCGCCCGGCTTGCCGTCCTGGGATCGGCTCCGCGCGGCGCCACCTTTTCCGAGATCAGCCGGCTGATTATGAGGCGTCGCTCCAGAGCTTTTTCATACCCGTTGCCGTACATCGATTTCATCGCTTGTTGAAAAGCGGTCTCATCAAGACCTGATGCCTCACGCGCCGAAGCGTTTGCAGCGGCCAAATCTTCCTTCGTGATCCGGATCCCCGCTTTACGCGCCTCCTGAAGCGCCAGCCGCTCGGAGATAAGCTCGTTCAAAACCTGGTACCGGAGATGGGCGGAAGCGTCCTTGTTCGTCCCCTGCAAGCGCGCAACTGCAGCATCGAGCTCGGACCGTCTGATTTCCTCCCCGTTCACCACAGCTGCGACTCCGTCCGGCAGGTTGAACTTATAGTTGCCGATAAAAGCGGCGATTGCGATGATCGGCACGAACAACAGCGCGATAAGATAGGCCTTCCGTTGTTTCGAGACAAGTTCCGGCCGTCGTTTCTCGATCAGTTGCCCGCACTGGGAACAGAAAATCGCATCGTCATCGTTTGTTTTTTTGCATTCAGGGCAGTTCATGGAGCCTCCGTCATTTGCCGCACTCAATGAAACAGCTCGGGGGTAGCTATGGTTTATTTTGCAATCCTGTTGCCAGAGTTACAATGTGTGAGAAATCAAAGAGATAATAAGGGAGCCGGGGATCAGGTTGTGGCATTTGATACAACGGGACCATGGAAAAAAGCACAAATAGATAAGGCGCGTACCGACTCCGGGAAGCCGGTACGGACCGGACCAGGCACTCGTGGCGTTTTGATCCTTTTTTGCAGGCGCACTATGCCCTTCGTGCGTTTCTCATGAACAAAAAGTACACCATGGGCCGGCAGCCGGGGACGATGCCGACGCCGAAGACATGGCTGTCCAGGCCGTTGCCAAAGCAACACAGGTCTGTTTGTCAGCGCTTACGTGAAGAAATCCGAATTGTTCCAGAAGGTGCGCCGCAACAACGGCAACAATGAGCGCCAGGACATGGGCGCGATGAAATGTGTATTCTTTTATAGAAAAGGCATTTCTGCAATTCAGGCAGGACCAGCCGCACTGCAGTGCAAGCCCGAAACGGCCCCACGGCGAGGCCCGAGAGAATGACAGGCAATCCCGCCCTTCGGGACTGCCAGCTGCCACCCCGTTACCAGCAGAAGACCTTGTCGAAGGAGAACACGTCGGCCACAAGCTTGTCGTAGGACGCTCCTCCCTTGTACAGTTCGATCGTTTTTACTTCATTGCCCGAGGACTGAAGCGCGATAATTTTCTTCGTGCTTGCATCGGGCGCTTTTTTCAGGATATGCAAAATCTTCACAATCTGCGTTCCTCCATCATCTTAGTAGGGCACCACGACATCATACTCCAGAAGCTTCTTCGCCATCTCTTCCAGGGTGATTGCCGTGTATCCGTTTTCCGGATTGTTGGAATACATCTTGAGTTCGAGTTCGGTGACAAGCTCGAGCGGAGCCGCAATCTCGGCGTTGCTCTTGTCCAGTTTCTTGTCAAGGACAAAGACCTCGATGGTGTCGTCCGCGAGCGTGAGCCCGCCCGCAACGCGGAGCGCCTCGCCCGGCCGGTCTCTTACGATGACCGCTATTTTCTTGGTATCTCCCATTTCGTTCTGCTCCCTTGTTATCAAGACTGTGTTAAAACACCAGCACGCGCGTGCTGTCGTGCAGCATCCCTGCGTTGTTGTACTGGCTGCCGTACGAAATGCCTGCCGTCTTATCATGGATGCCCACCCGCTCGCAGCTGTGATCGCAGCAGGAAAACTCTACCCCGTCCACCTTTAACAGCTCGATGAACTTTGGGTCCCTGGTGAAGCGCACCCCTTCATCGGTCATGAAGAGCGTCACTGCTTTCCCCGCCGCCCGGGCCGCCTTCACGACGCCTGCGATATGGTCCAGGTTTTCGTACTTCGTTACCATTATGCCCAGCATTTCCGTTGCCATGATTTAGTTTCACCTCCTTTCAAGTATGTTTGCCCTATCCTTGCCGATTTACTGGGCTCATTGTACCATCTTTTTTTTATCGCGAACAACTGTTTTATTGCCTTATGCGCTGAAAAGAAAGGCCGGGCGGAAATTCCCGCCCGGCCTTAAGACACCGTAATGACACCGTAATCGATTATGCGTCGAGATCCCGCATCGGCCTGATCAGCAGGAAATAGACCATGGTCCAGTTGCCGAGAATGATGAAGATATTGGCAACCCAGCTCGAGACGGCCAGGGTGGAAACTCCCGTGAGACTGTGACCGATGTTGCAGCCGCCTCCCATCTGCGCGCCGACCCCCATGACAAAACCACCCAGGAGCACCTTGAAGAGCTCATCCGCAGGCGGCACCTTCATCTTCACTTCCTTAAGGAGTTTGCCGCTGATGAATGCGCCAATGGGCACTGCCACGACGTACAGCGAGCTCCAGGAAAAGATCATCCCTAGGATGCTCCGGGATTCGAGCGGGTTGACGGCCCCGGGATCGTTCTGATAATTCCCGAAAAGCACGGCCAGGAAAAACTCCCTGACCGGTCCGGTGAAGGAAAGGCCGCGGGCCTTGCCGCCGTAGTACTCCGAGGCCCAAAATGCCGCCACGGCAACGAGGCCGGCAAGGAACCCGGCCAGGGACCACGAATATCCTTTCTTTGCCTTGACAAAGGGCTTGCCCTTGAATATGAACACAAGGAGCACCGAGCAAATTACTGCAATGAGTATCCACTTATTGATGCCGGTAATATTATACAGGGTCGGGATCGTGTCCTCACCCTTCCAAACAATGCGTTGCGGTGCGATCATCCAATCATAAATCGGTCTCAGGAAGCCGAACTTGGTCATCGCAATGCCGAAGAAGAACCCGAACACGGCGAAGACATACGCCAGGTTCCCTTCTCCCACGCGGTACAGGATGCCGCTCCCGCACCCGCCGGCCAGTACAATGCCCATGCCGAAGATGTACCCCCCGATGATGTTGGACCAGGGCACGAAAGCCTGACGGTAGAGCGTACCGGTGACGAAGACGCCTTGTTCAAAATGGCCCAGCCAGTGCATATCCTCAAGCAAGTTCGCGCCGATCATGGTGACCACGACGGCAAGCAGGTATGCCCGGAACATGGTGTAGTCCTGGAAAAGCACTTCCCGGAACGCGGAATTCACGCAGAACCGGCCGCGCTGCAGAACGAAGCCGAATGCTGCGCCGATGAGTAGGCCGGACACAGCAAATGCCAATGTAGAAACCATTCTTCCCCCCTTTTAGATTTGCTCCCCCTTTGGTTTCTTCTTCACTGTTGCTAAACCCCACCCCTGGAGTTAGGACTTCTTGATGTAGAGCTCCCAGTAGCCTTTGTCGTCGAGCTTCACTGCCTCGAAACCATAGCCCTGTTTTTCAGCATAGCGAGGAATACTGTCCTCAGCCGATGCCGGAGCATCGCAGAGCACTTTGATGGTCTGGCCGCTCGCAAGTTTCTCGAGAGCCTTCTTGGTCAGGAGCAGCGGATAAGGACACACCCTGCCGAGGGTATCCAACGTCTGATCTGGTGTTGCGGTTTTAACTGACATGTTCTTCCTCCTTTAAGGTAGTGCGGATAGTCGGGCCATTCACAAAAAAACGTCCCGTTGACAAAATCGTGATGAGTAATATGTTCCGGTTAGAATGCAAGACCCTCTCAGTCATCCCTTCCTCATGGTTCATTTCGGAACACGATGGAACAAAAGCACGGTGAGTTTTGACAGAACGGATGTAGTAACTTATCAAAAACAAGGTTTTCTGTCAATACTCGTTTTTCGGATTTCATACATTAGCAACAGGTTAACTGTCTATTTAGGATTATTATAGGGTCTGCGAGTCCGCTTATAGGAGAGAAAGAATCGTAAGGCAGATTATTGCCAGCAGCAGGCCGAATCCCGTTGCTGCGGCAACCTTGCGATGCCGAAGTGCAGTTTTTCTGCCGCCATCCAGAAAGGGCGCCAGGAGCAGGGCACTGAACGCAAGACCGGGCAGCAAAACGGCGCCCACGAACGTCCATCGGCCGGGGAAGTACTTGGTAAGCTGATACAGGAAGAGAAAATACCATTCAGGACGGGGGCTGTATTGTGCGGAAAAATCGATTTCCCTGCCCACGGCAGGAGGAAACAGGGCGGCGAGCAGCAGGACCACCTCGACGGTAAACAGCGCAACAAGAGCGATCTCAAAGAGGTAGCGGGGGAAGAAAATATTTTCGTCTTTTCTGGCCATTCTTGATAACCTTGATAAATCTTGATGATATCGCAAAAGTAGAATCTACCGCGGAGCCGCTGAGACGCGGAGAAAAGATATTACGAATGACTTGCTCGGAGGAACAGTCCTTCTGTCTTCTGTCTTCTGTCTTCTGTCTTCTGTCTTCTGTCTTCTGTCTTCTGTCT
>VFSW01008618.1_pt1 | contig 14619 bp, 10 predicted proteins | sample 5358111 | NCBI WGS metagenome assembly VFSW01 (sample SAMN11554181, study PRJNA540505) | mine drainage metagenome | isolation source: sediment from site ElyBrook_90M | place: USA: Ely Copper Mine, Vershire, VT | collected 2017 | reverse complement strand
CGATCGCCATGAAGGATTCCGCCTTCAGACTGGCGCCACCGAGGAGAAAGCCGTCGACTGAGCCTTCCCGCATCACCGACGCCGCGTTGTCCGCGTTGACCGACCCACCGTACAGAACTCGCGACTCCGCGCACGTCAAGTGCCCCAGCACCGAGCGAATGTGGCTCATCATCGCGCTTACCTGCTCACTGGTCGCGCTCAAACCGGTGCCGATCGCCCAAATGGGCTCGTACGCCACGGTGATCAGTTCACGAGCCTTTTCGTCGAGCCCCTCAAGCGCATTCGCCAACTGCATTGCGACGTAGTCGTCCTGTTCGCCCCCCTCGCGCGTCTCGAGCGCTTCGCCCACACAGAGCACCGCCTGCATACCCGCGCGCGTCACACTGCGTATCGTTGCGCTGACGACCTCGTCGGTCATTGCGTACATGGCACGACGCTCGGAGTGACCGACCAGCACCCACCTGACATTCAAGCGTTTCAGCATCGACGCGCTGACCTCACCCGTGTGGGCCCCATTGTCGTGGGCGTTCACGTGTTGGGCACCCACGTCAACGAGAATCCGCTCGGATTCGACGATCGAGGTGACGCTACGTAGGTCTACGAAAGGCGGTGCCACAACGATGTCGGTGTGTTCGACGGGTTTGTTCTTCAGGATTACGCCGATTTGTTGGCCTAGGTGTACCGACTCGACGTAGTCGAGGTTCATCTTCCAGTTGCCGATGACCAGTGGTCGTGTTGCGCTCATCTAATTGCACGGGCTTTCTCGTAGAGCTTTCAGGCCGGGCAGGTCCCCGTGTTCGACAAATTCGAGGGAGGCGCCACCACCGGTGGAGACGAAACTGACGTCATGCTCGAGCCCGTACGACTGGAGGGCCGCCACCGAGTCCCCTCCACCAATAATCGACACGGCGTCCGAGGCGGCGACGGCGCGAGCGACCGCCTCAGTGCCCGTGCTGAAACGAGGATCTTCGAACACGCCCATCGGGCCGTTCCAGAGGATCGTCTTGGCGCTCGCGATGGCGTTGACGAAAGACTGGCGCGCCCGCGGCCCGATGTCGAGACCTTCGAAACCGTCGGGAATGGCGGCGCCGAACTCGATGACCTCATCGGGTCCGCCCCCACTACCAAAAGCGCTGCCGTCGGCGAGACCGCGCGAGTCTTCCGGTATCAAGACGTTGCCCCGTTCGAGCAGTTTCGCGCACTCGTCAAGATACGAGGCGTCAAAGAGCGACGAACCAATGGAGCGTCCTTGTGTTGCTTCGAAGGTGTACGCCATGCCCCCACCAACGATGACGGTGTCGGCCTTGTCCGCAAGCACTTTGACAATACCGAGTTTGTCCTTCACCTTCGCTCCCCCCACGATCGCCACAAAGGGGCGCGCGGGCTCTTCGAGTAACGACTGAAGCGTTGCGACTTCACGTTGCAGGTTCGGCCCCGCGGCACTCGGCACCAGCAATGGTGGGATCATGATCGACGCGTGCGCGCGGTGCGAAGCGCTGAAGGCTTCGTTGATGTAGTAATCGAAACCCGCGACGAGCGCCTCGCCGAAGGCTCGATCGTTCGCTTCTTCACCGGGGTTGAAGCGAAGGTTCTCCAAGAGTTCGACCCGGGGACAGAGCGTCGCGAGGCGCCGACGAACCGGCGCCACGCTGTACTCTTCGACGACTTTGCCCTTGGGCCGACCAAAGTGCGTACACGCGACTACCGTCGCACCTCGCTCGAGCAGGTCCTCGAACAGCGGCACCGTGGCTCTGATCCGAAAATCATCCGTGACTTCGAGTTGACCGTCGATCACGTCGACCGGAGTGTTGAAATCCACGCGGACCAACACTCGCTTGCCGACAAGACTCCCCCAGCGTTCGTACGACGGTAGCGATGGTGTCACGTGGCTACTTGCCAATGTGGTTGGTGAGGTCGACCAGTCGGTTCGAGTAGCCCCATTCGTTGTCGTACCACCCGAAGATCTTGACCAGGCTCTTGTCGTCGTCAATACGCTGGACCATCGTCATGCCCGAGTCGAAGGTGCATGACGCGGGACTGCCGACGATGTCCGACGAGACTATTGGGTCCTCGGTGTAGACGAGTACGCCCTTCAACGCGCCCTGCGCCGCCGCCTTGAACGCTGCGTTGATCTCATCGACCGTGGTCGAACGCACGATGGCGGTGAAGTCGGTGATGCTTCCGTCGGGGATCGGTACTCGAAGTGACGTGCCGTCGAGGCGACCCTTCATCGACTCCAGCACGAGACTGGTGGCCCGTGCCGCGCCCGTCGAGGACGGCACGATATTGATCGCGGCGGCGCGAGCGCGGCGCAGATCTGAATGGGGCAAGTCCAGGAGGTTCTGGTCGTTCGTGTACGCGTGGACGGTCGTCATCAGACCGGTCTGCACACCGAACGCGTCATCGAGCACCTTCACCATTGGAACGAAGCAGTTAGTGGTGCACGAAGCGTTGCTGACGATGTGGTGCTTGGTCGAGTCGTACGTCTTCTCGTTCACACCGAAGACGAACGTCGCGTCGACGTCCGAGGCGGGTGCCGAAATGATGACCTTCTGGGCTCCGGCCGCGAGGTGCTGGGCCGCGGCTTCGCGTGAGGTGAAGCGGCCGGTCGACTCGATGACCACGTCGATGTCCATTTCACCCAAAGGCAGGGCCAAGGGATCTCGCTCGGCCAGTACCTTGATCGAGTCCCGGCCTACCGTGATCGTGCCGTCGCTGACCGTCACGGGCATATCGAGGCGTCCCTGAGTCGAGTCGTACTTCAACAGATGGGCGTTCGTCGCTGGCGACGTCAGGTCGTTGACCGCCACCACGACTATGTCGGGGTTGGAGAGAGAAGCCCGCAGGAATCCACGTCCGATGCGCCCAAAACCATTAATAGCAACACGTGTCACCACTTGAGTCTCCTCACTCTTTGCTTCGGTCACGACAACGAGTCCGTGACCGCCTGTGCCAATTTTTGCACATCGTGGACCATGCCATTTCGCCCCGACACATCGGACACGATCAGTGGCAGCGAACACGGCTGTCCGGCGAAGACCGACGCGACGTCGACCAGCACCACGTCGGGCACGATCGCGTGACGAAGCAGCGCATCCACATGGTCTTGCAGCGTGAAATTGGCAGTCTCGGGCGTCTCGGGGCGCAGGTTCGCCACGTAGATCTTGCGGCCCTTCGTCCCCGCGAGAGCTTGAGTGATTCCGGGCACTACGCACGCCGCCAGCACACTGGTGAACAGCGAACCCGGTCCTATGAGGATCAGATCGGCGTTCTCTATGGCCTCGACGGCCACGGTGGGGGCGGGTGAGTTCGCCGGTTCGACGCTGATCCTTCGAATCGACGTCGCCTGGGCGACCTCAGTCTGACCGCGCGTAGGGCCTTCTTCGGTACTCGCGACGAGCTCGACGCCCTCACAACTCGCCGGCACGATGGTGCCCGTGACGCCCATGACCTGGGCGACCGCCCGCACCGACTCTTCGAGGTTGCCCGTGGCGTCGATCAGTCCCACCAACAGCAGGTTGCCCACGGCGTGGCCGTTGAGCTCGCCCACCGTGAAACGGTGCTCAAACGATGCCGCCAGGGGATTCTCGGGGTCGGCGAGGGCCGTGAGACAGACTCGCAGGTCCCCCACCGCCGCGACGTTGAGCATCGCGCGCAGCCGTCCCGTCGAGCCACCGTTGTCGGCGACCGATACCACACCCGTCACGTGGTCCGACAAAAGGCGCAACGCTCGCAAGGAGACGGCGGTGCCGTGTCCCCCACCGACGGCGACGACATTCATCGGGCAATATCGCGATGGAAGACGGCGTGACGGATGTTGAGGCGATGTCGAATCTCCTCGGCGATGGCGACCGAGCGGTGCCGACCGCCGGTGCAGCCAATAGCAATAGAGAGATAGGACTTGCCCTCCTTCGCGAACGCTGGGATCTGCCACTCGAGCAGTCCGACGACGTCGTGAAGGAAGTGTTGCGCGGGTTCCTGGTTCAAGACATACTCCGACACCGGTGCGTCGAGTCCCGTCAAAGGTCGCAGCTCGTCTATCCAATGGGGATTGGGGAGGAAGCGGCAATCGAACACGAGGTCGACGTCTCGCGGTATCCCATTCGAGTACCCGAATGAAACGATCGACACGCGCATGGAGCCCAAGGTGCTCGCCTCAGTGAACGTCTCGACGATTCGAGAGCGGAGCTGGTTGGTATTGATTGAGCCGGTATCGATCACCAAGTCCGCGGCGTCACGTATGGATTGCAGCAGGGCGCGCTCGCCTGCGATGGAGTCGGCGAGTGTGGGTGCGGGGAACGGGTGGCGACGACGATTACCTTCGAAACGGTGTATGAGAACATCATCGGGAGCGTCCAGGAACAAGATCTTTGCTTGGTCGTGTTTCTGCTGAAGCTCGCGCTCGACGGCGAGCAGTGCTTCGGGCTGAACGCGTCCCGAGCGACCGACGATGAAGGCCACACCCACGTAGTCCAACGATCCCGCAGTCGCCAGTTCGCCGACTCGCGCGATGAGCTCGAGGGGTAAGTTGTCGATCACGAACCAGCCGAGATCTTCGAGTGCCGCCGAGACCGTTGAGCGCCCGGCGCCCGACATTCCCGTTACGAGTAACACTTCACTCATGCTCGACACTCCCCTTGGTAGGCCTAGGTTCGCTCGGGGCCTGTAAGTGATCGTAGAGGCTGCGAGCGACCTCACTGGGCAACCACGTCAACGCCTCGATCTCAGTCACGGTTGCTCGTCTCAGCGCTTCGAGCGAACCGAAGTGCTCGATCAGTTGTTGGCGTCGCCTGGGGCCGAGGCCCTTCACCCCCTGCAGCGATGACGCCACCATCGACTTGGCCCGCTTGGAGCGATGGAACGTGATGGCGAAACGGTGTGCCTCGTCTCGGATGCGTTGGACCAAGTAGAGACTCTCCGATCCCCGCTCGAGCGCGATGGGCGTAGAACTGCCGGGCCGGTAGAGCAACTCCTCGCGCTTGGCCAGGGCCGCGAATTCAACGTCATCGATGCCCAGAGACTTTGCGGCCTTTTCGGCGGCGTGGAGTTGCGGAAGCCCGCCGTCGATGATCACCAGGTCCGCGCGTCGAAACTTCGAGGCAGCCTGCTCATCTCGCCAGTAACCGAGGCGACGGCGAACCACCTCCTCCATGGCCCCGACGTCGTCATTGCCGAGGACCGATTTCACGTTGGAGTGCCGATACTCGCTCTTCTTGGCGATCGCGTCTTCGAAGACGACCATCGATCCCACGTAGTTCGTGCCCTGGAGATGGCTCATGTCGAAGCACTCCACGCGAAAGGGCGGCTGAGACAGCGAGAGCGCTTCGCCCAGTTCCTGGAGTGCGCGCGAGCGCACATTGTGATCGCTCTGGCGTCGCAGCGAATCTCGACCCATGACTGCTTCGGCGTCGTTCACCGCAAGTTCGAGCACGCGTCGACGACGGCCCCGTTGGGGTGCCACCACCTCCAAGGACTTCGAACGTAGTTCACTCAGGTACTCTCTCGCGAGGGCGGTGACGGACTGCAGGTCCGACACCACCACCACCGCCGGCACATCGTCTGACTCCCGGTAGAGATCGGGCAGGAGACTTTCCAGTATCTCGGCGACGTCTTCATCCATCGAGCGGTCGATCAGGTGCACGGATCGAGAAATTATCCGCCCGTGACGTACCCGAAAGCGCACCACGGCCGCGCGGCCTCCCTCGAGCTCCGTGGCGATCACGTCGAGATTCGAGTGGTCGTCGAGCACCACGCTCTGAGCACTCGCCGCACGCTCGAGCGCGGCCAGGGCGTCACGCGCCTTCGCGGCGGCCTCGTAGTGCTTCAGTCTCGACGCGTCGTCCATGCGTGCCAAGAGCAATGAGCGCAGTTGGCGCATATCACCTTCGAAGAACCGTGCCCACGACTGCACCAGCTCTCGATAGCTCGATGCATCGATCTCTTTCACGCACGGACCTGAGCACTTGCCGATGTCGAACAAGAGACACGGCCGCCCAATTCGCTCCTGGTAATTGAACTTGTGCCTGGTGCACGATCGCAGCGGGAACGCCTGGAGCAATTCGTCAATGGTCACGCGCAGGGCTCGGACGTCCGCGAACGGACCGAAATACCTCACGCCCTTGACGTGGCGACTTCGCGTGATCATCGGAGCGGGAAAGTCAGTACGCGTGTCGATCGCCACGTAGGGAAAGCTCTTGTCGTCCTTCAGGCGCATGTTGTAACGGGGTTGATTCTGTTTGATAAGTTCGTTCTCAAGGACGAGCGCGTCGACCTCGCTGGGTGTGATGATCCACTCGACCGACGTCGCCTCGTTCATGAGGGCCTGAGTCTTCACGCTCATTGCGTCGCTTCTCTGGAAATAGTTCGAAAGGCGTTGCTGTAGCGACAGGGCCTTGCCGACGTAAATGATCGTGTTGTTCGCGTTGCGAAACAGGTAACAGCCGCTATGGCGAGGAATGCCCGCGGGCTTGGCGAACACTACGACCCGCCGCTCGCCTTGAGTACGTCGGCGAGCACGGTGCCGGTGGCGGTGTCGAGCGTCGCGATGTGCTCCGGTGTCCCCTCGCCCACGATCAGTCCACCACGACGGCCGCCCTCGGGACCGAGGTCGATCACCCAGTCTGCGGTCTTGACGACATAGAGATTATGTTCAATGACCAGTACCGTGTTGCCCTGGTCGACCAGACGGTGCAGCACCTGCAACAGGCGGTTCACGTCCTCGAAGTGCAGACCGGTCGTTGGCTCGTCGAGCACGTAGAGCGTATGCCCGGTCGGTCGACGGGCCAGTTCAGTGGCCAATTTCACCCGCTGCGCTTCGCCGCCGGACAGGGTCGGAGCGGGTTGACCTAAGCGCACGTACCCGAGACCTACGTCGGAAAGGCTCTGCATGTTACGAAGGATCGACGGCTGTCGTTCGAAGAACGTGAGGGCTTCGGCGATCGGCATGTTGAGCACGTCGCTGATTGATTTGCCACGGTACTTGATCTCGAGGGTCTCGCGGTTGTAGCGCGCGCCGTCGCACGTCTCGCAGTTCACGTACACGTCGGGTAAGAAGTGCATCTCGTTCTTGATGGTGCCATCGCCGGCGCACACCTCGCAACGTCCACCCTTCACGTTGAAAGAGACCCGACCCTGCTGATAGCCACGAATCTTGGCCTCTTGAGTCTCGGCGAAGAGTTTGCGGATCTTGTCGAAGACCCCCGTGTAGGTCGCTGGATTGGAGCGTGGTGTTCGACCGATGGGCTGTTGGTCCACGGCGACGACCTTGTCGATGTTCTTGACCCCGAGAATCGTGTCATGTTCGGCGACGTGGGTCTTGGCCCGATTGATCTGGCGCTCCAGCGAGCTCAGCAGTATGGAATTGATCAAGGTCGACTTACCCGACCCTGAGACGCCGGTCACGGCAGTGAAGGTCCCGAGCGGGATCGCCACGGTGACGTCTTGAAGGTTGTTGGCCCGAGCTCCCTTCACCGTGAGGCTCTTACCGTCGCCGCGTCGTCGCGACGTCGGCACCGCGATTGCGCGCTCGCCCGAGAGGTACTGACCAGTGAGTGATCGTTTGTTCTTCAGTAGATCCTTGTAGGAACCCGCGTGCACCACCTCGCCGCCGAACTCACCGGCCCCGGGCCCGATGTCGACGATGAAATCCGCCATGCGGATCGTCTCCTCGTCGTGTTCGACGACGATCACCGAGTTTCCCAGATCGCGAAGTCGCTCCAACGTCGAGATGAGGCGCCGGTTGTCTCGTTGATGAAGACCAATTGAGGGCTCATCGAGTACGTAGAGCACACCCACGAGGTAGCTGCCGATCTGGCTCGCGAGCCGGATGCGCTGAGCCTCGCCGCCCGACAGCGTCGCCGACGCTCGGCTCAACGTCAAGTAGTCAAGGCCCACGTCCATGAGGAACGTGAGGCGAGCGAGGATCTCCTTGGTGACCTGGCGGGCGATGGTCGCCTCGCGTTTGGTCAACTTCAGCGCGTCGAAGAACGCAATAGCCTCGTCGATCGTCATTGCGTTGACGTCGGCGATGTTGTGCGCGTGGATCTTCACCGCCAACACCTCGGGCTTCAGGCGTTGACCGCAACACGCCGTGCATTCGACTTCACGCATGTACTGTTCAGCCTGCTCGCGCGACCAGTCGCCATCGGCTTCATTTCGCTTGCGTTCCAGCCAGTCGACGATGCCGTTGTAGGAAGTCTCGTAACTACGGACCTTGCCGTAGCGATTACGGTACTTCACCGGCACCGACTTACGTTCTACGCCAAAGAGGACGAGCTTGCGGTCCTTCGCCCGCAGTTTCTTCCACGGCGTCTCGAGTGAGAAATCGCCCATTTCGGCGATGCCCGCGATCAGGCGCTCGAAATACTTGAAACGCTGACCCGCCCACGGTGCCAACGCGCCGTCGGCGAGCGAAAGCTCCTCATCGGGCACCACCAACTCGGGGTCCACCTCGAACCGGGTACCCAGTCCCGTACAGACCGGACACGCTCCGTAGGGCGAATTGAAGGAGAAATCCCTCGGCGCGAGCTCGGTGAAGCTAATGCCGCAGTGACTGCAGGCCATCTTTTCGGAGAACTTGACGACTTCCTCGTCGTCGAGGAAGAAGAACGACACGATGCCCTTGGTCAATTTGAGCGCGGTCTCAACGGACTCCGTGAGACGCTGGCGGTTGGACGTCTTCACGGTCAGCCGGTCGAGCACCACGTCGATGGTGTGTTGTTCATAACGCGCCAAGTCGACGTCCTCGCGATCTGCAAGTTCGAGGATTGTTCCATCGACACGTACGCGTGAGAAGCCCTGTCCGGCGAGGTCGTTCAACAGTGTGCTGTACTCGCCCTTGCGGCCCTCGACGACTGTGGCGAGCACCAAGAACCGTTCGCCTTCCTCCCGTTCGAGGATCAGGTCGACAATCTGTTGCGGAGTCTGTCGAGTGACCAGACGGCCACATTTGTGACAATGGGGCACGCCGATCCTTGCGAAGAGAAGCCGAAGGTAGTCGTGAATCTCCGTAATAGTCCCCACGGTCGAGCGGGGGTTGCGTGACGCGGTCTTTTGATCAATGGATATCGCCGGCGAAAGGCCCTCGATGAACTCGACGTCGGGCTTGTCCATCTGACCGAGAAACTGGCGAGCGTAGGCCGAGAGGCTCTCCACGTATCGGCGCTGTCCTTCGGCGTAGATTGTGTCGAACGCCAACGATGACTTACCCGATCCTGAGAGACCGGTGAAGACTACCAACTTGTCGCGCGGGATCTCGACCGACAGGTCCTTGAGGTTGTGTACCCGTGCGCCTTGCACGCGAATGGACTTTGTCATAGCGCGAATCTACCGGTTACGCATCAGCGTTCAGTCCGACGATGTCCGAGTCGAGTCCCTGGCGCTGGAGCGTGTGCAGGTAATCGCGCAGTGCCGCCGCCTCCTCGAAGCGCAGGTCCTTCGCCGCGAGCAGCATCGCCTTCTCGACGCGCGCGAGCTCGAGACTGAGGTCATCGGGCAGAGAGCCTTCCAGCGAGGTCACGCCATGCGACTTGTTCGTTGGCTCGCGAGCGGGTTCGCTTCGAAGTCGTCCGAGGATGTCCGCGACGTTCTTCATCACCGTCTTCGGTTCGATCCCGTGCTCGGCGTTGTAGGCGACCTGCACCAGCCGTCGTCGTTCGGTCAACGAGATCGCGTCGCGCATCGAATCGGTCATTCGATCGGCGTACAGTACCGCCTCCCCATTGGAGTTGCGCGCGGCGCGACCAATGGTCTGGATGAGGGCGCTGCGCGAACGAAGAAAACCCTCCTTGTCAGCGTCGAGGATCGCGACCAAGGAGACCTCGGGTAGGTCGAGTCCTTCGCGCAAAAGATTGATGCCGACGAGTACGTCGAACTCGCCCAAACGCAACGAGCGAAGAATCTCGATCCGCTGAATGGTGTCAATGTCGCTGTGCAGGTACTGCACTCGGTAACCCGCTTTGGCGAGAAAGTTCGTAAGGTCCTCAGCCATGCGTTTGGTGAGCGTGGTGATCAAGGCGCGCTCCCCGCGTTCAATGGTGGCGTCAAGTCGCGCCCGAAGGTCGTCGATCTGGCCCTTGGTGGGCACCACGCTCACCACGGGGTCAACGAGTCCCGTCGGGCGGATCACCTGCTCGGCGATCTGATCGCTGTGCTCGAGTTCGTAGGGTCCCGGCGTCGCCGAGACAAAGACCATCTGAGGCACGAGTTCCATGAATTCGTCGAAATTGAGCGGACGGTTGTCCATTGCACTTGGGAGTCGAAATCCGTGTTCGACCAGGGTCATCTTTCGCGATCGGTCGCCGGCGTACTGACCTCGGACCTGGGGGACCGCGACGTGCGACTCGTCGATCACCACCAGAAAATCTTCGGGAAAATAATCCAACAACGTGTAGGGGCGTTCACCGGGCTTTCGGCCGTCAAGGTGCGCGGAGTAGTTCTCGATTCCAGCACAGATTCCCGTTTGTTCGAGCATCTCGAGGTCGTGTTCGGTGCGCGACCGTAGTCGTTGCGCTTCGAGCAGTTTGCCCTCGCTCTGAAACTTCGCCAATTGAATCTGCAATTCCTCCTCGATGGTGCCGCACGCTCGGTGCAGCGTCTCGGTACTCGTGGCGTAGTGTGATGCGGCGAACAGCGTGAACTCGTCGACCCGGCCTCGACTCTCTTGGGTGACCGGGTTGAAGAAAGATATCTCTTCGACTTCGTCACCAAAAAACGACACCCTTATGGCCTCGCTGCTGTAGGCCGGTTGGATCTCCAACGTGTCACCCTTCATGCGGAACATGCCACGTTCCAGCACTAGCTCGTTCCGGTTGTACTGCATTTCGACGAGACGCCGTAACAAGGACCGCTGGTCGAAGCTCGCCCCAACCTCGATCTGCAGCATCCGCTCTCGGTATTCAACCGGTGAACCGAGACCATAGATACACGAGACTGATGCGACCACGATCGTGTCACGATGCGTGAGCAAGGACGACGTCGCAGCGTGACGCAAACGGTCAATCTCCTCGTTGATCGAGCTGTCCTTCTCGATGAAGGTGTCGGTTCGAGGGATGTAGGCCTCAGGTTGGTAGTAGTCGTAGTACGAGACGAAGAACTCCACGCGATTTTGTGGCAACATCTCTTTCAATTCAGAGGCCAATTGGGCGGCGAGAGACTTGTTGGGTTCCAGAATGAGAGTTGGTCGCTGCACGCGCTCGATCAGCCACGCGATGGTCGCCGTCTTGCCACTACCAGTTATTCCTTCGAGTGTTTGGAATCGAAGGCCGTCTTCAACCCCTTGGGCGAGTGTCGCGATCGCGCGAGGTTGATCGCCCGAAGGACTGAAGAGCGATTCGACGAGGAAGCTATCCATCGAGCAGACCACTCTTGCGCAGCTGCACATCAATCTTCGCGAACAATTCGTCGATCGTGCCGTCGTTCCAGATAACGACATCGACAATGGCGGAACGCTCCTCGTTCGAGATCTGACTCGCGAGACGAGCCCGGGCGTCTGCCTCGGTCAACCCTCGAAACTGAATCAACCTTGAGAGTGCGACCTCGAACGTGGCCTGGACCGACCAAACCTCATCGAGGTTGAAGACGAGTCGATGCTCGGGACGAAACAGCGGTAGGGCCACGAACACCGCCCCGGCATCGGTCGCCTCGAGCTCACGCACGATCTCGTCACCGATATGACCGTGGGTGATGTTGTTGAGGCGGCGCAGCGCGGATTTGTCGTGAAATACCACCTGAGCTAGAAAGTCGCGGTCAATCCCCGAGTCGGCCCCGAGCACCGCGTCGCCGAAGGCGTCGCGAAGCGCGCGCCAGGCGGGCGCGCCCGGTTCCACGACTTTACGAGCCACCTCGTCAGCGTCGATGACCTCGTAACCGCGTTCCACCAAGTAACTGGTTGCAGTTGTCTTCCCCGCGCCGATGCCACCGGCTATGGCGATTCGTTTCATCCACCCACGGTAGCCAGGGCCAGTGACATCCGGCCCAGGTGTGCGGGTGACACCCCTTCGCTCGCCATTTGGCTATTGTCCTTAGAAGTCTTAGGGGGGAAGTGTGATCAGATACGTCACTCGACGCATACTGATGTTGATTGGCATTGTCTTCATCATCTCCGTGGGAAGCTTCTACCTGATTCACCTTCTGCCTGGGAACATCACCACCATCATCGAAGGACCGGGGGCCAGCCCGGCGAATCAGGCGAAGCTCTTCAAGCTCTTGGGGTTGGACCGTCCCATCTACGAGCAGTACTTCGTTTGGCTCAGCAACGTCGTGCACGGCAACCTGGGTACCTCGTTCATCTCACAAGAGTCCGTGGCGGCGACCATTCGCACCGCGCTGCCCATTGACCTGGAGATGATCGTGATCAGCCAAGTCCTGGCGTTCGCGACGGCGATTCCGATGGCCATGCGCTCGGCGCGCAAACCTGACGGCATCGTTGACCGGATCTTCGGTGCTGGAAGCTTCACGCTGCTTTCCGTGCCGCCCTTCATCGTGATCATCCTCCTGGTCCTGATCGTCTCGATCAAACTGGGCATCCCTCACACAGGTGTCTCCACGTACGTCTCGCTCGCGAGCGACTGGATCGCCAACCTCGAGAGCATGGCGCTGCCCTCGATCACTCTCGCGATCGGAAGCTTCGTGGTGTACTTTCGCGTACTGCGTAGCGACTTGATCGCGACGCTGCAGGAAGAATTCATCACCATGGCCCGGTCCAAGGGCATCAGCCAGCGTCGCATCATGTGGCGCCACGCGTTTCGCCCCTCGTCAGTGGCATTACTCGGGGCTGCCGGGGGCAATATCGGCGGCCTGCTCGCGGGCGGCTTCGTGGTGCAGTTTCTCCTGGCCATTCCCGGCCTCGGATACACCCTCATCGCCGCGATCAACCAGAATGACTACCTGCTGGTCCAGGGCATCGTGTTCGTTGTCTCGGTGGGAGTCGTACTGATCAACTTCATCTTTGACTTCATCATCAACATCGTGGATCCGAGGATAAGCCGTGAGTAACGCCACATTGATCGAGCAGGCCTCCGTTGTTGAAAAACCCGAGAAGAAGGCGCCACTGGGTCCACTCTTTTGGATCTGCGTCGGATGGATCGCGCTCAACCTCTTGGGCGCCATCTTCGCCAACGTCCTGCCGCTCCAGAACCCTCTCTATCAGGACTACGCGAGCATCAATGCCGGCCCTTCACTGCACCACCTCTTCGGCACCGACGACATTGGGCGCGACATCTTCGCACGCATCGTCTTTGGCTCGCGCGTGTCGATTGCGGTCGGCTTCGGGGCAATGGCCATCGGCTTCGGGATTGGCACCCCACTGGGCATGCTGGCGGCCTACCGGCGGGGGCGCTTTGACACCTTCATGACCGCCTTCATGTACATCCTGCTCGCCTTTCCCGCCATCATCGCCACCATTGCGGTCCTATCCTTTTGGACACCGCGCTCGTTGCTCAAGATCATCATTGTGATCGGCCTCGCCTCAGTGCCGCTGGTGTACCGCGTGATCCGCACCGCGGCCCTGGCGGTGTCGACCAAGGATTACATCATCGCCGCCAAGGTGCAGGGCGCCACCGATCGACGAATCCTCTTGAAGGAACTGCTGCCCAACATTGCGCCGATCGGCGTCTCGTTCCTCCTGATCGGTGTCGCGACCGTGATCGCACTCGAAGGGACTTTGGCCTTCCTCGGACTCTCGGTGTCGCCTCCGACCCCCTCGTGGGGCAACATGATCAACGAAAGTCGAACCGTGCTTCAGAACAACCCTTGGTTAGCGATCTTCCCCTCATTGGCACTCTGTCTCTTCCTGCTGAGCCTCAACTTCATCGGTGACCGGCTGCGTAACCACTTCGACGTGACTGAGGTGAAGCTGTGAGCGACCTCTCCCACGAGCTCTTGGTCGTCGAGGACCTCTCGACGACCTTCAACACCATGGGCGGACTCCTGCCGGCGGTGGCGAACGTCTCGTTCACGCTCGCACGCAACGAGACCATCGGCATCGTGGGTGAATCGGGCTCGGGAAAGACCGTGCTTTCGCGCACGATCATGGGCCTCCAACCACGCACCAACGTCTCGGTGACCGGCTCGGTCCTTTTGAACGGCAATCAGATGGTGGGGGCCTCAGAGTCGTTCAAACGCGGACTGTGGGGCACCGAGGTGGCCATGGTGTTCCAGGACCCGATGACCTCGCTCAACCCCGTGATGCGTGTCGGAAAGCAGATCGACGAATCACTTCGGGTGCGCCTGGGCATGTCCAAGCAGGACGCCAAGGCCCGCGCCATTGAACTACTCGAACTTGTGGGGATACCGTCGCCCGCCCAGCGCTACATGGCGTACCCGGGACAGCTCTCGGGTGGCATGCGCCAACGCGTCGTCATCGCCATCGCCCTGGCTGGCGCGCCGAAGCTGCTGATGGCCGACGAGCCCACCACGGGCCTCGACGTTACGATTCAAGCCCAGATCCTCAACCTGCTCGACGAATTGAAGGATCGACTCAAGATGTCGGTCGTGCTCGTGACCCACGACCTCGGCGTCGTGGCCACACGCACGTCGCGCATTGCGGTGATGTACGCGGGTCGCATCGTCGAGACCGGTTCGACGCGCGACGTCTTCACCAACCACCGCATGCCATACACC
>VFSW01008617.1_pt1 | contig 14621 bp, 19 predicted proteins | sample 5358111 | NCBI WGS metagenome assembly VFSW01 (sample SAMN11554181, study PRJNA540505) | mine drainage metagenome | isolation source: sediment from site ElyBrook_90M | place: USA: Ely Copper Mine, Vershire, VT | collected 2017 | reverse complement strand
CCAACTCGCCGTAGATACCGGCAAACCTCTGCCCTGCGCCGGACGGCCTATCGTTTAGGCACGTCGCATTCAATCCAATTTTCAAAACATTCGCCTATGTAGTCTGCCACCGGTCGCTGAGGCCCAGAACTTGGAAATGCCTCTCGAGCACTGCCTCCTCCTCAAAGGGGCGGACCGCATCGGCGAGGATGCTCCTCGGAATCGGCCTGTCCAACGCCTGTTCGATGCCGGCCGCCATGGAGACCGGGTCGCGCATGGGAACAAGGTATCCGTATTTTCCGTCCTGCAGGACCTCCCGGGGGCCGGTTGGACAATCGGTGGAGACGGGCGTGCATCCGCACATCATGGCCTCGACCAGGACATTCGGAAGTCCCTCGACATGGGACGAAAGCACGAAGACGTCGGCACGCGCGAAGAACTTAAGCGGGTTCTCGACATATCCCAGCAAACTGACCGCGTCCGACAAGCCAAGTTGGACGATCAGGGCTTCGAGCTCGGATCTTAGGGGACCATCCCCCAGAATCAGCAACCGGGCCCGCCTTCTGCGCGAAAGCTCTTTCATCGCGCGAATCAGGTCCGCGAAGCCCTTCCACGGCGCCAGCCGTCCCGCCGCGACCAGGACCGGGCAGTCCTTGCGCAGAAGCCACTCGTGTTCCACCGGCTCCTGCATTCTCAATCGCGAATTCCTGTCGTCCACAATGTTGTAGACGCAGACGTGAGGCGGCGAACTGAACACGCGCCGGTATTGCTCGACCATGTCTTTCGACACGCAGGTCAACGCATCCGCACGCCACATGACAGCGCGCATGAGGTGCTTCAGAACCCAACGTTTCGTCAACGGAATGCTCGAAAAAGTATCGTACGGCGTCACCCGCGACGAGCAGCTGATCTTCGCCTTCGAGCCAGACGCGATCGCGGCGAGCAGAACAATGGTATTCAAGTGGTCTTCGGCAGAGAAGACCATATCCGGCCTGGCCGTTCGCAGATATCGCCACAAAGGAAACAACATCCCCCTGACATTTTTGCGATGCAGCCTGAGCAGGTTAACGCCAGTCACCTCCGGCAGCTGAAATTGGGGATCGATGCGGCCTATTATCAAATCGACGTGGTGACCCTTGTCGGCCAGCGCTCTCGCGAACCGGATCTGCGCCAACGGGACACCGGCAATAGCAAAGAGCGGTGTGACGACGCAAACTTTCATTTCAACAACGCGCCCTTTGTCAAGGCGCCATATTCCCCCTCAGCAAGCTTGTCTCGATGGAGAAAAAGAAAGTTGTTGATATACCGCCCCTTCGCGAGGCCGAAGTTCTCCATGGACTGATGGCGCACGACATCGAAGTTCTCCAAGGCTGTCAGTCCGTCCTTTTCGATGAAGTAGCCTTGATAACCGAAGCTCAGGATCTTCTCGAAGACCTTCCAGATCGGCTTATCTGTGTGCCGCTGTTCGATTTCAACGAGCAGCGCGGGCCTTGAGGAGGCGAGAGTCGCCGCTGCCCCCTCGATCACGCTGTACTCATGGCCCTCGACATCGATCTTTATCAGGCTCACACCTTTAAGCCGGTAGCTGTCGAGCGTTTGCAGCGAAACCGACTGGTCGCGAGCGTGGGTGAATCCGGTGTTTTCAATCGAAGCCGACGAATCGTGCTCTATTCCTGAATCGTCGATCGGAATGTGCAGGTTTGCGAAACCGGCGTCGCTGGAAAGCGCCAGCGAATGAACATTCACGCCTGCTCTACCTGCCGCCCATGCTGCCAGCACACGAGAGCACGCCGGATTGGGCTCGAACACCTCGACTCTAGCCCCCAATTTCCAAAACTGGTAGGCGTAGATTCCGCGATTGGCGCCGACGTCGACCACCAGGTCACGGCTTCGAACCAGATACCCGAGAAGCTTCATCTCGTCCTCGAGCGTACCCCGAAGCCAGCAGTACCAGTATTTCACCGGAACCTGATAGCTCTTTGGTAGCAAGTCTCTACCAATACCCTTCAAGCCATTCCACATGGAGGGAACATCTTTCTCGACGCCCGCATTTCGCCTATCCCAGAATCATTGCCAGGCGTAAGCGCGCCGCATGATACGAATATCTTTCTTCGTAGAGGGCGCGCAGCACCGGGTCGAACGACATCGCTATCCCAGTTTTCGCGCGCTCGACCGCGGCGACGAAGTCGTCCGCCGTCTGGCACACCCAGCCCACGCGGTCGGCAACGTCTTCGTAACCCGAAAACGCCTCAGGCGTGCCGATAATTTTCTTGCCATACATCAGCGCTTCAGCAACTTTAGTCTTCATCCCCGAGCCGTCAAAGATCGGCGCGACTACGAAGTGCGCTTTCAAATACCACTCGGCAAGGCTGTCAACCGCACCCACAACCTCGACCATTCCAGACCGTTCCAGCCCCGGCTTGAGGTCCTCTAAGCCACGACCAACGATGCAGGTCTTGATGTGGATGCGTGGCACCACATGTTTGACGAACCACGCGATACCCGCCCGGTTGGCATAGAACCCCCCTCCAACGAACAGGGCATACTTTTCATCAGGCGGCACCGCAATCGAATCATGGCCGGGAGGCAACGTGTCTTGCATCGCCATCGGCGCCACATGCGTCGCCGCGCGGCCGTAGAGCTTTTGAAGCAAACAACTATCCCGCTCGCTTAAACAGATGATCGTATCGCTGTAGCGGACGGCCTTTCGCTCTGCGAGGTAGTTCACTATCAGCACTGCCAGTGCGCGCGGCGTCGCGGTTCGTCTAAATGATCCCAGAAAGAATCTTGCCTCGACATTGTGGAAAAAGGTATACAGATGAACTTTTGGGTACTTCTTCTTGATAACCCTTACGATCTCCCCCAGATTGGAACCGTCGACAAATACCTTTCCAACATTCTTTGCGCGGATTGCTTGCAGCGCCTCGCCGATGACGGTGTCGTTCAACCCGTCAATATGGCCCCTGAAAGCGTTGATTGCCGACGTCAGGCTCTGTACGGGAGGTTGAGACAACTCCAACAACACCAAGCGATCACCAGAAATTTCCCGGAGCGCATCATGGTGAAGCCTGCACAAGAGCTCCCGCCCACCAGAGGGCGGGACATGCAATCTATTCGTCAGCAACATGGGCAAGCTCAACTGTCGATCGAGAACCTGCTGGGTCGATTGTCGCAACAGTTCGTCGAACAACTGCTGATGATGTGAAGCGAGCGCGCGGGCCGTGCAGCAAGACTGACCGGAAGATATTTTGACAGACAGCGCAAGTAAGGATACATGATGGCGACCAAAGTCAGCATGCCGTACTTACGAAAGCCCGTGTTATCGATAATCCAGAAACGATCAATTTGACCTCCATATGTCCAATTTCCTACTAATGCAAAAATATGCAAGTGGTGCTGGTTGTCTCGTTCGAAAGCCCTGTGGAATGATCCAATCGAGAAGTAGAGCTAGGCCATAGACAACAAAACGTACTGCATTGAAGATAAAGAACGGATGCAGAAGGTTTGCAGCGGCAGTGAAGCGCTCTCCAACTCGGACTATATTTACGTCCGAGAACCCTGCCATCGTTAATTCCCTTTCATACCCCTGGTAGGTAAGTCGGCAATAATCGACTGGTTCGGGAACCTCCCCATAAAGCAGATGTGATGAAATATAGAGGGAGCCACCTGTTTTTAGGACACGGCGAACCTCCTTTAAAGTGGCAACTCTATCCTCCGCAATATAGATGGCGTTGAAGAACAGCACGGCATCGAATTCATTGTCCGAAAATGGAAATGGATCATTGAAATCCACTCTTGTCCCAGCACAATCGTCGCCCAGTAGATCGGCATTTATCAGCTTGATATCACCCGGCAAATATCGCCGATAGTCTGAATGTACGCCTCCTGCAAGATTGAGTACTTTTCCGGACAATTGTAAGCAGTGAGAAGCAACTTGTTCATTGAACATGATGCGTGCAATCGTCTTTCCGCTGAAAATCTGGCTAGTGAAATCTCGCGGAAACCGCTGTGGCTTTGCCTGCACTTTTTCCTCTACTTTCTCCAAGGACAAGTTTGCCGCAAAAACTAACTCTCAAATCGGTCCGGAATTCCCAGAGCAGATCCGCTCACTGTTCAACTCTAATGAGCCACTTTAGCCACCGATTGAAATGGACAGCTACCTTACCGGGTGCAAGTAGCAATGTATTTAAGTATCTGTCCCTGCGCATGCCGTCAACCGCCACAAAATACTCATTCCTGAACAGAGCAGTTGTCACGTGGTGATATCCTAGCTCCATCCATTCAGGTTTAGTTTGGTATAAGTCAAAAGTAACAAGCTCCTCACTATATTCATGAGGAGATAATTTACTTATCTTCAACAGACTAATGTTTTTGCCATACTCAAGCTTGCAATTTTGCGACAGGCGATAAAGTACATTTTGAATCCAAACGGGCCTCCCCGCGTTTCTGGCAATGGATCTATCGCTCGATATGATGAATCCAGCCGGAACAAATTCTTGATTGAGAGAAAGGGAATAAAACATTTTTAGCTCGTACGCTCGCGTGGTGCCAAGTAAAAATATGCCATTTTTCTGAATAACAATAGACACATCCAGCAAGGGTTCATGTATCAATACCCTCGTTTTCTTCCAATTATATGGAAATGCTTCGGCAGAATATAACCAGACTTTGCCGGATTGCGCTGCCTCTGGGATCATCCAGATTTGCCGGTCGTGGGAGAAGACCTGTGGGTAGGACAGATGAAATTCTTCTTTTAGTACGTTTCCATGATTTGTCCAAATACCCGTTGCGTCCATTGATTGCGCCCAAATTTCACCGATGCCAAAGTCAGTTTGTATTTCATAAAAAATAAAGAGCTTGTCATCCTGCACAAATAGAAATGGATCTGCAGTGACAGCTTGGTATTTTGTGCTCTTTCGTAGACCTCTTTCACCAAAATAATGAAATGGTTCGTGCTCAGAAAGCTTAAATATTTCGCTCTCAGATTTCAGCTTATATAGAGCTATTGTCCACAACGTCCTTCTGCCCAAAATGGCTTTTGCATTCAACAAATGGCACCTTGCTACAAATCGCCCCGGCTCTTGTAGACACCTTGAAGCCTTAAACTTGAGGCTATCAAGGAGGGGTCACGAGCAGCAAGCGTTATTCGGACGAATTCAAGAAAGAAATGGTGAGACAGGTGACCGAGCGCGGACATCCAGTGGTTGAACTTGCGGCCCGACTTGGCGTTTCGCAGCACAGCCTTTACGTCTGGATCAAGCGCTGGAGCCAGCCGGAATCCGTGTCGATATCTTTCTTGCTGGCACTCCTGCTACTATTGAGTAGCCTTCCGTGGATTTAGTCACAACCGCGCCAGCTGCCACGACCGTTCCTTTGCGGATAGTTACACCGTGCAAAATTCGTGCCCCAGCCCCAATCCAAACATCATCTTCGATCACCACTCTTTTCGGGTCTTGACCTTGGAGGTAGATAAATCTGGAAAGGTCATCAAACCTATGATTCGCTGAGACGATTACACAATGAGCAGCTATGCGCACGCCGTTTCCAATCTTTAGGCCGCCATCGCCATAAAGGACTGAATATGGATTAACGCTGCAATGATCGCCAATATCTATTGATCCACCATATGCGCGCAGCACCACGCCAACATCAAGCGTCGTTTTCTTGCCAACGATTACACGCCCGCCATTACCACCGCCGTCTGCCGATACCGACCATGCTATCGAGGTGGAATAATGTGAGCGAAAGCCAAGTGGGTACAACTGAATCCGCTTTAAGCCATTTCGAAAAGACGACTCCAGTAACAAAAAGAAGTCTTTTGCGAGCCGAAGTAGAACTAACGCCCCTAGTCGTGACATTCACCAGCCTCTGCGAGCTTTCGAAATAAATGCCTTTAACAAGAAAAAGAGTGGCATTGGCAATACTCGAGGTAGCGCCCACCTTAAATCAGCGTAGCTGAAATTCTCTACAATAAACTCGATTTTTCTTAAGATTCCCAAACTCCTCCAATCGGCTCGCACCCTGTGTTTTTTTAAATCGCCTTCTATATAAGCCACATTCAGACGGCTATTGCTACTATTTTCGAATTTCTTATGGAACCTTAAAAAGAGCCGACACCTATTAGCCTGAGATCGCGCAAACCTCTCTATGGCAGACTCATCGTTAACAATGGTTCTAAAAGTGACCCTCCGCTTTTTCGAAGCATTCGTCAGCGACTGATCGCTCTCTCTGTAAGATACGAGCGACTCGCGTACGAAGTGAATGTCTTCTTTTAGCAAATAAAGCAGAACGCTCAAAACCCCATCTTCCGATAATATGTAATCTGTTGGAGCCAAAGTTAAAAAGTCAAAAACCCGTCGGTCATAAGCTGATGTGGCCCCATGAATTATCCGGAAAGTACGCTGATCTTCCAATAAATATTGGCGTAGCCTGTAGCTCCGGCTAGACAAAATAGCCAGCTCTTGCTGATATGAAATTACATTCCCATGCTCGTCGATACGATCACATTGTGAACAAAGACCCCAAGCGTTAGTTGACAGCCATTCACTAACGAGGCGCTCGGTTCTGTTGCTTTTGGATATATCGTCGCCGGCCGCCAGAATTACAAGCCTTCCCTTTGCCACCGAAGCGACATCTGCGACATGTAAAAGAGTCCCGCTATTTCGTTTTGTCTGCCGAACGATGATGGCTTTTGGACCTTTATATGTGGTAGCCATCTCCCGCATAATTTCAAATGTTCGATCCGTTGAACAGTCATCTGACATGATGACTTCCATCGGCTCATATGTTTGGTCGAAAGCCGCAGCCACCGCCTCGCGAATAAATCTTTCTTGGTTGTAGCCAAAAATGGCGAAGGTAACCATCGGAGGGTCTTGTTCAAGGTGTTGTGTTCCAATCTCTTCATTCATTTATCATTCCCAATCGGTCCGTTCACGGAGCGAAACCCAACTAGACCTACGCCAGGCGGACTAACTTCCATCAGTAGATGCATCATCCACTACCATAAGTTGTATATTGGGATAGCTTTATTGCCGAACTCTTTCAACCGCTTCGCATAAATATCTGACGTGGTTGAATGAAGGCATTAGCACACTTACTAGAGGCTTTGTCACGCCTATTACCAGGAGTCAATCTTGGTGCGACATTCCTCCCATTTTTCATGTGCGAGGGCACTTACATGTAGATAGCGAGTAGCGATCCTCGCCAGTGGCCCAGCACTATGAGTCATCTGCGCGAGCCGGGCTAACGCAAAAATAGAAAATGCGCCCGCGGCGGCCACGCCAAGTGCCGCTCCGGCTAGCCTATGCCACGCTACCACGCCAGCTATTAGCGCACTGATTACCAGCAGAGACGTCGCCTCGGCTGCCACTCTTGCGGTCCATCTGAACCCTGTTCGCCGCCTGGCGAGCCAATACACTATCGGCAGAAAAACTACGTACATTACAAGGAACCCAATGCCAGTAGTCTGTAGTCCGAGGTACGGCAAGCCTAGCCAGACGCATAGTACGAACACGCCCATGCCAAGTAACTCGTTGGCAATGAACGTCCGCCCATCACCCGCTGCCAGAATGACGAAACCCAGTGGCCAGCTAACCACTTTCAGGATGTCCCCCAATATCTGCCAGCGCAGAATCGTTGCCGCTTCCGCAAAACTGCTGGAGTACAGCAGTTTGATCACCCACGGCGCCAAACCCAGCATGGTCAGAAACACTGGGCCCGCCAGGAGCAGTGCCACCTCGGTTTGCTCGTTTACCAACCTATTTACGGCAGCATGATCGTGGATGACAGATGTTAGGCGCGGGTAATAGTCGGTGCCCATGGCCCCTAGCACAAAACCGATATACGTCATGGAGATCGCCCACGCCGCCTCAAAGTGGCCGAGCGCCTCGATGCCCAATTCGCGTTGAACCAAAGTCCGGATTACCAGTTGACCCACTGTCACGGACAGCCCCGCCAGCATGAACGCGCCGCCTAAACGGGCCAGCGTGCTCCACTGCTGTGCCAACTCGCGCAGCGGCGCGGGTGGTTGCTTCGTATTGGGAAGATGTGCCACATACCAGTGGCTCACCAGAAAGCTGGCTAGTGGCGTTAGTAGCAGGTAAACCAAAATACCTTTTTCACGCCACAGCAGCAGAGCTCCGACGCCCAGCCCCGTCGCCAGCGCGGAGGAATACACGCTGACGCGCGCCAGATCACCTATGCGTCGCAAACCATTGAGCAGTGCTCCCTGCGATCCAGCCGCGACTGTAAGGCCTACGCAGAGCGCCAGCCAGCCCATTTGATCCTTTAGCGTCGGGTCGGCCAGCACGTGGGTGGCCAGCACACCGCGCAACAGCCAGAACACCAGTGTCCCAAGAACCGACATCGCTAGCGCACCCCAGAAGAGCGCTCGGCGCGCCACGGCCACGGCATGTTCGTCATCGCGGGCCGCCGCTTCAGCAATCTGCCTAGTACCAACGGCTCTCATGCCGAGTGCCGCTATATTGGAGGCGGCAGCAATCAAGTTGCTGAACAGCCCGATCAAACCAACACCTGCCGGTCCAAGCAGCACCGCTACCACCTTCACCCGCACCAGGCCAATAAGAATATTGATCACCGACGCCCCGCCGATGATCGACGTGCTGCGCAGGATTTGGCGATGTGAACCGCTACTCATATTAGTCGATAGCTTTGATCACTCTTGCCGGAATTCCACCTGCAACTACGCCTGGCGGAATATCGTTCAACACAACAGAGCTATTTGCAATCACAGAGCCCTTGCCGATAGTCACACCCTTCAACACGCGCACGTTGGATCCAATGAACACGTCATCCTCTACCACTACCGGCCTAGCCCACTCCGCTTTTGAAATGTTTCGATCATGGATGCGGATGCCATGGAAATCGCTGTCGTATATTTCAGCGCAGGTACCAATTAGCACGCGGCGACCAATCGTGATCGATGTGTGCTCCGCAACAGCGCTAAATCCATTGTTAATCCTTGTTCCGTCACCGATGAATATCTTCGCTGCACTCGCTCTCGCTTCAATGTAAGCGTATGTAGAGAAAAAAAATGGCGACGGAAATGCACCAATTGTGACTTGACCAAAAAATACGATCTCCCCTAACCCCACCGCCTGAAGCGGCTGATAAAGAGTCGGCCTACCTTGTATCTTCACGACAGAAAGAAATCGATATACGAGAATTCGAGGCCACTGAATGAACCCGGAACCCTCGTGTATCAACCGTCTTCGTACTTTTTCAGCGAGCAAACGTGGCGACATACTCGATTACCTTAGTCACATCGCTTCGTGGGATATGCGGCCCCATCGGCAAGCTCAACACCTCATTCGCCATGCGCTCAGCGATCGGAAAAGAACCCTGTCCCAAGCCGGTTTGCGCATAAGCCTGCTGCCAGTGCGGGGGAATGGGGTAATGAATCAGCGTGTCCACGCCGGCATCCGTCAAGGCTTGTTGCAGGGCGTTGCGCTGCGGGTGTTGCACCACATACAGATGCCATACGGGGTCGGTCCAATCCGGCACATATGGCAAAGTCAAGCCACAACCGGCCAGGTCCTGCTGGTAGCGCTTTGCAATGGCGCTGCGGCGGGTGTTCCACTCGTCCAAATACGCGAGTTTGACGCGCAGGATAGCCGCCTGCAGCGGGTCCAGTCGGCTGTTGTAGCCCTGCGCTTCGTTGACGTACTTCACGCGCGAGCCGTAGTTGCGCAACACGCGGATGCGATCCGCAATTTGCGCGTCATTGGTGGTCACCGCGCCGCCGTCGCCCATGGCGCCGAGATTCTTGGTGGGGTAAAAGCTCCAGGCCACGGCGTCGCCATGCGCGCCCAGGCGTTGGCCTTTGTAGCGGGCGCCGTGGGCCTGCGCCGCGTCTTCGAGCACGCGCAGGCCGTGTTTGCGTGCGATGGCTAGGATGGGGTCCATGTCGGCCGGCTGACCATACAGGTGCACCGGCAAGATTACTCGCGTGCGCGACGTAATGGCCGCCTCGATCCGCGCCGGGTCGATGTTGAAGGTGCGCACATCCGGTTCCACTGGCACCGGTGTGGCGCCGCAATGGCTGACGGCCAGCCAAGTGGCGATGTAGGTATTGCTGGGCACAATCACTTCATCGCTCGGCCCCACCTCCATGGCGCGCAGTGCAAGCTGCAAGGCGTCCAGGCCGTTGGCCACGCCGATGCAGTGCTGCGCTCCGCAGTATTCGGCGTACTCGTTCTCGAATGCTTCAACTTCCAGGCCGAGAATGTACCAGCCCGATTCAAGCACGCGCTGGAATGCCTCGCTCAGTTCGGCTCGAAGTTCGATGTGCTGCGCCTTCAAGTCGAGAAAGGGAATCATCATGCCTTGATTGCTCGCAGGTATTCTTCATAGCTGCGATAGTAGGCATTTTCGCTATACCGCTCGGACGCGAGAACCATACATACAGCGCCAGATGAGAAATTTTCCAACTCGCGCCATATAGAGGGAGGAATCAGGACTGCCTGATACGCCCGGTTTAGGGTGAATTTCTTGCGGGCTTTCCCGTCGTCAAGCACCAAATCAAAACTACCCATTACCGCAGAAACCAACTGATAACAAGTCTTGAGCGCATGTCCAGCGCGCGATTCCCCGCCTGGGACATCATACAGATAGAACACTCGCTTGATATCGAATGGGACGTGACGCCCACCTTCGATGAAGGTTAGGTTGCCTCGAGGGTCCGAGATCTTTGGCAAACTAATAATCTCGCATTTATCGATGTTCATTGGCTAATCCCGCGAAAAATTCTCTCGCTGCGTGAGTTCAATACCGTTTGGCAGATACTTCGCGTATCGCTTATTTGACTTCTGGATTTCATTCAGCGTGAGTGCGTAATAATAGTTTTCCTCAGATTCGTAGATGCGCACTGCGCCAAAACGCTCATGGAACCGCCAGACACTTTGATTGCCCCTGCGAACGTCAAAATGGGCGGATCGAAAACCAAGGTAGTCAATGGCATACGCATAGACCATCAGTGCCGACTCGATGGCTGCAGTTTTGGGTGCATTGGCTGCTAAAATCCAGGAGCCCCAGCAAAAACTATCGCCTCTAGCGTCATAGAGGCGCACAGTGCCGACTGGCTTGCCTTCGATCTCGATGATGAAATACGCTTGATCGTCCACCGCTGCATAGTTCCTTAGCCATGTTCTTTGCGCTCCGACATCAGCAGCAGTTGTACTCAGGTAACGAGACGTAACGCTGTCGGTGCGCAAATACAAGATGTATTCAGCGTCCGCCTCAGTCGCATTTCTAAAGGTAAGCTGCTTTCCATACACTAGCGACGCTTTACATATGCGCGGCGAGGCACTCTGGTTTGCAATAAGTTTCATGGCAAGCGAAGCACTCCCTGCGACACCATCTCTTCAATTTCGCTCATAGTTTTTGTTGGACGTGCCGCGGCGTATCCATCTCTATCCCGCGACTAATTCCACCACGCGGTGGTCCTATTGGAACAAGGCTTCGTAGGTGGTGGTGATGCCTGGTTTTCGCGCGTTCTCTTTCACAACCGCAGGTCGCTAGCGCCGGCCGGCAACGCGTACTTCAGGTCATGCAGCACATGCTGCGGCTTGCCAAGCGCGCAGAGCCGGCGTGCCCATGGCCTTGAACTGATCGTGCGCCACGGCAACGACGATGGCGTCGTAGGCGCCGGCGGTGATTATGCCGGCGTAGAGCTGGTCGACGAAGTCAACGGCTTCGGGGGTGGAGCCGGAGGTCACTTTCCTGATGCCGAGGAGGCGGTGCTCTCGGTCGCCGGGGTTGATGCGCTCGGGGGGGAGCCGGCCAACCCGGTGATGAGCCAGGCGTGCGGCTCGGTTTGCAGGCGGGTTTGGAGTCGTTCGCAGGCGGTCATTGGACTGGCCCCGTCATTCAAGCTTTTCCAGAAGGTCGGGTCGATGTGCGCCAAGCCATGCGCGCACTCAGTCGCGCAGAGCACTGGTCACCTCGATCAGGTCGCGCGCTTCGGACTCGGACGCGTTCACCGGGCCGGCATATTCCGAGGAATTGCACTTGGTGTGATAGCGCACGAGCGCCGCCCATTCCGCAGCGGGCACTATTCGAAGCCTAACCCGGAATCCTATCGACCGATGAACTCGAGCGCCTCCGCCGGTTTGATGATCGAAATACCTCTGAAGCTTCCCATTTCAAGCAAATGTCGATCCCGTGTGACGATCAGATCGGCTTGAGCCGCAACTGCGCAGGCGATGACATGATCGTCGTCGGCGTCACGGGGTACCACTCGGGGAATATGGGACGGCATGAGCAAATATGTGAGGGCTTGGTACTGCGCCACCAGTATCGTCACGTTGGTTTCGTATTGAGCCATGCGCCGCGCGAACTTTGGATAGCCCAAGGTGCGGGTCAATTCATCGATAAGTATTGTGCTGCTGCAGAGTTCGAAGCGTCGCTCAATCGCCTGATCGATGAGCCGGCGCGGTGGACCGAGCCACAGCAAGCCGGCCACGACGACGTTGGTATCGAGTACAAGTCGGGTCAACCGACATTCCGCTTGCGCAGTTCCGCGCGTACCGTGCGGACTTCTTCGACAATTTCCTGTTCCATCTCAGGCGTTAGTTCCTCGCGGGGCATGCGCGCCCACAGCGCACGCAATTGTTCACCGGCCTGCTTCTTGAGTTGCTCGCGCAGCATGGCCTCGATGGCATCGGGTGTAAGCAACCCCGCGCTTTTTGCCCGTTGTGCGAGTTCGTCCGGCAGGTTCAGTGTCAATTCCAGAGTTGTCATGTTGTTCCCTCTGTGGCCATTGGACTATTCTAACGGATCAATCACACGAACGCAGGTCGCTGTCCCCGGCAGGTAGCGCGTACTTCAGGTCGTACAGCACATGCCGGGATTTGCCCAGCGCGCGCAGGGCCGGCGCGCCCATGGCCTTGAACTGGTCGTGCGCCACCGCGACGATGATGGCGTCGTAGGCACCGGCCTCGGGCTCGCGCACCGGGGTGATGCCGTATTCGTGCCGCGCTTCCTCGGGATTCACGCAGGGGTCGTAGACATCCACCGTTGCGTTGTAGGAGGCGAGGTCGGCTTCGGGCAAGATGATTTTAACGGTGCCTCCAAAACCGATAAAAGACCCGATGTGTGCCCCCCTTCCGGCCCGTCGGCGCCAGATATGGTAGCGGCCAACTCGCGACTGCCAGTAGCCTGGGCGGCGGCTTTGGTGTGCAACAACCTCAATACGCAAAACATCAGATGCGACGCTGTAATAGAGAGTGAAGGGGAAGCGGTTCAGTACGAACTTGCGCAGATGAGGATCTGCGGGGCGGCCGATTTCTGGGTGCTTGAGTAGAAAGTCCGTGGCGCGCCGAACTTCGGCTTCGAAGCGCTCGCCCAATCCGCTACTTGAAGCTCATAGTAAGCGGCCTCCTCAATGAGTTCCATCTCCGCTTGGGGGTGGAACTCAAACTTCATCGTTTCAGTCGTGAGCGGAGATTCGCAAAGACGCGCTCGCCGGGGACCGGCTGCACCTTTCCTTCGATAACTTCCCGGTATCGTCTTTGCGCTTCTTCCAACCACGCGCGCTCGACGCCGGCGTCACTTGGACCATCGAGTTCGGCGATCAGGGCGCGGATTAGCTCGTTCTTGTCCTCGAGGCTCAGTGAGCGAATCTTGGCCTCGATTTCGGCGACAACGGTTGACATGGTAGCTCCCGGCGCTTTGCGAATTCCGGCAGTGTAGCGCGGTATTTTGTTGAGCGCCAAGCAGCGTCTACAACCTCAGGTCGCTCGCACCGGCAGGCAGCGCGTACTTCAGGTCGTAGAGCACATGCCGGGGTTTGCCTAGCGCGCGCACCGCCGGCGCGCCCATGGCCTTGAACTGCTCGTGCGCCACGGCGACGATGATGGCGTCGTAGGCGCCGGCCTCGGGCTCGCGCACCGGGGTGATGCCGTATTCGTGCCGCGCTTCCTCGGGGTTCACGCAGGGGTCGTAGACATCCACCTTTGCGTTGTAGGAGGCGAGGTCGGACACGATGTCCACCACGCGGGTGTTGCGCACGTCGGGGCAGTTCTCCTTGAACGCGAGCCCCATGACGAGGATGTGCGCCCCGGCGACGGCGATGTTCTTCTGCGCCATCAGCTTCACCACCTGCGCGGCGACGTAGAAGCCCATGTTGTCGTTGATGCGCCGGCCGGCGAGGATCACTTCGGGGTGGTAGCCCAGTTCCTGCGCCTTGTGCGTGAGGTAGTAGGGGTCCACGCCGATGCAGTGCCCGCCCACCAAGCCCGGGCGAAACGGCAGGAAGTTCCACTTGGTGCCGGCGGCGGCGAGCACTTCCTCGGTGTCGATGCCGATGCGGTTGCAGATCAAAGCAAGCTCGTTGATGAGCGCGATGTTGACGTCGCGCTGGGTGTTTTCGATTACCTTGGCCGCCTCGGCCACCTTGATGCTGCTGGCGCGGTGGGTGCCGGCGGCGATGATGCCGGCGTAGAGCTGATCGACGAAGTCAGCGGCTTCGGCGGTGGAGCCCGAGGTCACTTTCCTGATGCTGGCGAGGCGGTGCTCTTTGTCGCCGGGGTTGATGCGCTCGGGGGAGTAACCGGCGTAAAAGTCGCGATTGAGGACAAGACCGGAGTGCTGTTCCAGCACCGGGACGCAGTCTTCCTCGGTGG
>VFSW01008616.1_pt1 | contig 14623 bp, 11 predicted proteins | sample 5358111 | NCBI WGS metagenome assembly VFSW01 (sample SAMN11554181, study PRJNA540505) | mine drainage metagenome | isolation source: sediment from site ElyBrook_90M | place: USA: Ely Copper Mine, Vershire, VT | collected 2017 | reverse complement strand
TCAAGAAGCAGGACTGGGAAACCCGGCAATCGTTTACCCTCATGCATGAGTTGGGACACTTGCTGTTGCATAAGACCAGTTCCATTGATGATGAGCGTGACCTGCAATCTCATCGGGGACATGAGCGCGAGGCCAATGCTTTTGCGGGGTATCTGCTGGTGCCTGATGCTTTTCTGGCTGGCATCAGAGACGCGGAGCGGCCAGGCAATGCATCCGAATATGATTACTGGCTAGAACGCCAGCGTAAGGCATGGGGCGTGAGCGGCGAAATGATTCTGCGCCGTTTGATGGATGCCGGACGGTTACCACGAGCCAGATATGAGGCTTATCGGCAATGGGCAACGCAGTTGCCGTTAATACAAAGTGATGGCGGCAACCGGGAATGGCGGCACCGAGAGCCGCTGCACATTTTTGGCGACAGGTTCGTTCGCACAGTGTTGGATGCTTTGTATGGCCATCACATTACCTTGGCCAGGGCAAGTAGTTATTTAGATAATCTGAAGATCAAAGACCTGCATCAGCTGGAACACTACTATGAGGGTGTTTGATGCATCGTCCATGATCCATGCATGGGACAACTATCCACTGAAACAGTTTCCTGGCTTGTGGGAATGGATCGCTGGACAGGTTGGGGGAAATGAGATTGTAATGCCGAGCGTAGCATTTGAAGAGGTGAATCACAAAACCCCGGAATGCGGCACATGGCTGAGAGACAACGCCCTCAAACAACTGGAAGCCAGCGTTTTAATTTTGCAAGATGCAATGCGCATAAAGGCATTGCTCGAAATTGCTGGAGACCGTTATCACGCCAAAGGAGTTAATGAAAACGACATCTTGATTATCGCGACGGCACGATTGCATGCCTCAGAATTGATTTCTGACGAAGAAAAGCAACCCACTCTCTCAAGGGTTCTATCAAAGCGAAAAATTCCCGCGGTATGCTTGATGCCCGAAGTCGCCGTTCATTGTTTCAACTTCATCGAATACATCAGGGCGTCCGGCGTTGTTTTCAGATAAGGGGCAAAAGTAATTGCGCATGCATCCGGCAATGTAACCCCGGCGTAACCCCGAGCATTTTCAGAAATATGCAAAAACGTCGAAACCCGCGTTGTCCGTCCTGACACATAGTTTACGTTTTATACCGGACACATAGTTTACATTTTTTGGCATAGGAGGGACTCACTATGCCGTGGAAGGAATGTAACGCTATGGATGAAAAGCTTAAATTTGTGTCCCGGTTTTTGGATGGTGAAACGATTGCCGCCTTGTGCCGGGAATTTGGCATTTCTCGGGTGACCGGCCATAAGGTGATTGCGCGCTATAAGGAAAGCGGGCTTGAAGCCTTGACGGACAGAAGCCGTCGTCCTTACCGGCAAGCCAATCAGTTGCCGTTTCAGGTAGAGAAGTTGATCCTGCAGATCAAGGAAGAAAAGCCCCATTGGGGCGCCCCCAAAATCCGCGAACGTCTGATCACCCGCTTCCCCACGGTTAAAGCACCGGCAAAGAGCACGGTTCACGCCGTGCTGGACCGCCATGGACTGGTAAACAAGAAGCGCAAGCGACGCTATAAGGCCCAAGGAACGGAGCTGGGGCATGCCAACGCACCCAACGAGCTGTGGTGTACAGATTACAAAGGTGAATTCATGATGGGCAACAAAAAGTATTGTTACCCATTGACCGTAACTGATTTTACGAGCCGCTTCCTGATTTGCTGCGAGGGCCTGGAAAGCACCAGAGAACAGATGGCTTTTACCGTCTTTGAGCGCCTGTTTAAGGAATTTGGGCTACCGCTGGGCATTCGTTCCGATAACGGCGTGCCTTTTGCCAGCCCCAATGCGCTCTATGGCCTGAGCCGCCTCTCGGTATGGTGGTTGCGCCTGGGAATTCATATTGAACGAATCAAACCGGGGCATCCAGAACAAAATGGCCGCCATGAGCGGATGCATTTGACCTTGAAACGGGAGGCCACCAAGCCCCCTGCTCAAAATCTGCTGCAACAACAGGACAAGTTTGAAGAATTCATGCAGGAATACAACTTCGAACGGCCGCACCAGGCTCTTGGCATGAAATGTCCCGCCGACCTCTATCGCCCCTCCGTCCGGCAGTACAGGGGGCTACCTGAGATTGAATACCCGTTTCACGACAAGACCGTCACGGTTACAACCTGCGGACGCATCTGCCTGGGAACCAAAAAGATCAATCTCAGCGTGGTATTTGCCGGCCAGAACGTCGGCATCAGGGAGATCGAGGACGGTATTTGGTTGGTGAGCTTTATGGACTACGATATAGGCTATTTCGATCTGGAAGCCCGTCGGGTGGAACCCGTGGAAAACCCTTTTGGCCCGAAGGTGTTAACTATGTCTTCGGTATAAAGTGTTAACCCTGTGTCCGGTATGGACCCTTTTTTGATGGTCGGGGTGAGAGGATTCGAACCTCCGACGCGTCCCGAATGCAAATTTTTACTGCGCGTGTGCAGCGATTTTATATTGCAACGAAAGGGCTTAAACGCCCTAATTCCAATTTCTCACAAAACTTCAATATGTTATAGATTATATCGATTTCCTGATTTGTGACATATGGGATCTTTTAATGCCATTGCAGTTTGGCCTATGTCACAAATGCACTCCAAAAAGAATTTTTATAATCAAGAAATCGCGACTCCTGCAGCAACAATTCGGCTTCATTGAATCACCTGCCCCATGTTTTCTACCGCCGACAACAACTTGTTGGCGGCATCAACCAGATCTGTGACGAATCGCTTCTCAACATCAACGTGACCCTCATATTCCGCGAGGTTTCGCTTGTCATGAGCCCTTGCAAGCACTCGCCAGACTTCAGGACCCAACCCCGTCGTTTGCTCCAGCACCTGAAAGACAATGTAGCGATTTTCAGGTCGATAGCCATGCCAGCGCAGTGCGGCCAAAGCTAATGAATGCGAGGCGTTGTAGGCAAGATCAAACCGACTTTCCAAGGCAAGCGATTCATTGCTCGCATCAACCAGACGAGACCGCCCAGAGCCAACCAATCCATTAAATTCAGACTGGTTCGCCGGCTCATGTTTCAGCTGTTTACTTTTGACGAGGTTATCAAGGTTTACTGACATCACTTTCGGACCCGATTATGAAGATTTTGGGCTGATCCAGTATACGGGAAATGAACTCATTACCCGAAGCGATTCTACTGTTCAACTCTTCTCTCGAGTAGATAGTTGGTTTGACAGGCCGATCAATCTGTTTCTCAACATCCGTCAGTACGGCAAAAAGATCGGGATAGGCCAGATCGTCGGACAAGATAAAGAGGTCAATATCGCTTGTGGCAGTGTCCTGACCCTTGGCCACTGATCCATAAATAAAGGCTATCTTAATACGATCTGAAAATGGAAACAGTGCTTGGCGCAGGGCATCTGCAACCCCGAAGGTTTTGAGGACGATGCCTCGCAACTCGGAAAATATTGAGGATGATTGATTCGCCTGATAATGCTTCTGGTTGCCGGTTCGTGTGACGATAACGAGACCTGAACTGACCAATTTGTCCAGTTCTCGTCTAACAGCCCCTACTCCCACCCCAGCGAGACCAATAATCTCGATGCCAAAGTATGTCCGGTCAGGATGCCCGAAGAGTACTGAAAGTACCCGCTGCTGGACCCTAGTGAACAGGGCATCAGAAAGACTGTAATTTGTAGTTCCCATTTAGGGTATTGTCGTACCCTTTATAGGTATTGTCAACACCCGCCACGAAGCTGTACTCATCAAACGTATTCCTCGACGATATGACGGGTGGGAGGGGGGTTGCATAATTCCAGGATTTCAGTAGTATGCAGTCATGCCCAGCTGGGGGCCAAACTAGCCGTTTCGAGAGCAGCCAACCAGCTGCTCGACTCCCCCGCGGTTCAGGGGTAGTTAGTTTTTCTGCCTCGTCGATTTATTCTGTCAGCGAACCCTGGGTGATCTGCATCCAAACCTAGGGTATTGATCCTCTCCGTTTAGCCTGTTGGTCCAATAGCCCCAACTTCCAAGTTCGGGCTTTGGCCATCCATTGGAACAGGATCTTCATTGGCCCATTCGCGGCCGACCAACCCAAGCCATGGTTAGTCAAATCCACACCACAAAACAAATGTTTTGCTGGCATTCGCCCTTTTCCCATGGCAGGGATGAGAGGGGCTTGTTCGCAGCGGGAGAAATCCATGAATCCTCAATTGATAACAGACATTTTTGCCGATCTAGGCCAGGAACGTAAAATAACTTTTAGGAAAAGTTTGCACGTCCTCTGTCCCCCCATTGATGCCCCCCGGTTTTCAGATGTTTTTTCCGGGGTAGTCCTTTCAGTTCGTGAATTCAAAAAAACGCTTATCGCAGCAAATCCGACTTTCAATCAATTGGAATTGGATTTGATTAATTTAGTTGGAGACATCCAGGAAGTAACCGTAGACATCTCCTCACCTCTGACACATCCATGCTCACCACTTGACCAACCTCTTTTGCGGCGTCTCTCACGATACCCTGCCTGGGGTATGTTTTTAGAGTTGGCACGCATGCCAGAAATTGGCCTGGTTCTGGAGGCGGCTGGTTGTGAATTCACCTATTCAATCATGACTGGGAAACCTTTCGCTAAGGGTTTTGCGAAAACTTTGAGGAGAATAGCTACGAATGTTTTTGTCAAAAAAGAGAACCTACAAGATGTGCTTCAAAAATGCGACTCTAATTTCATTAATCATCTCAAAAAGATTAGGCGAGAAACATCTGTCATTTTTGATTTGTCAGCATCCCTCGACGATCGCATTGAAACTTTTGAAGATCAAGCATACCGATTTCTTCGGCGTATCAAAATATACTCAACACCCCGCCATCGTCAAGGCATCCTAGATCACGCCTGTCAGAGCAAGCTCCAAGTGTTACTTTCAGCTAAAGTGCTTCTTGAGGAAGCACATGCAGGTGATCAATCAGCAATCTGCATTATTCTGTCATTTCTGGCCGGCTTGTCACCAGAGGTTGTTCTTAGACTCCCACTCGCGGGAAGCGCTGTGGATGATTGGTTCATGATTCTTGACATTGAAGAAGGGGTCATAAAAACGAATATTTCGTCGCTTGTCCCTGATTCAGCAACACCAACCGCTAAGAATCCTCAACCATTCTGTGGTGCCAACAAGATAGTGGTAAAACCAGTGCCCATGTTTATTGCCTCTATCCTCAGAGGCACTCTTGATTCAAATCGCACTGCTCGAGTTCTGGGTGATTTGCTGCCGAGTGCAAGCGTTACCGGAAGAAATTTGACAATTGATGACGCTCGGTCGGCAATCATACCGTCAACCAAACGGTTTCTAAACTCATCTGGGCCATTTGCACTACAAGTCGGTCTCAACCGGATGTGCGCTAGTGTGATCACAAACGATTTCAGTTTAGTCCCTAGCTCGAAGTTTTACTATGCGCTTGTTGAACGTCAAGAAATTTGGGACGCGTCCAAAATGTATTTTGAAGCACTCGGTTGGGGACCACCCGTAGAATTTGTTGATGGACTACCCGTTGGTTCAGCAGTAACACCCGACTTGCAAGCATTGCTCAATCTATATTTGTGGATGAAATCACAGGCTGAAGGGAGCACACCTGGAAAACGTTATACATTTAACTCACTTAAAGCTCATCATTTTGAGTATGCCCACTACTGCGCTTCATTCACCTCCATCATGCTTGTGTCGCGACATGCGGCCGAATTAGGGTACACAGCGTATTCATTAGGTCCTGAATCCACATTTACGGTAATTTCTGATAAACGTGTTGGTCTATTCCCTGGACCTGTTTCAATACCAATAAATATAGTGCTTCGTTATCAGCTTCAATTGTGGTATGTGCATTGCCGCGCATTAAATGTTCGGTTAGAAAAGTTAGGGTATTCCAACAACAGCAAGTTGCGAAATTATCTCAACCGAATCGATAACCGTGAACCAGTTCAATTGTTTTTTCGCATAAATGAAAAAACCGCCATCCCGCTTGGGACCAGCGATTTGACCAACTGGTGGCCAAAGGCTCTTAGGTTTAAAGGAGATTCAGGAAGGCATCTCTGGGAGAGAGTGCTTCACGAACGTGGCGTTAAGTCATCTGCAATCGATGCATTCATGCGGCATCAATCTCTTGGAGTGGAATCCTTCACGACTACGACCAATGTTTCTTACCTTGATGTTTTTCAAAGGATCTCACGAGTCCAAGAAAGTGTTCTGGCTGAGTGGGGAATACGCGCTATAGCTGGCCTTTCATTACGCAAGAGGTCAACATGACAACATATCGTTTAGCCAGCGACTCCAATAGAAGTATCACACACTCCTATCGCTTAAGAATGGATCGCGTCGGGCGCGCACATGTCAGATTATTTCCATCCGCAGCCAGAAATTCAGAAAGATTCTCAAATATTCAAAAGTCGCTGTTAAACGGGTCGCTCACGAGCAATTCTCCATCCTGCCAATTCGCATTATCCTTGATTTGCTTTGATGGCGTCTTGACAAAAAGCGATCTCATTGCTGCATTATCCAATTCAAAATCCATCTATGCATGGGATGGCAATATTTGCATCGATTGGGCCGATAAAGAGAAACGAATCAATCGCCGAGCATTGAGCCAGATTACTGTTAATGCTTGGTTACAAATGAAGGAAAAACCATTTCGGGCTGATACCATCATTACTGAAATTGAAACACTTATTGTCGATCTTTACCCGAGTGGAGGCTCATCAACAATAGATGTGCTTTTTGATGACGCCCAAGCCTGGACGATACATGCCCTTCCTGGTCCAATTTACGCGCATTGTCTCAATATTATTCCCCTATCCTGCTTACCTAGATCCACCCTTGCAAGGCAATCCTCTCGACTCGCGCTCGATACTTGCAAAGACAGCCATACCAAAAATTTGGGAAGAGGTTTTTGCATGGCCTTGGATGGAGCATTTTCTCTTTCGGGAAGAAATAGCAGTGGCTGGCTCGTTAGTAGAATTGTTGAAATCTGCAAGCATAAAAAATCCATGGCACCACATTCAGACAAAAAAAGAATGCTAAAAAACTGCCTTGAATTGACTACAAGTTCATCAGAGGCGGGAATGATTTCTTCACTGCTTCTCGCCTGGGCTGTTGACCTAATCGAATCTGGTACAAGAGTAAAGCATGACATCAGTCCAAAGACAATCCACAAGTACGTTAGCTGCATTGCGGTTCAACTATTCTCTGCCTTCAATAACATCGATATTTTCCAGTGTGATCCAGATGATTTTGCATCAAAATATATTGAGATCTGCATCTCCACCAAACCTGGCAATCAAAAATCCACTGCGGTTGCCATTAACAATTGGCACTCTTTTCTGACGCTCTGGTTTGATGTTCTACCGCTAACTACTTCGCTGTATCACGGAATAGCTACCTCAATTCCCCGGGCAAATGTGGTGTGGTCACATGAACTTAACACAATTCACGAATGGCTAGACACTAGTCTTCTTGATGAGCGCACAAGTAGTCAAATGCGAGTGTGCTTGGCGATTGCATGCAAAATGCGCATTCGTATTTCTGAGCTCCTGAGACTTCGATTATGGAATATTCGTATCTACCAACATGGACTAGAGATTGAGATCAGTCCCATGCGGCGAGATGGAAAATTGAAGTCCGCTTCATCACGGCGGGTTGTGCAAATTAAAGACGAAACTGCTATCCAAACCATATCAAATTGGAAGAAGCGCCGCGAGCTGGAGAACGCTCTGCCTACAGACCTATTTTTTGGCGATCCACATTCCCCAACACAGGGATATCGATTCGGCTTTTTTTGTTACGCCATCAATCAAATGATTAAGTATTGCACGGGTGACGACAGCGCTTCATTTCACACGCTTTCCCATACATGGATTTCATTTATGATCAGTGAAGCATTGCTGCTAAATTCCGAAGTCGACATCAATGCGTTAGATGAAATATCAGCTGCTGCCGGCCATGCAAGTTCTCAAACCAGCTTGGTCCACTATTTTCATTTGCCTGAGTTGGTAATCCGCTACTTTTTTGACAAATACCTGAAATCGATCAATTGGACCGGCCATATGGTTTCATTGCACTCCAATATCAGCGCTGCCGCCTTTCGCCAAAGATGCGCTAGATCTGGTGGTGAACGGTCCAGAAGTGAGGTTGCATGGAATGCAATTATAAAAAGCCCCCTTCCTCCGATTTCAGACGTCATGGAGCAGTTCCTATTGTCACAACCTCCGATGCCAGCATTTTTAAAACAACCAAGGCAGATCTTGTTTTCTGATGTTCTGAATGTCGTGTCTGATCTCGCGGAAGGCATGTCCGCCTCAGTTATCAGCGTAAGAACCGGTCAACCTGAAGAGGTTGTCCATCAAATTGCGTCAGTCGGTTGCGAGGTACTTGAGCAGTTGCGAATACTTGACAAGTCAGGTGTATCTACTAATTGCACTGGCAGGATTATTGGATTTCATAAAGTCTTTCTCGGGTCTTCTGGTCACCATATTCAATTCAATCGCATCAATCATATGAAACTTCGTCCGCTCGTAGAATTTTTTGAACGAAATGAAGACGCGAGCGGATTGGAGGTTGGAGTTAACTCTTGGATCGGATGCTATCATAACGGCTACATTTCGCTTGAGAGCATGCCAGATGCAATTGGATTGGTAGGACTGCTCCAATCAGCTTGCATCTCCAATCAACACCTAGCGGTCTCAATCGCATCAGCAGAAAAAGCACCCAAATCTAATCATAATGTCCTTACCGTAATTAATTCGGCATTTAGTTCGTTTTATCCCCTACCACCAATCACCATTTTTAATGCTCGACGACGTGGCAGACCTTCGGCATACCTCTCAATATCAAGATCTTCCGGAGACGATTTTATAAAACCTGGTAGTGCTGCATTATCATGTGCTGGCTTGAATGCGTTGATGTTAACGGCTGCTATTTACCTTAAGGTAAATAGTCATTTGCATGATACTAGTTTTGAGTTGCCAGCGGCTGCTAACTGAACTGGATAGTCAATACTATGAACGAATCAATCTTCATATATAGCACCATTCTGAGAAGCCCTGGATCCGAATTCACTCAAGAGGAAGCAATAGCCCGGCAAATCGCTATTCGAGATCAATTTACAGCCGTGGTGCCAGCAATCAAACACCTTCGGTTTTCCATACTAAAAGAACAACTGGTCATCAAGAATAACCAACTTGTTCTGAAATACTATTTAGTTGAGTCACCACAATTGTTATTGGATTTACATCCAAAAGATCTGCGAAGCAAGGTGAAGGCCTCAGGATTAATGCGCTTACATGAAGATTACAACATGTTAAAGCATAGCGCCAAGTCCAACCAAAGTAGGATGAATGAAATTGTTCGCGAATCGATGACCCCATTATTTGAATTTGGATATGAAGCTGATCTCAATGCCGGAAAAATGAGTGCAGATGATGCCGCTTTCAGAAAGGTTGTCCATTCTGAAAAGGGTAAAACTATTCACATGACTTTCGCCGATGAAACGATTCCATTCCAGATCCCTTTGCTTCCTTCTTTTCTTCCTGAACCGGGTACAAGAAACATCCATGCCACTATTCGAAATATTTCTGCCAAAAGTGCTGTTCTGGCCACGATCCGCGAAATTGACAGTGGAGAAGTTTCAAAAAGTGCACCGCTGCCTCTAAATCGGATCGTGCTACACAGGATAAAAGAACGATCATGGCTTTGGCCATTGCTCTATGCAGCAGTGGAACACAACATTGTTGTCGAAGCAGAGGTGAAAGTTGCTCTATGTGCTGACACTTTGAAAGCTGGTTACTTAGAACTGTATCAAATAATTAATGCGGACAGACTCCGTGCAAGCTTCAATGATATGCACCTAATCAGGAAGGATGATTAGATGGTCTCACTTGACGCTCGTACAACCAACGTCTACAGTACTTAGCATTATCTTAGCTATTTGAAATTCTAACCATCGCCCGTCTCATCTGTGTTCTGTGTAAGAGCGCCTCGTGAATTAATCAATGGAGAGAGCACATGAATTCTCGTTGGCTAATCGCATTGGTGTTGCTGGTTTCGGGCTGTGCCACAGACCCAAGTGCTGTTACGAGCTTCTCGGCGCTGGCGCCCGACGCGAGCAAATTACATAGCTTGACGGCGGCCTATGCAGATGTGCCCAATCAGTTAAAGTTACTTGATGTGCTGCAGAATGTTACAGCAACATCAGCCACTGACACTGCGGCTCAGGTGAAGACCCGCAACGATCAGGTAACCCAAATTGACGCATTGCATGCGGTTCTTGTCAATTACATGCAGTCGCTGGGTGCGTTGGCAAATAACAGCCTGGCCCAGACAAGTACCGATACTAAGGACGTGACAGACGGTCTCACGGCGTTGTCAAAAGCAGCACCGAATCTTGGCCTTACTCCCGGGATGATCACAGGCGTAGGTGCTATCAGTACATTTCTGGGAGACGCGGCAACAGCAAATTACCGCCAGGAACAACTCACCACTATCATTGGGGAATCCGAACTGCCTTTTCAGCAATTGATAGCCGCTGAAAAAACAATTGTCACGGAAGGGGTGATAAAGGAGCTGCAGAATGTCCGGGAACAAACCACGAGGCTCGCAGAGGTAACGCATGCCTTGGAGGTCAATGCTGGCGCGGAGGCTTTAAAATCAGCGCCTCCGAAGATGGATAGCAAGGGTGTGGATAGGCTTGACCCAAAATTGCAGCGCTCCGGGGCGGCGGACATCGCCGCACTGTATCTTCTGCAGAAGGCGATTACCTCTGACCTTTCCACTCTTGATCTTCAGATCAAAGCCGCAACTGCATATGCTACAGCCCTCGACAAAATTTCTTCGGCGCATACGATCCTTTATAAGAATCGGGACGGTCTCCTCAGTAAAGAAGGAGCTAAAACCGCAATTGCGCAGCTAACTCCGCTGGTAAAAGAGGCCAATACGGCGCTGCAGGCTCTGAAAAATATGTAACCCCGACAAAATAAAAACCAGGAGAAATGATCATGAGCATCGCCGATCTCGCGGATGCGAGCCAAAAGTTGGCCGAGTATTTGGATCAGGAGCAGGCGGCAGAAAATTATGAGGGGCCAGAGGCAATTACCCTCGGAAAACTGTCGTCCAATCTCAGCGCCCAAGCGAGCACTCTCAGGACGCTGGCTGTCGCACAGGTGATAGCTGACAGCCAGGCTGCGATGGCAGCACTTACTGTAGGTACGGCGGCAGCGAAGACGGCCGCTGGCAAGCTGAAGATCGCTGCAACTGCGATTCATATCGCTGGCCTCGTACTGTCGCTCGGAGCGGCGGTTATTTCGGGAAACCCGGGCGACGTAATTTCTGCGGGTAGTAGTCTTGCGTCCGCCGTCAAAACTCTTTAGACATCTTTTTCTGTTCAAGACCAACAAGGGTATTTTTGGCTGAAACTGCGAACAGTCAATTGGAGGGTAATCAATAGGGCAGGTTTATTTTCATCTAATATCATCGCCATCAGCGCGCGGGCTCGGATCAGCGCACAACTGCCGCCACCATCCAGAGATAAAATCCTGTAATTCTGTTTGGCCATTCCCTTTCTTGTTATCGGCCGTTATTTCCCGCTGATCGCGCCGCCTACCTTATTGACTGCATAGGGGATGAATATACCTGCCCCGGCGAGAAGAAAATCAGTGATGTTCTTCAAATCAGGAATGGGGCCACCTGAAAAATAGGCCCAGATCATGTAGTAACCGGACCCCATGAGTATGGCCACGAGTACCAGAGCACCCATGAACGAAATGAGCCTGCTCGAACTTGCGACCATGACCGGTCGGCCCTTATCGTCTAAAAGTTTGTCGGCAGGTGTGTTGGCCGGCATCGCAGCCTCTTCTGAGAGCGCATCCTTGAGGTTCCAGTCCTTGAGCCCCTTTCGCAGGGAGGAGAATCCCACAGTCAGGAAAAGTGTGACGAGACCGATAGTGACCCAGAACGGGATGGATGAAAATGCGGCCGCTTGGCTATTGGGCGACGGCTGGCCTGATGCGGCTGGCCCAGGTTTGGTCGCTCCTGCAGCTGTGGCTTCAGCCTTGTCTTGGGCTGGCATTTCTGCCGCAGAGGCGCCGATGATAAAGAAAAATACCGATGCCATGACGACAACGATGCAGTTTTTCATGATTTCCTCCTTGGATTTTCTTGTCGCATATCCTGCGTCCGAGGATCATTTGTTATCGTCGGAGCATTAGGACATCTTTCTGCATCATACAATTGCAATTGTATGGCTCGAAATAAAAATTTATGGTCATTTTTTGAGCCAAAAACCGACGATGGTGCCGATTGAACTATAGGCCCATTTTTGAGTTGCGTCGGGGAACGACTCTACGAAGATCGTGTAGAGAGAGGATGCCAAGATCACGATAGAAACTATCACCATCATGGCGATACGCACACGAACTTCCACGGGTACCTCATCCATTGGTCTGATGGTGCCTGCTAATGGAATAAGGGTACGGTAGTCAATGGTCTTGTCATGAGGAATGAATCGGTACGCGATGATTGCCACCAACAGCATGACAAAACCAACCAACGGATATATTTCATGAGGATTTATCAGCATACATTACTCCAGCGCCTAATGTTCACATGAGGAGCGCACTCCCTCGAATGCAGAGTTAGGCATTAAACACGACGGTAGAATGTCTGGACCATTATGCCTTTTTCGGCTTAACTTTACCAAGGCAGTATGTGGAACTCAACGGGCATTCATACTCCCCACAACGCCACGCCGATCAAGGATCGTAGCCGCGGTTCGCGGCAAGAGGCAACGTCATCAACACCAAGCAGCGAGTTGGCAACCACGATTTGAAAATGACGCGTGTATTCTTACGGCCCCAGTAGGTTGCTGATGACGAACCGCAAACGCTTACGTGGTGTAGCTATTTTCGACGCGTGTCTGGGGGGCTTAGATAAGCAATGGCTAGCGGTTCCAGCATCGACCTGCGCTACAGCAACGCGGCCGCTGAATGCCCCAATCTGCAAATTATTCCCGGGACAGTACCCTACATGCTGGCCCAAATGCCTTTGTGCAGGATTGATTTGAAATTTTACGCATACAGAGTGTCACACTCCCCTTAAATTGTGGTTACCAGTAAATGACGCTACCTGTCATACGTGTCAGTTTAGCCGATGACTCGACCGTTATGATGACCTATCCCAATGGAGTAAAGTCCGTCATATCTTATTCAAGGCACCCACAATCAGATCCTTGCGCCCCTCGATAAATTCTTCGAAGTCACGAAAAGTGTAACTTTTAATCGTTGGGATTAGATGACGGGAGCAGAATCCAGCATCCCGTGTTTCCAGCCAACTGTCAAAAGGTTCTGCATTTTTTTTAAGATTTTCAGAATCAGTTAGAAGTTCCAAATTTGGCAAGTTGTTGAAGTTAGCCATGTAAAAGTCCATCTGTGTGTCGGTGAACTTGAGTCGCTTCATCTCCCGCCTGTCAAACATAGACTTTGGGAAGATGTGGTCTTCATGGAAGATCGAATTCTTCCAATCCCGATCTGGATAAAGCAATGAAAGTGCCAGATTCGTGTACCTGCCCTGATACGAGTGATTCAGGATTCGATCTATTTCCGCCTCATTGAATGTTGGTTCTATCTCAAGTGATTTGTACATTGCATCAGCTGGGAATTCGCTCTTAGAGTTTTCTACTACGGCTTCGATCAGGATTGCACGCAAACGAGTTAGTATTGTGTCCGAAGAACCGCCAAACGCATTTTTTATCGTTGCCATAATGAACCACTTGCGGATGGCCACTTGAGCTTTTGCATCTTCGGCATCGGACGAGGTGTCAAATGTATAATTTCCCCGACGTTGAATGTATAGGGCTATCGGCAATACGGCCAACGGCGCCACGATATTCTTGTCTGTAAAGCCGAACCTAGATATCAGACGAACAGTGGTTTCCAGAGCATTCTTGATGTTGGGCCAGTTATTCTCAATCTCGGTTAGGTTGGTTTTAGTGAAGTTCTTCACCTTGTAGGCAATAGGCAGCGTCGGTGTCAGGTATAGGCACGACTTCAAGACGAAATCCTTACCGAAAGTAAAGCCATTGCCGATCTTGTTGATGCCGTCTGTGAAGGAATAGATTTCCTTACGGGCATCGACCGTTTGCCATTTTGCTGTGGCTGTTGCCAGAAGCAGGTCAGAATACTCGAGGGGCTGGCCACCAGAATTGGCACGCACGAATATTTGAAGGACCTTTTCGAGGTCCTGCGATTTTTCCTCATAGTAGTTAGCTACCTTGCTCGTGTGGATGCGTGCGTGCATCCGACCAATCATCTTCTTTGCATTTGAAATTTGATCTGCCGAAAATCCTTGAAGCTCATTTTCAATATCGTCCTTAGCGTCTTCGGCGTCCTCATGATCTAAAATGCGGCCAACTTTATACCAAAGCTGTTGCTTACCGCGCTCTGGTTCTACGCTTTCTCGGAACTTAAAGTCATATGTCAGCTCTTCAGGGTTGTCATCGTTGACTACAGGTGTCTTGAGCAGGTTCAAGTACAGGTACGTTGTGCGCCAGCAGTAATAGAAGAAACGATAAGCACCCTTTAAACCAATATGCAGTGAGGTTATGCGCTGTTGACCATC
>VFSW01008615.1_pt1 | contig 14623 bp, 15 predicted proteins | sample 5358111 | NCBI WGS metagenome assembly VFSW01 (sample SAMN11554181, study PRJNA540505) | mine drainage metagenome | isolation source: sediment from site ElyBrook_90M | place: USA: Ely Copper Mine, Vershire, VT | collected 2017 | reverse complement strand
AACGTATATGGCCGATTCAGTGCTAACTTTACAATACCTGACATCATAGAGTTGAATCCCGATCTCTAAACATAACCATCTCGAACGTGCTTCAGAGCAAGTTTTGAAGGGGGGGTGGGAAAGCGGAGGTCGTCAGCCGATCAATGCCGCAGACGCGAAAAGTGCTGGTCGGCAATTGCCTTCTGAGCGGGGGTCAAGGTGTTGTAGAAATCCTTCAGGGCCTGATCCATCTTTTCAAATTCCTTGAGGCGCTGACGCATCAGGGCAATGTGCTGGTCGAAACGCACCGGCGCCGGCTGCACATCCGTCTGCTTGCCTGCCGCCGCAGTCTGATCCCGAATTTCCTGAACCGCGCTCAGGGTATCCTTCGCGTAACGATCCCAGGCGGCTTGCTGACCCGGATTCAAATTCAATTCCTGCTTGAACTCATCGAGATGCCGCTGCGCATTCCCTACGGGATCTCCGTGCGACCCGGGTGCAGGCGCAGGCTCATTGGGCGGCGGCGGCGCGGCAGGATAATCCTGGGCATACGCGCCAGTCACGCTGAAGGCCATCAATAACATCGTCATCCGTAAGGCTTTTTTCATCATTGTGTCTCCATTCTCAGTCATCGTCATCACCACCGAAGCCACCATCACCAAAACCTTCCATTCCCCCACCATCCATGCCGCCAAAGCCCATGTCCATCCCGCCGAACCCTCCATAGCCGGGATAGTCGCCTCCGTAGCCACCGCCCATCATCATGGGACCACAGCCCGCCAGCGACAGAAAAAGGACACTCATCCAGAGCGATTTTTTCATCGTACCTCCTTCAAAACCATTTCCAACCCGCGCACCAACCCCCGTAGAACTGGATTGGTCCGCCATCCTATCGACTGTTGGTAAAACACATTGTAACGAGTTGTAACTCGTCTATTCCGATCCTTCCGGATCTCCCATCAGTCGGGCAAGCATCGCCCCGGGGTCGGCCGCACGCATGAAGGTCTCCCCCACCAGAAAAGCGTGGATGCCCGCCTCCCGCAAAGTGGTCACCTCTGCCGGGGTAGCGATGCCGCTTTCGCTGATCATCAAACGGTCTTCGGGGATTTGGGCACGCAACTCGAGGGAGGTCTCCAGGCGGGTTTCAAAAGTCCGCAGGTTGCGATTGTTGACCCCGATCAGAGGCGAATCCAGTTGCAGGGCCAGGGCCAGTTCCCGTTCATCATGCACTTCCACCAGTACGGCCATCCCCAGGGCGTGCCCCAGGCTTTCCAGTTGATGCAGACGCGCCAAATCCAGTGCGGCCACGATCAACAGGATGGCATCGGCCCCCATGCAACGGGCCTCGTAAACCTGGTAGGGGCTACAGAGAAAGTCCTTGCGCAGGACGGGCAGGGAACAGGCTGCGCGGGCGGCCTGCAGGTACGCCGCACTCCCTTGAAAATATTCCCGATCCGTCAACACGGACAAACAGGCGGCGCCATGCCCGGCGTAAGAACGGGCAATGGCTGCGGGATCAAAATCCTCCCGCAATACGCCCTTGCTGGGACTGGCCTTTTTGATTTCGGCAATCACGGCAGATTGCCCAACCTGTACCCTGTCCCGGAGCGCTGCCGTAAAATCGCGCAGAGGCGGAGCGTCGAAAACCTGTTCCTTGAGTTGGGCCAGAGGAACGCGGACCTGTGCTGCGGCCACTTCCTGGGCCTTGGTGGCCATGATGGCAGACAGGATATCGCTCATGTCCGACTCCAGGACACCAGATCTTCCAGCCGTTGGCGGGCGGCTCCAGAGGTCAACGTGGCCCGCGCCAGTTCCACCCCGTCACGGTGGGAAGTCGTCACGCCCGCCACGTAGAGGGCGGCTCCCGCATTCAGCAGGACGATATCCCGCGCAGGCCCGGCTTCATCCTCCAATACGGACAGCAACAGACGACGGGATTCCTCGGCATTCTTGACCAACAGTCCATTCAGGGGAGCAGGTTCCATGCCCACCTGATGCGGATGAAACAGGTATTCGCGAATTTCTCCCTCGTAGAGTTCGGCCACATGGGTCGGCCCGGACAGGGTGATTTCGTCCAACCCATCGCTCCCATGAACCACCATGGCGTGACGCGTACCCAATTGACGCAGGACTGCCGCCAATCGTTGGGTGAAATGGGCCGCAAAAACCCCCAGTAACTGGTTGGGCGCTCCCGCCGGGTTGGTCATGGGCCCCAACAGATTGAACAGGGTACGCACACCCAGTTCCCGTCGCACCGAAACCGAATGTTTCATGGCGGTATGGTGGTGGGGCGCAAACATGAACCCGAGCCCCCACCGGTGCAAGGATTGCTGAGCTCGTTCCGGGGTTGTGCTGGCCATACCGATCCCGAGAGATTCCAGTACATCTGCACTCCCCACGCTGGAGGAAACGGCCCGTCCGCCGTGCTTGGCCACCCGCGCCCCGGCAGCCGCCGCCACAAATGCCGCCGTGGTGGAGATGTTGAAGGTATGCATGCCATCTCCCCCCGTACCGCAGGTATCCACGACATGGGCCAGCCCGGTGGCATCCACCTTGACCGACAGGGAGCGCATCACCTGCACTGCAGCCGCCAATTCCGTCACCGTCTCACCCTTGTAACGCAAGGCAGTCACCAAAGCCGCTGTCTGAATGGGCGTCGTGATCCCATTCATGATGTCGCTCATGACATCCGTCATCTGATCATGGGTCAGATCATTGCCGGCAAAAAGGGCTTCCAGCGCCTCACGGGGTGTCACCGGAGACCTCGCGCAATTCGAAATCGTGGGTGATCTTGGCAGTTTTTCCGAGCATGATACTGGCTGAGCAGTACTTTTCTGCGGACAGGTCGACGAAACGCCGGACCTGTTCAGCCTTGAGATTTCGTCCCGTCACCACGAAGTGGAAGTGGATATGGGTAAATACCTTCGGATCTTCCTCTGCGCGCTGCGCCTCCAGTTCCACCACGCAGTCCACGATGTCGGCACGCGCCCGTTTCAGCATCATCACCACATCGAAGGCCGTGCACCCTCCGGTTCCCATCAGAACCGCCTCCATGGGACGTACCCCCATATTGCGTCCACCGGCCTCCGGCGCCCCATCCATCAAGAAAGTGTGACCACTGCCACTTTCCCCCAGAAAACTCATTCCTTCGACCCATTTCACTCGTGCTTTCATGGTGTTCCTTGTCCCGTGTTCCCTGATTTACCCTCTCACCGCAGATCAGGGGGATTATACAACCGACCCGAGCGGTGCATACCATTCTGCCGGGACAAAAAAAACCCTCCTGGGCGGAGGGAGAGGGAGAGGGAAACGCTGGGAGTGAATCCTGAGGGTAAAGTTCACTCCGCCGTCAATGTTCGATTGGGCGTCTGGGGCAGGCGCGGCATGTTCTGCACCGGGAATTCTCCCGTCAGACTGTTGAGAAAAGCCACGATATCCTGGACTTCCGCCTCCGTCAGGGTCTTCCCCAACTGGGAGCGCGCCATGACACGCACCGCCTCGTCCAGGGTCGGAACGGACCCGGTATGAAAATAGGGCGCGGTCAACGCCACGTTGCGCCATGTCTGGACACGCCACAGGTGCTTGTCCGACGCCTCATGCGTGACATTGAAACGACCGTCATCCTCCATCAACCGGTATTTGGCCACATAGGGGTTGTTCTCGACAAAGATGGGGAATTTCTGGTAAAACCCCTGCCCTGCCGGCATGGAAGGACCGGCAAAATCCGGCCCCGTATGGCAGGCCGTACAACCGATCTTCTCGACGGTTTTCATGCCACGCAAGGCTTGCTCGGAGAGCGCCGTCTTGTCTCCTTTCAGGTAGCGATCAAAGGGGCTGCGGGGAGTCAACAAGGTCCGCTCGTAGGCCGCAATGGCTTTGGCAATGTTCTCGTAGGTCACCGGATTCTGTGCGCCAAAGACCGTTTCAAACTGGCTGACATAACCCGGAATGGCACGAATGCGCGCCTCTGCATCGGCCGGCGAATGCATCCCCATCTCCACCGGATTCACGATCGGCCCCTTGGCCTGATCTTCCAGCGTGGCGGCCCGACCATCCCAGAACTGTACGCTCAGGAATGCCGAATTCCACACCGTGGGCGCATTGCGCCCTCCTTTTTTTCCGCCAACGCCCACCGAGACCGGTCGGTTATCCGTTCCGCTCCCCATCACGCTGTGGCAGGAATTACACGATACGGTGCCGTCCACTGAAAGCCGCTTGTCAAAATACAACTGCTGCCCCAGGGCAATCTTGGCGGCGCTCATGGGATTGTCTGCGGGAATGGGCGGCGCGTCGGGCAGCGGCTCAAAACTCCAGGCGGACGAAACTGCACTCCACATCGCCCAGGCGGAGAGCAGGAGAAGGGTTTTTTTCATGAGGACTCTCCACAAATCGAGGGTGAAAGAAGAAATTCCTGAGGTCTCAGTCTAACACCCGGACTTGTTTAGAGTCAATATAAAACAGAGGTTAGTTTTATAAATCCAATAGTAATTTACAAAACCAACTCATGAAGAAAAGGAAGATCCGCAGCCACAGGTCGTTTTGGCGTTGGGATTGCGAATGATGAACTGCGCCCCTTCCAGATCTTCCTTGTAGTCGATCTCGGCACCCACCAAATATTGGTAACTCATCGGGTCGATGAGCAGGGTCACCCCATTCTTGACCATCTGGGTATCGTCCTCGTTGACCGCATCCTCAAAAGCAAAACCGTACTGGAACCCAGAACACCCCCCGCCGGTGACAAACACACGCAATTTCAAGTCCTGGTTGTCTTCCTCATCGATCAGCGCCTTGACCTTGTCGGCAGCGCTGTCGGTCAGAATCAGGGGCGCAGGCATTTCTGTGAGAGCATTCATGGAATTCTCCTGAAAAATTCGGGTTAGAATGGGTCCATTGTAGCAGTTTTTGAATTCCCTGCCGAAAACCTCAAGGCAGAATCGGAACCTGGGTCAACCCCAGGGTTTCCGGCCAGTCAAACATCAGGTTGGCGTTCTGTACCGCCTGCCCCGCCGCGCCTTTGACCAGGTTGTCGATAACCGCCAGGATCACCACCATGTCCCCTCCCTGGGGATGATGCACCGCGATGCGGCAATGGTTGGAGGCCCGTACCGAACGGGTTTCCGGGTGACTGCCGGGCGGCAGGATATCGACGAAGGGTTCATTCGCGTAGCGCGCCTCGAACAGCGCTTGCAGATCCACATCCCGCCGGGTCAGACGGGCATAGAGGGTGGCGTGAATGCCCCGGATCATCGGAAGCAGGTGAGGAACGAAGGTCAACCCCACCTCACGTCCCGCCCCCAGTGCCAGACCCTGACGAATTTCAGGCAGGTGACGGTGTCCCGGTACCCCATAGGCCTTGAAATTATCCCCGGCCTCCGCCAGCAGGAGCGGGACCTCGGCCTTCCGCCCCGCCCCGGACGCGCCCGATTTGACATCGGCAATGAGGTGGTTCAGGTCCACCACCCCGGTTTCCACCAGTGGCAAAAACCCCAGTTGCACCGCCGTCGGATAGCATCCGGGATTGGCGACCAGATTGGCGCTACGAATCGAGTCCCGATTGACTTCCGGCAATCCGTACACGGCTCCCTCCACCAGATCCGGACAGGCGTGGGTCTGGGCATACCAGGATTCCCACTCCGCCACGTCTTTCAGGCGAAAGTCCGCAGCCAGATCGATGACCCGAACGCCCGCCTCCAGCAGTTCGCGCGCCTGTTCCATGGCTACCCCGTTGGGGGTGGCAAAGAATACCAGCGAACAGTCGTTCAGGGTCGTCGCCCGTGCCGGATCAGAAAAAGCGATGTCCACATGCCCCCGCAAACTGGGAAACAGGTCCGCCACCTTCTGTCCCGCTTCCTTGCGCGAGGTAATCACGCTCAACTTCATTTCCGGATGCTGTGCCACCAGGCGCAGCAACTCGACACCGGTATACCCCGTACCCCCCACGATGCCCACTTTGATCATTATGTTCTCCTGGCTTGTTCCGGTGATTATAGTCCTGGTACCCCCACGAAAAAAAACCGGTGCGAGGGGCACCGGTTTTTTTCTGGGGTCGTGAGACCTTTAGCGTTTGCTGAACTGCTTGCGGCGCCGTGCCTTGTGCAAACCGACTTTCTTTCGTTCCACTTCGCGCGCGTCGCGGGTCACCAGACCCGCCTGCTTGAGGACGGTCTTGAGTTCGGGATTGAAATCGATCAGGGCACGGGTAATCCCGTGACGGGCCGCACCCGCCTGACCAGACTCGCCGCCACCGATCACATTGATGCGAATATCGAACCCGTCCAGATAGTTGGTCAGGGTCAGCGGTTGACGGACCACCATCCGACCCGTTTCGCGAGAAAAATATTCGTCCAGCGTTTTGCCATTGATTTCAAAACGACCAGAGCCGGATTTCATGAACACCCGGGCCACTGCGCTCTTGCGTCGTCCGGTTCCGTAGTAGTAATCACCAATCATGGTCAGGACCTCAAATGCTCAGGGTTTTTGGTTGCTGCGCGGCATGGGGATGCTCGGCGCCAGCGTAGACTTTCATTTTCTTGATCATGGCATAGCCCAGAGGACCCTTGGGAAGCATGCCCTTGACTGCCTTTTCCAGGATCCGCGCAGGATGACGCGCCTGCAGCTTGTTGAAATTGGTTTCGTAGATCCCGCCGGGATAACCCGTATGGCGATAATACTTTTTATCTTCGCCCTTGTTGCCGGTCACGCGAATCTTCTCCACATTGACCACGACGATAAAATCACCCGTGTCTACATGGGGAGTATAAATGGCTTTGTGCTTGCCACGCAGACGCAGGGCAATCTGGCTGGCCAACCGTCCAAGGATCAGGTCTGTGGCATCTACCACAAACCAGTCGCGCTGGACTTCATGCGCTTTAGCGGAAAAGGTTTTCATAACAGCGTTCACTATTTCATGAAAAGAACTGCCGATTATATTGCGCCAAAATCACTCTGTCAATGCCTTTGCCAAAAGGAACCGTTCACTCTGGCGCAGCCATATGCCGGGGAAGATCCCGCAAGGCTTCCTGATTGGTCCAGGAAAAACATTGCAGGGCCGCTTCCTGCCAGGGCAACCAAACCTGCCGGACATGCTCACGAGAACTCAATGTCACGGATACCGGCTCCGGCACCTGCAGCCCGAAACGGTGTTCGGTATTCCAGGTCACTCCCGGCGCATAACGATGCCGCCAGCGGGGGTAGATTTCGTAGACCCGGGCTTCCTTCCAGTCTTTCAAGGTGGCCGGGGTTGCAAACAAGCCGGTTTCCTCCGCCACTTCACGCCGCGCCGTTTCCCACAACGGTTCGTCCGGCGTCTCGCGACTGCCCGTCACCGATTGCCAATACCCGGGAGCATCGGCCCGTTCGATCAACAGGACATACCCGGCTGGCGTATAAATGACCACCAGCACGGATTCGGGGATTTTATAGGTCACGGTTTCCTTGCCGCAAAATCCCCCACATAGACGGTCACAAAGCGCGCGGGGTCCAGATACTGCTTCAGCGCCTGATTGACGCTGGCGGGATCGGCCGCCATGACCTGATCATCCTGTTGCGCCAGGAAAGTGGCGTCGCGCCGATCGAACATCAGTTTGTCGAGTTGAGCCGCCAGGGAGCGGTCCTGGGCACGCGACAGTTTCCGCGACTGCATCAGGGCAGCTTTGCCTGCCTCGATTTCTGCCGGGGTCAGCCCCTGTCCCAGTACCTGGGCAATCACTTCATCGAACGCCTTGACCAAACGTGCCCGGTTTTGCGGCGCGTAGATGGCGTAAGCGCCGAAGGCGCTGTTGGCCACCTGGTCGTTGAGACGCAGGAAGGAACCCACCCCGTAACTCAACCCTTCCTTCTGACGGATGCGGGTAGCCAGGCGCGAATTCAAAAACCCTTCGCCCAATACGTAATTGCCCAGCGTGAGCGCCTGTGCCTGAGGGTCATCATCCTTGATCGGCAAGGGTTGCCAGGCCAGAAACACGGCGTTGGCCTTGTCCGCCACGTCCTCCTGCAGTGTTTTTCCGGGAAACGCCTGATAATCATCCAGCACAACGACATAGGGCTCTGCATTCGCCCACTGGCCCAACCCCTGCTCGAGCGTGGCGCGCACAGACACCGGATCGAAATCACCCACTACAGCCAGTTCGCCATGGGATGCCCCATAGAAGCGCTGATAGAACTGGACGACCTGATCCCGCGTAACCGCCTTGATATCTTCTGCGGTTTCGTCAAACGTGGCGGTGTAACGCAGATCCCCTCGGGGATGACGGTTGAAATAACGGTGCAGCAAATTGGACGCCATGGCCTGAGGATCGCTCCGACTTTCTTCCACGTCGGCCAGGCTGGCCTCGCGCCATTGCTTGAATTCACTCTCGGGAAAAGCGGGGTGGCGCAAAATATGCGTCACCAGATCAAGAGTGGCGGGCAGATTCTCTTTGACCGTCTGGATCGAGACCGTCAGACCCGTGGCCGACCCCGAAAAAGCCACCTGTGCCTTGAGTGCCGTGAATTTGTCCTGGATTTCGGAACGAGTCATGCCATCCGCCCCCCGGTCCAGCAATCCCGCCGCAAAGTTCCCCACCTGCTCCTTGCCCAGCAACGAATCTGCGGTCCCAAAATGCAAACTCAGTTGAGCATGGACCGTATTGCCACGGGTTTTCTTGGACAGCAAAGCCACCTTCAACCCATCGGGCAACGTCATCCATTGGGTCCGCTTCTGAATATTGGCCGGGGACACGTCAAAAGCCTCGCCCGCCTGGTAATCAGGATTGCCCTGGTAGCCCTGCAGTTGCGCTTCGGCATCCACCCGTTGCGGCGCAGGCGCACGCAGAGGGTTGGCGGTCGGAATGAACAACCCGAGCGTACGATTGCTGGGAATGAGATAAGACACGGCCACCCGTTGCACATCCGCCGGAGTCACCTTGGCCAGGCGGTCGCGGGTCAGGAAGAAAAGACGCCAGTCCCCATTGGCGATCGCCGTGGACAGGGCAATGCCAAACTTTTCGGGATCGTTGAAGGTGGTGTCGATATCGTTGCGCAGGTTGGCCTCGGCCCGTGCCACCTCCTGAGCCGTGACGGGTTGTTCCTTGATTTTCTCCACGGTAGCCAGGAAAGCATCGCGCACGTCATCCAACTTCTGGTCCTTGCGCACTTCGGCCTGAAGGAACAGGACTCCAGGCTCTGCCAGATTGAAATAGTCCGCGCCAATACTGGTTGCCAACCCGGTTTCCACCAAGGTCTTGTGCAGCCGTCCTGTCGGCGTGTCCCCCAGAACCTGGGCCAACACCTCGAAAGCCGGACTGTCGGGACTGGCTGCCGCCACGGCGTGATAGACCGCTTCCACATACTGCACATCGCCCACCCGCCGCAGGATCACCTGCCGTTCGCCATCCTGAACGGGATCGAGAGTATAGGTCGGTTCCAGTACCCGCCGGGGGCGCGCAATCTGCCCGAAAGTTCCCTGGATTTCCCTGAGGGTGCGGGCCGTGTCAAAGCGCCCGGCCACGACCAGGGTGGCGTTGTCCGGCTGATAATACTTGTGATAAAAAGCCTGCAGATGGGCGATATTGACATTTTCCACGTCACTTCGCGCACCGATGGTGGACTTCCCGTAGTTGTGCCACTGGAATGCCGCTGCCATGATCTTGTCCATCAGGACATCGCCCGGATCATTCTCCCCCCGTTCCATCTCGTTGCGAACCACCGTCATCTCGCTGTCGAGATCCTTGCGCGCCACGTTGGAATGTACCATGCGGTCGGCTTCCATCTTGAGCGCCCAGTCCAGATTGGCGTCCGAAGCAGGAAAGGATTCGAAGTAATTGGTCCGGTCAAACCAGGTGGTCCCGTTGGGACGCATCCCGTGACTGGTCAGACCGCCCATGATATCGGGGTGTTTGGGGGTGCCCTTGAACATGAGATGTTCCAGCAGATGCGCCATGCCGGTCTCGCCGTAACTTTCCATGCGCGAACCCACCCGATAGGTTACGTTGACCGTCGTGGTCGGCTTGCTGTCATCGGGCGCCAGCAGGACTTGCAACCCATTGGCCAGACGATATTCCGTGACCCCTTCCACGCGAGTCACTTCCGTCACGCCGGGAGGAAGGGCAGAGGCCAGGACTCCCTGCACCATCCACAATCCCAGCCACGCGACCCCCCATCTCCCCATCGATTTGCGCATTCTGCCTGTCTCCTCGTCTGTTATTTCAGGTGCCTTACCCTCACAGGGCCCACCACCGTAGAACCCCCGCTTCGGGTTAGGTTCCCTTTTCTCTTGATTTTCCTTGCATTCACCCCAATACACCGGGGTGACGAAGTCAGGTACCCATCGTCCTATGCTATTATCGCCAATAATTGTTTCTGAATCGTACGGAAGAACCTGCGGGTTCAAGCCCTGGTCATTCAACGACCTTCCCCCCCGTTCATTCCGTGAATTTCAATGGAGATACCATCATGCCCCTTTACGATTACCGCTGCACGAATTGTGGCAAGGAAATCGAAGTTCTGCAAAAGATTTCCGACCCTGCCCCTGTCCAATGCCCTGCCTGTGGTCAGGCGACCCTGGCCAAGAAGTTGACGGCGGCAGGATTCCAACTGAAGGGTAGCGGCTGGTATGCCACGGACTTCAAAGGGAGCAACAAAGGGAGCAATGCCGCGGAAAGTCCGGCACCCAGCACCGATGCCGCCCCGCCGCCCTGCGCCAACGGCCCCTGTCCGGCTTGCGGATGAAGCGCTACTTCATTACCGGGATCGTGGTCCTGATCCCGGTGGTCATCACCCTGTGGGTTCTGCGAGTCATCGTCACCACCCTCGATCAGACGCTCTTCCTGCTGCCGCCGAACCTGCGCCCGGAAGCCTTGTTCGGCATGAACATCCCTGGGTTGGGCGTGCTTCTCACCCTGTGTATCGTGTTCCTGACGGGTGCCATAGCCGCCAATTTCCTCGGACAACGCCTGTTGACCCTGGGCGAGCGCCTGCTCGACAAAATCCCCGTCGTCAACAGCATCTACAGCAGTGTCAAACAGGTCAGCGACACCCTTTTTTCCAGTTCGGGGCAAGCTTTCCGCAAAGTCCTGCTCATCCGCTACCCGCATGGCGACAGTTGGACCCTGGCCTTTCAAACCGGGATTCCGCAGGAACTGGTGGCGGCCCATCTGGGCGAACCGCACCTGAACGTGTATGTACCGACCACCCCCAATCCCACTTCCGGCTTCTTCCTCATGGTCCCCTGTCGGGAAGTCATCGAACTGGATATTTCAGTGGATGATGCGCTCAAGCACATCATTTCCATGGGAGTCGTGGAACCCCGCCAGAAGCACCACCCGAAGAATATATAATCATGCTGTCGTTCGTCCCGTTCCATCACTTGAGACCCTCTGTTCATGCGTACTGACTATTGCGGCCTGATTGACCGCCGTTACCTGGATCACACCGTCACCCTGTTTGGCTGGGCCCATCGCCGTCGCGACCACGGCGGGGTCATCTTCATCGACCTGCGGGATCGCGCAGGACTGGTTCAGATCGTTGCCAACCCGGAGGATGCCGCGACCTTCGCCATCGCCGAAGGCATCCGCAACGAATTTGTCCTGAAGGTATCCGGGCAGGTCCGACTGCGCCCGGAAGGCACCCGCAACGACCACTTGAAGAGCGGGGAAATCGAGGTCGTGGCCCACCGACTGGAAGTCCTGAATCCTTCACTCACCCCGCCCTTCATGCTGGACGATGACCATCTCTCCGAACAGGTGCGCCTCGAATACCGCTACCTTGACCTGCGCCGCCCGGCGATGCAGCAGAATTTCCAGTTGCGCTATCGGGCTGCCATGGCTGTGCGGCGTTATCTGGACGATCTGGGGTTCATCGACATCGAAACCCCCATGCTGACCAAGTCCACACCGGAAGGAGCGCGCGACTACCTGGTGCCGAGCCGCGTTCATCGGGGCGAATTCTATGCCTTGCCCCAGTCGCCCCAATTGTTCAAACAACTGCTGATGGTGTCCGGTTTCGACCGGTACTATCAGATCACCAAATGTTTTCGCGATGAAGATCTGCGCGCCGATCGTCAACCGGAATTCACCCAGATCGATATCGAAACTTCCTTCCTGACCGCACCTGAAATCATGGAGATGATGGAAGGTCTGGCCCGCCACCTCTTTCAGACCACCATCCAGGCCGATCTCGGCGCCTCCTTTCCCCGTCTGACCTGGGCCGAAGCCATGCACCGTTACGGCTCGGACAAACCCGACCTGCGCATCCCCCTCGAATTCACCGAGTTGACCGATGCCATGAAACAGGTGGATTTCAAGGTGTTCCGCGCCGCTGCCGATCTGAAGGATGGACGGGTCGCCGCCCTGCGCATTCCTGGCGGCGGTTCCCTGACGCGCAAGGAAATCGATGACTACACCACCTTCGTCAAGATTTACGGGGCGAAGGGGCTGGCCTACATCAAGGTCAATGACCGCACCCAACCCAACGATCGGGGCCTGCAATCTCCGATCGTCAAGTTCCTGGACGAAGCCACCCTGCGCCTGATCCTGGAACGCACGGGCGCAGAAAATGACGATCTGATCTTCTTTGGAGCCGACCGCGCCAAAGTCGTGAACGATGCACTGGGTGCCCTGCGCGTCAAATTGGGACATGAACGCGGATTCTCCACGGGCGGCTGGAAGCCCCTGTGGGTCGTGGACTTTCCCATGTTTGAATTCGACGATGACAGTCAGCGCTGGGTTGCCTTGCATCACCCCTTCACGGCCCCCCGTGAAGGTCATGAAGCCTTTCTCGACAGCGACCCCTCCCAGGCGCTGGCCCAGGCCTATGACATGGTCCTCAACGGCTGGGAAATCGGTGGAGGATCGGTACGAATTCACCGTGCCGATATCCAGTCCAAGGTCTTCAGCGCCCTCAATATCGGCCCCGAAGAAGCTCAGACCAAGTTCGGCTTCCTCCTCGACGCCCTCCAGTACGGTGCCCCGCCCCATGGCGGAATCGCCTTCGGCTTCGATCGCCTGGTGGCCATGATGACCGGCGCAGAGCAGATCCGTGATGTCATCGCCTTTCCCAAGACCCAACGCGCCCAATGTCTGCTGACTCAGGCGCCCAGCGGGGTTTCTGAACAGCAATTGCGTGAACTGCATATCAAAGTACGCTAAATGACTTCCCTGACCGGAGAAGAGGAGACCCAGTTTCGAGCTGCGCTCGGCCTTCTCCAGTCAGGGGCCTGGCATCTTGCCCATCAGGCCCTCCAGACGCTGGAGGCGCACCACCCTCATCCGCTGGTCCTGGCGAATCTGGCTTTGGCCGAGGAACATCTGGGGCTGGAAAGCGAAGCGCGCCAACATCATGAAGCGGCGATTCAACGGGCACCCGACAGTCCCGACCTACGCTTCAACTGGGCCAATTTTCTGGCCCGACCAGGGACCCGTGCCGCCCTTCTCCTGGCCCGCGCACAGTATCTGGCCGTCCTGGCTCTCGACCCCCACCATCTCGGCGCCTGGATCAATCTGGGCACGGGCCTGGTGGATACCGACCATCTCGAAGCGGCAAAGACCGCCTTCATGGCTGCGCTGGCCATCGATCCCCAACATCCCGGAGCCTTGCTCAATCTGGCTCAAGTGGCCCTGGGCCAACAGGAAAACGACCGGGCCGCCCAGTTGTTCGAACAGGTTTTATCGATCGATCCACACTCCCTGGAAGCCCATCGTGGTCTGGCCACCAGCGCCAGTCGCCTGGGACAGGAAGACAAGGCAGCCCTGCATCGCCAGCTGGGCTATGGACCACAACCGGAAATTTTTCTGCCCGGACGGGAAAATGCCTTGCCCACCGTACTGATTCTGGCCTCTGCCGCCGACGGCAATATTCCCTGGCAACCCTTGTTGGACCGTCAGCACCACCATACCCGAATCCTGGCCCTGGAATTCTTTCCGAAAAATTCGCCCCTCCCCCCTCATGATCTCCTTTTCAATGCCGTGGGCGATGCCGACCGCTGCCCGGAGGCCCTCGCCCTCGCCCTCCAGCGTTGGCAACGGCGTGCGCCACAGATCCCGGCACGCAACGATCCGCAACGGGTTCGCGCCACGGCACGGACCGAACTGGGTCAACTGAGCGCCGGGATCCCTGGTCTGAGCAGCGCCCGCGTGGAATGTTTCCTGCGCCCGGCCCAAGCTTCCCCTCGGGAAACCGCCGATCTCCTGGAACGCTGGCTGGCGGCCCGAGGCTACGTCTTTCCTCTCCTGCTGAGAGCACCAGGATTTCATGGCGGTCAGTATTTCGAACGGGCCCACAGCGCCACCGACCTGCCTGCCCTGCTGGAACGCTTGCCCGGCCCCTCTCTACTGGTGCTGGAATGCCTGACCTCGCAAGGGCGAGACGGCACCTACCGAAAATTCCGGGTCATGACTCTGGGCGGAAACCTGTACCCCATCCACCTGGCCCTCTCCACGCACTGGAAAGTGCACTACTTCAGCGCCGAGATGAGTACCCGCCCGGATTTTCGGGAAGAAGAACAGGCCTTCCTGGCGGATTACCGAACTTTTCTGGGCAGCACGGCAGTCGGCGTTCTGGAAGCCCTTCAAGCCCGTCTGGGACTGGACTATGCGGGGATGGACTTCGCCCTCGATCCCGAAGGAAATGTCCTGCTGTTCGAGGCCAACGCCACCATGGTGCTGCACCC
>VFSW01008614.1_pt1 | contig 14624 bp, 9 predicted proteins | sample 5358111 | NCBI WGS metagenome assembly VFSW01 (sample SAMN11554181, study PRJNA540505) | mine drainage metagenome | isolation source: sediment from site ElyBrook_90M | place: USA: Ely Copper Mine, Vershire, VT | collected 2017 | reverse complement strand
GCAAGATTCTGCCAGTGGTCGCTCCGATTCATCCAGCGCAATTCAATCCAGGAAACACGATCAAAATGGAACAAGGTACTGTCAAGTGGTTCAATGACGCGAAGGGCTTCGGCTTCATCTCGCGTCAGAACGGTGAAGATGTCTTCGTGCACTACTCTGCGATCAACTCAAGCGGTTTCAAGAGTCTGCAAGAAGGTCAAGCCGTGCAGTTCAACGTGGTGAAGGGCCCCAAGGGATGGCAGGCTGCGGACGTTCAGCCTCTGTAAACCTTAAGGCCGGATTCCGGCAGAATCGAGCAACCAAGCGGGGGCTGGGCGTGAGTCCAGTCCTCGCTTGTGTCTGAGGCCGAATCATCTGTCCGTTGCCGCGCGATCGAAACCAAAAAGCAATGCTGGCGGCGATGACCTCTAGGGTGTAATCGCCTGCCAGCATCGAAAGCGTCTTGGTTGTAAAGGTTCGTGCTCGTGCCCGAAAGCTACGAAGAGAACCGAGCCAATAAAGGTATCGGCGAACTGAGGGTTTTTCTTCTGCTGCGCAGCGCCTTCCAACACCACGCACATTCGCCTTGATACTCGAAGTGAATCTGGACTTCCTGCCTGCTCCGCTGAAATTCGTCCGTCCCGGTGAGCTGCTTCAAAATTGCGCTTACCTCTGGTGAGATGCGCTAAAGTGCCCAACTGGGTGCATTGCCGAGAATGGCAGCGCCTGAAAACGCCACGTGACCCTTCCACTCGGGAACGAGAAACCCGCGCACCGGATGGGCTTCCGGCCCAGCCTGGTTGTAATGATGGCTGCGCAAAGTCTTCTCAATCTCGCGAAGAGACTGCGCGCGTTCCGTCTTTGACTGCCGTTCCCAGAAGAGAACGAAACCCTGGCCGCAGACGCTGCAACAAGTCTCGGCGCTTTCATTGCTGCTCTTGCAAAGTACTTGCATTCCCACCCCCCGGATGACCCTCTTGCGACTCCCCACTCACAGTCGGAACAATAGCGCCGTTCGCATGCGACTGGGTATTCCCAGTACCGGGCATCATTCGCTCGATGGGGGTACAAGCGAATAGCACGGTAGTGGTACAAAATCCTTTTACCAAAGGAAAAACAAGAAGTCTTTGCTGAGAATCAACTTTCCCTCGCCTGTCGATCCGCTTTCGCCCCCGCTCTATATGACAAGGTTGCAGTGACTGTCTGCATAGTGCCGCCGGACCCCGGTTCGTTTCCAACTCTTCTGCCATCGACTCCGGGCACGCAGGCTGCGAATGGGCCGTTCCGAATTGCGCCGGGATATCCTGAAATGTTGCCGCGGGTCGATAGAGTTCGCGGCCGGAAATTCAGGTTCAATCAGCCATGAGTTCGAAAAACATAGCCATTCATCTGCCAGACGGAGCCGTACGCGAAGTTCCTGCCGGCACCACGCCCTTCGATATCGCCAACTCCATCTCGCCGCGCCTGGCCGCTGCCTCGGTCGTAGCGCGCATCACGCCGCTCGCGTCCGCCGCCGGCACGACCGCCGGACACGATACCGACTCCGCCGAAGCCGGCATGTACGCGGCCGAAGATTCCTCTGCGACCCGCCTCGTCGACCTCGCCACCCCTCTCGCTGAAGATGCGCGCCTGGAGTTGGTCACCGAAAAAGATCCCGAGGCACTGAAAGTTGTGCGCCACTCCGCCGCCCACGTTCTCGCTACCGCGGTGCTCGAGCTTTTTCCCGAAACCAAGCTGGGCCACGGTCCGGCTACGGACTCCGGCTTTTTCTACGACTTCTATCGCGAAAAGCCTTTCACGCCCGACGACCTCGTCGCCATCGAGAAGAAGATGGCCGAAGTTGTCGCCCGCGACGAGAAGTTCGTCCGCGAGTACGAGCCCCGCGAACAGGCACTGGCCGAATTCGACAAAGACGGCGACTTCATGAAGACCCACTTCGTGACCAAATTCACGCTGCCGGGATCTGAAGTCAGCTTCTACCGCAACGGCAAGTTCGTCGATTTCTGCCGCGGCCCCCACGTGCCCTCCACGGGCCGCGTTAAAGCCGTCAAGCTTACGGCCTTGGCCGGCGCCTACTGTTGGGCGACGAAAAGAACCCGCAACTACAGCGCATTCATGGCACCGCCTTCTTCTCGCAAAAAGACCTGGACGCCCACTTCGCGCGCCTCGAAGAAGCCGCCAAGCGCGACCACCGCCTCCTGGGCAAGCAGCTTGACCTGTTCAGCATCCAGGAACTGGCCGGGGCCGGCCTCATCTTCTGGCACCCCAAAGGCGCGCTTATCCGCAAGGTAATGGAAGACTGGATGCGCGAGGAGTGCCTGCGCCGCGGCTACCAGCTTGTCTACACGCCCCACGTCATGCGCCGCGAACTGTGGAAGGTCAGCGGACACGAGGGCTTCTACTCCGGCAACATGTATACCCCTATGGAGTTGGATGACGCCGAATACCGGCTAAAGCCGATGAACTGCCCCGGCCACATCCTCATCTACAAGAACTCGCCCAAGAGTTACCGCGACCTGCCCCAGCGCTATGCCGAACTGGGGAACGTCTACCGCTACGAGCGCTCCGGCACCATGCACGGCCTGCTGCGGGTGCGCGGCTTCACCCAGGACGATGCGCATATCTTCTGCATGCCGAGCCAGATTGAAAGCGAAGTGATCGCCTGCATCGACTTCGCTCAAGCCGTGCTGCGGACGTTCGGCTTCTCCGAGTTCAAGGTTGAACTTTCCACCTGGGACCCCAACGACCGCGCCCATTACGCCGGCTCCGACGAAAACTGGGCCCTTGCCATCCGCTCTCTGGACAACGTGCTCAAAAGCAAGGGCATCCGGTACAAGACGATCCCTGGTGCAGCCGCGTTCTATGGTCCCAAGATCGACATCAACCTCGTCGACGTCCTGGGCCGCCTGTGGCAGCTTTCGACGGTGCAATTCGACTTCAACCTGCCCGCGCGATTCGAACTGGAGTACGTGGGCGAAGACGGCGAACGCCATCAGCCGGTCATGGTCCACCGCGCTCTCTTCGGATCTGTCGAGCGCTTCTTCGGCGTGCTGATCGAGCACTACGCCGGAGCCTTTCCGCTCTGGCTCGCACCCGTACAGATCGGCCTTGTGCCCATCAGCGAGCGCCACCTCGGGTATGCCGGAAAACTCGCGGAACAGCTGAAAGAAGCCGGCTTCCGCGTCGAAACCGACTCCCGCAACGAGAAGATGAACGCCAAGATCCGCGACTTCGCCAACCAGAAGACGCCTTACATCCTCGTCTTCGGCGACAAGGAGGAGGCCGCGGGCTCAGTCAGCGTCCGTACCCGCGGTAAAGGCGACCAGGGCTCTGTGCCGCTCGCCGACTTCATCGCCAAAGCCAAGGCACTTGTCGCGGGGCAATCGACCGACTTGTAGCCAAAGGGGGTGAATTCCGCCCCCTTAGCCTTACTACGGCAAGTGCCGCTTTTACTTCTGAGTAACCGCATTCGGTTACCTGCCGTGCTGGACAGAATCGTTTCAGTCTCCTATTCTTACGGAAATTGCGATTGTCGGCGCCGCCGCGCGCACATCGTTGCAACTGGTCTATCCCCAGATGAACACGTAAAGTTCCTGCACATTTCGATTGAAGCCTGTTCAGGCTGTAATGAATGACGAATTCTGAAATTCAACCGGGGACAGATGTGGCGAGCACATCTCCTCAGACGGCCACAGGCGTCGAACGCCTGCCTTGGGTGCTGCGCGCGCTTCTCGGGGCTGCCACTGCTGCGATCTCTGTCGGGCTCACTTACCTCCTCGAACCGCTCCGTGGTTTTCCTCTCCTCATCGCCTTTCCTACTGTGGTCCTCAGCGCGTGGTTCCTCGGCATGCCCGGAGCCTTCGGGTGCGCTGTCGTAGAAATCCTCCTGGTCGACTACTTCCTTACCGCTCCCAGGCTCCGGTTCTCTATCGGCGATGCCCCCGAAGAGCTGCGCATGACCGTTTTCCTGGTCGTCTCGACGCTTCTGGGGTGGAGCATTCGCCGCCTCTCCGATCAGCGTGAAGAACTCCACAGGCGCGACCTCGAACAGCGCCTCATGCTCGCCGACGCGGAACGCCGCCTCGCTGAAGAACGCGCCGCCGCCAGTGAGGCTCTGCATCAGCGCGATGACGAACTTCAGCTAGCGCTCCGCGTTCACGGAATGGGCCTGTGGGTCTGGGACGTACCCCACAATACGATCGACTGGAGCGATGAAGTCTACCGGCTCCTCGGTCACCAGCCCGGAGCCATCTCTCCAAGCGCAGACGCCTGGTTTGTCTCGATTCACCCTGAAGACATCGCGCAGGTAAGGCAAAAGACGGCACAGGATCTTGAAAGCGGGACGGAGTTCTACAACCTCTTCCGCGTCATCTGGGCTGACAGCTCAATCCATTGGATCGAGTCGCAAAGCGCCTGCCGCCGCGACAGCCAGGGACGCGCATTGCGCCTGCTCGGTGTTCTCTCGGATGTGACCCACCGCAAGCAGGCCGAGCAAGCCATGCTTCGCGCCGAGAAACTGGCAGTCGCCGGCCGTCTTGCCGCCTCCGTCGCCCACGAGATCAACAACCCGCTCGAATCGGTTGCCAACCTGCTCTACCTCATCACGCTCACCGCGCACATGGACGAAGTGCGCGTCCATGCCCAGCGCGCTCTCGATGAGTTGTTGCGCGTGTCGCTGATTACTCAATCCACGCTGAAGTTTCACCGCCAGACCGGTTCGCCCCGTCTCACCCGGCTTTCTGAGATCGTTGAGGCGGTGCTCGCTCTCTTTCGCGGCAGGCTGCTCTCCTCGGGCATAACGGCTGAGGTTCGCATGAAGCACGAGATCACCATCGCGTGCATGCCCAGCGAGGCGCAGCAGATCTTCGCCAACCTCGTCTCAAATGCGTTGGAAGCAACGCCGCGCGGCGGACGCATCGTAATTCGGCTGCGCCCGTCGCGCGACTGGCGCGATTCCAGGACCGAGGGAATGCGCGTGACTTTTGCCGACTCCGGCACCGGCATGGACCGCGCTACTCTCCACCGCATCTTCGAACCCTTTTTCACCACCAAGGCTGAGACCGGAACCGGCCTGGGGATGTGGGTCGTAGCGCAATTGGTCGAACGGCACCATGGTCACGTTCGCGTATGGAGTACGCAACGGCCCAACGAAAGCGGCACTGCCTTCTCCGTGTTCCTTCCCATCGGAGCCGTCCCTGAGACCGTTGCCGGGAACCGCATCGGGCTTGAACCCGCTCGCCGCTCCACTGAAACGGACCAGCAGCTCACCACTACCTGACTCGATTGCACCGCTGTCTGCGTACTATTCAGTAACCGGCGGCCTTGCCGTAGTGGCTGCGATGATCCTGCCCTCCCAGCAGCTCGCCCGTCGTCGGGTCCACTTCGATGCACTCCCCGTTGGACCAGTGCCCGTCGCGAACATTCACCGTGTATCCCATCTGTCTGAGCCGTGCCAGCGTCTCGGCTGAGAATCCCGGCTCAACATACAATTTGTCCGGCAGGTATTGATGATGGAAGCGCGGAGCATCCACGGCCTCCTGAATATTCAGCCCTTCTTCCGCTGCGGAGAGAAAGATATTCGCCACCGTGGTGATAATGCGCGGTCCGCCCGGCGAACCCAGCACATAACGCAGCTTGCCGTTTTCAAGCGCAATCGTCGGCGTCATCGCGCTCAGCGGGCGCTTGCCGGGCGCAATCGAATTCGCTGGACCCTGCATCAGGCCATACATGTTGGGCACGCCCTGCTTGGCGCTGAAGTCGTCCATCTCGTCATTGAGCAGGAAACCCAGCTTCCCGGATGTCACGCCTGAGCCGAACTCGTTGTTCAGCGTTGTTGTCACAGATACCGCATTGCCCTCCGCATCCACCACCGAATAGTGCGTGGTGTCGTGCGATTCCCGGCGCTGCCCGGCAGTCGTCGGCGCCGGCGGCAGAAACCCTTCCGGCCGGTGCAGACCGGCGCTGGGAGTGGCGAGGTGCGGGTCAATGCCGCTGCGCCAGGCCGCCGCATATTTGCGCGAGATAAGCGCGGCCGTGGGGATGCTGTTGTAGTCCGGATCGCCCATGTATTCCGCGCGGTCCATGAACGCGCGCCGATACGCCTCGACGATCAGGTGCATCGAGTCCGGGGTGCGATCGCCCAGCTTCTTCAGGTCATAGGGCTCGAGAATGTTCAGCGCGCTCATCAGCACAATGCCGCCCGACGATGGCGGCGGGGCGCTGATCACCGTGAAGTCGTGAAAGTTGCCGATGATCGGCTTGCGCTCCACCACGTCATACTTGGCCAGGTCTTCGAGCATCAGCAGCGCGCCGCCCTTTTTCAGCTCGTCGACCAGTTCCTGCGCCATCCTGCCGTGATAAAAATCTTCGGGATCGGCGGCAATCCTCTCCAGCGTTCGCGCCAGTTCGGGCTGCTTGAACGTCTCCCCCGCCTTATAGTATTTGCCGTCGCGCTGAAAGATGCGCTTCGACTCCGCAAATTTCGCCAGGTCAGGATCTTTCAGTTCGCTGGCTTCTTCTGCCGTCAGCTCAAAGCCCTCAGACGCCAGCTTGATGGCGGGCTCGATGACTTGCTTCAGCCCCAGTTTGCCGTACTTGCGCTCGGCATAGACCATTCCCGCCACAGAACCCGGCGTGGCGATCGCACGATAGCCGGTCACGCTCATGTCCTCGATGACATTGCCCTTCGCGTCCTGGTACATCGTCTCGGTGGCGGCCAGTGGAGCCTTTTCACGGTAGTCGATGAACGTCGTCCGGCCGTCATGCGTCCTCAGCAGCAGAAACCCGCCGCCACCCAAATTGCCTGCCAGGGGATGCACCACGGCCAGCGCAAACCCCGTCGCTACCGCTGCGTCCACCGCATTGCCGCCCGCGCGAAGAACTTCAACGCCCGCGTCGGAAGCCAGATGGTGCACACTCACCACCATGCCGTGCTTGGCCCGCGCAGGCTGTTCTCCGCGAAAGGCGAGCACATTCTTCGTCCCCTCCTGCGCGAGCGCGCCCACGCAGAGGAAGTGCGCGGAGACAACAACGGCGAGCGCGGAAACAGCTCTGACAATCAGGGCAGGGGAGAGAAGCCGTCGATTCATAAGTTGTCACAGGATAAACGACCGCGTCCGCTCCGGTTCCCTTCGCCCATGCGCGCAACAACAACTTCGAGCAACTTATAACTGGCACGCCTGCGCCGTCGTGACGTAGAGTAAATGGGTTTATCAGGAGTCATCCGGTGCGGTGCTATCTTCCGGCCATCGATTTTCGTCGCCGGTGATCGTTTCTGCCTCCGCTATGTCGTCGCGCTCCGCGAGGTGGCTCAGCAATCCTTGTCTAGCCGTCCAGTGAAGAGGCCCTCTATGATCCGCAGATTAACCCTGCTCTCCGCCGTATTTGCCCCTCTCGCCTTCATGCTTTTTCTGCCCTCGCCCGCGGCGCCCCAGCAGAAGTCAGGATCGCTCGGTATCTTTGAATCGCAGGCCGACGTAGGCAGCGTCACGCCGCCCGGAACTCTCGCCTACAATCCCGGAAGCCACTCCTACACAATCAACTCATCCGGGGCGAATCTCTGGTCCAGCGTGGATGCGTTCCACTTCGCCTGGAAGAAGATCTCGGGCGACGCCTCCCTCACCGCAGATATCACTTTCCCTGAGAACGCGGCCTCGTCCAGCCCGCACCGCAAGGCGCTGCTGATGTTCCGCCAGTCGCTCGACCCTGACAGCGCCTATGCCGACGCCGCCCTGCACGGTTCCGCTGAAACCGCTCTCCAATATCGCCGCAGCAAGGGAGACACGACGCAGGACATCGCTTTCAACATCGGCGCTCCCCGGACTCTGCGCCTGGAAAAGCGCGGCGACGTCATCACGCTCTTTCTCAGCATGCACGGCGAACCGCTCCACCAGGCCGGTGCTTCCATCAAGCTCCACCTTGACGAGCCCTTCTATGCAGGCATCGGCGCCTGCGCCCACAACGAACATGCCGTTGAAAAGGCCGTCTTCTCCAATGTCGAACTAAAACAGCTGACGCCACCTGTGGCCCCGGCTCAAATGGTTCTTTACAGCACTCTCCAGACCATCGCCATCGATCCCAACGCGCGCGCCGCCACGGTGGTACTCACGGGGCGTGCACACATCGAAGCTCCCAACTGGAGCCGCGATGGCAAGACCCTCATCTTTACCCAGGACGGCAAACTGTGGACCGTTCCCGCTGCGGGAGGCACGCCCGCACCCATCGACATTGGGCAGGCCAGCGGCTGCACCGGCAGCCACGGCCTCTCGCCCGACGGCAAATGGCTGGCCACGACCTGCACCCTGCCCGATCATCCCGGACGTCGCGTTCTGATGATTCCGGCCTCGGGCGGAACGCCGCGCATAGTCACCGAGAATCCCGACTCTTATTTCCATAGCTGGTCGCCCGACGGCAAGACCATCGCCTTCACCCGCCCCAGCCACGGCTCCGGCAACATTTACGCCATCTCCGTCGACGGCGGGCCTGAAACCGCCCTCACCACCGGCTCCGGCATCAGCGACGACCCTGACTATTCGCCCGACGGCAAGTACATCTACTTCAACTCCGATCGCTCCGGAACCATGCAGATCTGGCGCATGAACGCCGATGGTAGCCACCCCGAGCAGGGCACTTTCGACGAAATGAATAACTGGACCCCCCACCCCTCGTCCGACAGCAAGTCCATCCTGGTGCTTTCCTACCCCAAGGGAGTCACCGGCCATCCGGCCAATAAGGATGTCACTCTGCGCATTCTGAATGTCGCCGACAACAAGCTGCGCGACCTCGTGGAAATCGTGGGGGGATCCGGCTCAGATAACGTGCCAAACTGGGCTCCCGACGGCGCTCACTTTGCCTTTGTCAGCTACCAGATGCTGCCCGCCGACGAGACCGGCTCGACGCAATAGCGGGGGGCGATGCTGATTTCTTTATTGAGAGATCTCTGATCGGTCAGGGTTATTGGAGGATCAAGGTAGATGAGTGCAACGGTACAAGAACACCTAGATAATGGGGTAAAACGGTAAGTTGGTAGATCAACCTCGCGCTGCGGGCGAGCACTGCGGGCCAGCCAGCGGGGCTGGATGTTCAGAAATCTGGGTCAGGACTCCCGCCCCAGGAGCGCGGCGACGGCCCGGTTGTGATGCTCTTCCGTGTACCACGTGGGCGCATAGTCCTCAAGCAGTTCGAACAGCTCTTCAAGGACCACTCTTGGACTGACAGCGCGGCGGTCGACACTGGGCACCTGGAATTCGCTGGTACGAGCTGTCGATCCTTCTACTATTTGATAAGTATTCATGTAATCCTCCGGGCATTCATACCAGTATGCGAGAATAGACAGTCTCATTGGATGCAAAAAGGCGCCGCGGGTTTGGCGCCCGACCAGACTCTTTTTCGTTAGACAGCACAGCGGGTAAAGAGTGTGGGATTTGTATCCGGGTTTTGTAGAAGTCATTGTAGGGTTGAAGCGGTCGAGCGAAAAGGTTACTTTGTTAACGTATACAAAGCGGTCCCAACTGTGTCTTCGTTCGTTTGGCGCTTTATTTTCTGCGATATCGGGTATTTCCCATGCCTGTCTGAATTTGTTCGCGAAGCCAGCCTTGACCGCCAGCCATTACAATTCTCTGTCGAGCAGGAATACCCCCCGGATCGATTCCCCGCGCGCCCGCTTCGTCGCGCGAACCTAAGGAGACCCCATGCGCCCCGTCCGCAGCTTTCTCATCCCATGTGCCTTGTTGACCCTGGTTTGCGCTGCGTCCTTCGGCCAAACCCAGGCCTCCGCTCCGGCAACCCCGCCCGTTCCCCATGCCAAGCCCACTCACCTCAAGCATGTGCTGGTCGTTGGCCAGACTAAGGGTTTCGAGCACGACTCCGTTTCTATCGCGATGGCGACCATCTTTAACATGGGGAAAGAAACCGGCCTGTGGGACACCACTCTGCGCACCGACACGGAACTGCTGACGAAAAAAGATCTGGGCCAGCGCAACGCCAAGAATCTGAACTACTTCGATCTGATCGTTTTCACCAGCACCACCGGTGAGCTGGACATGGACGCCGGCCAGAAGCAGGACATGATGTCGTTCATCCATGACGACGGCAAGGGCTTCGTAGGCATCCACGCAGCGCTCGATACCAACTACAACTGGCCGGAGTACGGCGAGATGATCGGCGGCTGGTTCGATCAGCACCCCTGGATGACCTTCAACGCGCCTATCCTTAATGAAGACCCCGACTTTCCGGCGGTACGCCATTTTCCGAAATCCTTCGTCAAATACGACGAGATCTACCAGCCCAAGGCCTGGTCGCGCGACAAGGTCAACGTCCTGCTCAGTCTCGATCCAGACCGCCTCGACTACTCCAATAATCCGCGCATCCATCGCATGGACCACGACTTTCCTGTGGCCTGGAGCAAAATGTACGGCAAGGGCCGGGTCTTCTACTCCACCCTTGGCCACACTGAAGAGTCATGGAGCGATCCCGACATCCGCAAGATGTACTTTGAGGCAATTCGCTGGGCCCTGGGCATGACCGATGGCAGCACCGCGTCTCATCCCCGCCCCGCGGCGGCCGCGCACTAAAGCAACGGCTGCCGCCGACGTAGCGTCCACTGTCTCTGAGCATCTGAATCCTATAAATGGAAGGCATGGGCCGTCCCCGATGAATCGCAGAAACTTTCTTTCTTCCGCAGGCGCCCTGGTTGCCGCCCATTCGCTGCCCCGACTTGTGAAAGCCCAGGCCGGAGCGTCGGGCGGGCCTGCCGCTCCAACGGGTAAGGCCGACCACTCGCTCCGGATCGAGCCCTGCACCCTCGATATCGGCCCCGGCGTCAGCGTCAAGACGATTGCGTTCAACGGCCAGGTCCCGGGCCCGCTCCTTGAAGTGCAGGAAGGCGTCCCCGTCACGATCGACGTAACTAATGCCAGCTCCGCCCCCGACCTGACCCATTGGCACGGCCTCGCCATCGACTCGCTCAACGACGGCGCCATGGAAGAGGGCTCACCGATGATCGCGGTCGGCGCGACACAGCGCTACAGCTTTACTCCCAAGCCCGCCGGAACACGCTGGTACCACACCCATGCAGCGGCTTACGGCAATCTGGGGCTGGGCACTTACAGCGGACAGTTCGGCTTTCTTCTTATCCAGGGCAAGGACAAGCCCGGCAACTACGACCAGGAGATCAATCTTGCCATCCACCACTGGGAACCGTCTTTCGTTCCCATGGTGATGACCATGCGCGAAGAGTCCGCCAACTCGCCGCTCACCACCGGTTCCGACGTCGGCTACAAATATGCAACGTTCAACGGTCACATGCTGGGCGCCGGAGAACCGATTCGTGTCAAGCAGGGCCAGCGCGTGCTGATGCGCCTGCTCAATGCCAGTGCGACCGAAAACGCTGTCCTTGCCTTTCCAGGGCACACATTCAAGATCATCGCCATGGACGGCAACCCTGTTCCCAATCCCCAAAGCGTCGAAGTGCTTTCGCTTGCAGTTGCGGAGCGCGTCGATGCCATCGTCGAAATGAACTCGCCGGGCGTTTGGGTTCTCGGTTCAACCCTCGGAAAAGCCCGCGATATGGGGCTCGGGATCGTGGTCGAATACGCCGGCCAGAGGGGCAAACCCGTCTGGAAAGATCCTGCCCCGGTCGAATGGGACTACTCTCAGTTCGCCACCAGGACTGCCTCGGCGGCGACAGCCCCGGCACCGCCCGACGAAACCTTCGTGCTCACCTTCCGCGACATCGGAGCGCAGCATGGCTCGCAGTTCGATACGTGGACGATCAACAACAAGTCGTGGCCCGAAATCGAGCCGCTCGTTGTGCACGCCGGCAAGCGCTATCGCATGACCTTCCGAAACGGCAGCGGCGATCAGCACCCTATTCACCTTCACCGCCATACGTTTGAAGTCACGCGCATTGGCGACAAGCAGATGAGCGGCCTGATGAAGGATGTAGTCAACGTGATGCCGCTCGACAGCGTGGACGTGGACTTTGTGGCCAATAATCCTGGCGACACGCTGCTGCATTGCCACCAGCAGCTCCACATGGACTACGGATTCATGCAACTGATCAAGTACGCCTGAAGCCATTTGTTCCGGCCTTGCCGCACTCTGAGACAACTGGATCGGATTGTTGGCGGCCCAACATTTTTACCGCAAACACCAAGAGGATTCACGGTTTTGAAGAGTCTGAATCGCTTTCACATTCTTGCCTCAGTTACAGCAATGGCCGCCGTCTCGTTCGCTGTTTACGCAGTGCAACCTTCCGTCCATGCCGCGCAGCAGGCGATGCCCAGTCCCGGTGCTGAAACTTCCCAGCACGCGACTCCGGTGACTCATCCAGACCCTGGCGCGGCCACTTATGCAAAGAATTGTGCCATCTGTCACGGCGATCAGCGCGAAGGCATCCTGCCCGCCTTTCCGCCCCTGCTCGGTGTGCATCGGCGCCTGACGGACGACAAGATCGCCGACCTCCTGCACACCGGCAAGGGACGCATGCCCGCATTCCCCAAACTGCAGGGCGATGAGCTGGCGGGGCTGCTTCATTTTCTCAACACCAGCGAAACGGCGGGGGGACCCTCGCTGTCTGGTGCGGCCGGCGGCCATCCCTCCGGCCTGGTCTCCGCGGGAGAGGGCCTTTTTCACCAGAACTGCGCCTTTTGCCACGGCCGCGACGCCATGGGAGGCGAGAGTGGACCTGATCTGACTCAATCGAAGATCGTACTGGGTGACACCACCGGCGAAAAGATCTCTGCCGTGGTCCGCGAGGGCCGCCCCGACAACAAGATGCCCGCCTTCAACTTCTCGCCGGAGGAGTTGCACAGTCTGGTTGCCTACATTCACTCGCGCGTGGAAGATGCCGCGCTGCACAAGGGCTCACGCCGCGGTGTTGACATTGCCGATCTGCAGACTGGCAACGCCCAGGAAGGCGAGCGCTATTTCAAGGGCGCGGGCGGATGCATCAAGTGCCACTCGCCCTCCGGCGATCTGGCCGGAATCGCGACCCGCTACCAGGGCCTCCGCCTGGAAGAGCGCATGCTTTATCCGCGCGATGCCAAGAGCACCGTCACTGTCACGCTTCCGTCCGGGCAGAAGATGACCGGCGTCCTCGCCTACCGCGACGAGTTCACCATCGCGCTGCGCGACAGCACGGGCGTGTATCACTCATGGGCCGCCAACCGCGTGCACTTTGTCGTGAATGCGCCGGTCGAGGCGCACGTGGGACAGTTCCCCAAGTACACCGACGACGACATTCACAACCTGATGGCTTATCTCCAGACGTTGCGCTAGATCGTCGGCCTGCTCTTCTTTGATATCTGACTGAGGTCCTTCTCCTTTTATGAAGTTTTTTCATGCCGCACTCATCTTTTCCGCAGTCGGGCTCTTTATTGGCAATGCCCTGTCTCTCCGCGCGCAGAATCCTGGTGCCGCACTCCAGAGTTCCTCCGCCGACAACTGGCCGCAATATCACGGGGACTATTCCGGCAGGCGCCACAGCCATCTTGCCCAGATCACGCCTCAAAACGTCTCCAACCTGACGCTGTCGTGGGCGTTCCCGACCAATCAATCGGCGCAGATCAAGTCCACCCCGCTGATCGTAGACGGAATTGCCTATTTCACTGTTCCCGACAATATCTGGGCCGTGGACGCACGCTCCGGCCACATGATCTGGCACTACCACAAGCCCACCACCGAGGGCGATCACATCGGCCATCGCGGCGTGGCGATGTATAAGGACTGGCTGTTCTTCACAACCCCGGACTGCCACCTCATCTCGCTGAACGCCAGGGATGGCTCGGTTCGCTGGGACAAGACCTACGCCGACGTGAAGAAGGGGTACTGGGCCACCATGGTTCCGCTGATCGTGCGCAACCACGTTATCGTCGGCATCTCCGGCGACTTCGACAACCTGCCCGGCTTCCTGCGTTCCTTCGATCCCGAATCCGGGGAGACCCAGTGGCAATGGGATGCCACTCCCCCGGCCGGCACGCCGAAATCCACCACCGGCGGCATGACCTGGATGACTGGCACGTACGACCCTGACCTGAACCTCATCTATTGGGGCACCGGCAATCCAACCCCGGTCCTCAGTGGAAGCGCCCGGCCCGGCGACAACCTCTATACCTGCTCCATCGTGGCCCTCAATCCCGATGACGGAAAGCTGGCGTGGGCATTCCAGGCATCTCCGCACGACACGCACGATTGGGATGCCGTCGAAACCCCGGTTCTCGTTGACGGAAATTTCCACGGCCAGCCCAAAAAGATGCTCATGCAGACGTCGCGCAACGGCTATTTCTTCGTCCTCGACCGCACCAACGGCAAAGACCTGCTTTCGCAGCCCTTCGGGCCGATTAACTGGTCCCTCGGACTGGACAAGAAGGGCCAGCCCATCCCTGACCCCAAAAAGGAACCCGCTCCCGACGGACGCCTCATTGCTCCTGACGAGGGGGGAATGACCAACTATCGTGCTCCCAGCTTCGACCCTAAAACGGGGCTTTTCATCGTCGACGCCCATCCCAGTTGGAGCATTTATTTTGCCAAGCCCGCCGACGGTTCCTACGGGTGGGCAGGCGCGGACTACGGTCTGTGGGGCAAAGGCGTCATTGAAGCCATCGACTACCAGACCGGCAAGATCCGCTGGAGCCATGACGTAGGCC
>VFSW01008613.1_pt1 | contig 14626 bp, 10 predicted proteins | sample 5358111 | NCBI WGS metagenome assembly VFSW01 (sample SAMN11554181, study PRJNA540505) | mine drainage metagenome | isolation source: sediment from site ElyBrook_90M | place: USA: Ely Copper Mine, Vershire, VT | collected 2017 | reverse complement strand
GAGCGGGATACCAGAATCGGACTGGCGCCTCAACCTTGGGAAGGTCGCGTACTACCATTATACTAATCCCGCATTATTAATGTATCGCGCAGGTTGGCTTGGAAGATTGCTCTGCCACTGAACCATACCCGCATTATTTTCCTAATCGCTGACCGCGGTCGAACTCTGATCGGGAACGATAATGATCATCGTTTCGCCGGGCTTTTTGTAATTGAACCGTGAACGAAGTTCCTTTTCCAGATTCAACGGATTCGCAAGATACTGGACGTCGGATTGCAAGTTCGCCACATCGACCTGCGCCGACGTAAGGCGCGCCTTGATGCCCGCAAGGCTCTGGCTTAACTGTTGCTCCTGTCCCCAAAAAGAATACGCTTTCATACCGGCAAAGACGAGGATGACAGCCAAAATAATAGCGGCGGCGATTTTCATCGTCATCATTATCGCACAGAATTTATTTTTTGACATCCGCTATCGCCGCACCGTCGGATAGCGTCCCCGCGAAGGCGGAGATCCATGCTCCCGATTTTTTCTTTATTCATTTCTAAAGCGCGGATCCCCGACCGGAGTCGAGGAAGACGGAAAAGACGTTTTGACGGACTGCGAATAATTTTAAACACCGTCACTTTTTCAATATCTCGCGGAACACTTCGGGCGAGAGCTCGACGCGCGCGGTGCCTTCAAGCCGTTTTTTGCCGCGCTGCTGTTTTTTCCAGAGTTTCATTTTGCGCGTCCGGTCGCCGCCGTTCTTTCCGAAATTACCGAGTTCTTTTTTCATCGCGGGAATCGTCTCGCGCGCAATTATTTTTCCCAGCGCGCTCGCCTGCAGCGCCTGCGAAAATTGTTCCTGCGGCAAAAGCGTCTTCAGCCGTTCGACGGTCTGCCGCCCCTCGCGCTCAATATCTTTCTTTGGCACGATGCGGGTAAGCGCCGGTACAATCTCGCCCACGACGACAATCTCCAATTTTTCAACCTCCGCCTCCCGCTCCCCCGCCAGTTCGTACGTAAAAGAAGCGTAGCCCTGCGAAACCGATTTCAGGCGGTCGTCGAAATCGCGGATGAGCTCGCGCAACGGCATCAACGCTTCAATCAAAAGATTATCGCCGATGTTTTTTATTTCCGCTATCTCGATGTCGAATACCGTCTGCAAGCCCACGACCTGGCTCAGATACTGCTGCGGCGCAAGGATCTCGAGCGCGACGATCGGCTCCCATACTTTTTCCGGCTTGTCCGGAAAATCCTGCGGCTGTTTTATTATTGTTTCCTGCCCGTTGTTTCTCACGCGGTATGCGATGGAAGGAAAACTTGTCAGAAATTCAAGATTGTATTCGCGCGCAAGCCGGTCGGACGTGATTTCAAAATGAAGCTGTCCCAAAAAACCCACTTTCAAACCGCGCCCCAACGCCTCGTTCGCATCCGGTTCCAGGTTTAATGCCGCATCGTTCAACCGCAATTTTTCAAACGCCTTTTTCAAGTCGTCGAATTTCGTCGACCCGTCGGGGTAAAACGAAATGAAAACGACCGGCGTCGGATCTTTATAGCCGGCAAGCGCTTCCTTTTTTTCCTGCCGCGCATCAATCGATTCGCGATGGGCGATGATGGTATCCCCTATCTTCACGAGCGCCGGCTCTTTCAATCCCGTCGCGATATAGCCTATCTCGCCTTCGGCAATCGCCTGCGACGCGATAAGATTCGGCGAAAAAAACCCCACTTCCTTCGCCTTGAACACAGCGCCGCTTGCGATAAGCTTCATGTCTTCCGCTTTGAAGCCTCCCTCCGCAGTTTTTTCAGGCAAAATTCGGGACGGCAAACTTCCAAAAACGCGCACGAACGCGATAATGCCCTTGTGGTCGTCGTACAGCGAATCGAAAATAAGCGCGCGGGATAATGCGGCATGCGGCAATGCAATATCTTTTCCGTCCGCCATGCCGCCGTTCACGCTTATTTTTTTCGGCGGCGGCACTTTTTCAACGACGGCCCGAAGCAGTTCCGCGACGCCGGCGCCCGTCTTTGCGGAAACCCGAAAAACGCTTTCTTCGGAAACGCCGAGCAATGCGGCGGTCGAGCGGACAACATTGTCTATCTGCGGCGCGGCAAGGTCGATCTTATTGACCGCGGGAATAATAGTAAGCCCCGCTTTTTGCGCGGCACGGAGATTGGAAAGCGTCTGCGCCTGGATGCCTTTCGTTCCGTCGATAAGCAGGATCGCTCCTTCAACCGCCATCAGCGCGCGCGAAACCTCGTAAGAAAAATCCGAATGGCCGGGCGTATCGATAAGATTGAGGATATACGACCGCCCGTCCATCTCATAGCGCATCCGCACCGGCGCCATTTTTATGGTAATGCCGCGCTCGCGTTCCAAAGGAAGCCGGTCGAGATATTGCGGCTGCATGGAACGCATCGGCACCGTTCCCGTAACCTCCAGAAGCCGGTCGGCAAGCGTCGACTTCCCGGAATCGATATGCGCGATAATGACGAAATTTCTGATGGTATTCATGATATTCATATAGTAAACTATCCCGGGAATATCCGCGAAAAAAATAAAAAAAATCTGTTCTTTCTCGTCGTTCCCGCCCTTAACCGGGTCGAGGGGCATACGCCGGCTTGCCCGCCTAAGTTTCGGAAAAAAACTTGGGCGGGCGGGGATCCATATTCCGGAAAATTAAGACGGGAACCCTTCCTCGCCTCCCCTGTCCGAAGAGAAAAAACCAGAAGCATGGGTCGTCTCTCTTCAGGGACGATGGCAGGAGGAGTCAGATGACGATAGAAAAGATTGCCATCATCCGTTTTCTTTCTTTCTCTCTGTCATCGTCCGGCTTGGCCGGACAATCCACGCTTCCCGTCTTTTTCTTTTCTTTTAAAATCCGCGCCTCGATAGCCGAAAACGATTTTCGGGACGACCCCCGAAGTGTCGTCAATTTTTCAGGTACTTCCGGACCGCGATAAAACTCGAGCTCGCGCCGATCACGACGCCGAAACCAAGTTCATAAAGGAACAGTTGGTAAAGATGGGTATAAAAATATTGGAAGAGATCGAGGCCCGGAATGAAAACATTCAAATACGGCGAAACACCATAAACGATCGGCACCATAATGATGATACTTGCAACCGCCGCGATCATGCCGGCGATCATGCCGGCGATCACGTAGGGGCCGCGCACCAGCCCGTTTGAAGCCCCGACCACGCGCATCACGCCGATCTCGTCGCGGTTCGAATATATGGCAAGGCGGATGGTATTGAAAACAACAAGTCCGGCGATAAGCGTAAGGAAAATGATGATAATGATGGCGCCGCTCTCGACGTCTTTCACAATCGTCGCAAGGCGGTTGATGACATCCTGGTTCTGCGTATAGCTCACCGTATCGATATATTGCGCAAGATCGGGCGATGCGAGGTAGCTTGCGATAGCGGCATACTGGTCTGGCTTTTTCGCCTTGATATTGAGCGACGCCTCGAGCGGATTCGTGTTGAGCTCGTTGATCGCCTGCGTAATCGTCGGATCGTTCGCATGGTTCGCCGTAAAATTAGCAAGGGCGTTGTCGCGCGAAGTGTAATCGACCGATGCCACGTCCGGCATTCCCTGCAACGACTGCTGGATATTCAGTATCTCGTCTTCGGATGTGTTCGTGTTGAAATAGACGCTGATGTCGATCTTATCTTCGATGGAGGCCACGGCGCGGTTCGCAACCACGCCGAACATGATCAACCCTCCAAAAACAAGGAGGGCGAGCGTCATAATGGCGACCGTCGTCGTGGAAAGCCATCCGTTCCGGCGGAAGTTATCGAAACCGAAATGAAAAATGCGCGCAATGATGGTGAACATGTTTTAATTAGAATTTAGAAATTAGAATACGGAATTTAGCATAAAAAATGAATAGCAGAATTTGGAATTTAGATGATTTTTTGTCTTCTGTTTTCTATATTCTAAATTCTGGATTCTATATTCTATTTATATCAGGATATATTTCCCTTTTGGATCGTCGCGGACAATCCTTCCCTTGTCCATGGTGATCACCCTTTTCTCCAGATTATTGACGACCTCCTTGTCGTGCGTCGCCAAAAGCACCGTCGTGCCGAGTTCGTTGATTTTTTCCAGAAGCTTCACGATCTCAAGCGTATGGAACGGGTCAAGATTGCCGGTCGGCTCATCGGCGATAATAACTTCCGGCCGGTGGATCATGGCGCGGGCGATCGCGACCCGCTGCAGCTCGCCGCCCGAAAGTTCCTTCGGAAAATTCTTCATCTTGTCGCCCAGCCCCACCATGTCCAAAACCTGCGGCACCAGCTCTTTTATCTCGCGCGAACGGCGGCCGGCGACCTCAAGCGCGAACGCGACGTTTTCATAAGCGGTTTTCGTCGGCAGAAGCCGGAAATCCTGGAAAACAACGCCGATGTGCCGCCGGAACGCGGGAAGATCCTCGTCCTTCAATTTATTCACCTCGTATTGGCCGAAAAACACGCGCCCCTTGGACGGTTTGTCTTCGCCGATCAGAAGCTTGATAATGGTCGATTTTCCCGCACCCGACCGCCCCGCGAGCGACACGAACTCCCCCACGCCTACCTTGAAATCGACTTCCTCAAGCGCCGGTGCCTTGCCGTTATAGTTTTTTGAAACTCCCTGAAAAACAATCATTATTATTTTATAGAGGATGCTTGAAAACCGCACATTTCTGCAATGCTTCTCTTCCTTGTCAGAATAAACCATTACCGCAAAAAACTCAACACCTGCGTTGCAGCATGGAAATATTTCCATTTATTCAAAACCAAACACCCTGCCGCAAAGCGGACGGGGTGTTTTAAAGAAAAATCTTTCTAGTCTTTCCGCGCGATCACGGAGCTACTTCCTGCGTGGTCGGATTTGCAACGATAACGGTCTGGTTTCCTGTGATCGAACCGCCAGGCCCGGAGCAGGAGAGGATGTACTTAGTCGTCGCAGAAGGATAGATGGGATAAGAGGATTCATTAGTGCCGACGGAAATTTCATTCAAAGTGCATGACGTCACATTTGAAGTGGACCACTGAAGCGTCGCATGTTGCGGTAAGACGATTGTCGGGTTGCTCATATCATCCGCCAGAAAAGTGTTTATCACCGGCGTGGCGGCAACGCAGGATGTTCCAGAAAGAGTGTAACCTAAGTTGCAAGTGATGGCGCAGGAAGGAGACGGACTGACCGTTCCGTTGGTGACGGAGGAAGGGCTGCAGACGGGTTGTGTAGAAGCAGGTTGTGTAGAAGCAGGTTGTGTAGAAGCAGGTTGTGTAGAAGCAGGTTGTGTAGAAGCAGCGACCGCATAAGGAATATTCAGGCCTCCGGTAACGCTGAATTGAACAGAACTATTCTGGTACGAAGCGCCATGATTACAAGTGCCATTATTACAAGCAGCAACATAATATAGATACTCAGTACTAGTAGGGACAAGAATGGTATGCGCAATTCTTGCAGTACGATCATAATAAGCGTAACATCTTGTCTGACCATGACGATTCCTATAGCAACTCCTTATCTCTCCTCCACTAGAATAAGTAGTCAAAATATGAGCAGGAATAATGTGAGCGACACGAGCGCCTGTGGATATCGATACGCTTAAATGAACAGTATAATTGCCGGGCGTTGACGGTGCCGCAAACGAGAGAGATGAAAAAGACGCAGAATTTTCGCCATAGTAATCGGAACTATTCAAGAAATACCCCGTGGATCCGTTTGCGGTGGCACTGTAAGAAATACTGTAACCCGAATTAGCACACCAAGATACTGTCGCGCTGCCGGTAACGGTGATGGGCGATCCGGGATCATAAGAGGACTTATCTAAATTTGCGGTAAAATAATTCTGTACGTTATCGCCACTGTTGCTGTTGATCGACGACGGCGAAGATACCGCAAACGTATCCGCTTTCGCCGGTCTCCCGAACATTATAACGCCGCCCGCGATAAGAAAGAACATGATCATCATCGTTCCCGCGGAACCCATTGCGCCTTTTTTTCTTCTCAAAAGTAGGAAAAGAGCGAGTGCCGCGAGGAGGATGATTAGAACGATGAACCCGATGGTCGTCCATACGGAAGCGGCATTGGCAGGTTTCGTTGCAACGGAAAAATCGTTCTGTGCGAGTATCGTCCCGCTTGCGTTCATGATCGCGACAACCGCCGTCGGATTTTGACAGTTATTCGTGATGGCGACCGAAATATTCTCCAATCCGTTCTGCTCCGAAAGCGGCATCGCATAGGGCGCGGCGCACGGATTGCCGTTGCCATCGTTCACCTGAAGCGCAAGCGTCGCGGTCGTCGTCGTCATTCCCAAGCGGGAACCCGGGAACGAATCGGCCGAACCGGACCAGAGGAACGATATTTTTGCCGTGTCGCCTTTCTGGTACGAATCCTTATCGAAAACGACGTTCTGGATGGTCGCGCTCTCCCCGTGCAGCACATAATGGAACGTCACGCTGTTCGAGATGGCGTTTCCCTTGCCGTCAAGGAATGTCAAGATTGCGTCATAAGCCTGCGGAACCGTTGCTTTAGGAATCACGAAAGACGCGGCGGTAGTGGTGGCGGCGAAAAAGGCTATGGGATCCTGATTTTGAGTGCCGACAACGGCGCCGAATGCGTCGCGGTAATGCGTAACGAAAGAAGGAACGGCGCTTGTGTTGCTCTGAAACGAGCTCTGCACATCGCAGTGAGCAATGAGATCTTCCGACGGATTGACATCAACGCCCTGAGTAAGCGTATAGCGCGTATTCGAGGCGTCATCGCTGACCGTCAGATAACACGAGTCGGAAACGATAGCGAGAGACTGTCCTGTTCCCTGGAATGTTACTGTTCCGGCGGGCGTCGAACCGAAAGGAAAACCGTCTTCGTTTTTTGCCTCTACGACAATCAGATACTGGCCCGAGAGAAAGCTCGGCGCATCATAGGTGACGGTGATATTCTTTTGGTCGTTCGCCGTAAGGGAAACGACGTCGCTATATATCTTTTCGTCGGCGAGGATCTGGGTGCTCGAGTTCACCTGCTGTATCACCATTATGCCGTACTTTATCTGTGGCTGCGCTCCCACGCGGTTCGTAAGATCGAAATTGACGGTAATCTGGTTTCCGGTCTGACTTACGATCTTCGCGTTCTGAACATTGACCGTGGCAACGGTCACAACCTGCGCCGGCGTAGAAGTTGCCGTCGTCGTAGCAGCGAAACTCACGCCTGCGGAAAGGAACAATGACGCGAATACTATCGACAAAATTATTTTATTTCTCATATTTTTATTTATATTTTTTATTGAACCGAGCCAAAAAAACGCGACTTTAAATTTATAGTAAAAGTATACCATATCAAAAAGCACGGCCTGTGCATAACTTTTAGAACGGAACCGCGCAAGAAAATAAAAAATCGTTTTTGCCGCATCAAGAAAAATAAAAAAACCCCGATTGCTCGGGGGTTTTTGCCGGTAATCCGTAAGCCGGATTCTGTGCCTCCGATTTGCATCAGAGCGACGATCATTTGTCTTGGCCATCGATTGCTCTTTGGCTCATGCGGCACCCCATCGTTGCCCGGCAACGATGATACGGCCTTGCACCCGGTAAGGATTTTGCCGTTTCACCTCTGCTTTTTTGTCCCTATGGCAGAGTTAGACCATCTACGTTGGGATAGGGGTCCTCCTTCGGCTTTCGCCTCGAGACGTCACTGCTCGCACCTCTACGCTTGCGCGCGACGGCTGTTAGCCGCTACCTCATGTAACTCGAAATTTCGAGTGTGGTGTCCGGACTTTCCTCCCCTTCGATTTAATGAAGGAGTAATCGTCTGGATTGCCGGCTTTTGCATAGTACCATTTTCATGCCATAAACGCAATTTTTTCTTTCCATAGGCCTCGCGGAGGCTCGCCCCGCGGAATGGCGGCTTCGCCTACTCCATAGAGCGAGGATCCACGCTTTTAAAAAAAACGGAAAGACAGGGAGCAGAGACCCTCCCTCCAGGAGAACGGCAGAAAAGCGTGTTATCATAAAGAAATGAAATTTTTTATCTCCTTTTCCCACGCCGTCTATCGCGGCATATGCCGGCCGATTATTTTTCGTTTTGATTCGGAGAACGTCCATGTTTTTTTTACGAATACGGGCGAATGGATGGGGCGCTCGCGATTGATGACGGGGATATTCCATGCCGCGTTCCGCGTTGACAATCCCGCACTCGCGCAAACCGTAGCGGGAATCCGTTTTGAAAATCCCGTCGGCCTCGCGGCGGGCTTCGATTACCGCGCCCAGCTGACAGACATACTCCCCGCGATCGGATTCGGTTTCGGCACGATCGGCACCATCACAAACCGGCCCTATGAAGGCAATCCCGCGCCACGGCTCGGCCGGCTTATAAAATCCCATTCGCTCATCGTAAATAAAGGGTTCAAGAACGACGGCATCGATGCCATGCTCGAAAAATCGAGACGATTCTTATTGCGTCGGCCTCGCCCTGTAGCGCGGCACGGGATAAACTCCGGCCCGCCCCGCGGAATGGCGGCTTCGCCTGCTCCGCAGGGCGAGGATTCACACTTTAAAGAATTTGATCGGACATTTCCGTTTCCGGTCGGATTAAGTTTGGGAAAAACGAATTCACGCGCCGCGATGACGCAGGAAGAAGCGGTCGAGGATGTTGCCGCCGCGTTCGAAAAAGCCGAAACATCGCGGATACCTTTTTCGTATTATGAACTGAATATCAGCTGTCCGAATTTGTACGGCTCGGTAACGTTCTATCCGCCGGAAAATCTCCGCGCGCTCCTCTCGGCAATTGCTGCGGTTAATCTTTCGCGGCCGCTTTTCATAAAAATGCCGATAGAAAAAACGGATGATGAAACGCTCGCGATACTCCGCACGGCCGCCGAATTTCCCGTTGCCGGCGTCATTCTTGGAAACCTCCAAAAAAACCGGCATGATCCCGCATTCGTAAAAAAAGAAATCGAAAACGCCGGCGCCGGCCACTTCAGCGGCGTTCCGACCCGCCGGCGTTCCGATGAGCTTATCCGGCTCAGCTACCGAGAGTTCGGTAAAAAACTCGTGATTATCGGCTGCGGAGGGATATTTTCCGCCGAAGACGCCTACCGCAAAATCCGTCTCGGCGCCACACTCGTGCAATGCATTACCGGCATGATTTATGAAGGCCCCCAACTCGCCGGCGCCGTGAACGCCGGCCTTGCGGACCTGCTCAAAAAAGACGGATTTAAAAATATCTCTGAAGCGGTCGGCGTGGATGCATAAAAACGCACAAAAAAACAGCAATAAATCTGTCATCGTCCGTGAAGGCGGACGACCCGCGCTTTCCGTCTTAATTTCCTAAAACATGGGTCCTCGCCCTATGGAGTGGCGGCTTCGCCTACTCCATAGGGCGAGGATGACAATGGAGCATACACTAAAAAACAACTATCTCCGCTTCCGCCATTCCTCTATTTTCTTATGATCGCCCGATAGAAGCACTTTCGGAACTGACCATACTGCGGTTTTTTTTGATTCCGATTTTCTTTTCCTCCCGGATTTTTCCGGGAAAAATTCTGGAGGCCGCGTATAAGTCGGGAACGAACCGTTTTTCTCCTCAAGCGATTCTTCTTTGCCGAGAAACCCTGGCACGAACCGGCTTACCGCTTCCATGACGGCAAGCGCGGGAATTTCGCCGCCGGACAGCACGTAATCCCCCATCGAAATTTCCTCGTCGGCAACATGTTCCGCCACGCGTTCGTCGACGCCTTCATAACGGCCGCAAATGAAAATCAGCGCGTCGTACTTCGCAAGCCGCCGCGCGCTTTCCGCGTCGAATTTTTTTCCCCGCGTGGAAAAAAGAATAATCCGCACTTTTGATTTTTTTAAGCGTGAATCCTTGCCTTCGCGAGGACGACATAAGAATGTCGCTTTTGACTTAATGTCTTCCACTGCTCTATAGATCGGCGGAAGCTGGAGCACCATTCCCGGCCCGCCGCCGAACGGCCGGTCGTCCACTTTCGCGAACGGTTGCCGCTTGCCCGCTATTTTTTTGCCGTACCGCGCATCCGAAAAATCGCGGAGGTCGTGCGTCGCGACGGAAACAATCTTGTTTTTCACGGCACGGCGAAACAGCGATTCGTTGGTATACGAATCGAACATGCCCGGGAAAATGGTAATGATATGGAATTTCACAAAGAAGGTTTGGAACTCTCTGTTTTGTTTCCGTCGTCCTCGTCCCGTGCCACGATACGGAACGGGGACGACGGAAGAGCTGGATTATTAATTTTATTCGGGCTTCTTTTTGAGCGATTCACCGATCTTGCGGCGCATTTCCTCGATGCTTGCGGACGGTTTTTGATATTCTTTCTTCGGCTCCGGAACCGGCTGCGACGCGGATTCTTTATTGGTATCGTTTGCGCGATCGGCCGGCACATTATTGACTGACGTCGACGCAATGGCGCGCGGTTTTTCCCGTTCATTCCGCCGCCCGCCGGTTTTCAAAACGTCATACAGATGCTTCTCGTCCCGCCGGCCGATTTTTTCTTCCAGAATCGCGTCGCTTTTTGTTTCCCATTCCGAAGCGATCTTCGCGTCAACGACCGCGCGCGGCGTTCCGTATTTTTTCTGCGTATTTTTCACAATGACATCGCGGTAAGAAACAAGGGGCTTCGGCTCAGGCGGAATTGTCTCCGCGGAAAAAGGACTGGATGCCACGCCGTCAATCATAAGCTTTATATAAATATTCGCTTTCCCCAGGTTCACGAGATCGTTTTCGGTAAATTCCGGCATAAATTCTTTTTCGAGGAATTCCGCGTCGGCGCCGCCCACGCGAAAAGCGATAATCGTGCCGACGTTCCCGAACACCGCATCGCGCACCTTGGTGTTGTCGGCCTCCACAAGCTGGCTGATATATTGATGCGCAAGGATGAGCCCCAGCCGGTATTTCCGCGCTTCGGAAAGAATGTTCGCGAACGATTCCGTGGCGAAATTCTGGAACTCGTCGACGTAAAGAAAAAAATCATTGCGCTTGCTTTCGAGAATATCCACGCGCGACATCGCCGCGAGCTGAAGCCGCGTGATCATCATCGCGCCCAGAAGCCGCGAATTATCTTCGCCTATCTTGCCTTTCGAAAGATTCACGATGAGGATTTTTCCGCCGTCCATGATGGCGCGCATATTGATCGTCGAGCGCGATTGCCCCATGATATTCCTTATCAGCGGATTGGAAATGAACTGTCCCACTTTATTCTGGATCGCGGCAAGCGCTTCCGTCTCAAGCCGCTGGGTATATTTCGCAAACTCGTTCGCCCAAAAAGCCTTGATAACGGGATCCTGCAGGTTATCCACGATCTTCTTCCGGTACGCCGGTTCCGCGAACATCCGCATAATGCCGAGCAGCGTCGAATCGGGAAATTCAAGAAGCGCAAGAATGGTATTGTTCAGAATATATTCCATGCGCGCCGACCATGCATCCGGCCAGATCTTCTTGAACACGCCCATGATGCCCGACGCCACGAGATGCCGGAATTCGCCGTCCACCTGTTCCATCGGATTGAACGCGATGGGATTGTCGGTATCCGACGGATCGAAATAGATCACGTCATCCAGCCGCTCTTCCGGAATGAAATCCAGTATCTTTTCCGCGGATTCCCCGTGCGGATCGAAAAATGCCACGCCTTTCCCGGCGCGGATATCCGCGATGATCATATTTTCCAAAAGCGTCGATTTCCCGACGCCGGTTTTTCCGACTATATAAACATGCCGGCGGCGATCGTCGAGCTTGATGCCGAATTTTTTCCGCTGGCGCCTGAAATTATAAAAACCGAGCGGCGTGATATCGGGAGCATTGTCGGACATATGCGTATTTTAACACAGAAAAGAAAAGTCGTATTCTTTGACGCCTGCGCTATCGACGCCACTCCGTCATCATCACAGAGGCGAGGGCCCATGTTTTAGGAAATTAAAACGGGGGAAGCGCGGGTCGTCCGCCTTCGCGGACGATGGCAAGAAAGAAGCCAAAGAATAAGAAAAATTATTCTTCCACCATCGGCAAACTGGACGGAGGGCCGCCTTTGCGCGAAGAAACCTTTTCCAATTCGGTCGTACCCACGGCGGCAATCGGGAAGTGATATATCGTTGCCAACTCCTCGGTATTCAAAATGGGGGGCTTGCCCGGGCTGAACTCAATATCGCGATACCTTTCATAGACCATCCGTTTCCGCCAGTTATTCCTTTTTTCCTTGGATAATCCCTTGACGGACGGCAGCGTTTTCGAATCCGGCTTGAAAGAATTGAGGTTCTGCGTGCTGAACTGTTTGAGAAAAGCGCTGACCGACGAAATATTATCTCTTTTAAACGTTTCGCGTTTATCGATATAAATAAACCGGATGGTCGTTTCAAAAGCGATCTTCGATATTTTTTCCCGGATACCGTCAATGATGTCTTTGGTCGAGGGATTCGAAAGAAGCAATTTCATATTCATGGCTTTCTCTTCTTTACGCTTCACTTCCTGACTGGGATGCTCGAAAGGCGCGGCTATCAGCTCGTCGAGCGTAAAACCCAGCCATTGGAAATCGGCAAGCCATCCTTTCTTTTTTTCTTCCACGATGCCGAGAAGCTTATTGATGATTGCCTCGCCTTCTTTTGCCCAGTCGCCGCCCACCGGACGCACGATAAGCTGAATCCACATCTGTTCGTTATCCTTGAGCTTCGCCATCGCTTCCATGATGAACGCAACGGTATCGATGCGCTGTTCCTCGACCGCTTCTTCGAACATCGGATAGGTGCGGATAGGATAACAGTTCTTATTGCCGAGTATCCATTCGCCGCCGAAAATATCGAAATCATTGTTCGGCAGGATATTCGGCATCTGCGCCACGTAATTATCCGCTTCGACGATTTCGGCTTCCGGATATTGCGCATAGATCGCCGATTCCATCATGGGACGGTACTGTTCGGGAACGCGCAGATAAAAATGGCTTTCTCCGGCGCGGCCGACCAGCTCGAACGACATGAAATAGTCCAATTCCCCTTCCCAGTATTTTTCGAAAAATCGGTGCCTGGCTTTATGCATGGCGTGCGCGGCGGAAAAAACCTGCTCCATCGCCTTCGGTGTTTTCAGAATGTTTTTCGGAACCTGTATCTCAAGCGTTTTCCAGTTGATTTTTTTCAGCCACCGGATATGGATATACAGCATCCAAAACTCCCAAAAAATGATTGCCGCGATAACGGGAACGGCAATCCACCAGACGGCGCCCCAAACAACGGCAATGCTGCGCGCGATTGCCAATGCCTGGGAGAAAATAAACGAAACCATGGCATCCATATCAAAAGTATATCATGGAGTTGCCATTGTCCGCATGCGTGGATAGCCAACACTCCCTTATTCTAAAACCCGTGCCAAAAGCAGGCCAGCGGGGCGAGTAATATCCTCAATCGCTTACGATTCCCGCACGCAATAGGTGCCGTCGGAAAGACGTTCAAAGAATTTCTTGTTCTGAAGATTGATAAGAATCGTATTCTGCCGGAAGGAATATTTTTGATTGACATGGGAAACCACGTCGCTCGAATGAAGGGGTCCTTTCTTTTTCAAAACCTTCGCAATTGCCTGGCACGCGGTGCCCGTTTCATAGCCATATTCCCGCAAGCCGTACATGCCGCGGCCTATCAGCGCAAAACGGTCGTCTTTTATAAGCTCATTGTGCACCGTCGGTGTGAGCGCCTTATGGTCGTCAAAACGGGCTTTGTTGATATGGTCGGCGATCGCTTCGAAATGCAACGGCTCTTTTTTCTTTTTCATGACGAGATAAACCTTGTCCCGTATCGTCGCCGGATTGATTTCCGGCCATTCGCGAAGCCCCACATCGCCATATGGACTTTTCTTGATGCTCTTTGAAATGGCAAGGTAACTTTCCGCGGCAGTCGAAAGCGCCGGTTTCATTTTCAAGAAACCCGCGAGCGTCGCGTCATACGAACCGGAAAGGACTTTTTCCTTGCGGGACCGCAGATAATTCGTCCAACTGTCCACGAACGCGAACGCCGCCTTCATATCTTTTCTGGTAATGTAATAAAATGGGAAATAATCGTTATCTCCTGAAAAAAGATTGAAAAAACCCGAGGCCTCGCCAAGAAAATCGATCTGATTGCCGGTCGCGTCGGTCAAAAAGACCGTTGCATATTGGACAACCGCATCCTTTTTCATCGCGCCGCCGTTTTTTGTGATATGTTCGCCGATCTTTTTGAGCGAAGCGGCGACATCGCCGTCCTTCAAAAGATTTTCCTTCGCGAGCGATATTCCCGCACACTCGATCTGGCGGATCCGTTCGCGCGTGACATCCATCCGTTCGCCGATCGCCGCAAGCGTCTCTCCTTTCCCCTCTTTCTTATTAAGACCGAAACGTCCCACTAAAACATCCTTCTGCCGCGGCGTAAGGTTCGCAAGCGCGGTATTTATTGTTTTTGATATCGGCGCCATAAAGGTGTCTTTAATATTTGAAAGTATTATATACTATAACGATTTATTTTGCAAGTGGCGACGTGGTAACCATTCACTATCTATAGTCAGCGCCGATTCCGTCGAAGCATTTTCCCCTCCGTCGTCCCCCGAAGGAGGAAATCCATACTCCCGATCCGAAGATTTCAAAGCGCGGATCCTTGACCTGTGGAGTGGCGGCTTCGCCTACTCCACAGG
>VFSW01008612.1_pt1 | contig 14628 bp, 13 predicted proteins | sample 5358111 | NCBI WGS metagenome assembly VFSW01 (sample SAMN11554181, study PRJNA540505) | mine drainage metagenome | isolation source: sediment from site ElyBrook_90M | place: USA: Ely Copper Mine, Vershire, VT | collected 2017 | reverse complement strand
ACAATTTCGGAGGCTTCTGCCTATGTCAATGTCAACAACGTGTTGGCTGAGTACACCTAGCGGTCAGCCGCGTCGAGGATCTGTTGGGCGTGACGAAGGAGCGGTGCGTCGACCATCCGTCCCTCGAAGGAGAAGACGCCTCGCTCGCTCGTGGCCGCGTTGACGACCGCGCGGGCCCACGTGATCTCGTCCTCCGTCGCTCGAAAGGCGTCGCGCACGACCTCTACTTGACTCGGATGGATGCACGCCGTCGCGCAAAATCCGGACGCCGCGGCGTCCTTCGCCTCCGCTCGTAGGCCCTCGAGGTCGCCGATGTCAAGATGGATCGCGTCAATCGCGGCCCGGCCGTTCGCTCGTGCGGCGAGTAGCACGTGGGAGCGTGCGTGCGTGGCCAGCGCCCGATAGCGCCCGTCCATCCCCCGGCTCGAACGACCGCCGAGGGAGGCCACCAAGTCCTCGGCGCCCCACATGAGCGCCACCGTGTCGGGCGCTGCCGCGATCGACGCGGCTTCGAGCACACCACGCGCCGTCTCGCACAACGCGATGACGCGACGCGCACCGAGGTGGCTCACGTCGTGCGCGGACTCGGTCTTCGCGAGCATCACGGTCGAATACGGTGTTCGTTCCAACGCCGCGACGTCCAGCGAGAAGTCCTCGGAGCCGACGGCGTTCACTCGCACGATGGTGCGATCGGGATCGAGGAGCGTCGCGCCCAACGCCTCTCGCGCACTTGGTCGATCACCCGGACTGACACCGTCCTCGAGGTCGAGGATGACCATATCGGCCGCCGCCGCGGCCTTCGCGAATCGGTCCGGTCGATCGGCCGGGCAAAACAGGAGCGCCGGACCTGGCGGCATCCACGTCATGAAGACCCATCGGGTCGCAGACGCACGAGCGTCGAGCGCGTCGCCACCGCGACCACGTCGCCGTCCTGATTCCTCGCGGTGTGCTGGAAGGTCACGATGCCCTCGCCCGGTCGACTCTTCGACTCGCGCTTTTGCACCACCACGGTCTCCGCGTAGAGCGTGTCGCCATGGAAGACCGGCCTGGGGAAGTTCACGTCTCGAAAGCCGAGGTTCGCGACGATCGTTCCCTGCGTCAACTGCGCGACGGAGAGGCCGACCAGCGTCGACAACGTGAAGAGGCTGTTGACCAAACGCGAACCAAAGGGCTGGTCACTCGCCCAGGCGGCGTCGAGGTGCAGGGCTTGCGGGTTCATCGTCAGTGTGGAGAAGAGGATGTTGTCCGCTTCACTCACCGTGCGTCCCGGCGCGTGTCGGTACACGGTGTCGAGTTCGAACTCCTCGAACCAGAGACCCCGTTGTTCGACCACGCGTCGTTCCTCGTCGCTCATATCGCCACCCTCAGGGTCGGTCCCGTCGCTGCTTGGACCTCGTCGACACTGACGCCCGGCGCCGTCTCACGAAGTATCAGTCCCTCCTCGTCGACGTCGATCACCGCGAGGTCAGTGATGATCCGATTGACGCACTGCTTCCCGGTGAGCGGAAGCGAGCAGTCTTCGACGATCTTGTGTTCGCCGTCTTTCGTCACGTGCTCCATCATCACGATGACCCGTTTCGCGCCATGCACGAGGTCCATCGCGCCGCCCATCCCTTTCACGGTCTTTCCGGGCACGATCCAATTGGCGAGGTCCCCGAACTGCGACACTTCCATCGCGCCGAGCACCGCCACATCGATGTGGCCGCCTCGGATCATGGCGAACGAAGCTGCCGAGTCGAAAAATGACGCGCCGGCCAAGACGGTGACGGTCTCCTTACCGGCGTTGATGAGGTCCGGATCGACGTGTTCGTCGTCGGGGTAGGGACCGACCCCGAGGATCCCGTTCTCCGAGTGCAACACGACCGTGATGCCCTCGCGCAGGTAGTTCGGGACCAGCGTGGGCATGCCGATGCCGAGGTTCACGTAGTCGCCGTCCTTCATCTCCGCCGCGACGCGAGCCGCCAATTCCTCTCGAGTGAGCGCCATCACTGCCCCCCGGCGACGTTCGCCGCCTGGTCGTGGCCGATGGTCTGGGCGTCGCGCACGGTGCGACGCTCAATCCGCTTCTCGGGATTGGCGACGACCACTCGCTGCACGAAGATGCCGGGGGTATGGACCGTCGCCGGAGGTATGTCGCCCGGTTCGACGAGCTCCTCGACTTCGGCGATGGTGATCCTTCCCGCCTGCGCGCAGAGGGGATTGAAGTTCTGCGCCGACTTTTCGTAGATCAGGTTGCCGTGGCGATCGCCGACCTTGGCGTGGACGAGAGCGAAGTCGCAGGTGATCGCTCGCTCGAGCACGTACTCGACGCCGTCGAAGAGCCGGATCTCCTTGGCATCGGAGGCCAGCGCGATCGAGCCGTCGCTGGCGTAGCGCAGCGGAAGCCCGCCGTCGGCGACCAGCGTGCCGACACCGGCCGGCGTGTAAAAGGCGGTGATGCCCGCTCCTCCCGCGCGGAGTCGTTCCGCGAGCGTGCCCTGGGGGACGAGCTCCACCTCGAGTTCGCCCGAGAGGTATTGCCGTGCGAACTCCTTGTTCTCCCCCACGTAGGAACCGGTGGTGCGCGATATTCGCTTTTCGCGCAGCAGCGTGCCGAGACCGAAGTCGTCGACCCCGCAGTTGTTCGAGACGGTCCGTAGGTCACTGGCGCCCGAAGCGAGCACCGCCTCGATGAGCGCAGAGGGCAGGCCCGACAGGCCAAATCCCCCGACCGCCAAAGAAGCACCGTCGCCGATGTCGGCGACCGCCTCGGACGCACTTGGGTACACCTTGTCCATCACGTCACCACACTTCCCGCGCCGTCGTCACTCGACGCCACGCCTATCGTCTCGCCCGGCACTTGATCGTGCGAAATTTCGCTCGGCGCTACGCGTGCGACGACCTCGTCAACCACCACGGAGTCGCCTTCTCGGACAAGAATATCGACCGCGCCGTCGCGAGGGGCCCGGAGGACGTGCTCCATCTTCATCGCCGACACGACGACGAGTGCGTCTCCCTCAGCGACCGTTTGGCCCGGCGTGGCGCGAAGCTCCGACACGGTGCCGGGCATCGGACTTCGAACGTCGTTACTCGAGGCGGAGCGTCCCACACGACGCACGCTGATCTCTTCCACGAGCGGCCAGGTCTCGCCATCGACACACACCCAGGTCGTGCCGGCGTCGATGACGTCCCACCCGTGAGGGGACTGGCCGGCAACACTGAGCGTCCACCGGTCATCGCCGGCGGCGATGACGGAGAAGTCGAGGTCGACGCCATCGACCTCGACGTGCGTGTCGCTTGGCGTAGCGAGCAGCGTGACGGTGACGACACCACTGTCGAGGCGAGCGAGCACCAGGGTCACGGGCTTGGTGCGCCCATTGAGCCGCCACCCCTGCGCGACGACCCACGGATCACGGACGCCCTCTCGGGGCACGAGTCGCTCGCGCCACGAGAACGCGTAGAGCGCGAGCACCGCTCGAGAGGGCACCGGCGACGCCAGCTCGTCGAGGGCACGCTCAATGAGACCGGTATCGAGTTCCCCGCGCTGCACGTCATCGTTAGTCAGTAGTCGACGCAGGAAGTCGACGTTCGCGCTGACGCCCAGAATCGCGGTCTCGCCAAGAGCCGTGTGCAGACGCCCGAGCGCCGTAGGTCGGTCGGGTCCCCACGCCACCACTTTGGCGAGCATCGGATCGTACTGCGTCGCGACCTGTGAACCCTCGAGCATCGCGCTGTCGACACGGACACCCTCGCCCGAGGGTTCACGGACCTTGAGCAGGCGACCGCTCGCGGGCAGGAAGCCTCGGGCGGGACTCTCGGCGTACACCCGCGCTTCAATGGCGTGGCCAGTGGTTCGAGCGTTGATCACGCCCTCACCGAGGGGCTGTCCCACCGCGACGAGGAGTTGCTGTTCCACGAGGTCCAGACCGGTGACCATCTCGGTGACCGGGTGTTCGACCTGCAATCGCGTATTCATCTCCATGAAGAAGAACTCATCGGGTCGAAGTGACGAGACGATGAACTCGACCGTGCCGACACCGCTGTAGTCGACGCTGCGCGCGGCGTCGAGCGCCGACGCACAGAGTCGTTCTCGTGTCAGCTGGTCGAGCAGCGGTGACGGCGCCTCTTCGATCACCTTCTGGTGACGACGCTGTAGGGAGCACTCGCGCTCGCCCAAATGGACGAGATTGCCGTGCTGATCGCCGAGCACCTGCACCTCGATGTGTCGTGGTCGAGCGACGAAACGCTCCAGAAAGAGCGTGTCGTCGCCGAAGGAGGCGAGCGCCTCACGACGTGCGCTCGACAGCGCGTCGCCCAGATCGTCGGGCCCCTCGACGAGAACCATGCCCTTCCCGCCGCCACCGGCGGAGGGCTTGACGAGGACGGGGAATCCGATCTCGGTGGCCGCGACGCGTAGATCGTCGTCAGACATGCCCCCTTCGAGGCGACCGGGAACGACGGGCACGCCGGCGGCGCTCACGTGGCGTTTCGCCTGGATCTTGTCGCCCATGAGCGACATCGCGCGAACGCTGGGCCCGATGAACGTGATGCCCCTCTCCTCGCACGCGAGCGCGAAGGCGGGATTCTCGGCGAGGAATCCGTATCCGGGGTGGACGGCATCGGCGCCACTCGCACCACAGGCGTCGAGCACTCGCTCGATGTTGAGGTAACTCTCGAGCGGTGGCGTCGCTCCGAGGTAGCGGGCCTCGTCGGCGTCGAGCACGTGACGCGCATCACGGTCCGCGTCGCTGTAGACCGCGACGGATTTGATGCCGAGACGTCGGAGCGTGCGGATGACCCGTATCGCGATCTCGCCGCGATTGGCGATGAGGACCGTTTCGAACACGACTACATCCGAAAGACGCCGTAGGCGACGTCCTCAAGTGGTGCGTTCGCGCACGCCGACAGGGCCAGGCCGAGGACGGTGCGGGTGTCGAGTGGGTCGATGATGCCGTCGTCCCAGAGTCGAGCGGTGGAGTGATAGGCGTTGCCCTCTTGTTCGTAGCGATGACGAATCGGGGCCTTGAACGCCTCTTCCTCCTCGGCGCTCCACGATCCGCCAGCCGACTCGAGCTGCGTGCGCTTCACGGTCGCGAGCACCGCCGCCGCCTGGTCGCCACCCATCACCGAGATACGACTGCCCGGCCACATCCACAAGAACCGAGGAGAGTACGCACGACCGCACATCGAGTAGTTGCCGGCCCCGAAGGAACCGCCGATGATCACGGTCAACTTCGGCACCCGCGCGCACGCGACGGCGGTGACCATCTTGGCCCCGTGCTTGGCAATGCCACCGGCCTCGTAGTCGCGGCCGACCATGAAGCCAGTGATGTTCTGTAGGAAGACCAAGGGGATCTTTCGTTGGTCACACAGTTCGATGAAGTGCGCACCCTTCAGGGCCGACTCCGAGAAGAGCACCCCATTGTTCGCAATGATGCCGACGGGATGGCCCCAGAGGTGGGCGAAGCCGGTCACCAACGTGGTGCCGTACTCGGCCTTGAACTCATGGAATGCGCTCGCGTCGACGAGTCGCGCGATCACTTCGCGCACGTCGTACGAGGTTCGCGGATCGGCCGGCAACACTCCGTAGAGGTCCAGAGGATCGACCCGCGGCTCCTCGACAGATCGGACCTGCCACGGTGTGGGCGTGCGCGGAGCGAGCGTCGCGACGATGGAGCGGACGATGGCGAGCGCGTGCGCGTCGTCGTCGGCCAGATGAGCGACGACGCCCGAGGTCCGCGCGTGCACCAGACCACCACCCAAATCCTCGTCGGTCACCACTTCGCCGGTGGCGGCCTTCACGAGCGGGGGGCCGCCGAGGAAGATCGTGCCTTGATCCCTCACGATCACCGTCTCGTCGGACATCGCCGGGACGTACGCCCCGCCCGCGGTGCACGAGCCGAGCACCGCCGCGATTTGGGCGATGCCTCTCGCGCTCATCGTCGCCTGGTTGAAGAAGATGCGACCGAAGTGATCACGGTCAGGGAAGACCTCGTCCTGTCGGGGAAGGAACGCTCCCCCCGAGTCCACGAGGTAGATGCACGGCAATCGATTGGCCAAAGCGACCTCTTGGGCGCGTAGGTGCTTCTTCACCGTCATCGGGTAGTAGGTGCCACCCTTCACGGTGGCGTCATTCGCGACGATGACGCACTCTCGCGCGCTGACGCGGCCGACGCCGGTGATGATGCCGGCCCCCGGCGACTCGTTGTCGTAGAGGTCGAGGGCCGCGAGGGGCGACAGTTCCAGGAAGGGACTTCCCCGGTCGAGCAAGGTGTCGACGCGGTCTCGAGGCAGCAGTTTGCCTCGCGCCACGTGGCGAACGCGCGACGACTCGGGACCGCCCGACGACGCCTCGAGTCGCTCACCGAGTTCGCCCACCAGCGCGAGCTGGTGTGCTCGATTTCGGGCGAACTCTTCGCTGTGGCGATCGATCGCCGTCGAGAGTAACTCCACCGATCCCCCAATTTGAGTTAATATCTGCTAACTGAAAAGTGTACCAGCGGGCAACCGCGCCGTCCAGCCCCGAGAGGTGAGGGTGAAGGAAACCACCAGTCGCAGCCGGCAAAAGGCGCAGCGACGCGAACAACTCCTCGCGAGTGCGTCGCGACTCTTCGCGGAACGGGGCTTTCGATCGGTCTCGACCTAGGAACTCGCCTCGGACGCCGGCGTCACTGGTCCGGCGTTCTATCGCCACTTCGAGAGCAAGGAGGCGATCCTGGCCGACCTCTTGATCCGGGTCAGCGAACGACTCCTTCACCAAGGTACCCACCACGCGGCGACGTCGTCGTCGCCGAGTGAGGCGCTGCGCGCACTCATTGCATTCCACACCGATTTCGCCCTACGAGACCGGGACCTCATCCGGATCCAGGACCACGACTTCGCGAGTCTCGCGATCGGTGACGCCAAGACCGTCAGCCACCTGCAACGGACCTATCTCGAGGTCTGGGTGGCCGTGCTGCGCGAACTCGATCCGAGCGACGAGGAGGGCGTCGCGCGGACGAAGGTGCAGGCGGTCTTCGGATTACTCAACTCGACACCCCACAGTGCGTTGCGTCGTGACACCGAGACGACGCGCGCGGTCCTCGAACAAATGGCGGTTGACGCCTTAGGACTTCCCGCACACGTCGAGGACTGAGGACCTCCTCAGCGAAGTATCGCGGTCGCTCGATAGGCATCGGTGACGTAGGGCAATCGAACCGGTGCAGGGAGGTCACGAATGACCTTTGCCACGTCGCGCATCAACGCGTCTCGTTCGTCGTCGCCCATGACCGCGATGTAGCTGGTCGTTAGGACTCGCTGGGCGAGTCCTTCGTGGTCCAACACCTGGGAGTGCGCGAACTGACGCCGTTGCACGTTGACGAAGGGACCGGCTTCGATCACCGGCGTGTAATCCATCCCGACTGCGTACGGCTGGTGCTCGGGCCAGCGCATCGCGCGACCAAGCGCCGCCACCCATTCGACTGACTCGTCTCGTTCGTTCCACACGAGCCCCAGTCGTCCGCCGTCGACCAGCACCCGATGGATCTCCTCAAGGGCGAGCGGAGCGTCAAACCAGTGGAAGGCCTGTGCGACCACGACGCAGTCCGCGCTGCCACTCTCGAGCGGAATGTCAACGTCTCGACCATCGAGGACCGTCACGCTCGGCAGTCGTCGTGCCAGTACCTCGCGCATCCCGCTCGTCGGCTCGACCGCCGTGATGCGCGGCCCGAAGGACAGCAACTGGCCGGTGAAGATCCCCGTGCCCGCCCCCAGATCGACCACGTGGGCGTCGGCGTCGATGCCGAGTTCCTCGACGAGGTACCGAACGGCACCAATGGGATAGTCAGGACGGGCGGCCTGGTAGCGAGATCCATCGGCGAATCCCGCACTACCCCAATCATCGCCACTCGAGTCGGACACGCCCGCCATCCTCAATGTAGAAGGATGACGTCAATCTAGAAGTTCGCGGCGGGTGGCGCGATGTGACACCACCGTTCAGCTGACCCGGACCGCCGAGACGACCAATCGTTCACTGTGGGTGCCCACACCCGCGAGCCATTGCCCGGCACACGTCACCAGGCTCAGGTGCGCGAGTCCGTCACGTGAGGGTTGCGCCGACATCCCCCGAGGTGGGCCCGTTCCATACATCAGATCGAGAACAGGCATCGTCATCGACTGCGCGAGCGAATACGAGTGCGACACCGTGACCACGAACCGTTCGCTGAAGCCCGTCTTCGTGTCGCGAAGGATGATCCGGTCGCCCCTCACGAGTTCTGAGAGTCGACCGAACACGGCGTAATCGCCGAATCGGTCGTCGATGTGACCCGCGATGGTCGCCGTGCCCACGGTGCCCGGGACCGCGCCACCGCGATACCAGAAGGTGTCGGACCAATCGGGACTGTTCGCGCCACCTTCGGGAGCCGCCATCGCCCCCTTGTTCGTCATCCCCACCGCAAGCATTCGACTGTGGACGTCGATGCTCGGAATCACGAGTTCCAGTGGAATGGAAACGGCCGGCGCGGCCAGACCTCGACGCATCGATTTGGACACCGCGGACACGAAGCTGTGGTGTTGGATCCGAATCACCGGTGACTTCATCACCGTGTAGTGGACGGGCGGTGCGGCGTAAGAAGTCAACGAAGTCGCGACGGCTACTGCCGCGGCCGCGACGCCGACCGCCGCCAACACACGCACACGACGAGAAATCATCCGGTACTTATCTGCGGTCAGTCACGCGACGTGATCGCGCGTAAAGGGCGACCGCGCCTCCCATGCCCAAGAGTCCCACGAGGGGCCAAGGGCGACCGGTCGGCTTGACTGGTCCGCCTCCCGTCACGGGTGCTCCCACCAAAGGGGGCGTCGTCGTGGGAGTGCTGTGGCGCTTTCTGCGGACAATCGTGGTCGTCGTTGACGCGACGACGGGCAGCGTCGTCGACGTGGTGGACGTGGTGGAGGTGGTCGTAGTCGTCGCGGCCGTGGTGGTACTCGTGGTGGTCGCCGGGATCGAGGAAGTGGTGGTCGGCGACGAGACATTGCAGGTCGGCGAGGTGATCGAGTTGTTGTCGAGGGTCACCGCACCGTTTCGCGCGAGCGCGCGACCGTTGAGACTCGCTCCGCTGTCCATCGTGATCGATGAAAGAGCGAGAATGTTGCCGACGAATGACGTCGTCGTGGCGAGGGTCGCGGAGCTACCGACCTGCCAATCGACGTTGCACGCCTGAACCCCACCCGAGAGCACGACGCGGCTTCCCGGTGCCGTGATGAGTGTGCTCACTGCTTGGAAGATGAACACCGAGTTCGCGCTGCCGACCAACGTAAGGGTGCCAGTGAGCGAAAGCCCCGAGCTCGCGGTGTAGACGCCGGGACTGAGCGATTGGCCACCGAGGTCGGTATTCATGACGGCGGTCGTCGGCGCCGCGAGCACCTGAAGATAGGCATTGGTCACGTCGTTGGCGGCGACGTTGGCTGGCCCGCCAGTGGGGCCACCTGTGTTCTGTGTGCCACCGATTGTCCCAGGGGGGAAGCCCGTGACGGCAGTCCCGGGATAGACATCGAGGTCGCCGCTCAGCGTCGTCGATCCGGTGTTCGTGACGGTCGTACCCGCCACGACGGACGCGGCGGCGGCCGTGCCGAGGTTGGGCGCGGTGGCCGACCAGGCGGGCGATACGCCGTACGTGAGGGCGAGTGTGGCCGCCGTGAGAGCCGCCAGTCCCACACGAATCGAGGTGGGACTGATGCGCAGTGACTGAAACATGGTGCGACTCCTCTGGGTGCTTCAAGCGGGCAGGGACATCTGCATGCCGCTTCTCGAACCCGCGTCAGCGTCTCTGACGAAGGATGGCAAGACCTTTGAGTGCGTACGCTGAACTAACCGTGCATTGGTCAGAACGGCGCACTCTGCTTGGGACGCACGCACAAATACGTCGACGTAGGTGAACGCGCGTCCTCACTACGGCGAGGGTCCAAGCCCGATCGATCGAAAGCCGTAGCTCCCGACCGACTTCAGTGAGGCGTCGCGCGGTACATCGAAAAAATAACTCCTGATGACACCGTAGCGGGGATACGTTGCCATGAATCCGCGGGTAACCCAACTCCCGGCGGGGATCGTGACAACAGTTCGACTATCGCGTGCTCATTTCACGCTTGCATCAGGATGGCCGTCGCTTCGAGGCCGCACCGCTTGTGAATTCAGGTGTTTACGCGATTAGGCCAGCGAAAGGAACCCAGAGGTGATACAGAGACCAAACGCGTCGATGACGAGGAATCCCGTAATAAGAGTGATGACGACGACTCGACTTAGACGTCCCCTGAGTTGATACGACGGCACGGGCATGTACCAGTTCGGCAAGAGCCCCGGAGGTTGCGTGGCCATGCCGCTCCACGCGACCGCATCTGCGTCGAGCGTCACGTTCGGATCGGCAGCGAGTGCGAGCGCCGTGAGCTCGTCGTCGCTGATCACCAAGGTCGATCGATTGTCCGGGGAATCTCGTTGGTCAAACGCCACGATGACCTCCTTCACCCGTCTTGATCGTACGAGGTATTCAGTCTCGCCAGTCGTGCACCCGTTACAGCGGCGTGGTGATCAGCCGATATTGAACGTCTTGGCCAGATTGCCGAGGTTGCCGAGGCCCCCGGCGCCACCGGTATTGCCGCCCTCGGGGATGTAGGGCTGTAACGCGTGGGCGAGCCCCGGCAGCGTCATTGTCTGCAGGTGTACTTTGCCCGGTCCCGTGAGTTTTGCGAGGAAGAGCGCCTCGGCGCCGAAGAACATGTTCTTGATGCCCTTCACCATCTGGATATCCAGGTTGACCTTCGCCTCGAAGAGTCCGACGTGACCCGGGTGTACGAGGATCGACTCGCCGGCGCCCAGCTCGTAGGTCACGATCTCGCCTGAGAGCTCGATCCACGCCGTTCCCGCGCCCGCGATGCGCTGGAGGATGAACCCGTTGCCGGAAAAGACGCCGACGCCGAGCTTTTGCTGGAATCCGATGTTCAGGGTCACACCATCGGTGCTCGCCAAGTAACCGTGTCGAGAGACCATGTACTCGTTGTCCGCGTCCACGTGAATGGGCATGATCCGACCGGGCAGCTTCGTCGCGAAGGCGACGGTGGCGTTGTCGGCCGACGCGGTGTACTGCGACATGAAGATGGTCCCGCCCGCGACAGCGCGCTTGAGCACGCCGACGAAGCCGGAGCCACCGGCCCCGGCCGTCTGGGTGGTCATGACCACGGAGGGCGACATCCAGGACATCTCGCCGCCTTGGGAGATCACCGACTGACCGGACTTCAACTGCACCTCGAGCACCGGCAACGTGTCACCGATCACCCGGTGTGCGACACCAGTACCTTCGCTGTCGGCGAATGCGGGCAAGCCACCATCGACTTCTTCGGTCATGGAATTCCTCTCAGTAGATTTCCTTCATATTGGCACGAAACGGCCGCTCGTCGACGGGAGGACGCCCGCACCGGCTCCGCGATTCGCCCAAAATCACGCGAGCGACGCGTTGCGAGTTTGTCGTCCACGTCGTGACCAAAGGCCCAAAATATGAGGAGTATTGTAAAAAACGGACCATCGCGCGACGTACGTCGTCTCGAGACCCAGCCGTACCGAAGGAGAACGCAGCGTGGAGCCGACGAACGATCAGGATCCGAACTACTACCACCGGGTAGTGGACTGCCAATGGGCCTGTCCGGCGCACACCAACGTGCCCGGGTATATCCGGATGATCGCCCAGGGCCAGTTCGACGACGCCTACATGCTCAATCGAGAGTCCAACGTCTTCCCCGGGATCCTCGGACGCACCTGTGACCGACCGTGTGAACCGGCCTGTCGGCGCGACCGCGTGGACGGCAGCCCCGTCGCGATCTGTCGACTGAAGCGAGTCGCCTCGGACTTGAAAGGCGACATCGCTCACCGATTGCCCGCAATCCCCACCGAAAAGAACGGAAAGCGCGTCGCGTGCATTGGGGCCGGGCCGTCGTCGCTCACCGTCGCGAACGACCTCCTTCCCCTCGGCTACGACATCGTCATGTTCGAACAGTTCGCGAAGCCCGGCGGCCTCATGCGAACCAACATCCCCGAATTCCGACTTCCCGACAAGGTGCTCGAATCCGAGACCCAGGTCATTTTGGACATGGGCGTCGACATCCGCTACGACTCGCCCATCACGAGCATGCGCTCGCTGCTCGCCGAAGGCTTCGACGCGATCTTCGTCGGCGTCGGCGCGCCGCGTGGCAAGGAACTCGATATCCCCGGACGCCACGATGAGATTGACTCGCACATCTTCATCGGCATCGATTGGCTCGAATCGGTGGCGTTTGGTCACGTCACCGAGATTGGTTCACGAGTACTCATCATCGGCGTGGGCAACACCGCGATGGACTGTTGTCGTTCGTCGCGACGACTTGGGGGCACCGATATCAAGGTGATGGCCCGGCGGCCGCGCGACTACTTCAAGGCCTCACCGTGGGAGCTCGACGACGCCGAAGAAGAGGGCGTCGAGATCATCGTCAATCACGCGCCGAAGCGCTTCGTGATCGCAGACGGCAAGCTCGTCGGCATGGAGTTCGAGGTCCTCGAGTGGGACGAAGGGGCGAAGCACTCGACCGTCGTCGACACCGTCATCATCGAATGCGACGACGTCATCCTCGCCATCGGCCAGGAGAACGCCTTCCCGTGGATCGAGCGCGACCTCGGTCTCGAGTTCGGTGAATGGGACGTCCCGGTCGTCGACGAGGTCACGATGCAATCGACGCTGTCGGGCGTCTTCTTCGGCGGCGACGCCGCCTTCGGTCCGAAGAACATCATTTGGGCGGTCGCCCACGGGCATCAAGCCGCGATCTCGATCCACAACCTTTGCAGCGGCATCGCGATTGATGATCGCCCGCCGGTCGGCATGAACCTGGTCAGCCAGAAGATGGGTATGAGCGAGTGGAGCTACCACAATGACTACAACCCTTCGCCGCGACAGAAGATGTCCCACGTCGAACTGACGAAGCGATTCGAATCGCTCGACCTGGAGGTCGAACTGGGATTCTCCGTCGAGCAGACGGTGCGAGAGGTACAGCGGTGCCTCAACTGTGACGTCGAGACCGCGTTCAAGGCGTCGGCGTGCATCGAATGCGACGCCTGTATCGACATCTGTCCGGTGCAGTGTCTGACGATCACGAGCAACGGCCCCGAGGACGACCTTCGCTCGCGGCTCTCGGCACCGGCCACCAACCTCAGCCAGGCGCTCTACGTCTCAGAGGCACTGCCCCAGACCGGACGGGTGATGGTGAAGGACGAGAACGTCTGCGTGCACTGTGGACTCTGCGCCGAGCGTTGCCCGACCGCCGCGTGGGACATGGAACTCTTCGACTTGCAGATTCCCTACGCGGCGAGTGCCAACTTCATCCGCATCGGAGCGATGTCGCCGAGCGGTGCGGGCGACCGGGTGAGGAGCTAGCCAATGGCCATCGATACCAGACTCGATCAACGTCTTCAGGTGAACGACTTCGCCATCAAGCTCGCCAACGTGAACGGCACCGGTTCAGCCAGTGCCAACAGCCTCTTGATGCAAGCAATCTTCCGGATGGGGATCCCGGTGTCGGGCAAGAACCTCTTCCCTTCGAACATTCAGGGTCTTCCCACCTGGTACGAGATCCGCGTCAACGGCTCGGGCTACACGGCGCGAGCGCTCGAGTACGACCTCGTCGTCGCGATGAACGCCCAGACCTACGCTCAAGACATCAACGACGTGCGCCAAGGAGGCTACGTCGTCTACGACTCCTCGTGGCCGCTCGACCCGGACCTCATGCGCGACGACGTCACGTTCCTCGGCATCCCCCTCGCCAAGATGTGTCTCGAGAATTTCAAGGCACCTCGAGAGCGCATCCTCATGAAGAACATCGCCTATGCCGGCGCCATCGTGGCGATGGTCGGCATCGACGTGGACCTCGTGGCCGACCTGCTGGGTGAGACCTTCGCGCGCAACGCCGCGCTCAAGGAGTCGAATCAGAGGGCCCTTCGCCTCGGGTACGACTACGCGATCGAGAACCTCGACTGCCCGCTGCCGTTCTACGTCGAGCCGATGGACGCGAACGGCTCATCGATCTTGATCAACGGCAACATGGCGACCGCGCTCGGCTGTCTCTACGCCGGCGCGACGGTCGCCGGTTGGTACCCGATCACTCCGGCCACGGCCGTCATGGACAACTTCATCGCGCTGTGCGCCCGGTACCGCCGCGAGAGCGTGGCGAGTGAGGACCCCGCGGTCCCCGAGACCAAGAGGAACAACTATCTGATCATCCAGGCCGAGGACGAGATCGCCGCCATCGGCATGGTGCTCGGCGCGTCGTGGAGTGGGGCGCGAGCCTTCACCTCCACCTCAGGCCCCGGAATATCGCTCATGAACGAACTGCTCGGACTCGCCTACTACACCGAGATCCCCGCGGTCATCATCGACGTCCAGCGCACCGGACCTTCCACGGGCATGCCCACGCGCACCCAACAGGCCGACATCCTGCTCTGCGCCTACGCGAGTCACGGTGACACGAAGCACATCGTGCTCTTCCCCGCGAACCCCCACGAGTGTTTCGACTTCGCGGTCAAGAGTTTCGACCTCGCCGAACGGTTCCAGACGCCGGTCTTCATGCTCTCGGACCTCGACATCGGCATGAACGACTGGG